>Ga0181558_10002866_pt1 | contig 16074 bp, 15 predicted proteins | sample 011ome_22_FD_133754 | JGI IMG/M metagenome (GOLD analysis project Ga0181558, IMG submission 133754) | Coastal salt marsh microbial communities from the Groves Creek Marsh, Skidaway Island, Georgia - 011507BT metaG (megahit assembly) | ecosystem: Environmental > Aquatic > Marine > Intertidal...
GCGCAACCCGTCACCCAGCAGGTTGAGCCCCAGCACCGACAGGGCGATGGCCAGGCCGGGCAGCAACGCCAGCTTGGGATCCAGCGTCATCAGTGTCTGGGCGTCGAACAGCATACGTCCCCAACTCGGCGCGGGCGGTTGGGTGCCGGTGCCGCCGCCGCGCACATCCACCGCCGCCACGGCCCGCTGATCGGGCAGAATGACAGTCACACCCGTACGCATCGCGGTGTCCTCGGCCGTGCCGACCTGCAGGCCGGGAACATCGGTGATGGTGTTGCGCGGCCCTGCCTTCATCGTTCAACGCCACGCAACAGATCGAGCGCGGCCCCCGCCATCACCTGGCCGGAGGCCACCATGTCATCGATATCAATATACTCGTCGGGCTGATGCGCCAGTTCGAGAATCCCCGGACCATAGGCGACGCAGTTCTGCAGCTGGCCGATACGGTGGACATGCTTCTGATCATAGGTGCCCGGAGAGGCGACATGCCGTGCACTCTGGCCCAGCACGGCTGCAATATTGTGGTCCAGCGCGCGGACCAGCGGCACCTCGGGTGGCGTCATCGTCGGCGGCACGGACCAGAGCTCCTTGAGTTCGTATTCGAAATTCGGGCGCTCGACCCGCAAATCCTCCAGCAGCGCCACCACCTCGGCCCGCACATCGGCCTCGTCCTCCTCGATCAGGTAGCGCCGGTCGAGGACGATCCGGCAACGGTCCGCCACCAATGCTGCGGGAAACCCTTCCGCATAGGCCTGCTCGGGCAGCCCGCCATGGAGTGAGTTGAAATTCAGCGTGGACTGGCGCGCACCGTCCGGGATCACCGGCATACCGGTGCGGCGCTGGGCGAGCCGCGGATAGAGTTCGTGCTCGACCTTCTCGATGAAAGCCCCCATCCCCCGGATCGCAGAAACCCCCAGAAACGGCATGGAGCCATGGGCAATCCGGCCCCGCACCTCGACCTCCGCCCACCAGACCCCACGATGGCCCAGACAGACCGCATCCTTGTACAGCGGCTCGGGGATAATCACGTGATCGACTCGCGGCTGAGAGAAGTGGCCGCGCTCGGCCAGCCAGGCCACCCCCGCATAACCGCCCGATTCCTCATCGACCGTGCCGGAAATCTCGATGGCGCCCGGGAACGGAATTCCAGACTCGAGTAGGGCTTCCACCGCAACCACGCTGGCCGCCAGCCCGCCTTTCATGTCGCAGGTGCCGCGGCCATAGACACGGCCGTCACGTATCTCGCCGCCGAAGGGATCGACAGTCCAGCCCTCTCCCGCGGTCACCACATCGATATGACTGTTGAAATGGATGCAGGGGCCCGGGGTTCCCGTTTCGAAGCGGGCCACCACATTGGTACGCGGATAGCTTTCGCTGTCCCCCAGCGCGCCTTCTGCACGCAGATACTCCACCGCAAAGCCCCGCGCGGCGAGGCGCTCACCCAGATAACGGGCACAGTCTTCGTAAACGTCACCGGGCGGGTTGATGGTCGGAATCTGTACAAGCTCCGACGTCAGGGACGCCATCTCATCACGCCGGTCGGCGACCAGCCGGTACAATCGGTCATGTTCGGGCAAGGCCATGGCCCAAGCTAGTGCGGTTCCTTCGCCCCGGACAAGGCCTTATGGCCACGCGCGTCAGGACCCGGTCGGCGACCCGTCATTGAGTGCCCAGTCGTATTCGTAGTCGGCCACATCGTCGATGTCGCGAAGCCGCGCCAGAAGTTCCGGGCCGGCATAGTCACGCAGATGCGCAATCACGCCGGCCTCGTTCCCGCCGAAATCCTCATCGAACCAGCTGTAGATTTTCGACACGGTCAGCGCACCGTCTTCGACGACGGCCCCGCGCGGATGATTGACATAGGCCCGGGCGTTCTCGGTGAGCAGGCTGTCCATATTCTCGGCCGTATAGGCGGTTGCGATCAGGTTCGGACAGCCGATGGACGCACAATTCACCCCATAGTGGATGCGCGGATCGCGCCAGATCGGCCGCAGGATGCGATGCTCGATATCATCGAGCGACAATGTCTCACCTTCCACGGCGACCAGCTTCTTGCCCCACGGGCCGGAGGCAAAGAGACCCGGCGAAATATCAATGTCCCGGATCGAGTCTACCGGATAGTGACCGACCACCACCTGGATGGTCAGCGCATTGTAGAAGTTGATCCAGTACGCGAATTGTTCGTTGCGGTTCAGGGTGCTGACCGGCGTCGCAGACAGGGCCGCGACATAGCCGTCCAACGCCGCCCGGTCCGTGGCCTGAAGGCCCGCATAGTCAAACCGGCTCACGCCGTCGGCATGGGCCCTGACATGGGTGCGCAACAGCCGGTCCCAGACCGCATGATCGACCGTGATACGGGACGCGGGATCATGCGCCTCCCAACGGGGCCAGAGATCGACTTCCGGCGCAGCCGCGGCCAGAGGGCTGAACACCACCACGGCCAGGAACGCCGCGAGGACAGCGAGACCCAAGCGGGCGCGGGCAAACAAAATCCGGGGCATCAAAATCATATCGGGAATGTTGGGTGCCTTCGGTTCAGCAAAAGAGCCTTCACGGCGATGTGAAAGCTCCTGTTCGGGGAACCGCAACCCATTCCGCCGCATCGACATATCGCCATCCCCCCGCCAAACTGCGCTCATGTTGCCGGAACCCTGCAATTTCCCCCTGGAACCGGGCGAGCGCCTGCTGGTCTTCGATGGTGTTTGCAATATCTGCAGCGGCTGGGCGCGGTTTATCCTGCGCCATGATCGCGACGCGCGGATTCATATGACCACCATCCAGTCCGACACCGGCACCGCGATCCTGAATCAGCTCGGCCTCGACACCGAAGCGCTGGAAACGCTCGTTTTCCTGCAGGACGGGGTTGCGTATTTCCAGACCGACGCGATCTTCGAAGTCTTCCGGCAACTGCCGCCCATCTGGCGCTGGGTGCTGATCTTTCGGATTGTGCCGCGCCCCGTCCGAAACTGGTTTTATCTGCGACTGGCACGAAATCGCTACCGCATCATGGGCAAACGCGATGCCTGCTTCCTGCCCGACCCGGATGTCGCTGCGCGGTTCCGCGACTGACTATCCGTCTGTGACCCGGCTTACTCCTCCAGCGGGAATGTCAGGCGGAAGGCCGTACCATCATCGCCGGTGCGCGCCAGAACAATCTCGCCGCCATGCGCGCGCATCACATCACGCGCGATTACAAGACCGAGCCCGGTGCCACCCTTTCGCCCCGAGCCCCTGAAAGGCTTGAACAGGTCGTCGCGCGCCGCGCGGGCCAGACCCGGCCCGTCATCCACCGTTTCGAGCGAGATGCCGGGATCGAGCGTTTCGACCAATTGTACCGTGACCCGCTTCGCACCCGCCTCAAAGGCATTGCGGCCGAGATTGGCGAACACCCGATAAATCTGGTCCCGGTCCGCCTCCAGAACCACATCGTTGGGAACGTCGATGACAACCTTGGGTCCCGAACAGGGCCCGGTTTCCGTATCCTGTTCCAGAACCGCCAGATCGGACGCGACCTCCGCGAGCAGGTCGGCCAGTCGGAACCGCGTACGGGTCAGTTCGGGACCTTCATCGCGGGCGTAGTTGAGGGTCTGGGTACAAAGCCCGATCGCGCGATCAATCGCCTGGATCAAAGGCGTTGCAATCCGTTTGACCTCGGGGCTGTCCACCGAAGACAGCCTGTCCGACAAAAGGACAGCGGTCGAGAGAATGCCACGCAGATCGTGATTAATATTGCTCACCGCAGAGCCGAGCGCGGCCAGGTGATCCTGCTGGCGCAACGCCCCGCGCAGATCCTTCTGCATCGCGGCCAGAACCGATTGCGCCACGCCGATCTCATCGGTGCGGTTCGTGCGCGATACCCCGCGCGAACGGTCGCGCGGATCCTGAGAGAAGCGGGTAATGTCTTCCGTGATACGCCGCATCGGCCGCACCATCATCCACTGCAGTGAAAAATACAGCAGCGTCCCCGTGATCAGGGAAATGATGATCGAGAGCAGCAGGATGTTGCGCGAATGGGCGGTCATGTCACGCCGCAACAAGGCTTCGTTGAGCAACACTTCGACGGCCAGGTCCGGATCCTGGTCGGTCGGACTGATCAGGCGCAGGGTCGGATCGCCCGAGCGCGCCATCGTGACGAAAGCCGCAGCGATGTCGCGAAACAATCCTCTTCGGCCGAGATCGACAGTGACATCGACCGGCGGCGGCGGTGCCGTGTAGAGCAACAAATGGCGATCGCTTCGCCGCAGCGCCACGGCATAGGCATCGGCGCGCGCGAGCAGTTGGGCCTTCAGATCGTCTCCGATCCGTTCCGCCGGGGCGGCTTCCAGGGCCAGCGCCGCGAGATGCGCGGAATCGGCCTGGTCATACAACCAGTTGATCCGGAAGTTCGCAATAGACGGGGCATAGATCAGGATTTCCGCCAGCATCACGAAGGCGATTGTCAGGACCAGCAACCGGACCGAAAGCGAACGCGCAAACGGCGGGAGCGGAAATTTGCGCGACCGTATCATTGCGCGCGTATGTCTAGCAGAATTGCGACGCTAGGTTTAGATGGCGCAACGTGGCTAGCCGAGCTTTGCGAGCAGGCGGACGATCTTGCGGGTCCGGTCCGAAAACAGGGACGGCGTGTAATAGGTGCCCGCCGCGCGCTTGTTGATTTCCCCCAGGGTCGGATAGGGCGCAATCATCTGTGCCATCGCCCCGATCTTCATTTTCTGGGAAATCGCGAGAATCCAGGGTTGAATGATCTCTCCGGCATGGGGGCCGACTATTCCGGCACCCAGAATACGACCCTTGCGACCGACCACAGCTTGCACGAAACCGTCCGTGCGCCGCTCGGTGCGCGCGCGATCATTCTCGGCGAATTCGGCGGTCAGAACGCGAACATCATCGCCATAGGCCTCCCGCGCATCCTTTTCGGTCATACCCACATTGGCCAGTTCCGGATCGGTATAGGTCACCCAAGGCACCGCGTCGTAGTTCAGCTTGGCGGGCAGGCGGAAGAGGATATTCCGGATCACGACACCGGCGTGATAACCCGCGATATGAGTGAACTGGTATTTTCCGGCCACATCGCCCACCGCAAAGACGCGCTTGTTGGTGGTGCGCAGGCGCGCATCGACCTCGATCCCGCGCTTGTCGTGAACAATGCCCGCCGCATCGAGGTTGAGGCTCGACAGGTTCGGCGCACGTCCGGCCGCCACAAGAATATGACTGCCGGTCACCGCGAAGCTTTTGCCGTCGTGTTCGCACGAAACGGTCACGCCGCCATCCGCGGCTGCAACAGAGACGACCTTCGCACCTTCATGGATGGCGATCCCCTCACCCTCAAGCCGGGCCCGGACCACCGCCACCAGATCCCGGTCGTCGGGGCCCATGATCTGCATCGCCTCCAGCACCGTGACCTTTGCGCCGAGCTGACGATGGGCCTGTGACATCTCCAGCCCGATCGGGCCGCCGCCGACCACGATCAGATGCTCCGGGCGTTCGCGCAGATTGAAAACGGTTTCGTTGGTCAGATAGTCCACGGCGTCGAGACCCGGGATCGGGGGAACAGCGGGCGAGGACCCGGTCGCGATCACGAAGCGGCGCGCGCGCACCTTCGTGCCGTTCTCGCCGATCACCTCACGCGGTCCGGCAAAACGTGCGCCCTCCTGATAGACCTCGACACCCAGATCCTCGAAGCGTTCGACGCTGTCATGGGGCGCGATCCCGGCGATCACGCCATGGACGTGGTCGTTCACGGCCGCGAAATCGACATCCGCCGACCCGCCGGCCACCCCGAACTGGGAGGTGTGACCGTAATGGGCGGCCGCATGCCCTGCCGCCAGCAGCGCCTTGGAAGGCACACAGCCATAGTTCAAGCAGTCACCACCCATCTTGCCGCGTTCGAACAGCGCCACGCTGGCGCCCATCTGGACCGCGCCGGCGGCCACGGACAGGCCGCCCGAACCGGCACCGATCACACAGATATCGACGTTACGAACTTCGCTCATGACACATTCACCGAGGTTGGAGAGAACAGGGACGGAAACTCAGGAGGTCGCAGGCTGCTTTTTCCGGGCCTGGTATTTCTTGTATGCCACCGGCAGAAGCGACAGCACCGCCAGGGCCACGAGCGGACCGAGCACGGCAGGCTGAAAAATGATCGCAGCCGCATCGGGATCCTCACCCGCATCGAGAACGGCCCCAAGACCATTCCCGACCGACGCGAACACAAAGGTGCCCGGGATGATGCCGAAGAACGTTCCGATCACATAGGTGAAGGTCGACACCCCGAGAAAGGCCGGCACCAGATTGACCAGCCAGAACGGAAAGAGGGGGATGAGCCGCAACACCAGCAGATAGCTCAGCGCGTTCTCGCGAAAGCCCGCCTCCATCTTCGAGAGGAAGGGCCCGGCTTTCGTATGCAGTAAATCACCCAGAGCAAACCGTGCTGCGAGAAACAGGACGGTGGCCCCCACCGTGGCACCGACCACCACAATCAGACCGCCGCCCACAGTTCCGAAGAGAAATCCTGCCGTGAGCGTCATCACCAATCCGCCCGGCAGGGAGAACGCGACCACCACGGCATAGAATAACCCGAAGCCCAGCGCCGCAAGGACACCATGTTCGGCAACAAACATCTGCAGGGTATCGCGATGTTCACGCAGGGCATCGAAGGTCACGAACTGACCCAGATCGAAAACGAAGAAGATCGCCAGACCGGATGCCAGAACGGCCAGCGGGAGGACCCGCTTGAGGAAAACTGATCCTGTTGCCCCCGGCTTTGCCGCCGGTGTCTCGTTATTGCCCATCGTCTTACGCCCCATTGTTGTTCAAACCTACCTGGGCAATATGAACGCGGGAACCATTCACCAATGCGTGAGTATGCAGACAAGCATATACACCTTTGAGACACGTTGACTTCCAGCGGATGAGTCCGTATACAGCCCGCCGATCTGAAAAGCCTTTGAAGGCAATGGAGATTTCGCGTGAAGCGGACATTTCAACCGAGCAATCTGGTGCGCAAGCGCCGCCATGGTTTCCGTTCCCGCATGAAAACTGTGGGTGGACGTCGAGTGCTGGCGCGTCGGCGCGCACGCGGGCGCAAAAAACTCAGCGCCTGAGCGCTGCAGCGGGCATTCAGGTCCGGCTGCTCCGACCACCGGGATTGACACGATATGGCAACGACGGCGCTGGGAACGACGCCGCGGGCGGGGCATGTGAATGCGCCGTCTGTCGTACGTTTGCCAAAAAGGTCTGATTTTCTGCGGGTTGCAGGCCTGAAACGACGCTGGGCTGCACCCGGCCTTGTGTTGCAGGTGGCCCCCCGGCCCGATGATGCACGTGTCGAGCCCGGCGAAGTTCGGGTGGGGTTTACGGCCACGCGCAAGGTCGGAAATGCCGTCACCCGCAACCGTGCCCGCCGGCGTCTGCGGGCTGCCGTACGCGAGATCATCCCCAACGCCGGACGGCCCGATCTCGACTATGTCGTCATCGTGCGGGCCGCCACCGCGGACCGGCCCTTCGACAAACTGGTTTCAGACCTTGAGATCGCGCTGAAAAAATGCGACGCGTTTGCTCCGGTCGAAAAAGGCAACGCTGAATGAATTTTCTGTCCCGTACAGCCGTACTGATTCTGAAACTGCCGATCTGGTTTTGGCAGTGGTGTATTGCGCCGGTTCTCGGGGCCAATTGCCGCTATGAGCCAAGCTGCTCGCACTACGCCTGCCAGGCCCTGAACACCCACGGGCCGCTGCGGGGCGGCTGGCTGACGGCGCGGCGACTGGTCTCATGCAATCCGTGGGGAGGCGCGGGCTATGATTCCGTCCCGAATGCTTGCCGTGACACTTCTCATCAACATATTGACCGCGAACACGGAACTTCCGTGACGCATCCAGGGGCCTGACGCGCGATGGACCAGAAGAACCTTATCCTCGCGATCGCTTTGTCGCTCGCCATTCTGCTGGGGTGGCAGACGCTGGTGGAACAGCCCAAGCAGGAGGCCGCGCTTGCAGAGCAGGAGCGTCTGGCCGCAGCCGCCGAACGCGACCCCGACACGATCGGCGTCCCCGAGCTGCCGCAACCCGGACAGGCGAGCCAGCCCGCGCCGAATGAGGTTTCCGGTGCACCGCGTGACCGGGCAGAGATCATCGCGGAAGGCAACCGGATTGCCGTCGAGACCCGTTCCTATCGCGGTTCGATCAATCTCACCGGCGGCCGTTTCGATGACATCACGCTGCGCAACTATCGACAGACGGTAGAGCCCGACAGCCCCAACATCACGCTGCTATCCCCGCGCGGATCCAACAATCCCTATTTCGCCGAATTCGGCTGGCTGACCGGCAACGGCACCGTGACCGGCGGCGGCCAGACCGAATGGTCGTCCGAACAAACGACCCTGACCGAAGACAACCCGGTGGTGCTGACCGCCGAAACAGCGGATGGCCTGCGCCTGACACGCACCATCGAAGTCGATGACCGCTATATGTTCACGATCACCGACAGTGTGGAGAACATCGGTACCTCCGCCGTCAATGTCAGTCCCTTCGGGCGTGTCACCCGGGTCAATACGCCCGACACTCTCGGCTTCTTCATTCTGCACGAGGGTCCGATCGGCGTGCTGGGCGATTCCCTGCACGAAATCGACTATGACGATCTCGAAGATGAACCAACACGGCCCCAGACCTTCGAATCCGAAGGCGGATGGCTTGGATTCACGGACATCTACTGGCTGACGGCCTTGGTGCCCGACCAGGATGAAGAGATCGACGCACGTTTCCTGTTCGACACCACCCCGTCGGGCGCCGATCTCTACCAGACAGATTATCGCGGCACCGCCACCACACTGGCGCCGGGCGAAAGCCTGGAAAAGACCAACAGGCTCTTCACCGGCGCCAAGGTCTTCAAGACGCTGGAGTCGTACCGTGACAATCTGGGGATCGACCGGTTCGAACTGTCGATCGATTTCGGCTGGTTCTTTTTCCTGACCAAACCGCTGCTCAGCGTCATCATTTTCGCCGCCAACTGGCTGGGGAATTTCGGTCTCGCCATTCTGGCGGTCACCGTAGTGATCAAGATTTTCTTCTTCCCGCTGGCCAACAAATCCTATCGCGCCATGAGTGCGATGAAGGCCCTCCAGCCGAAGATGACCGAGTTGCGCGAGAAGTACGCCGACGACAAGCAGGCCATGCAGAAGGAACTGATGGCCATGTACCGGCGCGAGAAGGTCAATCCCGTCTCGGGCTGTCTGCCGATCCTTCTTCAAATTCCGGTGTTCTTTGCGCTGTACAAGGTTCTGTTCATCTCCATCGAGATGCGCCACGCGCCTTTCTTCGGCTGGGTGCAGGATTTGTCCGCGCCTGACCCGCTGAACCTCTTTACCCTGTTCGGTGCCATCGCCTGGGTGCCGCCCTTCGGGCTGACGCTGGGCGTCTGGCCGATCCTGATGGGCCTGACCATGTTTGCGCAGCAGAAGCTGAACCCCGCCCCGGCCGACCCGGTGCAGGCGCGAATCTTCATGCTGATGCCGGTCATCTTCACCATCTTCCTGGCCAGCTTCCCGGTCGGTCTGGTGATTTACTGGACCTGGAACAACCTGCTTTCGATCACCCAGCAATACGTCATCATGCGTCGCATGGGCGTGTCTGTGGGCGGCGGCAAGTCCGACGACTGACGTTATGGCCGCGCGCGAGGGCGACTCCACACGCGCTGAAAGCGAGAGCGCCCGGCACCTGTTCGCACAGGAATGCACCTTCGTGCGCGGTGTGGCACGCCTGCCGGATCTGCCGGGCCCCACCCTGCCCGAGGTCGCCTTTGCCGGACGTTCGAATGTGGGCAAGTCGAGCCTGCTGAACGCCCTGACCGGACGCAAAACACTGGCCCGGACCAGCAACACACCCGGCCGGACGCGCGAGCTGAACTTTTTCAATCTGGCCGGCCGCCTGATGCTGGTGGACCTGCCCGGCTATGGATATGCCCGCGCCTCGAAATCCGACATCGCGCGCTGGAACGAGACCCTGCGCGCCTATCTGCGGGGCCGCCCCAATCTGCAGCGCCTGTGCCTGCTGATCGATGCACGGCACGGTCTGAAAGATGGCGATGCCGAGATGATGGAGATGCTCGACGCTTCCGCGGTTGTGTACCGGGTCGTGCTGACCAAGATGGACAAGGTCAAGCTGGCCGATCAGGAGGCCACCATTGAGGCCGTCGCCGACGCGCTGAAAAATCATCCCGCCGCCCTGCCCGAGCCGCTGACCACCAGCGCCCGCAAGAACAGTGGGCTCTCCGAGCTGCGCGCCGACCTGGCCATGCTGGCGAACCCCCATTGAGTTGCGCTAGTTTCGAACGCGAACAAACCGCGCCATAAGAACGGATAGAACGATGGGCTCAGACAACACGCCAACACCGGAAGAACTGCTTGCCAAGGCCGGCGTTCTGACAGAGGCGCTGCCCTATATGCGCCAGTTCAACGGCAAGCGCTTTGTCATCAAATATGGCGGTCATGCCATGGGTGACGCCGCGCTGGCCGATGCATTTGCACGTGACATTGTGCTTTTGAAGCAGGTGGGCATAGAGCCGATCATCGTCCATGGCGGCGGCCCGCAGATCGGCGCCATGCTCGAACGCCTGAAGATCAAGAGCGAGTTCGTTGACGGATTGCGGGTGACCGACGCCGAGACAGTCGAAATCGTCGAGATGGTTCTTTCGGGATCGATCAACAAGCAGATCGTCTCGGCCATCAACGCTGCGGGCGGGCGGGCGGTCGGCCTTTCGGGCAAGGACGGCAACCTGATGTCGGTGCGCAAGCTGCGGCGGACCCGGCGCGAAACGGATTCCAACATCGAGAAGATTGTCGATCTTGGGTTTGTCGGCGACCCGTCGCATGTGGACCCCGAACTGCTCGACAGCCTGACCAGTTCCGACATCATCCCTGTCATCGCGCCCATCGGGGTCGGCGAGGATGGTGCCACCTACAACGTCAACGCCGATACGGCAGCCGGTGCCATCGCATCGGCCGTCAACGCGGCGCGCCTGCTGATGCTGACCGACGTGACCGGGGTCCTGGACAAGGAAGGCGGTCTGATCGCGGATATCGGTGTCGAACAGGCCCGGCTCCTGATCGAGGACGGGACAATCTCGGGCGGCATGATCCCCAAGGTCGAAACCTGCATCGAAGCTGTCGAAAAAGAAGTCGAAGCCGCCGTCATCATGGACGGGCGCGCCACCCATTCGCTGCTGATCGAGATTTTCACCGAGCACGGGCTCGGTACGGCGATCTGGGCGTCCTGACGCGGTATCAGCTGGCCTGACGCAGATGCGTGCCCGACGGGCGCCGCATGTCGTAGAGGATCGAGAGGGTATCCACCATCTCATTGAACTGCTCGTAGCGCAGACGCTTGCCGTAACGCGACAGCGTCTTGGTCCACATGTCGAGTGCGTGAATATTCGCGCTCAGGCAGGTGGCCAGGTTCGTGTAGTCGTCATCAGCGTGTGACAGGAAGTCCTTGAAGGCGCGGGTTGCGGCCTCGGTGAAGGAGCTTTTGTCATAGACTTCCATGCCCTCGACACGCACCGCATCTTCGTCGGCATAGGCCGAAGGCGCCGCCTTCACCCGGAATGCGAGATAGGTATGGCCGCCCAGATCGGACATATGGAAGCCGCTGGTGCTCAGCACCATCGGAGGGCCGGCTGCCGACACCAGCGTGAGGTTGGCATCGTCGATCCGCGTTCCGGCCCGGGCATCGCGGAGCAGGCGATCGAGCTTGCGATGGTCACTGGCATGGATCAGTTCCTGCACACGGGTACCGCGAAGGGCGCCGGGATCGCGCCCGGTAAACACCTTGGTTGCCCCGGCCGCGAAGGTGATGCGGCCATCGCGATCCAGTTCCACCAGAAGATCAGCACTGCAGAATGCCAGCGCGACAAACCTATCTCGCTCAACACGCAGGTTTTCCGGAGATTGGCGTTCACCGGCCGGTATGCCCAGATTATCGATGCTCTGGCTCAACACGTCCTCGTTCAAACTGGCCGCAGGCGGCCGCAACTGGTGCGTGACGCAAAGTTCGCGCCTCACAGGAACGTTGAATTCTAGTTGGGGGCCAGTTAATGAAGTCTTAGTGAGAACAGGGCCGCGTGACGGCCTAAAACCTTGAAATTCTGTGAATTTACAGCGCTATGAAACCAATCGAAGAATTGCGTGACACGCAAACATGGGTCTTCGACCTCGACAACACGCTCTATCCCGCGTCCTGCGGCCTGATGGCCGAAGTCTCGTCCCGGATGACCCTCTATGTTGCCGACGCGCTGAAACTGGATTCCGAAAACGCATTGATCGAACAGAAGCGGATGTTCCGCGAACACGGCACCACCCTGCGCGGCCTGATGAACGATCATGGTGTGGATCCGACCCATTTCATGGATTACGTGCACGACGTCGATTATTCGGTGGTCGGCCCCATGCCGCGCCTGGAGGCCGCGCTGGACCAACTGCCCGGACGGAAGGTGGTGTTCACCAACGCGTCATCGGCGCATGCCGAAACCGTGCTGAAAAATCTCAACATCGCCAGGCATTTCGACGGAATCTTCGATGTTGCGGCAGCCGATTATGAGCCCAAGCCGAACCCGCGCCCCTACGAACTCATCGCCGAATATCACGCCTTCGATCCGGCGCATGCAGTGATGCTGGAGGATATGGGTCCCAATTTGAAACCGGCGGCCGAGTTGGGCATGACAACGGTCTGGGTCCGGTACGATACCTCGACGGAGCCTTACTGGGCCGTTCCGGACGGCAACACCGACTTCATTCACCATGAAACCGATGACCTCGTCACCTGGCTGGAATCCGTGATCGAGGCCGGCTGACGAAAGCAGGCCTGCAACGTTGACATCGGGGAGCCTGCCTGGTCATCTTCGCGCGCTGCCACTCAAGCAATTCACAGGACAATGTCATGAGCACCAGCGACCTCCAATCGGCCATCGAAACGGCCTGGGACAACCGAGACTCCCTGACCCCCCAGACCACGGGCGCAGACCGGGAGGCCGTGGAAACGGCCCTGTCCGAGCTGGACAGCGGCACGCTGCGTGTCGCGGAAAAGTCCGGTGGCGACTGGGTTGTCAACAAATGGCTGAAAAAGGCTGTGCTGCTGTCCTTCCGGCTCAACGACATGGAAGTGATTCCCGGCGGACCCGGCAAGGACACGGCCTGGTGGGACAAGGTTCCCTCGAAGTTCGACGGCTGGGACGCCAAGGCCTTTGAAACCGCCGGTTTCCGCGCGGTTCCCAACGCTGTTGTGCGCCATTCCGCGCATATCGCGGCGGGTGTCGTGCTCATGCCCAGCTTCGTCAATCTCGGCGCCTATGTAGACAGCGGCACGATGGTCGATACCTGGGCCACCGTGGGAAGCTGCGCGCAGATCGGCAAGAACGTACACCTCTCCGGCGGTGCGGGGATCGGCGGCGTTCTCGAGCCCCTGCAGGCCAATCCCGTGATCATCGAGGACAATTGCTTCATCGGCGCACGCTCGGAAGTCGCCGAAGGCGTCATCGTTGAAGAAGGCGCGGTGCTCTCCATGGGCGTCTATCTCGGAGCCTCGACCAAGATCGTGGACCGCACCACCGGCGAGGTCTTCACCGGCCGGGTTCCCTCCTACTCGGTGGTCGTTCCGGGCACGCTGCCCGGCAAGGATTTGCCGGACGGGAGCCCGGGACCCAGCCTCTACTGCGCCGTGATCGTGAAACGCGTGGATGAGCAGACCCGCGCCAAGACATCAATCAACGAATTGCTGCGGGACTGATGGTCCTCCGATGAGCCAGACTGGCGACCCGATTGCGCTGTCACAGGCGCTGATCCGCTGCCCCAGCGTGACCCCGGAGGATGCCGGTGCGCTCGGTGTCCTTGCGGAGGCGCTGGAGAACACCGGATTCGAGTGTCACCGCCTGCGGTTTGTCGATGTCGGGACCCCCGATATCGACAACCTTTATGCGCGGATCGGCACCCGCGGCCGCAATTTCTGCTTCGCCGGACATACCGATGTCGTGCCCGTCGGCGCACAGGAAGACTGGTCACACGATCCGTTTTCCGGAGAGGTGATCGATGGCGATCTGCACGGGCGCGGTGCGGCCGATATGAAAAGCGCCGTCGCGGCCTTCGCGGCGGCCGTACAGAATCTCGTCGAACGGCACGGCACCCCCGACAGCTGGGACAATCCGGGCTCGATCAGCCTGCTGATCACCGGCGATGAAGAAGGCCCTGCCATCAACGGCACCCGCAAGGTTTTGGAATGGCTGGCCGATCGCGGGGAGCAGCTGGATGCCTGCCTGGTCGGTGAGCCGACCAATCCGGATGTACTTGGCGACATGATCAAGATCGGCCGGCGTGGCAGCACAACCGGACATCTGGACGTCAACGGCGTCCAGGGCCACGCCGCCTATCCGCATCTGGCCGACAACCCGGTTCATCATCTTGTGCGCATGCTCGCCGCGCTCACCGCCGCACCCCTGGATGAAGGGACAGAGCACTTTCAGCCCTCGACCCTGCAGGTCACCACCATCGATGTGGGCAACCCGGCCACCAACGTGATCCCGGCCAAGGCGAGTGCCACCTTCAACATACGGTTCAACGACCTACACACATCCGACAGCCTTGACGCTTGGGCGAGGCAGACCTTCGATGCGGAGATCGGAGACAGCGGGGCGAGCTACACCCTGGATTTCCGCGTGACCGGAGAAGCCTTTCTCACGCCGCCGGGTGCCTTCAGCGACGCCATCGCCAATGCCGTGCGCGACGTCACGGGACGCACCCCGGAACTCAGCACCACGGGCGGCACATCCGATGCACGGTTTATCAAGGACTATTGTCCGGTAGCCGAGTTCGGTCTTGTCGGGCAGACCATGCACAAGGTCGATGAGCATGTGGCGACCGACGATATTGTGAAGCTCACGGAAATTTACCTTAGGGTTCTCGAGACCTATTTTGACCTGAACCGGTAACCCGAACAGGAGCGCGAGCGCGCGTGATCACCCTTCAGGAAGCTTCTCACGGTCTGTTCGGTGCGTGGCGGCTGCTGCATCTCGACAGATCCGCCCTGCAACACTTCCGCACCGACAGCATCGGGTTCTGGAATTCGTTCTGGGCCGCTGCCATCGTGCTGCCGGCCATCGCGCTGGAAACACTCCTGCTGAGCGTGGACGAAGCCGGTCCTGCGGACAGCTCCGGCGGGCCTCTCGATGTTCTGATCTATCTTCAGATCTTTGTCATTGCCTGGCTGTTGTTCCCACTGGTGATGGCCGGTGTGACGGATTCCATCAATCGCGGTGAGCGGTTCGTTGTCTTCGTGGTCGCCTGGAACTGGTCGAACATCGTGCGGATCGCCATCGTGCTCCCGTCCGTCGTGATCTTCGCCGCCGAAGGCGTGGACACACCCGGTTGGGGCGCCGTGCTGTATCTGGCTGCACAGCTTGCAACACTTGTGTATGCCTGGGCCGTGGCCCGCATCGCCCTCGATGTACCTCCCATGACCGCGGTCATGGTGGTTGTAATCGAACTCGGCCTGTCGATCATGTTGTGGCTGACTGCCGAAAGCCTGATCGGCTAGTCCCGGGCCCGCGCCACCGGTGTAACGTTCCAGGCTGGACGCAGGGCCAGCAGACCCACGACCAGAAGCAGGGCGCCCGCCCCGGACACACAGATCGCCAGCGGCCAGGCCGTACCCTGCGGCGTCACGCTGACAAACAGCGCGCCCAGGGCGGCCCCGCCCATTTCGAAGGTCGAGAGCAGGGCCGCACTCATGCCCCGTCCCTGACCCGGCACCCGTTCAAAGGCGAGGACCGGCGCGGTGGCAAAGAGCGGCCCCAGTGCAAAGGCAAACACGCTCATGGCAGCGGTCAGGGTGACGGGTGTTTCCCCCAGCGCCACGGCCAGGAGCACCAGCAATCCCGACAGGGACCCGCTCCACACACCGAACCCGAACAGGCGCCGCACGCCGACACGGCCGACCGCCTGGCTCGCTGAGAGGCTTCCGACAAAGAAGACCAGCACAATGACGGCCTGGAACAGACCGAAATACCGGGTCGCAATGCCGTGCTTTTCGATCA
>Ga0181558_10002882_pt1 | contig 16024 bp, 7 predicted proteins | sample 011ome_22_FD_133754 | JGI IMG/M metagenome (GOLD analysis project Ga0181558, IMG submission 133754) | Coastal salt marsh microbial communities from the Groves Creek Marsh, Skidaway Island, Georgia - 011507BT metaG (megahit assembly) | ecosystem: Environmental > Aquatic > Marine > Intertidal zone...
CGTGAAACGCGCGACACGGTCCACGCGTGGGACACGAAGAGTTTCGAAGGAAACGGCGGAAGGGTGGAAGGAGAGGTGTCAGGGTCGCGTTCGTCGCGGTCGAGGGCGAGGACACCGTCGCGAGAGACGACGACGAGGACGACCGAACGCCTCTCCGACCGCGGCCGAGCGCGAGTGGAGAGACGTGGCCCCGATGACGCGTCTCGAGTCGAACGCGGGGACGCGCTCTCGTCGCGATCGGCTCGCGCGATCCGCTGCCGCAAAAAAGCGATCGCGCCGACCAAGTCTGCGTCGCGTCAAAATATCTGAGCGACGCGACGCCGCCGCGAGCGGCGAGAGCGGCGGGCGATGGAGCGGCGCCTGGTGCGCCGCAGTCGCGCGCGCGAGCCGCGTCTCGATCGACACCACGTCCGCTCGATCGCCGATCGACCGAGACGCGAGTCGGGGTCCTCGAGATGGCTCGGCATTCGGGGGAAAGAAAACAGATCTGGCGAGATCTGTCGGCGATCGAGTCGAGACCGATCACGACGCGGGAGACGCACCGGCGGTCTTGGGGGTGACGTCGGCGCGGAGAGTCATCTCGATGCGGCCGGCGGGCTCGCCGCCGATGGTCATGTCGAAGAAGCACACGGGGTTGGCCATGGTGTCTTGAGTGGGTGTTCGAGAGAACGAGCGCGGGGAAGAGTGACAGTGACGCGTGTCGCGAAGACACTTTTTATGTCCCTTTTTGTGCGAGACTTTTTGTATGTGTCGCACAAAATTCGTATGGGAGATCAGTCACAGAGCTCCTCGTGGCCGGACGTTGACGTGTTTGACTTCTTCTCGGGGCCTCTCAAGAAACCTGCAGTGAGATCTCGATCCGACGACGCTTCTTTTACACACGGAAGGCGCGCGGGAAGGCGAGCGAGCGGTTTCGATCCATCCAGGCGTCGCGTCGCGTGGATACGCGGCGGATCGCGGGGAGACCGACGGAGCCACCGCCGGGCGCTCATCGCCGAACCCCTCTCGGGTCCCCGACCGCGCGGTCGTCCGTCCGCTCCTCTCCACCAGCGCGAGAACCATGTCGCCCGCCGCCGGCGAGCTCTCGAAGCTCCTGGACGGCGACGACGCCGCCAACGGCGGCGCGGACGCCGCGGACACCGAGCGGTGCGAGCGCGCGGAGATGGCGCGCGCGCAGGCGGAGAGCGACGCCGCGGAGGGCAAGAGGCGATTGGAGGTGGCGCGCCAGCAGTTCGCCGAGTACGCCACGTCCAAGGCTGACGAGTCCAAAGCCGTGCGCGACGTCATCCGCGAGCTCGCCGCCGGCGGCGCTCCCGAGCTCCAGCAGGCGCTCGAGCGCCTGGACCGCCTCGTCGCGCAGGCGGAGACCGAGGCGCGCGCGGTGGCCGCCACGGCGGAGGCTGAGCGCGCCTCGGCGAACGGCACGGCGAACGGCGACGCGCGCGCTCCGGGTCCGGATGCCTCCGAGACGATGGAGGTTGACGTCTCTCGACCTTCAAACCTCGACCTTCAAACGAAGGCACCACTCCTTTCGGTGAACTTTGAAAGTTTCGCCGAGCGCGCGAAGTACATCCCTCTGCGTCTGGACATGGAGGAGCGCAAGCTGCTGCGTCTGCTGGAAGCCGCGCTGCACGTGTCGGAGTACACGGACCACGTGGACGTGGTGACGTTCCGCGGCAAAACGCAACGCATCACGAAACAGCTGCGGGAGATCTGCGCCATCATGTGCGGCTTGGTGGTGGCGACGGACTACAGGCGAGGCCAGGACCTTATTAAGGACAAGGATTTCGAGACGAACGCGAGTTTTTTCCAGACGGCGTTTGAAATCGGCCGGCGGCACAAAGTGATGAACCCGGAGAAGATGCGCGCCGAATACGGGAAGATGATTTACCTCCTGCAGGATTCGCAATCGGAGGAGGTCCAAGAGCTGCTGGGATTCAAGCTGGTGAAGCCGATGCGCACGGCGCACGCGTTGTTGGCGGAGAAAAACGGCCTCTTAATGCTGGACGACGCCTTGATGCACCAGGCCACCGCCGAGATCGCGCATCTCGGAAAGGCGCGATTCGCGGTGCAGCGAGAGATCAAAGCCAAGGAGCGCGCGCGCGAGGCGTTGGCGCGTAAGTACGCCAACGCGACCCTCACCGGCGAAGAGATTCTGTCCGTGCTGTACTCCATCAGCGACAACAACGCGTATTTGCGGTTCAACCGCGACCCGGTGGACCGGATGCTGACGCACCTCAACGCGTGTTTCGACCCGAAACTCCCGGAGACGCGCGAGTTTTCGCTCGGCATAAGCGTCGGCGCCGAAGGCGCGCGTCTGTCGCACACGCACGAGCGGCAGTTTCTGTACGTCTCTCAGAGCCTGACGCTGTGGCGCGAGGTGTCCAACGACATGTTCAAGCTGTGGACGCTGGCGGAGCAGGACCTGCTGCACGAGAGCAACCGGTACCAGCTCACGAACACCGGCCAGGGCTTGAACCGCGTGCAACACGCGCCGCGCGTGGGAAGAGCGATGCACCAGCTGCTTCACCGGTGCCAACAAAAACTGGGCGGGTGGGTCGGGTCGAGTGTCGTGCACCTCGGCGACCACAACGTCCCCAACGCGCTGATGTTCATCGACAAGTACACGCAGGTGCCGAGGATTTTAGGGCCCGTGGTTCTCGTCGTCGATGCGGTCGATGCTCTGTGCGACGACCCGAACATTCGCGCGTACGTCGAGTCGACGTTCGGATCCGCCGAGCGGTGTCGCAAGTTCGTCTTGGCGGATTTTTTCCGACACGCGTTCGACGGATCGGGCGCCGATAACTTCTTCGACGCCGGGTCGTGCATCGACGGGCGGCTGACGTCCGCGTGGAACTGGTGCTCGAAGATCGAGAAGAAGCCGTACTACCCCGTGTTCAAGCTCGCGGGGTTCCAGGGGTTCGACGGGGGGGACTTTCGGTCGTGAGAATACGTAGAGAGCCGACGATGAGAGCGTCGAGTATTGTAGACGTCTGCCATCTCACTTCAAGAGCCTGAGGAGGGAGGTTCATACATTTCGGGAACACGTCGTCTCGGAACGTTCGCCGTGTGCGTCGACGCGAGAAAACGCGTGGTGCGCTCGACGCGGCGCGCAGTGCTGCGGCGCCGCGGTGGGGCGTGCGCGGCCGGTCGAGGCGTCGAGACCGCTCCGAGCCCGCGCGCGCTGCGGGGAAGGGAAGGGCCGGGGGAACGTCTGGAGTGTCGCGCGGTCTGGCTGCAGATGGGCTTTTTCGACGCCGCCAGGGCGTTCGGCGCTGTCGTCCACCCCCTGCACTACGCCAAGGCGTGGTACTTCGTCTCCTTCGCCGCCTACGCGTGCATGACCCCGTACCTGCCGCTGTTCTACGAGCGCTGGGGCTTGAGCTCGACGGAGATCGGGTACGTCAACGCGTTGCGCCCCCTGGTGGGCTTCGTCGCGACGCCGGCGTGGGGATGGGTCGCGGACGTCACGGGCAGGCACAACGCCATCTTCTTCTGGAAAACCGTCAGCCAAGCCGCGGGGTACGCGGCGCTGGGTTTTTTCGTGCCCAAGACGTTCGCGGCCATCTTCGCGTACGTGTTCGTGCTCGAGGGGACGTGCGCGGCGACCATGACGCTGGCGGACGCGGCGACGGGGACGATGTGCCGCCGCGCGGCGGCGCGGAACGAGACCCCCGCGTTCGGCACGAGCTACGGCGAGATCCGCCTGTGGGGCGCCATCTCCTGGGGGTTTATCTTCGGGCCGCTCATGGGCGCCGCGTTGACGTACCTGCCGACGGACGCGGCGAACCGCGCGCCGTTCGTGGCGTACCCCGTGCTCTTGGCGATGAGCGCCGCGACCACGCTGGGGTTCGATTTCTCGCCGCTCGCGGCGGCGGATGGGGAAAAAGCGACGCGCGCGACGAGGACGAGGACGCGCGCGAGAAGAATCTCGCGGAAGAATCTCGAGATCTCGCGACGCGCGACGAGGCGCTCTTGGGTTTAGGATCAGTCTCCACCGCGACGGCGACGATCGAAGACGCGTCTTTTTCTTTTGAGAAGGACGAATCGCGATTCGGGACGCCGCGTGGTCTTGAAAACGCGGGTCTTGAAAACGCGTCGCTGGCGACGCAGACGCTTCGCGCGGTGACGCGCCCGGCGGCGGCGGCGACGTTTTTGGCGTTCCTGGTGATGTCCGCGTCGATGGCCGTCACGGACACCTACCTGTTCCTCTGGATGGAGCAGCTGGGTGCGTCGCGCCTGTGCATGGGTGTCGCGCTCGGGTTCACCTGCGTCAGCGAGGTGGTGGTGTTCAAGAAGGAGGCGCGGATAAAAAAGGCCATCTCCACCGAAGGCTCCGTCGTGCTCATCTTGTTCTGCTACGCGGCGAGGCAGTGGTTCTACGCGGCTCTTCCGTTTTTGAACGCCGCGACGCCGCTCGGCACTTGGATCGTCCTACCCGCGCAGCTGCTGCACGGCATCACGTTCGGGCTGTTCTGGTCCGTGGGCACCGCGTTCGCGCAGAAGATCGCGCCCGAGGGCGCGGCGAGCTCCGTCATGGGCGTCTTCGGCGGCGCCAACGCGGGCGGGAGCTTCTTGGGATCCGTGCTCGGCGGCGTCGCGTTCCGGAAACACGGAGGCGACGGTCTGTTCGCGGGGATCGGGGTGATGAACTTCGCGTTCGGGTGCCTGGCGTACGTCGCGCTCATGACCCCGGCGCTCGGGGGGCTGAGGCGGTCGCGTAGCCTCGCGAACCTCGCGAACCTCGCGGCGAGACGGAACGGCGGCGGCGAGGGTCGTTTTCGATTTTTCGGAAAGAGAGCTTTCGGCGCGGGGTATCGACCAGTCGCGGAGTCGGACGAAGTGGAGATGGGCGTCTCGCCGACGGCTCGGGTCGCGGCGGAGACGCGGGCGTAGATGAAACAAGCCCGTCGTGTTACGTAGCTCTAGAAGAACACGCGATGATCGTCGCGTCGGCTCCCTCGTCGCGTCGTCGGAAGCGGCGGCGACCGACGTAAGTTGACCGTGAATTTGCGTTTTCATCCGATCCATTTGAAAGGTACTTGAAAGGCAAACAAGCGGCGTTTTCGCTTGACAGTGATACGGGGAATACAAAGACTTTCTTTCTTTCTTTGTTCGACACTCCAAATCGGGAGTTCGGGCTTCGGGTTTGGCCTTTCTCGTTGGGCGCCGCAATTGTCGTCCGATTCGACACGGGGCGTGTTGACGCGCCATATAGACCCGCGACCGGGGCGGCCGGGGTCGTCGTCCCTGGGCGAGAGGCGAAACGACGAGATGCGGGCGTCGTCGGCGGCGCGCTCGGGGGTGGGCGCGCGGCTGCCTGGGAACCCGGACCGGGACGGCGGGCACGACACAGGGATGAGTGAGGACATGCGAGCGAACTCGATGCTGAGCGATGAGTCATCTGGGAGGAGCTTGCGGAGTGCCCCCAGCTCGCGGCAGAAGTCCGTGCAGCTCATGCGAGAGGGGGGGTTGAACAGCATCCGGGTACGTGTACGCTGAATCCACCGCGCGCCGCGCGGGATCTTTCCCGCCGTCGTCCATCCTCGCGTAACCCCGCGCTCGAGAAGACGCCCGCTCGCGTTTCGCGTTCTTTTGACCGCCCGCGGTCGCAATTGCACCCGGCGCGTTCAACTCGCGCCGCGCGGGATCGAGCCGCGGGAACCGGATCGGGCGACGCGGCGGGAGGCTCAGCTCATGCTACCGTCATCTCCCGAGATTTCCGCTCGTCCGCGGCCGAAATCGGGCCGCGATCGGTGCCCCGCCCCGGGCCGCGTTCGACACACCCGCCGCGTCAGCGTAGGGCGGAACAAGAAACTCACACCCGTTTCCCTCCCGCCATCCCCGACAAAATAACAACCGATCGACGATTTTGGTTTTTTCGCCCGCCCGTTCGCCGACGCCGACCGCGAACGAACCCACCGCACGAACGCGTCACCTACCTGAACGCCATCCCCAACGCGCGCGATACCCACCACCGCGACCGTCTTCCAATCGCAGACCGTGTTGATCGAGAAGTCTCTGGGCGTGTTGACGGCGGAGAACCCGATTCGGAAAATCGCGATCCGCGCGTGTTTCCACCCGCACTTCGATCGCGTGGTCTTGGGCGTCATCGCGCTGAACTGCGTGTTCCTCGCGATGGACAGCAAAGCGCCGGGGTTCGCGGAGACGACGCAGGGGAACGTGGTGAAGTACTCCGAGCAAGTGTTTCTGGCTTTGTTCTGCGCGGAGATGGCGGCGAAAATCATCGCCACGGGGTTCCGGGGGCACCCCAACGCCTACCTCGCCGATAACTGGAACAGGCTGGACTTCTTCGTCGTCATACTCGGCGTGCTCGCCGCGCTGGACCTGGGGAACTTCTCGGCGATCCGCGTCGTGCGCGTGTTGCGACCGCTACGAACGTTACAGGGGTTCGCGGGGATGCGAAGGCTGGTGGTAACACTTCTGCGCTCGATGCCGCTGCTGTTCGACGTCACCGTGCTGGTGTCGTTCCTGTTCTTCACCTTCGGCTTGGTCGGCGTGCAGCTGTACTCGGGGGCGTTTACGTCTCGGTGCTCGACGCTCGCTAACGCGCCGGCGGACTGCTCGCTGTGCGGTCGGAGCGACGCCGTGGACGCCGCCACCGGCTGCGACGTCGACGCGTGCGCGGCGAGCTTCGCCGCCGCCGCCGAAAGCGGGTGGGCCCCGCGGTGGGTCGCGACGGAAGCCGACGAGACGTGCGGCGGCGCTTCCAGCGCGAAGTGGCCTTTCGTGGACGCGCATTCGCCGGCGGGGTACAAGTGCCCCGCCGGTTCCGACGCGTCGTTTTGCCACGGCGGGTTCGAGAACCCCAACTACGGCATCACGAGTTTCGACAACGTGGCGGACGCGTGGCTCACGATTTTCCAGTGCATCTCGCTGGAGGGGTGGACGGACGTCATGTACTACGCGAAGGACGCGGTGAGCCCGTGGTCGTGGGTGTACTTCACGTCCATGATCATCCTCGGCGCCTTCTTCGCCGTCAACCTGGCGCTCGCGGTTCTGTTCGTCTCCTTCGTGGACGGGAAGCAGGCGGCGGCGGCGGAGGGGGACGAGAGCGCGCGCGGCGGCAAGGGGGCGATGAGCGCGCTGCTGGCGGGGGAGGACCAGACCGAGGACGCGTACCAGGAGATGCAGCTGGCGACGCTTACCGGCAAGCTCGAGCGCGTGGGCACGTTCAGCCACGGGAGCGGGCGGAAACCGATGGACATGACCGTTGGAGACCGCGTCGGCGCGACGGCGGTGGTCGAGTCCGCCGAGACGAGCGCGAAAACTTTCGCGTCGCCTCCGACGTCGCCCGCTTCGGTGGCGACGCCGTCGGGGGTGGGCGCTTCGTTCGGCTCGATTTCGAACCGCGTCACGCCTCTGCCCGCGTCGAAGATGCGCTCGCGGACTCATGGAGACGCGGGGACCGGCTCGCCGTCCGGCGGGCGCACGCCGTGGCTGGACGAAGGCTTCGAGGACGTCATGAGCTGGGTCCTGTCCAAGGGGGCGGAGGTGGAGGACGTGCGCGTGGGCGACGACGGCGTGGTGTACGTCTCCGCGCCTTCATTTTCCGCGCGCGCGCAGCGGACGTGCCGCCGGCTGGCGACGAGCACGAAGATGGCCTCGCTGACGATGTTCCTGATCATCACGAACACCGTGCTCATGGCCTCGGAGTTCTACGGCATGCCGAAGGCCATGGCGACGGCGTACGAGGCGGTGAACTACTTCATCACCTCGTACTTCGCGCTTGAGATGGCGGTGAAGCTCGTCGGCTTGACTCCGCGCGGGTACGTCGCGGACAAGTTCAACATCTTCGACGGCGTGGTGGTGATCGTGTCCGTGGTGGAGCTGATCATCACCAGCGCCACCGGGGACGGGGGCGGGATGCTCAGCGCGCTGAGAACGGGTCGTCTGTTGCGCGTCTTCAAGCTCGCGCGGTCGTGGCCGCAGCTGCGGAACATCATCATCACCATCCTGGCGACGATTCCCTCCATGTCGTCGCTGGCGGGGATGCTCCTGCTGTTCATCTTCATCTTCGACCTGCTCGGGATGCAGCTCTTCGGGTACCGGTTCATCTTCTGCGACTCGTACGGCGTCGAGGGCGCGGAGCCGCTGTGCCCCCCCGGCGCGGAGGAGCACTGCCCGACGCGCGAGGACTGCTACGCGGCGTGCCCGGCGGCGATGGCGGAGGCGTGGGTGTCTTTCAACGCGGACACCGGCGCGGCGGGGAAGTGCGAGGCGTACGTCGACCCCGACGACGGCGAAGTGACGCACTATGCGCGGCTGGGCGTCGCGGACCGCCCGCGGCACCACTTCGACGACTTCTTCTGGTCGTTCATCACCATCTTCCAGGTGCTCACCGGCGAGGACTGGAACGCGGTGATGTACGACGCGATGCGCACGGTGGGCAGCTGGACGTGTCTGTACTTCATCGCCATCGTGGTCATCGGCAACTACGTGGTGTTGAACCTGTTCCTCGCGATCCTGCTGGACAACTTCTCCGGCCTCGACACCGACGGCGCGGAGAAAAAGGACCCGGAAGTGAGGCACGCGGCGCTGGTGGAGCAGAAGCGCGCGGAGAAGGACGAGGAGGAGAAGGAGCGGCCACGGGAACAGCGACGGGATTTAGAAAAGCAGCGGGAGCTCGTGAAGGACGCGGCGAACGTCGAGGGGGACGAGCGACGCGCCAAAGCGGCGACGCGGCGGTTACGCGCCAGCGCGCTGCGTAAAAGCCTGGAGAGTTTCGTGACGCACAAGTGGTTCGACCAGTTCATGCTCGGCATGATCGTGCTTTCGTCGTGTCTGCTGGCGGTGGACGCGCCCGCGGAGGTTGACGAAGGCTCGCGCTTGAAGTACTGGCTGGACATCTTCGATGCGTTTTTCGTGGGGATGTTCGTCGTCGAGGCGGCGCTTAAGATCATCGCGCTGGGGAAGCGGTACTTCAAAAACGGCTGGAACGTGCTGGACTTCTGCATCGTCTCTCTCGGCGTGGCGTCCGCGGCGATCACCGCGCTGGCGGACGCGGAGGATGGGAACGCCGCCATGGCGGCGAAGATCCTCCGCGCGTTCCGCGCGCTGCGACCGCTTCGCGTCGCCAGTCGCGCGCAGGGTATGCGCGTCGTGGTCAGCGCGCTCTTCGGCGCCGTGCCCGCCATCTCCAACGTCGCGCTCGTGTGCGTGCTCTTCTACCTCATCTTCGGGATCCTCGGGCTGAACCTGTTCATGGGGCGCATGTTCCGGTGCGTGTCCGCGGAGGACGGCGAGCCGGTGGACCCGGTTGCCTGGGGACTGGCAAACGGCGAGCTCACCAAGAACTGGTGCCAATCGGCCCCCCGGCTGATCGCGTGCGTGGACGACCGGCGCGTCGCGGTGTACGCGGGGGGCGACTTGAGCGACGACGCCAGTAACGGCTTCGGGTGGGAATGCGTGTCGAGCCTCGCGGCGACGAGCGACGCGCTGGACTGGACGTACAGCTCGTACGGCGGTCGCTGGACGTGCGTCGCTTCGGCAAACACCTTCGCCGTTTTGAACGGCACGGACGCCGACCGGACGGAAAAGGACGTCGGGTCGACGTTCGCGTCGGCGGCGATCGTGGCGAACGACGCGATCGCGGCGGCGGCGGTCGTGGCGCGCGGAACAGGCGTGCTCGAGTCCAGTTGCGAGCCTGATTTGGCGCACCTGGAGTGGCGACTCCCTAAAAACTACGATTTCGACCACATCGGGACGGCGATGCTCGTGTTGTTTGAAACCGCGACGCTGGAGATGTGGCTGGACGTGATGTACCACGGCGTGGACGCGACGGAGGAGAACGTGCACCCCTGGCGCGACGCCAACCCGGCGGCGTGCGTGTTCTTCGTGGTGTTCATCGTCGTGGGCTCGTTCTTTATCATGAACCTGTTCGTGGGCGTGACCATCGACAAGTTCAACGAGATGAAGGAGGAGTCCGCGGCGGCGTACGAGGCGGAGCAGAACCGGAACCGAGGCCGCGTCACCCCCGGCGGCGCGCCGCAATCGGGAAAGGCGTACGCGCAAAAGATGGCGGCGCCCGTCTTGGCGCGGGGATACTCGGGGTCGAAGGACCCGAACGCGAAAAGAAACACTAAATCCATAGGCGCCGTCGGCGCCGTGTTCGTCACCGAGGAGCAAAGGCGGTGGCAACAGGTGGAGAAGATGCTGATGCAGTGTAAGCCGCGGCGCATGCTGGACCCGCCGCCGCGAGGGTGGCGCTCGCCGTTTTTCGCGCTGGTGAGCGCCGAGAGGTTCGACGCGTGCATCGGCGTACTCATCGCGCTCAACGTCGGCGTGATGTGCATGACGCACGCGGGCGAAACGCAGGCGTGGTCGAACGCGGTGTTCTGGGCGAACGCGTCGTTCGCGTTCCTGTTCCTGTTGGAGGCGATCGCGAAGCTCATCGGGTTCGGGCCCGTTCAATACATCCACGACCCTTGGAACCGGTTCGACGCGTTCGTGGTGACCGTCTCCGTCGCGGGGTTCGCGCTCGAGACGTTCACCAACACCAAGGCGAGTTACCTCGCGATTTTAAGAGTGTTCCGCGTGGTACGGGTGTTACGGCTGGTGAAGCGCGCGAAAGGGTTGCAGACGCTGATGCAGACGCTGGTGTTCTCGTTGCCCGCGCTGTTCAACGTCGGATCCGTGCTGTTCCTGTTCTTCTTCATCTACGCGGTGATGGGCATGAACCTGTTCGGGTTCGTGCGCGCCGGCGAGGTGCTCGGCCGGCACGCGCACTTCAGAAACTTCCCCGACGCCATGGCGACGCTGTTCCGCAGCGCCACGGGCGAGCGCTGGAACGGCATCATGCACGATTGCATGGCCACCTCGGCGTGCGTCGAGATCCTCACCCCCGTCGGGCCGTACGTCGCCGGGGACTACGCGGACCGCGACGAGCTCGCCGCGTTACGCGCGGCGAGCTCGGCGTTGGAGTTCAAAGCGAACGAGGACTACGTCGACCGGTGCACGCCCGACGTCGGCGTCACCGTGTTTTACTTCGTCTCGTTCATCCTGCTCTGCGGGTTCGTGATGCTCAACCTGGTGATCGCGGTGATCCTGGACAACTTCGAGAGCTACTCGCAGAGCTTCGCGCTTCCCGTCTCGGACGAGGACTTCGGCGAGTTCGTCGAGGAGTGGTCCAAGATCGATCGACGCGCGTCGTACTACGTCAAGTACGACCGGCTGCCCGAGCTGCTCCAGCGCATTCGCGCGCCGCTCGGTTTGAAGAGCCTGCCCAAGGACCTGCGCAGGGACGCGCTGAGACGGACCATGTTCACGTTCGACGTGGAGGTCAGGGACAACAACAGGGTGCACTTCGTGGATGTCCTGAAACACCTCGCGTCGCGCGTGGACGGCGTGGAGGACCCCGAAGCGGAGCAGCGGGCGCGTTCGAGGAGCGTTTCGTTTTCCGGCGCGAAAGGCGGCGCGAGCTTCCGGAGCTTCGGGTCCGACGGAGCTTCTTCTACGACGGGGTCTCACGGCGGGTCTCAAGGAGGCGTTTCGAAACGCAACGCCGTGCACCCCGAGGTCGAGGTCGTTCAGGGTCTCGCGAACAGAACCTCCTCAGCGCGTCCGAAGAAGAAGCCCTCGTTGCTGCGCCAGATGAGCGGGTCGTTCGTGTGGCGCTCGTCGAAGAAGGGAAGCGAGAATGGAGACTGGGACGAGAATCTCGACGAGAACCTCGACGAGACCCTCGCGCCGCAGCCGCGGGTGTGCCACCACTTCGCGGCGATCCACGTGCAGACCATGTGGAAGGGCAAGCTCGCGCGGCGGCAGGCGGAGCTGCGCAAGCTCAAGAAGAAGAAGCGGAGCATGCGCAGGCGGAAGGCGGAGGGGCAGAAGCCGCGAGTCGCGGCGCCGGCGAGCGAAGACGATTCCGGCGCCGAAACCGGCGACGAGGACGGATGAGACGCCGCGCGCGTCGAGAGGAGACGAACCGCCTCCTCTCCCCACCTCTCTCGTGAACAGAGCGAACGATACGGTATTACGGTATCGGCGCGACGAGTCTCACGAGCGACGTGTCAATCGGGGTTTCGAAAATCGGGAGGCGTTATTTTATGTGACAAGTTAAAACTGATGGCACGATACACGCTCGCCGTACGTATTCTCCGCGCGCGCGGTATCGTCGAAGACGCGCGACGCGCGCCGTCGCTCTGAAGGGAAAAAAGAAGAAGAAAAAGTCACGGGAGCGGCACGGGCGATTCTCGCGGCTTTGCGTAATCCGCCGTCGAGCCACCGAGCGACGCGACCAGACGCGAAAAATCCTCCTTTGACTTCGGCGGGGCTTCTCCCTCGCCTGGCTCGCGGCTCGCCAGGTCGAACGAGACGTTCGCGATGGCGTCCGCCTCGAGCGCCTTCACCACCATCTCCGCGACGTCCGCGCGGGGCACGGAGCGGCGGTCGCCGTCGAGCAGCGCGTCGTCGACGCCCACGAGCAGCTCGCGTTCGCCGCCGGGCTTGTCTAAGAGCCCGCCGGGGTGGACGATCACGAAGGACGTCTTCCCGTTCGTTTCCGAGCACTTCTCGATCAAGTACATCTCCGCCTTTCGTTTCCAAAGCAGGATGTTGGCCTCGCCCACCGCGCCGCCGGCGCCCATGGTGTTCAGGAAGTTGTCCACCTGCGTGCCGCCCATGGAGGACACCAGCACGATCTTCCGGACGCCGCCGCTCAGCGCGGCGTCCACCTGCGCCTTCTGCCCGAGCCAGTCCACCTTCTCCGGAGAGCCGCCCTCGGGGAAGAAGAACTCCGGGCGGCGGTTCTCCATGAACGGCAGCAGCTTGGAGACGAGCGCGAGCGCGATCGAGGCGAGCCGGGGCTTGGGCACGGCGGAGGTGAGGATCACGAGCGCGTCGCATCCGGCGCACAGATCCGCCAACGCGTTCGCGTCCGAGACGTCGCCCTGGACCAACTCCGCGGGGAGGTCGCCGAGCGCCTTCCGGAGCTTGTCCGCGGACTTGCTCGAGCGTACCAGGCCCTTGGGGGGGGCGAAGGACGCGCTCTCGGCGAGGCGCTTGACCACCAGCGAGCCGGTGCGGCCGCCCGCGCCCGCGACGGCGACTTTCATCGCGCCGGCGTCACCGGCGAAGGTTCTGTTCGACGCGCGTGTCGCGCGAACGACGACGTCGCGACGCGCGGTGGCGAGTCTCCCGCCCGCGTTGCGCGCGACGCTCCCGAGCGCGCGCGCGTCGATCGAGGGGCGCGCCGCGACGGACGCGACGACCATGGTGGATGCACGACGAACGCGACGGTCCCCCCGTGCGTGTCTCCTGGAGTGCGACATATCCACCATCCTCGACAATCACGACACAAATTTGCGAGACGATGTTCGATTGTGCAGTTTCGTCGATGCAGAGATCTAAAATCCATCTTCTGACTCGCGAAGCGACGCGCGAACGCGCGACGGTAGTGTTCATACCAGGCTGTATCACTAGTTATAAAAATTGGTAGTGTTCATAGTGTTACGGGCCGACGACGAGCTGCGATCGGCAAGGCACCGACGCATACGCGCACGCGCTCACGGTTTTCACGGTTTCATGGAGAGCACCCTCGCGAGCTTCGCGGTCTCCACGGCTTCATCGCCCTCGCGCACGGCCGTGTCTTCTTCCGGCGGCGGCGACTCCGGGAGGTCGGTCACGCCCATCTTCCGCATCATCGCGTTGATCTTCCGGTCCACCACGTTCAGCCGCGCGTTCATGTCCTTCCGGGACCGATGCGCGAGCGCGGAAGATTGCTCCGCCGCCATCTTCACGATGTCCTTCCGGTTCAGGGGGATGTGCAGCAAGTCGGAGAAGCCGCGCAAAAACTCGACGCAATCGATCTGCCCGTCGCCGTTGTCGTCGGCGGTGACAAACATCGCGTCCAGGTGGTGCCGTTTCAACCCCAGCTTCTTGATCTGCGTAAGCACGTCCGTGGTCTCGATGGCGTCGTCCAGCTCGTTCGCGGTGATGAAGCCGTCGCCGCTCTTGTCCAGGTCGTGGAAGACGGTTTTCAGCCGCGTCGCGAGCTCCTGCTTGGCGTTGAGGTCGGACTTCACCTTCTCCAGCTTCTTGTGCGTGATCTTCGTGATGACACCCTCCACGAAGATCGCGTTGAGGCAGTTGAGCATCATGAGCGGCGCCAGCACGATGAAAACCACGTACAGCGCCCAGACGAGCAAGATGTACCCCATGCTCTCGCTGTTCATCTGCACGTAGCGGCACGTCGCGGTCCACGAATCCAGCGTGAGGATCTGCAGCAGCGACCCGAGAGAGTTCCCGACGGTACCGAAGTGTTCGTGAATGTACTCGTCGTCCTCGAAGTGCGCGGCTTTGCCGATGAGCTCGGTGAACAAGATGGCGAAGATGTAAAACAGGATCAAGATGATGATGAGCACCGAGGTGGTGGGCATGATCGCTTCACCGATGGACTCCATCAGGACCATCAGCGAGTTGGACGTCTTCAGTGTGCGGAGCGAGCGCAGGACGCGCAACAGACGCAACACGCGCAGCACCATGACGATGCCTCCGCTACGCAAGCCCGAGCCCGCGAGTTCGACGAACCAGTCTATCAGGCTCAGGCCGACGATGACGAAATCGAACTTGTTCCAAGTCGCGCCGTCGGGGTCGGACCAGAAGAAGTTCCCGAGCCCAACCAGTTTCGCGCACAGCTCGACGGTGAAGATCAGCAAGCACGCGGTGTTGATCGGCCCCAGCCACGTCGACCACCCGGGGTTGTCCGTCTCGAGACCGACCGCGACGGACGCCACCACGATGGTCCAGTTGATCAAAGAGTTGAACAGACGGTTGTGCACGAGCACGAGCGCGCCGGACTGCTGTGGGCTCATGCCCGCCTTCAAACACTCCAAATAAATCTCCCGCGGCGGTAACGGCTCAGTGGACTTCTCCGCGACGTCGCCTACGCTGAGAAGGCGCATTCGCGCCTCGTTCTTCTCGTACGCGTCGATCGAGTCTTCGTCGCTCATCGCCCGCGACGACGTCTCGCCGTGTCGATCGCCAAAAGCGAGCCTGCCGCGTTCGCCGTCTCGCTCGTCCTCTCGAAGCGCATCGTCAGCCTTGCTGAGTTTCAGCTGCGTCAGCTGGCGTTGAGCCAGCTCGGTTTTGCCGGTGAGCTCGCGGATGCGGCCCTGGAGTTCCACGACCGTCTCGTCGAAGCCGTCTTCGTACGACTCGAGATCTGTTCGCGAACGGAAGCGAGTTTATGGAAGAGACGAGACGAACCGAAACGCGTGTCAGTGGGCGGTCGAGGGGATCCACCTCGTGGACGCCGTGCGACGCGCTCGGTCCGAGAGGCATCGCGCGGGTGCGACGCAATTCACCGGGAATCGGTAATTTCACAACGGGGCGCGTACCTTTCCTCGCCGCCGCTTGGATGCTGGCGACCGCGCCGATGGGCTCTTCGTCGTCGTCATCATCTACCCCTAGGACCGCAATGTTCGTCAGATCCGGGGATGACCCGCGCGGCATCGCGCTGCGGAAGACGTGCGATGCGCACTGCAACCCCAATTGCTTTCGATGAACTTTTCCTCGGCGCGAACGAACAATGGCACTCGGCATTCGCCGGCACTCGGCACCCCCCAAGAACTTGGTTCGCCCCCGGTTTCACTTTCCCGGTCAGCGCATGATTCGTCCCGATGAGACGTGGGTTTCAAAAATCGACGCGTCCGGTGAAAACGCGTCACGAGAAAGCGCGGAAACAGGCGTTTCCACGGTCCGTGACTCCTCAATCGGCTCGATAGAAAAAAAAAACGCAGATTTCGTGTAAATGGCTGAAAATCGCCTACGTGACAAGCTGGCGGTTGCGAAGGTTCTCCATCCGTCTCCGTCGCGCCGCGGTCACAGTCGCACTCGCGTCCCCACGTCTCCATGGCCTCCGTCACCACCTCCCTCGCGCTCGGCGCCAAGCAGGCCGTCCGCGGCGCCAAGCTCGCCGGCAAGCGCACCGCCGCGCCCAAGGCTGTGAACGTCACCGCCAAGGCCCAGATCTCCAAGGGTACGCGCCCGCCGTCTTTCGCAC
>Ga0181558_10002903_pt1 | contig 15969 bp, 9 predicted proteins | sample 011ome_22_FD_133754 | JGI IMG/M metagenome (GOLD analysis project Ga0181558, IMG submission 133754) | Coastal salt marsh microbial communities from the Groves Creek Marsh, Skidaway Island, Georgia - 011507BT metaG (megahit assembly) | ecosystem: Environmental > Aquatic > Marine > Intertidal zone...
ACCCCATCATTACCCGTTGTCGGCACATCTTTGATGTTGTTCGGAGCGAAATAGGCTTGAGAGCTCTCGTTGTAGGCCCATACTTCTCCAAAGATGTACAGCCCAGGAAAGCACGTGACCAATTCCTGATTCATCCTACTCAAGAACCGCGGCGAGCTAAATGCGTAGGTATCACAACGCAGCGCATCTACCATGAAAGTTTCCACGTACCACAAGGTTGCCATCCTCATGTACGCGCCGCTCACCGGGTGTTCTTGGTTGATATCAGGCATCGCTCCCGCAAACCATCCGTTTTGAAATCCCGCGCTATCGCCCGCCACCTTGTGTGGATCGGTCATGGCACTGAATCGAAAATTAGAATAGGGTACTTGCCCGTCTTCTGTAAAATGTACCATGGCCGAATCGGCAAGTGTTTTAAACAGATAATGTTCGGAGCCCCAATGATTATACACCACATCTGCCACGTGCTTCATACCCCGCTCTTTCATAGCCGTAGCCAATTCCACCAGCGCCTGATTTCCTCCATATCTTGGGTCAACACGGTAATGATCGGTAATAGCATAACCGTGGTAGCTGTCCCTCGGCATGTCATTTTCTAGCACTGGGTTCAGCCAAATCGCCGTTGCTCCAAGTTTGGTGATGTACTCCAATCCATTCTTGATCCCTTGAAGGTCTCCGCCGTGCCTAGCATAAGGCTGAGACCGATCAACTCCGGTTTCGCGCATTCCCGCTATTTGGTCATTTGAAGGGTCGCCGTTGCTAAATCTATCAGGAGTGATGAGGTAGATCAGATCGCGCTCACTCAACCGTTCACGTTCCATCTGTCTCCGCTTTTTCAAGGGGAAATCAATCTTGATATCACCCATCCGTAATCCCAAATCATCTGGCAACTCACCGTGGCCCAAGAGCACCTTGATATGTGCAAGCGTTCCATTACCGTACAGCTGTACTTCGACCACTCTTCCTGCAGAAGCACTGGTTCTCACATCTTGGCTTAAGTGGCTACCTTGAACGATCAACTCCAAGGTGTCGAGCCCCATATTTTGCCACCAATTCGGCGGGTCTACTCGGTTAATCATTTGGCCTTTTAATGAGGTCAACGCCAGTGATCCTAGAACCGAAAAGAGAATGTACTTCTTTATCCTTCTCATATTTTGAGCAATTCTGCGGTATTATAGTTAAAAAGCGGTTGAAACGGCGGTAATTATCGTCGGTCTAATCTTTAAATTTGAAAGGTACTATGTACGCTAATTACTAACCAAAGTCTTTAATTATGAAAAAATTGTACGCTTTTGCAGCAGCAATGTTCTTCGGTTCGTTTGCTTTTGCACAAAATTACAGCGTGACCTTCCAGGTTGATCTTGGCTCTACCTCTGCCAGTTCAAACGGTGTTCACGTAGCTGGCTCATTCCAGGGTTGGCAGCCAGATACCTCTGCAATGACGCAGGTGGGTACTTCTTCTGTCTACGAGATTACTCGTGTATTGGCAGGTGGCGATTACGAATACAAGTTCCTTAACGGTAACGCATGGGGTGACGACGAAAGTGTTCCTGCAGAGAGCCAAGTAAATGCTCTTGACGGATCAGGAAACGGAAACCGTTGGGTAACTATTTACCAAGATACAACTCTTCCAGCGGTACTTTTCGGAGGTAACGCTCCAGCTGGCATGAATCTTCTACTTGCTCAAGTAGATATGCAGTTCCAAACTATTGACCCTGCTGGTGCAATGGTTGCGGGTTCTTTCACAGGCTGGTCTGATCGCAATCTTGCAGACTTCGGCTCTAACGATACTTGGGAAACTCACGTTTACGTTCTAGACACTGTTGCTCAAGAGTTCAAATTCAAGAACGGTCCTTCAGGATGGGAAAACGTTCCAGCATCTTGTGCTTCTAACGGAAACCGTGCGTTTGCTTCAACAGGCGATGCAGTTGTAGCTGTTTGTATGAACATGTGTTCATCTTGTGTAGTGCTTCCTAAGTACCAGTTGACAGTAAATGTTGATTTGAGTACTGTTACAGCATGTAGCACTATCGATTCTGTTACTCTTGCAGGTCCTATCAACGGATGGAGTGGTTCAGATAAATTGACTGATCCTGATGGTGACGGAGTATACTCTTTCACGTTTAACGATATCGATTCTGGTTCATTCGAGTACAAAGCACGTTACCACGTTGCAGGTGCTACGAACTGGGAAGGCGGTGGTAACAAAGTGGTTACTGTTTCTTCAGATACTTCAGTTGCTGCTCGTTGTTTCGGTAGCGATGTGTATGGCGCATGTGCACCTACGCCAGCTACTGCTGATGTTACTTGGATTGTAGATTTCACTCAGGCTGCATTCACTCCTGCAGATACGGTTTATTTGATGGGTACCTTCACGCAGTGGGACGCAAACGCTATTGCTTTTGTGCCTCATAGCACGCCAGGACAGTACATCGCTACTGTAGAAGATTTCTGCCCAGGTACTATGGAGTACCGCTTCTCAAACGGTGATCCAACAGATGTAGCTAACCACGAGCCTGTAGATTCTGCATGTGGCGTTCCAAACGGTGTGGGTGATTACAACAGATTCTTCGCACGCACTGGTTCAGCGGATACATTGTACCACATCTTCGGTGCATGTTCTTTCATCAACGTTGTTGAGAATGACATGGACGCGATCAGCGTTTACCCGAACCCAATGAACGAAACAGCAACTATTGCTCTTGGTACTAATGATGTATACACTGTACGTGTTATGGACATCACAGGTCGCGTAGTCGCTGGTTTCGATAATGCTCAAGGCAATGTAGAGCTCAACCGTGGTTCAATGACTCGCGGTATGTACTTTGTAAACATTGCAAGCAGCAAAGGCGCTTACAAAACGATGAAGGTGGTTGTGGAGTAATACACTCCCTTATCAACGATTCAACCCTCAGGCTTTGCCTGGGGGTTTTTTTATGCCCATTCTTTTCTGTCTATGGATCCTTCAATCGGAGTAAGAGGCATAAAAAAAGACAGACCCTTTGTGAGGGCCTGTCTTAATAAAGTCTATTAAATAAAGAATCGGGCGCTTAGCTTACTAAGCCGTTCTCTACAGCGAAGCGAACGAGTCCGGCAGTGTTGTTCATGCCGAGTTTATTCAAGATGTTTTGACGGTGGTTGTCGATCGTGCGTTTTGACAAGAAAAGCTTCTTTGAAATCTCCTCGTTAGTCAATTGGTCACAGATCAGTTGAATGATTTCTATTTCACGACGACTCAAACGAGCTACGGCAGGGTTTTCACTTGCGAGATCGATAGAGCCTTTTCCTAAGATGCGACGCTCGATTAATTCATTTGCAAGATGCTGTGTATAATACAATTTACCCTCCAAAACAGTGGTGATTGCTTTAATCAATTCGGCAGTGCCTACGTTTTTCATGACATAACCACGAGCACCGGCCTTGAGCATATTGCCTGCATATTCAATGTCGTCGTAATTCGATAGTGCTAAAATGTGCTGCTCTGGATAAGATTCGACAACGCGTTTTGCCAAAGAAGAACCATCAGTTTCTTCCAGCTGGTAATCCATAATTACTAAATCAAACGCATTGTTTTTTAGCATGGTCATGGTGTCTTCACCATTACCGGCTTCCAATATGTTGAACACACAACAGTCGAAATCACCCATTTCAAGCATGGTCTTTATACCGTCTCTAACGATTGGGTGATCATCGACGATTAAGATTTTTACGTTCTTCTTATCCATTTAAAAAAGTCTAAATATGGGGAGTAAATATACTACTTTTCAGAGAATTGAATTGAAATTTTTGTCCAACAACACCTTTGAATTGGTTTTTACTCGACTGAATATGAAAACCTAATGGCTCAAATCGCCCCAATTGAAAATAAAGACCTATATTTGCAGAAACTTTTTTGGCACTCGGAAAGGGGACTTCGGTCCCCTCTTTTATTGGCCTTGATTTATGGAGTACGCAAAAGTAAAGGAAGCAGCGGAGTACGCAGCCAGCGAAAATGGCGCTTTTTTGGTGGATGTAGAACTGAAGCCGAACAACATTATTGTCGCTTATGTGGATGCGGACGAAGGACTCAATATTGATCAGATTAAAATGATTAATAGAATGATTGAGGGTGAATTTGACCGTGAGGTTGAAGATTTTAATCTCACTGTTAGCAGTCCTGATTTGAATCTTCCGCTTAAAATCTTCCGCCAATATCAAAAGAACGTAGGACGCTTTTTAAAAGTTAAATACAATGATCAAGAAGTAGAAGGTCAGCTTTTGGAGGCGGATCCTGAATTTCTAGTGCTGAGCGTGCCTCAGAAAAAGAAAAGTGCGCCCAACGTGGAGCTGAAGATCAACTTCAGCGAAATCACTGAGGCCAAAGTTGCAATTAGATTTAAATAAGATTATTTAGTTTAGATACACAATGGAGAATCAAGCGATTATCGAAAGCTTCCTCGCCTTTAAAGAGGAGAAGAATATCGACAGAACTACGTTGATGGCTTTCATTGAAGAGGCCTTCCGCAACCAGCTTCGCAAGAAGTATGAAACGGATGAGAACTTCGATGTCATTGTAAACCCTGACAAAGGTGATTTGGAGATCTGGCACAACAGAACTGTTGTCGAAGATGGCATGGTTGAGGATGAAAATCTAGAAATCGAGCTTTCTGCAGCGTTAAAGATTGAGCCGGATTATGAAGTAGGTGAAGAGGTTTCTCAAGAAGTGAAGCTGATCGACCTAGGTCGTCGCTTTATTTTGGCTTTCCGTCAAAACTTGGTGAGCCGCATTCAAGAGCATGATAACGCTGAGTTATTCAAGCGTTACAAAGATCTTGAAGGTGAGATCATCACCGGTGAAGTTCACCACGTACGTCATAGAGAAGTGATTGTCTATGATGATGAGGGTAATGAATTGATTTTACCAAAAGACCAGATGATCGGCGAACGCGAGTTTTTCCGCAAGGGAGACCCAATTCGCGCGGTTGTTAAAGAAGTGATTTTCCGTGGAACCAAGCCTGTTGTGATTATGTCACGTACAGACGAGCGTTTCTTGGCTAAATTATTTGAACAAGAAATTCCAGAGGTATACGACGGTTTGATCACCATCAAAGGTGTGGTTCGCATCCCTGGAGAGAAGGCAAAAGTAGCTGTTGAGTCTTACGATGACCGCATCGATCCAGTTGGAGCGTGTGTGGGTATGAAAGGTTCACGTATTCACAGCATTGTTCGTGAGTTGCGCAACGAGAATATTGATGTGATTAACTACACTACTAACCTTCAACTGTACATTCAACGTGCGTTAAGCCCGGCGAAAGTAACGAGTCTAAACATCGACGAGGACGCAAAGCGTGTGGAAGCATTCCTTGCTCCAGATCAAGTAAGTTTGGCGATTGGTCGTGGTGGTACTAACATTCGTTTGGCGAGTAAGCTGATCGATATGGAGATTGATGTGTACCGCGACGATATTGAGATTGAGGACGATATCGAACTCGATCAATTTAGCGATGAAATTGAAGCTTGGGTTATTGCTGAGCTTAAAAAGATCGGCTGTGATACAGCGAAGAGCGTCTTGAAATTGACGAAGGAGGAATTAGTATCTAGAGCTGATTTAGAGGAAGAAACTGTGGAACGTATTTTCACTGTCCTTCACCAAGAATTCGAAGACGAAGAATAAGAAAACCTAAAGACACTCTATGAGTAGCGTCAGATTAAGTAAGGCCACAAAAGAGCTCAACATTTCCTTAGACCGTGCGGTTGAGGAATTGGCGAAGCAAGGCCATGAAATTCCCAACAACCGAAACCACAAGATCACCGATGAGCAATACGGGATCTTGAGGACCGCCTTTGCAGATGATTTGCAACGCAAGAAACTTGCGGAAGAGGTAAGCCAGCAGGTGAAGGAAGAGAAGGAAGCCCTACGTGGTAGCAAAGAGGAGGAACAACCTGCTCCAGCACCGGTAGAAGCAGTGGAGGAAGCCGAGCCAGCACCTGCTGAAGAAGCAGCTCCTGCTCCTGTAGCAGAAGAGTCGAAGCCGGAATCCGCTCCAGAACAAGCACCTGAAGTACCAGCAGCCACGGAAGAAGCTCCTGTAGAAGAAAAAACTCCTGAGGCACCCGTTGCAGAGGAAGCTCCTGCAGAGAAGAAAGCTCCTGAACCTGTTGAGATTAAAGATGCTCCTGCAGCTGACGCCCCTCAAGTAGGTGGCTTGAAAGTCATGGGTAAAATTGATTTGGACGCTCACAAGCCGAAGAAGAAAGACAAGCCTAAGGCTAAAAAGGAAACTCCTAAGAAGGAAGAAGCTCCAAAACCAGCAGTGAAAGCGCCTAAGAAATCAGGTGGTGGTGCTGTAGTCATGGAGCAGTCGAAGAAGGAAGAGCCTAAACAAGAGGAAGCTCCTAAGAAAGAGGACAACGAAATCAAGACGAAGTACGTCAAGATCGACGGTCCTAAATTCACAGGGCAGAAGATTGTTCTTCCAGTAGACAAGCCAAAAGTAGATAAGAAGAAGCGCAAGCGCATTAAAACGCAAGGACCGGGTGGTGCTACACCAGCACAGCCAGATCCAAAACGCGGTGGTGGTGCTCGTGGCGGAAATCAGCGTGGACCGGCTGCTGGTAAAGGAAAAGGTCGTCGTGCTCAAGCTCCAGTTCAAAAGCAGGAGTTGACAGACGAACAAATCCAAAAGCAGATCAAGGAGACGCTGGAGAAATTGACTTCAGGTAAGAAGAATAAAGGTGCTAAAATTCGTCGTGACAAGCGTGCAGAACGTCGTGAACGCGAAGAATTGAAGGATCTACAGCAAGCAGAAGATAACAAGGTATTGCAGGTTACGGAATTCGTAACTGTTACCGAGCTTGCGAACATGATGAGCGTTACAGTTAATGAGGTTATTGCTTCATTGATGGGCGTAGGGGTCATGGTAACGATGAACCAACGTTTGGATGCAGAGATGCTCGAAATGGTGGCGGAAGAATTCGGATTTGGCGTGAACTTCGTCGATGAAGAGGTGACCGACACATTCATCGAAGAAGAAGATAAAGAAGAAGATTTGTTGCCACGTTCACCTATTGTTACGGTGATGGGACACGTTGATCACGGTAAGACCTCGCTGTTGGATTACATCCGTAAAGCGAATGTGATTGCTGGTGAAGCGGGTGGTATCACCCAGCACATTGGTGCTTACAACGTAAAGGTGCATACAGGTCAGACGATTACATTCTTAGATACACCGGGTCACGAAGCCTTTACGGCGATGCGTGCACGTGGTGCTCAAGTAACGGATATTGCTATCATCGTCGTTGCGGCTGATGATGCGGTAATGCCACAGACTAAAGAAGCTATTGCCCACGCTCAAGCAGCAGGTGTGCCGATCGTATTTGCGATCAATAAGGTAGACCGCGATGCAGCGAACCCTGATAAGATCAAGGAGCAGCTTGCACAAGAAAACATGCTTGTTGAAGATTGGGGTGGTAAGATTCAGAGTCAAGAGATTTCTGCGAAAACGGGAATGAACGTCGAGGAACTCCTTGACAAAGTGATTCTTGAAGCGGAAATGCTCGACCTTAAAGCGAACCCGAATAAAAATGCGAGTGGTACTATCGTAGAAGCATCCTTAGACAAGGGTCGCGGTTACATGTGTACGGCGCTTGTACAAGCGGGTACGATGAAGGTTGGAGATTACGTTCTTGCCGGTCAGTACAGTGGTAAGGTTAAAGCCATGCTCGATGAGCGCGGCAACCGTATCAAAGAGGCAGGTCCTTCGACTCCGGTGAGTTTGCTTGGTTTGGATGGAGCACCTACCTCAGGTGATAAGTTCATTATCATGGACGACGAGCGTGAAGCGAAGCAAATTGCAGCGAAACGCCTACAACTCCAGCGCGAGCAGAGTGTACGTTCTCAGAAGAAGATGACACTAGAGGAAATTGGTCGTCGTTTGAAAGTTGGAGACTTCAAAGAACTCAACATTATCTTGAAAGGTGATGTGGATGGTTCGGTAGAAGCACTATCTGATTCTTTACAGAAATTGACTACAGAAGAGATTCAGGTGAACATCATCCACAAGGGTGTTGGTCAGATCTCTGAAAGTGATATCCTTCTTGCGACAGCATCCGATGCCATCGTTGTTGGTTTCCAAGTTCGTCCATCTGCTCAGGCAAGAAAATTGGCCGAGAAGGAAGAGGTGGAAATCCGCATGTATTCGATCATCTACGACGCTATCAACGAAGTTCGTGACGCGATGGAAGGTATGCTTTCTGCTGAGGTTAAAGAAGAAATCAACGGTACTGCTGAAATCCGCGAGACCTTCAAGATCTCTAAAGTCGGAACGATTGCAGGGTGTATGGTTACCGAAGGTGTTATCGAGCGTAACCGTGAAGTACGTATCATCCGTGATGGTGTCGTGGTCTACACGGGTAAGCTAGGCTCTCTCAAGCGTTTCAAAGACGATGCAAAAGAGGTTCGCCAAGGTTTCGAATGTGGTTTGAACATCGAGAAATTCAACGACATCAAGGTTGGAGATATTGTCGAATCGTTCTCTCACGTAGAAGTGAAACGTACGCTGTAAGAAATCACAGCTATCAGTATATGAAAAGCCCCGATTCCTTCTGGTTTCGGGGCTTTTTTGTGTCCAATTCCTAACTCCAGAGTAAGGCGCCGACTGCGAACAATGCGCCGTAGACCAAACCGATCCCGATCAGCCATTGCAACACGAGCATCAAAGTAGAGGGGCCTTGTGGTCCATCAAAGGCATCTGTTTTCCATGCAACAGGCTTCCAGGCGCCTCCCGGGCGCACAGTTTCGTAGAATTCTTTCAAGGTGCTACTCGCTTCCGGTTGGGTAGCATACATCACGATGATCCAGCAGACGGTAGTAAAGGCTACGGTGAAGAAGAAGCTATTCGGGAAGATCCAATCTAAAGCATAGTGTGCGATGGCATAAGCGATAAAAGGGGCAATAGTTGCTGTTATTTCTGCCCAGGCGTTGATGCGCCACCAGTACCAACGTAGGATCAGAACGAGTCCAAGCCCAGCACCACACTCCATGATGAATTGCCAAACGCCTGCGATACTGTCCATGAAACTTGTGACCAGCAACCCTGCTATGGCTAAAAGAAGTGTGACCAATCGACTCATTGTCATGCTTCGACGCCGAGGAGCGTTAGGAGTAATGAAGCGCAAATAAAAGTCGTTGATCAGGTAAGAGGCACCCCAGTTTAATTGGGTGGAAATGGTAGACATATAGGCTGCAAAGAATGAGGCAAGAAGCATCCCAAGTAGCCCTTTTGGCATGAAATCACGCATGAGGAAAATGTATCCAAAGCGATAGTCACGCTGGTATTTTAAAGCCTCTGGGAGCTGCTCACCGTACACCGGTGTCCATTGAGCAATCCACTGGTCCAATTCGGCCTGCTGCGCCTGCGTAAAAGGCGCACATTCGACTTGTGATGTCAAGCATTCGTAACTGATGAAATCGGGTGCAGAGGTGGCGACATCGCCTTTAGAGGAGTAAAGCACGATCGCGCTTAAGGCCACGATAATCCAAGGCCAAGGTCGCACGGCGTAATGCCCTATTTGAAAGAGTGCGCTCGCTAAGAATGAAGATCTTTCATCTTTTGTGCTCAGCATACGTTGTGCGCTGTATCCACCGCCACCGGGTTCCGCACCTGGATACCAAGAAGTCCACCAAACCATGCCAAAGAAGGCGAGGAACGAGGCTAGTGAGATTTGATAGCCACCGCCGCTGGCTCCTTCGCCCACGGCTGGAAGGAAGTTAAAGGTTTCTTCCGGTAGGGCTTGTTTGATTCCAGAAAGCCCACCTATTTCTGGTGCTCGTAATACGTATATGGCCAGCACAATGGAGCCGGTCATGGCAAGAATGAATTGGAACACATCAGTGTATACCACACCTTTAAGCCCGCTGAAACTTACATAGATCACTACTCCTATCAGGGCCAGTCCGGTCCATAGAAAGGCTGCGGACTCACTAATTCCAAAGAATCCCTGAAGCAGGGTGATCATGGCTACATTTACCCAGCCCATGATTAGAATATTCATGAATGCTCCGAGGTAGAGGGATTTGAACCCACGCAACAAAGCTGCAGACCAGCCGGAGTAGCGAAACTCGATAAACTCTACTTCTGTGGTTAGTCCGCTTCGACGCCAGAGACGTGCGAAAAACACTGTGGTCAGCATTCCTCCTGCGAGCAAGTTCCACCAAAGCCAGTTCCCGGATATTCCGTATTGTCCGACAAGTTCAGTCACCGCTAAAGGAGTATCCGCGGCAAAAGTGGTAGCTACCATGGAGATACCCGCGATGTACCACGGAAGGGATCGCCCTCCTAAGAAATATTCGCTGAGTGTGGTTTTTTTACTGCGGCCAAAATAGAGGCCAATCACGATGGTGAATAAAAGAAGCCCTACGAGGACTACGATGTCGAGTGTGGAGAGAGACATGTTATTTTTTTCGGCGTTGTGCGAAGAAATTGGATAGTACTTCGCTGCATTCTTCTTCTAAGATTCCGGAGATGATCTCCGTTTTTGGGTGTAAACTGCCGCCGTGATCTCTAAAACCACGTTTGGAATCAGAGGCTCCGTAGACGACCGTTCCTATCTGTGACCAAAACAAAGCACCGGCACACATCGGGCAAGGCTCGAGCGTTACATACAGCGTGCATTTGGGAAGATATTTTGAGCCAAGATAATTACTTGCTGCTGTAATGGCCTGTATTTCAGCATGCGCGGTGACGTCTGTGAGTCGTTCTGTCAGGTTGTGCGTTCTGGCAATAATTTGCCCTCCTGCTACGATTACCGCCCCAACAGGGACCTCACCGACCGCTGCTGCTAGGTGTGCTTCGGCCAATGCAGCTCGCATGAATACGTTGTGATTATTTAGGTCTATCATCTTGTATGCAAAATAGGGAATTGGCCCACAAGTTTGGCTATTTTTGCCTTTCAAACACTTTTGACATGTACAGATCTCATACTTGTGGCGAATTGCGCGCTGAACATATTGGACAAACAGTAACTCTAGCCGGCTGGGTACAACGCTCGCGCGAATTGGGCGGGATGACCTTCCTAGATCTTCGTGACCGTTATGGTATTACCCAAGTTGCTTTTAACGAGGAGTGGGACGCGGAGCTTTTGAAGCAGGCGCGCCAACTTGGACGTGAGTGGGTTGTACAAATCGAAGGTGAGGTGATTGAACGTCACAGTAAGAACAAGAACATGCCAACTGGTGAGGTGGAGATCAAATCGGTCGCTCTTACCGTTTTAAATGCAGCAAATACGCCCCCGTTCACGATCGAAGAAGAAAGTGATGGAGGAGAAGAGTTGCGCATGAAGTACCGTTACCTCGATTTACGTCGTGGACCGCTTCAACGCAATCTGGCATTGAGAAATCGGGTGAATATTGAAGTTCGTAAGTTCTTGGATGCACAAGGGTTTATGGATATTGAAACCCCATTTTTGATCAAATCGACACCAGAAGGTGCGCGCGATTTTGTCGTGCCATCGCGCATGCAAGAAGGTAAATTTTATGCGTTGCCACAGTCTCCGCAGACCTTCAAGCAGTTGCTCATGGTCAGTGGTTATGACAAATACTACCAGATCACACGTTGTTTCCGCGACGAAGATTTGCGTGCAGACCGTCAACCAGAGTTCACTCAGATCGATTGTGAAATGGCCTTCGTGGAGCAAGAAGATATTCTAGCCACTTTTGAAGAACTTCTTTTGCATTTGTTGAAAGAGGTGAAAGGTGTAGAAATTGATAGCGTCCCACGCATGACCTATGCTGAGGCGATGGAGCGTTACGGAAATGATAAGCCGGATATTCGCTTCGATATGGAATTGGCCAACCTAAATGCGCTTACTAAAGACCTTGGTTTTGTTGTATTCGATCAAGCTGAAACTGTACTGGGAATCGCTGTTCCGGGTGCCGCTTCTTGGACGAGAAAGCAGATTGATAAAGTGACCGATTGGGTAAAGCGTCCAGATATCGGTATGAAGGGCATGGTTTACTGTAAAGTAAACGAAGACGGTACCTTAAAGAGTTCGGTAGATAAATTCTATACGGACGAGCAAAAGCAGGCCTGGGTGGAAGCTACGGGTGCTCAACCGGGTGATTTGATTTTGATTCTTGCCGGTGAAGAGCGCTTGACGCGTAAAGCTACCTCTGAATTGCGCCTGCATATGGCGGAAGAGCTCGGGCTGCGTAATCCAGAGGTATTTGCTCCATTATGGGTCGTGGATTTCCCACTTTTGGAATGGGACGATGAAAGTGGCCGCTACCATGCGATGCACCACCCGTTCACTTCGCCTAAACCGGAAGATATCAACTTGATTGATACTAAGCCAGGTGAGGTTCGTGCCAATGCATATGACCTTGTATTGAATGGAAATGAGATTGGTGGTGGATCTATTCGTATTCACGATCGTGATCTTCAGAGCCGTATGTTCGACCTGCTCGGATTTACCAAAGAGGAAGCAGAGAAACAATTCGGCTTCTTGATGAGTGCCTTTGAATACGGTGCGCCACCACACGGTGGTCTTGCTTTTGGTTTCGATCGATTAGTAGCCATTTTAGGTGGAGCGGAAGTGATCCGTGATTTCATTGCGTTCCCTAAAAACAACGCGGGTCGCGATGTAATGATTGATGCTCCGGCGACTATTGACGCCACGCAGCTCGATGAGTTAATGCTAAAAACCACTGTTTTACCGAAGGAGTAGGGCGGCGTTTATTTCGTAATTTAGGGGGACTTAATACCTCTATATGCTACGTACCCTACTACTTTCAGTAGCCTTTGCCGCCTTTTCGTTTACTGCCACAGCTCAGCAAAGCACTTCTAATGCGCTGACAAAAAGAGACATAGAGAATATGTCTTGGGTAGAAGCGATGCAAGATTACCGAGTAAATTTTCATACCGTCGTCGAGAAATTTGACGATGCGTTTGAAGGAAAACCGTATGAAAAAGGGCACGGCTGGAAACAATTCAAGCGTTGGCAGCATTTTATGGAGTCTCGTGTGGATGCAGATGGCAACCGCCCTCGTCCAGACGTGTTGTATCAAGCGATCCAAAAGCAGAAGCAAAGCACAACTACGGAATATGGAGATTGGACAGCAATAGGTCCTTTTAATGCTCCTTCCGGTGGAGGTATAGGTCGTATAAATCATGTCGCCTTTCACCCCGATCATAATGATACTATTTATGCAGGTGCGCCTTCCGGTGGCTTGTGGGTCAGTTATGACGACGGACAAAGTTGGGCAACTTTCACAGACGAGTTGACCAATATTGGCGTTTCGGATTTGGCGATCGATCCTAGCAATCCAGATGTGATGTATTTGGCTACTGGTGATCGTGATGCGGCCGATACGTACAGTTTCGGTCTATTGAAATCGGTAGATGGTGGTGTGACTTGGGCTTCAACAGGATTGAGTTTTGGGTTGACCAATAACTATAGAATAGGTCGTGTGGTGGTCGATCCTGATAGCACGAATATCGTTTATGTCGCGACCAATGGCGGGATTTACCGCAGTACAGATGCTGGTGCCAATTTTTCTTTAGAGCAGTCGGGCCTATTTTTCGGTGTGCACAAGGCTACCGGAGATACGGTATACGCTACTACAACAGGAAGTACGCCTCGCGTTTTTCGCTCCACAGACTTAGGGGATACGTGGACCTTGCTATCCACAGGATTGCCAACATCAGGTAAATACCGTTGTGAATTGGCATTGAGTGCCACGCCTGGAACGCTTTATGTCGTTTATGGAGCATCAGATTACGGTTTTGGTGGATTGTATAAGAGTACTAATGGCGGTACGAGTTGGACGCTTCAAAGTTCTACCCCAAATATTATGGGCTGGTCCAATACAGGAACAGGAACGGGTGGTCAAGCGTGGTATGACCTGTCTATAGCCTGTGATCCGAACAATGAAAACACCATTTATGTAGGGGGTGTAAACATTTGGAAATCAACCAACGGAGGTACTTCTTGGTCTTGTGTAGGTCACTGGTACGGAGCAGGTTCAACGCCTTATGTACATGCGGATCACCACCATGCTATTTTCCGCCCGGGTACATCGGAGCTGTATGTGGGTACAGATGGAGGTGTGTACAAAACTTCAGACGGTGGGTCGAATTGGACCGATTTGAATGATGGAATGAACATTACTCAATACTACAAGATTTCACAGAGTTCATCCGATACCTCAGTGGTCGTGGGGGGTGCCCAAGATAACGGGTCGCACCTGCGTTCAAGTTCGAACTGGATTGAAGTTACGGGAGGTGATGGTATGGATAACGGCGTCGATGTGGTCAATGACCAAATCATGTACACCTCGATATACTACGGAAGTTTTTATAAGAGCATTAATGGAGGTTCATTCTTCTCTTCGATCAATACATTGCCTCCGGCAGGATCAGGTAACTGGGTAACTCCGTTCAATGTGGACCCCGTAAGCAGCAATACGATATATGCCGGGTTCAGTAAATTATGGAAAAGTTCGAATGGAGGAGGCACTTGGACTGCGACCTCCACGAGTAATATATCCGGTACTCAGAATATTGATGAATTTGAGATTGCGCCGAGCAATACCAACTACATCTATGCGCTTATAAATAGTACTATTTATTTGAGTACGAATGGTGGGTCTACTTGGAGCGCAATAACGCCATCGGGTAGTCTTTCTCCTGGATCTAACATTACTGGGGTGGCCATAGATCCGGACGATGAAGAGCATATTGCTATTTCTATTTCCGGTTACAACGCATCGAAAAAAGCGATGGAGAGCTTTGACGCCGGTGCAACTTGGACGAACATCTCCACAGGGCTACCTAATGTGCCGGCAACGGCTATCATCTTTGAAGCGGGAGGTTCTGATGGTATTTATGTAGGTACGGATATTGGTGTCTATTACAAAAGCGCTCAGTACCCGAACTACGTGAGCTACAACAAAAACCTACCGAATGTGATCATATCAGACTTTGAACTGTTTGAAAGTCAAGGGTTACTTCGAATAGGTACTTACGGTCGTGGAGTGTGGCAAAGCCCGCTGATGTCCAGTTTGACTAGCACCCCAGTGGCCAATTTTACTGCAGATCCAACGGCAACTTGTGATCTAACGGATACCATTACCCTGTTTGACGCGAGCTCTGGCACACCAACGAATTGGTATTGGAACATCGTTCCTTCTACCTATTCTTTTGTAGGTGGGACCAATGATAGCTCACAAAATCCAAAACTTCAATTCACCGCTGCGGGTACCTACACGGTCACCTTGACGGCTTCTAACACGTATGGCTCCGACGATACGACTAAATTCCAAGTTTTGAGTGTTGGCGGTAATACGTTGCCGTTTATTGAAGATTTCGAATCTGGTTTGCCAGGTTGGGAGATCAACAATCCAGACGGTGGAAAAACATGGGAAGTAGCCACGGTTGCGGGAAGTACTCCGGGCTCTACGGCGATGAAAATGGATTTCTACTCGTATTCTTCTCAGGGTGCCAAAGATGAATTGATCTCGCCGGTACTTTCGTTTGCGAACGATACCAACGTGGTAATGACCTTTGAATATGCTTCGGCGTTTTACACGGGGTATAGCGATAGCTTGAACGTGTATGTAAGTACCGATTGTGGTACGAATTGGACGAAAGTGGCCGGCTACAAGACGGACGAATCGAGCTTTACCACTGCAGGTGCCCTAAATTCAGCATTTGCTCCAAGCTCGTCTGCGACGTGGTGTCAGGGGACAAGCACGGTTTCTTGTCCGTCTATTGATTTGAATGCCTTCAGCGGCATGACGGGAGTTCGAATAAAGTTTGAGTCAGTGAATGGCTATTCTAATAACCTTTATCTAGACAATATCAACATCTCTGGTCAAGCACTTGTGGCTCCTGTTGCGTCTCTAAGCGGCGATACAGCAGCGTGTACCGGACAAGCGCTTCAGTTCTACGACCTAAGTATACCGACATCTAACGCGCGCCTGTGGACGTTCCA
>Ga0181558_10002905_pt1 | contig 15958 bp, 13 predicted proteins | sample 011ome_22_FD_133754 | JGI IMG/M metagenome (GOLD analysis project Ga0181558, IMG submission 133754) | Coastal salt marsh microbial communities from the Groves Creek Marsh, Skidaway Island, Georgia - 011507BT metaG (megahit assembly) | ecosystem: Environmental > Aquatic > Marine > Intertidal...
TCGGTGCGATGTCCTCGGCGTAGAGACCACGCTGGTGCTGATCAGGAGCCAGGATGACGATGACGTCCGCCCATGCCGTGGCTTCTGGGGTGGTCATCACCTGGAAACCGGCGTCTTCGGCCTTCTGGGTGGACTTCGAGCCGGGCTTGAGTGCCACAACAACTTCAACACCGGAGTCGCGCAGGTTCTGCGCGTGAGCGTGGCCCTGTGAGCCGTAGCCGACAACAGCTACCTTCTTGCCCTTAATGATGCTGAGGTCAGCGTCCTTGTCGTACTTGATGTCAGTCACGCGTGAATCTCCTTAGTGGTGGGTGTGACGTGGGTTAGTTCTTGCCGAGGCGTTCGGTAATCGACTTCGATCCTCGCCCGATCGCGAGCAGACCCGACTGGGCGATTTCTTTGATGCCGTAGGGCTCCAGCACTTTCAATAGTGCGTTGATTTTTGCCGTGTCTCCGGTGACCTCAATGACGAGGGCATCGGTGACAACGTCGACAACACGAGCGCGGAACAGGTTTGCTGCTTCGAGAATCTGGGAGCGCGTGGAATTGTCCACGCGGACCTTCACGAGCATGTGCTCGCGCTGCACCGACTGGTCGGGATCCAATTCCACAATCTTCAACACGTTCACGAGCTTGTTCAGCTGCTTCGTCACCTGCTCGAGCGGAAGACCTTCAACCTCAACCACAACAGTGATGCGGGAGAGGCCCTCGACTTCGGTCTTTCCTACTGCGAGGGATTCAATGTTGAAGCCGCGACGGGCAAACAAACCTGCCACGCGGGTGAGCAGACCCGGCTTGTCCTCCACCAGGAGGGAGAGTACGTGCTGCATGGCTTACTCCTCGTCCCAGGTGGGTGCTTTGTCGCGGGCGTATTGAACTTGGGAGTTGCCCACACCCTGAGGCACCATCGGCCACACCATCGAGTCGCGCGACACCACAAAGTCGATGACCACCGGGCGGTCGTTGGTTTCCATGGCGAGCCGAATAGCGGGCTCCACTTCTTCCTTGGTGCGCACCCGAATGCCGAGTGCGCCATAGGCGTCAGCGAGCTTCACAAAGTCGGGCACCATCGCGGTGTCGTGACCCGTGTTCAAGTCGGTGTGGGAGTGGCGACCGTCATAAAACAGCGTCTGCCACTGACGCACCATACCGAGCGACGAATTGTTAATAATCGCCACCTTGATCGGAATGTTGTTGATCGTGCAGGTGGCCAACTCTTGGTTGGTCATTTGGAAGCACCCATCACCATCAATCGCCCACACCAGACGCTCTGGTTCGGCCACTTTGGCACCCATCGCGGCCGGGATGGCGTACCCCATGGTGCCAGCACCGCCGGAGTTCAACCAGGCGTGCGGGCGCTCGTATTTGATGAACTGTGCCGCCCACATCTGGTGCTGGCCCACGCCCGCGGCATACACCGCTTCGGGGCCCGACATTTCGCCAATTTTCTGGATAATCCACTGGGGTGAGAGCAAACCGTCCTCTGGTTCGTCAAAACCGAGGGGGTACTCCTCACGGAGGGCATCGAGACGCTTCCACCATTCCGAATAGTCGGGGGCGTGTTCCTTCTTTGCCACCTCAAATGCGGGCAGGAAGTCCTGCAAAACCTCTTTGGCATCCCCCACGATGGGCACGTCGGCAAATCGAATCTTGCCGATTTCCGCCGGGTCAATGTCGATGTGAACAATCTTGGCGTGGGGGGCGAACTCGCTGACCTTGCCGGTCACGCGGTCATCAAAACGCGCACCAATCGCCACAATCAAGTCAGATTCTTGGAATGCCAGCACAGCCGGAACGGTTCCGTGCATTCCGGGCATGCCCAAGTTCAGTGGTGAGGAATCGGGAAAGACACCGCGGGCCATCAACGTGGTGATGACGGGGGCGCCGACGGCGTTCGCAAAAGCGGAGAGTTCATCTTTCGCACCCGCGCGAATCGCACCACCGCCGACGTAGAGCACCGGGCGCTTGGCGCGCACGAGCATCTGGGCAGCAGACTGAACCTGCTTCTGGTTGGCCTTGGTCACCGGGTGGTATCCGGGAAGGTCGACTTCGTCTGGCCAAATAAAGGGAGCTGATTTTTGCTGTGCGTCTTTTGTGATGTCCACGAGCACCGGGCCGGGGCGACCGGTGGTGGCAATCTCCACAGCAGCTTTGAGCACACCGGGAACGTCTTCTGGCTTGGTCACCAAAAACGAGTGCTTCGTGATCGGCATGGTGACGCCCGAGATGTCGACCTCTTGGAACGCGTCGGTTCCCATCGAAGTGGAAAACACCTGTCCAGTAATCGCCAGGAGCGGCACCGAGTCCATGTGGGCGTCCGCAATAGCGGTCACCAAGTTGGTAGCACCGGGACCCGAGGTGGCGATACACACGCCGAGCTTCCCAGATGAAGCCGCATAGCCTTCGGCAGCGTGGCCGGCGCCTTGTTCGTGGCGGACCAAGATGTGGCGAATATTCTCTGCCGACATCAGCTCGTCGTAGAAGGGCATGATGGCCCCGCCGGGCAGGCCGAACACATCCGTGATGCCAAGAATTTCGAGCGAGCGCAGAATCGCCCCGGAACCTGTGAGGACCGGCGCGTTGGCAAGCTTCGGGTCCACCGGGGCCTCAGCCTCGGTGGTGTCGTCGTCGATTGCGATGTCAGTCATGGTTCTATCTCGTTAGTTGTCGTGGTCTGTGGTTTAGCCGGTGACGGCACCCAACGCAGCAGACTTCACCAGTTGGGTGTACTTCGCGAGAACTCCGCGGGTATACCGTGGCGGCAGAGGCGCCCATCCGTCGTGGCGCTTTTTCAGCTCGTCCTCATCGACTAGTAATTCGATGCTACGAGCGGGGATGTCGACCCGTATCAGATCACCATCTCTCACAAAAGCAATAGGACCTGCGTCCACTGCTTCTGGAGCGATGTGGCCAATGCACAGGCCGGTTGTGCCGCCTGAGAATCGACCGTCCGTCAAGAGTAATACATCCTTACCCAGCCCCGCACCCTTGATGGCGGCGGTAATCGCGAGCATCTCGCGCATCCCCGGCCCACCCTTGGGGCCTTCGTAGCGGATGACGACCACGTCTCCGGCCTTGATCTTGCCCTCGGTCAGGGCGTCCATCGCAGCCCGCTCCCGCTCGAACACTCGCGCGGGACCCTCAAAGCTGGTGAGATCAAAGCCAGCAGTCTTCACTACAGCGCCCTCAGGGGCCATCGATCCCTTCAGGATCGTAAGACCGCCGGTTGCGTGCACGGGGTTGTCAAAACGGCGCAGAACCTCGCCATCGAGCGGGTCAATCGTCATCGCAGCCAAGTTTTCGGCCATAGTCTTACCCGTCACCGTCAGAGCGTTGCCATGCAACAGACCCTCGTCGAGGAGGGCTTTGAGCAACACGGGGATTCCACCGTGACGATCCACGTCGTTCATCACGTAGTGACCAAACGGCTTCAAATCACCCAGGTGGGGGGTCTTGTCACCAATTCGGTTGAAGTCATCGAGGGTGAGCTCCACCCCGGCCTCGTTGGCAATGGCGAGCAGGTGCAAAACAGCGTTGGTGGAACCACCGAGTGCCATCAGCACAGTAATCGCGTTTTCAAACCCTTCAATCGTCAAGACATCAGAGGTTTTGAGACCCAGACGGAGCATGTTCACGACGGCCTCACCCGAGCGGTGGGCGAACTCGTCGCGTCGGCGGTCAAACGACGCCGGCGAGGCGGAACCGGGAAGGCTCATGCCGAGTGCTTCGGCGATACTCGACATGGTGTTCGCGGTGTACATGCCACCACACGCACCCTCACCCGGTGCGAACGCACATTCGATGCGCTTCGCGTCTTCTTCACTCATCAGCCCGGCTTTCACCGCACCCACTGCCTCAAAAGAGTCGATGATGGTGATGTCTTTTTCAGTGCCATCAGAGAGCTTCACCCACCCCGGCGCGATCGATCCGGCGTAGAGGAAGACAGAAGCGAGGTCGAGGCGGGCAGCCGCCATCAACATTCCCGGGATGGACTTGTCACAGCCGGCAAGAAGTACCGAGCCATCCAGGCGCTCCGCCTGCATCACCGTCTCAACAGAGTCGGCAATCACTTCCCGTGATACCAAGGAAAAATGCATGCCTTCGTGGCCCATTGAAATGCCGTCAGAGACGGAGACGGTGCCAAATTGCAGCGGGTAACCCCCACCCGAGTGCACGCCTTCCTTTGCCGCCTGTGCCAGGCGGTTGAGGGAAAGATTGCAGGGGGTGATTTCGTTCCACGAGCTCGCAATTCCGACCTGGGGCTTGTCCCAGTCCGAATCACCCATTCCCACGGCGCGCAACATTCCACGGGACGTTGTGGCCTCGATGCCATCGGTGACCACTCGGGAGCGCGGCTTCATATCTGCAGACATGCCCTCCAGTCTATCCGCGCCAGAAATAGGGCGGAACGGGTTAGCTCAGGGTGGCCTCTCGCCAGGCGGAGAGCCCCTTAGTTATTTGCTCGACCCTCAGCAATCGCCGCGAGGAAGCTCGCGACCTCCGGGATGGAATAGATCCGATAGGGGGCGACACTAGGCTGCTCGCCCACCTTGACACCAACATCATCAGGCCCCAAAACGGCGAGGGCGTCTTCGTCGGTCACATCATCCCCCAGGAAGAGGGTGCAATCAGGCTCGATTTCTCTCATCAGGGCGAGAAGGCCATCGCCTTTGGTTTGAGACTGCAGCGAGCTTTCGATGATTCCGTGGCCGAGCCGAGTCGTGAGAGCCTCACCATACCGGGCGATTTTTTCCCGGGCGGCCTCGCGAACCAGGGCTTCCGTTTCGCCGTCGATACCGCGGGTGTGTAGCGCCGCACCCCAGGGTTTTGTTTCCACCCAGGTGCCGGGAAAACGATCAGCCACCTCGACAAAGTCTTCCCACACTGTCTGACGGTCATCTTCATTGGCGGTGAGCACAGAAATTGCCCCCTTGTCCGCGGGTCCTTCCACTTCGATGCCGTGTGACCCCACCATCCACCAGCGCCCATCCGCCTGGGACACGACTCGTAAGTTGGCGAGTCCCCTGCCGGACACCAGGGCCACCGTCACTCCGGGAGTCTCCAGAAGGGCGTCGAGCGCAGCGCGCCCTTCTGGTGTGATGCGCGAATCATCGGGATTGTCCACCAGTGGCGCCAATACACCGTCGAAATCGGTAGCGACGAGGATAGTCTTCGCCTCGACCAACCTCGCTAATGCGTGGTCGAGGGCGCGAGTTTCGGCGCTCACCGGCGTCTCGCCGACACCGGCGGTTTCGCGGTATTGATGAACGAGGTCGCCCAATGCTTCACGTCGTGTTCTTCCACGACTTTGCGCAAGGCTTCCATGCGTTGTTTTTGCTCCACCTTCGGCATCTCCGCCGCACGCTGCAGAGCCGCTTTGAGTCCGTCAATGTCGTGAGGATTCACCATCAGCGCCTGCTCGAGCTCATCCGCCGCGCCAGTGAATTCGCTCAATACCAACACCCCAGAGTCGTCGGTGCGGGCAGCGACAAATTCTTTGGCCACCAGGTTCATCCCGTCTCTCAGCGGGGTGACCACCATCACGTCTGCCGCGAGATACATCGCGATCATTTCTTCGCGGGAAATGTTTTGGTGCAGGTACACAATGGCTGGTCTGCCGACACGGCCAAATTCGCCATTGATACGGCCGACTTGCAGCTCGATGTCGTCACGCAGCTGGCGGTAACTCTCGACCCGTTCACGACTGGGGCTCGCCAACTGGACAAACACCGCGCTCTTCGCATCGAGTGTGCCATCGGCGAGGAGCTCACCGAAGGCCTTGAGTCGGTGTGAGATGCCCTTGGTGTAGTCGAGTCGGTCAACGCCTAGGAACAAGTGTTTAGGTTTACCCAACTCGGCGCGAATTTCTTTTGCCCGAGCAACCACGCTCTCCGAGGTCGCCAACTTGGCAATCGCGGCCTGATCGAGAGAAATCGGGAACACGTCGACCACCACCTGACGGGTTTTGCTCGCCGTCGTAGGAGGTGCTTTCGGGTCACGCGGTGGGGTCTTCCGCATCGGCACCCGCACCACTGGCTTTTGCATCGAATAGCCAAGGTTGCGCCGGACTGCCGCGCGCATATTCGACGCGTCTGATTCTCGCTGGAATCCCACCACGTCAGCCCCTAATAGGCCGTGCAGAATCTCTGCCCGCCACGGCAACTGAGCAAAGAGGTCGTAGGCGGGGAAAGGAATGTGATGGAAGTAACCAATAGTCAGATCGGGGCGCAACTGTCGAAGCATCTGGGGCACCAGCTGGAGCTGGTAGTCCTGCACCCACACGAAAGCTCCTGGTGCTGCGACATCTGCTGCCGCCTGGGCAAAACGCTTATTCACACTGCGGTAGGTGTCCCACCATTCGCGGTGAAACTCAGGGTGGACAATCACGTCGTGGTAGAGCGGCCAAATGGTGGCGTTGCTAAAGCCCTCATAGTGTTCGACGATGTCCCGTTCACTGAGCGCCACGGGCCGGTAGTAGGTCTTGCCCTGGCTGAAAGGCTCGACTTCGACATCGGTCTTTCCGGGCCAGCCCACCCATGCCGCGTCACGGCCCCGCATCACGGGCGACAACGCGGCGACGAGTCCCCCCGGCGTGGTGACCCACGCTTCAGTGCCGTCTTTTTTGGGCCGAGCGTCGATGGGGAGGCGGTTAGACACCACCACAAAATCAAAGGTAGGTGGGCTTTTCTTCGCCATGAACAGTCCTCTCGGGCTCGCCCGACGCCGTGTTCAGGCTAGCAGGGGACGTCAGCCTCACTGAGGTGTGCCGACCTGGACTACCCTCGCAGTATGCGCAGATTCCTCTTCAGCTCGAGCGTAATTTCCGCCGTGCTATCGGCGGTGGGACTGGCGCGTCAAACACTGAAGGGTCCGCGCGATTGGCGAACCGGGCTGTTATGGCTGAGCTGGCTAATTTCGATTGTTCTCGCCGTGAGTTCGGTTCTCGACCGCGGTCGAGACGAAGCAGACGAGTTTTAGTGCGGCGCGAGGGCGTCGTAGAGCATATAGAGGCCTAGTCCGCCGAGCGCCACTCCCCCACCAGCTCGGACGCCCACAAGTCGTGACTCTGATTGAGCAAACCAGTCGCGGGCCATTCCGGCACCCACAGCCCACACCGAATCACTCGCGATGCCAATGATGGTGAATACCAGACCTAAGAACAGCATCTGAATGACCACTGAGGCACCGTCGGGAGACACAAAAGAGGGCAAGGTGGCGACGAAGAACACGATGGTCTTGGCATTCGTAATGCCCACCCCGATCGACTGGACAAAAAGCCTTTGGTGTGTCGGCTGGCTGCGCACCTTCTCGACTTTCACGTGGTCACGACTGTGGCGGATTGCCTGAATGGCGAGCCACAAAATAATGAGCGCACCACCCAGCTTCAAAGCAAAAAATAATGGGGGCAGGGCTATCACCAACGCCCCCAGACCAAGCGCAACGGCGAGGATTTGCACCCCGACGCCAGTGGCATTGCCGAGAACACTGATCACCGCCGCGCGCTTGCCCCACGCGAGTGCCCGACCAATCGAATAGAGCACGCTGGGCCCGGGAATCACGATGATGATGAGGGCAATGAGGCTAAACGCGACCACGTTTGACCAACTCGGCACGCGCTCAGCATACGCCCGGAATTAGGCTGGGAAGACCAGCGATAGTCCGATTCGAAAAGGTAGTGATGAGATGCCCACAATCAGCCTCGTCACCGACGTTTACCTCTCAAAGACAGAGGCACTCGACGCGCTCTCACGGTGTCTCCAACTACCCATTTCTGACCCGGGCTCGGCCGACCCGTGGCTGCAATTGGAGCGCGGTGTGGGACTGCATATTGAAGTCCCCAAATTCGGCGAAGACCTTCCTCTGACCCTGGATATCACTGGACACCACTCCGACCAGGTGGAAGCCGTGTCGCGCGCTCTCCAACAAAATCTGCACTCTTTGCTGGGCTGGAGTGTGAGCCGCCTAGACGGAAGTTCACGGTAGCGGGTCGCAGTCGCGCTCCACGGAATGGGACCGATTGGTCCGGCTAGCTGGTCGCCGGCTCCTGCGTGGCCTGTCGTCGACGAATCAACACCACGGTGGCGATCGCGGCCCCACCGAGGAGGAGCCCGCCAATGACAATTCCGGCGATAACTCCCCCCAACCCGTCTTGAGCAATCGCCTCAACAACAACGGTGCCACCGTCAAGCGCCACGACTCTAACCTCAGATCCCGCAGGAATCGTTTGTGAAATCGAGCGCGCGGGATACACCATCCCGTCGATAGCAATTTCACCGCCTTCGGGGGATATCTCAGAGGTCGCGATCGCAACGATGCCAGCGTCTACTGCGGGAGCGGCTTCTTCCTCTACTTCCTCGACCTCCGCGGTGACCTCAGGTTCTGCTGCTGACGGCTCCTCCACCGAGGGTGCTTCCTCGGCGGGGGTCTCCTCGGGTTTTTCTTCCGGTTCGGGCTCGGTTGCTACCGGCTCGGGGTTCAAATCGATAACGGCTTCCATCTGCAGGGTGGAATTCCACTTACCCGTCCAACGAATACGGGTGTCCGTCATCTGATTTCCGTTGGTCGAGATCACCTTTCCCACGTGGTCAAGGGTGAACTGAACGTCAAGAAGATCTTCGGCTTCCTCTGTCCGGTCGCCCACATCACCGCCAATGGTCATCTTGGCGGTGTATTTCACGTAGTCGCCGTCACGCGTGAACCGAACAAAGTCTCCGTCAGCTTGGACGATTTCCCAGTTGTAGGGGTCAGCATTGTTCTCACTGAAGCGGTAGCCGTTCCATGGGCCCTCGGCATAGTTACTGCGCACCATGCCTTCACCGCTGAATTCATCTTCTAGAGCTGAGCGAGCAGTGTCCGCGTTAGCGAAATCTTCGTGAACAGCCGTGTCAATTCGGACGTCGAGTTCTTCCTCGACGTTGACGTCAAAGACGGCGTCGACGTAATAGCAACCAGACAGTGAGAGGGCACTGACCAGTGCCATTACCGCGAGAGCGAACCGAGAACGAGTGACCATTGTGAAGCCTTTCGACGGCTGTAGGCCTACCCGCAGGTGAGACCCAGAGACTCCGTCAGACTAGTTCGCGAGGCCGGTGAGGTCCAGCCCGCCTCAAAGCTCTACTGGCTCACAGGACCGAGCAAATAACCTTCCAAAGTCGACTCGGGTCCGGAGGACCCGCCGTGTTGGCCTTCAAAAAGACTGGTCCCATCGGTCCCACACAACTGCAAGATTCTGCTCGCCCCTCCCGGGTGTTTGCTCACCCAGTCAGTCAGGTCATACACCGACCCGTTCACGATGGTCCAGCAGCTCTCTTCTGAATCGTTCATGGCCACCTGCTCGGCGGTGAGAACGAGTCCCTCCGCCGCGCCTTCGTCAGCCATCGGGGTATCAGTCCACTCTTCTCCCTCTTGGACGTCGTCTGCCAAACGCGTTTCACCGGACACACCGGAATCGCTCGGCAGTTCCGCGGCAGGTTCCGAGGGTGCTGAAGCACACCCAACGAGAAGCAAGGGCAATAAGAGAAGGAGAGATTTTGTTGGCATGGCCACACTGTAGTGAGCCGATGTGGAGGTTTACTGGGTGCGGGCTTGGACGGCACCGAGAGAAAGCTTGGCGATGTGCAGCTCCTCATTCGTGGGAATCACCCACACATCAACCGGCGACTGACCGGAGGTAATACGGCGTGCTTCACGCTGCGCATCAACGTTTCGTTCGACATCGAGGACGATCCCTAAGTCGTCGCAGCCTCGCAAGATGGCTGCGCGAAGTTCGCCCTGATTTTCACCGATTCCTCCGGTGAAGATAATCGCGTCGAGACCCCCCATTTGTGCGAGGTAGGCGCCCAGGTAATGCCGGGCACGCCACGCCCACACCTCAATTGCTTCCTGTGCTTCGGCGTTGCCCGCGTGGGCTGAGTCAACGAGATCACGCATGTCAGAGTGTCCGGCAAGACCCTCGAGACCACTATGACGATTCAGGTAGGTATCGACCTCATCGGCACTCCACCCCTTCTGCCGCTGAAGATAGGTCACCACTGCCGGGTCAATGTCCCCCGAACGCGTGCCCATCACCAACCCGGCGAGCGGCGTGAAGCCCATCGAGGTGTCGATCGCCTCTCCACCCTTCACCGCAGCCACCGACGAGCCATTACCGAGGTGAAACGACACCACCCGTCGAGGTCGATTCGTCGGTTCTGCGAGCTGCTCGAGCTTCTGGGTGACGAACTGGTGTGAGGTGCCGTGGAAGCCATATTTTCTGATGCCCAGCTCCTCTTCGAGCTCCCGGGTGATGGCGTAACGGTAGGCAGCGGGAGAGAGGGTCGCGAAAAACGCAGTGTCAAAGACGGCAACGTGCGGCACCGACGGCATGACCTCCCGGGCGGCTTCGATGCCCTCGAGGTTCGGTGGATTGTGGAGGGGGGCCAAATCAGAGAGCTCGCGGATTTCGGCGAGAACCTCATCGTCAATCACCACGGGTTCGCGAAATCGTTCACCGCCGTGAACCACCCGGTGCCCCACGGCATCCACGCGCACGCCTGATGGTAAGGCGGAAAAAATGTCGGCGAGGGCGTCGCTGTGGTTCGCGAAGTGACCTCCGACGATGCCCACCCGGTCGCGCTGGCCCTTGTCGACCACATTTTCCCCGGGAAACTGAATCAGTTGGTACTTGATCGAGGACGAGCCTGAATTCAGGACCAAGACGGTGTAATCGGACACGTCTAGTCCTCCCCGGCCGCTTGAATGGCGGTGATGGCGACTGTGTTGACGATGTCTCTCACAGTGGCACCGCGAGATAGGTCATTGACCGGCTTATTGAGCCCCTGAAGCACTGGCCCGATTGCGACAGCCCCGGCGCTGCGTTGAACCGCCTTATAGGTGTTGTTGCCGGTGTTGAGGTCAGGGAAAATGAACACCGTCGCTCGCCCGGCCACCTTAGATTCGGGCATCTTCAGTCTTGCCACCTCGGGTTCGGTCGCCGCGTCGTATTGGATGGGCCCTTCGAGAGGTAACTCAGGGTGGGATGCGCGCACGAGGGCTGTGGCGGCGCGCACCTTCTCGACTTCTTCTCCCGAACCTGAAGTACCAGTGGAATAGGACAGCATCGCCACACGCGGCTCAATTCCAAACTGTTGGGCAGTGTGCGCCGCGGACACCGCGATATCCGCGAGTTGTTCCGCCTTGGGCTCGGGCACGATGGCGCAGTCGCCATAAACCAAGACCCGGTCGGCGAGACACATGAAGAACACACTCGAGACCACAGAGACACCGGGTTGGGTCTTGATGATTTGAAAACTGGGGGTGATGGTGTGAGCGGTGGTGTTGGCTGCTCCAGAGACCATTCCATCGGCTAGACCAAGGTGCACCATCATCGTGCCGAAATAGGACACATCGGTGACCAGGTCACGGGCCTGCTCCACGGTGACACCTTTGTGCTGACGCAGACGCTGATACTCAGTGGCAAACCGCTCCACCAGCTCCGGGTCGTGGGGCGAGAGAATGGCGGCCCCCTCCAGACTCAACCCCAACTCGCCAGCGCGCTGGCGAATGAGCGCCTCATCTCCGAGCAAGGTGAGCGCTACGACATTGCGGCTGAGCAGTGAGGCGGCGGCGCGGATGATTCGATCGTCGTGGCCCTCGGGAAGAACAATGTGTTTGCGATTGCTGCGAGCCCGCTCCAATAAGTCGTATTCGAACATCAGCGGTGTGACAACGTCTGAGGACGCGACATCGAGAGAGGCCAAGAGAGCGTCGGTATCGACTGAGTTTCTAAAGAGTGCCAGGGCTGTGTCGTATTTGCGCTGCGAGTCCGCGGCCATCCGGCCCTGTGAGGCCGTGACGTGCAACACCGTTTCGTAGGTGTCATAAGGGGTGGTGATAATCGGCAGGCTCGTATCCAAGCCCGCCAAGAGGTCCTTCACCGACTGGGGTAAGTCGAAACCGCCGTAGAGCACCACACCCGCGAGGCTCGGGAAATTATCGCTTTGGTGAGCCAAGACCACTGCCGTGAGAATCTCAAACCGATCGCCCGGGACCAACACAAGGTAGCCCTCCTGCAACCGCGAGAGCACCGTCTCAAGGCTCATTGCCGCCACCATCACCCCGAGGGCCTCGCGACTCAACGCTTCCGGGTCCCCCTGGAAGAGCTCTCCCGACACTGCGTCAATCACACTTTGCACAGTGGGTGCCACGAGGAACCGATCCTCGGGCACGGCGGCAACCTGCAGCCCCGAGGCAACAGCTGAGACGGCCTTCCTGATCGCATCAGCGTCCGATGCTTCCGCGCGATTGACCACCACCGCCACGGGATTCGCGTGATGCTCGCACAGCTCCCCGAGGGCTGCCTGGGTAACGCGAGCGATATCTTTGGGTGCTCTAATGGGGGCTGCAGCGAGGCCCCGGTGGACCTGCTCGGCCGGGTCACGGCCCGTGACAACCAAGACGACGGGAACACCGAGGTTTGCTGCCACCTGCGCGTTGAATTCAAATTCCGTGGGGTTTCCGACGTCGGTGTAGTCAGAGCCCAAGATGACCACTGAGTCACAGAGTTTCTCGAGCTCCCGATACTTGCGCACAATATCCGAGAGGGCTTGGTCGGGATCCCGGTGGACATCGTCGTAACCGACGCCCACGCACTGCTCGTAATCGAGAGAGACGGCATTGTGAGACAGCAGGAGCTCTAAAACATAATCGGGCTCTCCCAGCGAGCGAGCCACCGGGCGAAACACACCCACAGTTGACACTCGTGCGGCTAAGGCATCGAGAATTCCCAGTGCGACCGTGGACTTTCCCGATAGCCCCTCAGCAGCAGTGATGTAAACGCCCGAGGCCATGGTTCAAGACTACGCGCGTCGGGCATTGGCGAGGCTTTTCGATAAGTGGGCTGCCAATGACATTGCGAGCCCCTGGTTTGAGAGGCAACTCGAAGGTAAATATTGTCCCCATCCATGCTCTCGATTAGCGTTTGAGGGGGATAGGTTATTTCCGCACGCAGTTCACCAAATAGCTACCTGAGACCGAGAGACTGAGATTAGGAAATCCGTCTTGTACACCCCCCGGGGCTCGAACCCGGAACCCACTGATAAGGAGTCAGTCACCGACCCCACTTAACACGAGGTTTTTCAATAGTTTACTGCGTAGTAAGTGTGTCAGAGTGTGTCACGTTGTTTCACAATGACCGCCCGATTTACTGACATATTTACTGACATTGTCAGGAAAGAACACGTGTCCAGTTCAACTTTTAGCCGAAGCACGAGGCGCTTTCACCGCCGTCGGACGCCCTTCAAGAGTTCCCCTCGAAAAAGCACCCCCGGGATCGCGCTCAGAACGCTTGAAAGGTTCCGGAGCCTCAACCCTCGCGTTTTGGGCGTCCGAGCGCCATTCCGCCCACTACAACCAGGCTAATAACCCCTACCCCTAGGATGCCCCATGCTGCGTACACCAGGGTTGATCCCAGCGGAGTAGCCGATACAACTGAAGCTTCCTCAACCAACTCAACCGAGCCGTCTGAATTGTAGACAATTTCATAACCGTCCGGAATTTCTTGGTCGCCCACTGCTAGCGCTGCGGCTTCAACACCCTCTACATACGAGGGTTGCTCCGGACCAGATGGAATCAAAGAAGCATCAGTTGCTTCGTCAACCACAAAACCACTTATTATGCGAGTGAGGGGTTCCTCGCCGGGCTCCAGCAAGCGTAAAGCGGCGTAGATTTCGAGGCGAGACCCTCCCGCCGCGGACCACTTGACTTCGTTCGATGTGTAGCTCGTGAATCCGTTTGAGTCCTCGAGCGTCCAATTTTCGTCCCACTGAATTTTGACAAAACCGCGCTCTTCGTAGTCGCGAATGTCTGGGACCGCCACTGCCCCCTCTACGACAATTCCCTCCGAGGTATTGGTGACTCTGACGCCTCCGGTTTGAACCTTGCAGGTAACGCTTTTCCCGGGATTGATTGCCCACGCATACCGTGCACCCCGTCCGAATGAGTCCTTTTCCGGCAACCCAGAGGTGTAGTAGACGAAACCGTCACGTGGCTGTTCCTCGAGGCCGTCGCAGACAACAAAGGGGTCAAGTCGCCTCGCCGCCGCATTGGCCTCTGTCGCTTCGTCAGGGTCATCGGAACGCCAGTCGACGCCAGCAAATTCCAAATAGGCTTTTCCGTCAAGGACGATTCCATTGACCATCGTGACGTCGGTTTTCTCAATAGAGTCGCCACCCACTGAAATTAGAGTTGAGGCTTCATAACAGCCCGAAAGCAGGAGTGCTGCCGCCAAAGGCACTACGAGCGAGATTTTTTTCATTTTGCATCCTCACTAGTTTCGATTCCCTCTGCGGTGGACTGCTTTTTCTTCCTCAAAATCCAGACAATCGTTGCAGCGACCAACGCGCCAAGCCCAACTCCAACCCCTATTCCTAGAAATGCTCCCGAGGCATTGTTTGGGTCTTCCGCAGTTACGCCTGCGAGCTCCTCTAAGTCAACACCAGCCAGCTCTTCCACGTCGATGCCAGCGGGATCAAACAAGATGTCATCATAAGCGTCTGCGAAGTCAGCATCGTCTGCAAAAGAGGATGGTGGATCGTCATATCGTCCACCAGATGCTCCCCCACCTGAAGTATTCGTTCCACCCAAATCATCGGAATCATTGCCGGCAACCGGATCGCCCGTTGATTCTTCATCGTTAGAGCGTGGAATAATCTCGTAGTCAGGAGCGTCCTCGCTCTCTGGAGCGGGCAGCACCTGAACATCCGGAGCTTCATCTTCCCCTCCGGGTACCGGCACCAACGTCACCGGCTCAACAGCGTCCTTAACTGCCTTGAAGAAGACTCTCCACTCTTGATTGTCGGTATTTGTTCGGCAATATATCGAGCCACTGGGCTCTAATTCGCAACTAGAACTCCACTCAGTGAATGTCCATCCGGGTATTGGTTTAGCCGCCACTGCAGCACGGGCAGGTACAACCAAAGACTGGCGATAGGCCTCGGGAACTTGAGTAAAAATCCTCGTATCTACCCGGACGAATTTGTGTCGAGCTTCTATTCCTCTAGTGATTTTGACATTGCCTGCGTTCACCTCGAAGTTGTTGATTTTCTGATCACCAGAGACTTTAAAAACCCCTTGAACCGTCGAGTCGGTACCAGCTCCCACTGTCGCACTATCAAAGTCCTCGGAGGCGTAGAAGTCCCGAACGTAGTCGCTCGCGGCGTCCCGATCCCCGTCCCACACAGAAGTGGCCACCCTGTGAATGTGAGTCATGGTTGCGTTGCCATCTGAATCAAACTCAAATACGGTGTACAACTGATAACAGCCGGAAAGACCCACGGCCAAGAGGACGCTCAGAAGAGGGGGAAGAAAACGGTTTCGTCGATTCATTGATATCGCTCCTAGCCAATTGTCGAGTGCTTAGTCAGCACCCAGTCCCGTGGTTCACCGTCACCTCGGTTGTTACTTTTGACTCCTTTGTCACCTTTTACCAAACCCTATTCCGGATAGCTAGTCAAGTAATGCAGCTCTCGGTGGCAGGGCTTTTCCACTAAGTGGCTGGATGCTTGGCCGAACAACTTCCACTTTTTTGCAGGCTTTGGTGGTGTCTCTGGTTCATGAATGCAGAAACGCTGTGGCATTCTTCTGACCGCTCCACGATTACTACCCCTCAGGAGGCATGAATAAATGGGCCACAAAGAGCAAGTGGTACACCCCCCGGGACTCGAACCCGGAACCCACTGATTAAGAGATGTGTTCTACACCGCTCAAATGGTTGGTTTTCCCACACATTACGCAGTTTTCACGTGTCAGCAAGTGTCAAGGAATGTCAGGCAGAACGGCCGATTGGCTTGCCTAATGGCTGGCCGGTTTGGGCACTTTCCCTCTTTAGGGCACAGCAAAGTACGAAGCGAATTGTTTGATGGCAAAGATCAGAAAGTGTGACTAGTGGGAGTGAGAGAATTTGGCTGAATTACCAGTTTCA
>Ga0181558_10002909_pt1 | contig 15947 bp, 4 predicted proteins | sample 011ome_22_FD_133754 | JGI IMG/M metagenome (GOLD analysis project Ga0181558, IMG submission 133754) | Coastal salt marsh microbial communities from the Groves Creek Marsh, Skidaway Island, Georgia - 011507BT metaG (megahit assembly) | ecosystem: Environmental > Aquatic > Marine > Intertidal zone...
GCGCCAGCCCATCCGCGGTCATCGCCCCCGACCCGACGTTCTGCACGCGGAACCGAAGCGCGCACGAATCCGCCGCGCCGTCCGCATCCGTCTGCAGCACGCGCGTCTCCGCCGGCGCCGCCGCGGCGAACGGCGACCAGGAGGTCCGCGCGCAGCCGCGCGGCACGCGCACGGCGACCGGGGGCCTCGCGACCACCGCGGCGATGCGCCGAAGGTATGATGTCGTCACGTCGTCTGCTGTCGAATCAGTCGGAACAATCAGTCGGAACGCGAGGCGCCCGGGCCGCGCGTCGGACAAGTCGCGCGCGCCGGCGCCGTGCGCGCCGAGGCCGTGGCCGTCGTCCGAGAGCGCGTTGCGGTGCACGCCGAAAGACGCGAACGTGGGCGCCAAAAACACAGACGTGCCGCCGCGCTCGAAGACCAACCCGAAACGGGAACGACTTTTCGCTTTTCGCTTTTCGGAGGACGGTTCAGACCCGCGTCTCGGGTCTCGGGTCTCGTCTGAAGATGCGATACGAATTCGCGATACGAATTCGACGAACCTTCCGGACGGGACCGAGCGCGCCGCGACGGACCACCCTTTTCGAAACGCGTCGAGGATGCGCGGTTTTCGCGTCGTCGCGAACCCGCCGACACCGTCGTCCACTCGGAGCGAGCCGATCGTCGAATCCGTGCCCTCGGTACCCTCGCGCCACGCGACGCGCGCGACGATCTCGGAATCGAGCGGCGCCGTCGCGACCCACTCGACGCGACGCTGGGCGCCGCCGTCGGCGAAGACGTCGCGGACGACGAGAAGCGCGGAGGGCGCGTCGTCTCCGCCGCCGCCGACGCCGCCGCCGTACGCGAACGCGCACTCCGAAAACACGGCGCCCCGGCGGCACACGGGCTCGGCGCCCGCGGGCGCCAGCAGAGGCCTCGCGTCGAGCCAAGGCGCGGACGTGGCCACGAGCAGGAAGCCGCACGTCGCCGCGGCGGCGAGCGAGAGGTACGCGCCGGCGGCGCGCGCGAAAGAAACGCAAACGCCTCGCGCGCGGGGGATACCCATCGCGTCGCGTGACGGTTTCTCGCGTCTCGGAACGCGCGCGAACGCGATCGCGCCCCTCGTGACCGCCCCGAAGGGCACGCCGAGTTTGAGAAACGCCCCCGTTCGTTTGAGCCCCTCGTCGAGAAGCGCGCGGTACGCCGCGTGCGACACGATGCCGGGCGACCACACGACCAGCGGGAACGCGGCGCCGGCGGCGAACGCGAACGCGAGGCGCGTCTCGTCGCTCGCGAAGCGCGTCTCGTGATGAGGTATTCGCGAGTTCGTATTCGACGCTTTCTTCGCGTCGTCGTCGTCGTCCGAGACGACGAAGGATTTGTCGTCGAACCGCAAACCGCGGCGAGCCGGCGTGCGTGACGACGTCGAGAAGCTTTTTGCAAAAAGCCCGACAAACGAGAAGGTCGACTGGCGTGCCGATACGCGGAAGTCGCGGAAATCGCGCGCGCGCCGACGCGCCGACGCCGCGAGGGAGACGAAGCACGAGCGCATCCAGTCGCCGTTTTCGCGAAAACGTCGCCTTCGTTTTCCCGTCGCCCGTTTCACGAACGCGAAGACGCCGTCGCGGTCGCGCGAGGTTTTCACCGCTCGACGCGCGGCGGCGAGGACGGCGCCCGCGCCTACGTCGCCGACGACGTACCCGAGCACGGACGCTACCCAGACGACGAACACGTGCGCGGCGGCTGACCGCGAGACGTACGGTCCGTCGCCGAAGTGCTCGTCGCGCGGGAACGCGACGGACGCCGCCGAGAGACGCGCGAAGACTGTTTTTTGGTTCGGTCCCGCCGGTCCCGCGGGGAACTGAATCGTCGCGCCTTTCGCGTCGAAAGACACGCCCACGTCTTCGGGGCGCACCGAGCCGTGTTCGCCGTGTTCGCCGTGTGTGTCGTGTTCGGAAGCGCCGAGCTCGGTCGACGCGAGCGACGGGTCGACCGAAGCGACGCGGTCGAGGCTGGCGCGCTCGATCGCGACGACCACCGCCGCGCCCAGCGGCGGCGCGTCGGCGACGACGACGGCGAACGCGTCGTCGCGCGCGTCAACTTTTCCCGTTTTCAACTTTTGCGTCGGCAGAGGCACCTGTCCGGATCCCAAGAACCGGTCACGCGCGTCCACCAGCACGAGCCCCCGCGCGATCCGGACGGTGACCTGCGCGGCGGACGCGACGTCGCCCCGCGGGTTGTAGACGGCGAAGGCGTCGCCGGCGCGCGCGAGAAAAGGGACGTCGGAGGCTTCTGTATTCGCGTCGAGTTCGTCGAACGGTTCCAGTTCGTCGCACTCGAGCGCGACAGACGCCACCGCGCGAATCACTCGCCTCGACGCATGCTCGGCTCTCTTCGCGATCGCGAAGTAGTCCTCCGCGACGTGCGCGGGACACGTCCCGGTGATGGCGTCGTGGTGCAGACCCAGGAACCCGTCGCGCCGCGCCGCGCGGGCATCGCGTCGCGCGGCGGCGAGCGCCGCCTCCGCCGCCGCGGAACGCCGCGCCGGCGGAAGGGACGCCGCGAACGACGACGCGACCACCGCGCCGGTCGCCGCCTGGAGGACCGCGTCCTTCAGCGCGCGCCGCGCGACGTAGCCGCCCACCCAGGCGTTCTCGGACGCGGGGAAGTTGTCGGCGTACGGGAAAAACGCGCCGAAAACGTTTTTCGAAAACGTTTTTCCCGGCGCGGGACGCGACGTATTCGCGAGACTCGCGAAGTACTCGCGAGGCGTCGACCACCGGAACCGCAAAGGTGGAGAAGAAGCATCGAGAAAACCGAAGCTGCGATCCGAGGTGGCGGACGCGCGCCGTGGCCACGTCTCGCGAGGTCCGCCGCGTTCGCGCGTCCCGTACGCGGATGACACGCGATGAAGCACGTCGCGCCAGGCGTCGAACGTCGCGCCCGCGTCGGCGAACCGGAAATCGTCCCCGACCAAAACGAACGCGTGACCGTGCGTCACGCCCTGCGACGCAGCCCTGGCCGTTTCCAGCAACGCCGCCGCGGCGCGGTCCACCAGGTCGGCGCGTAGCGAACCGTCCGCGTTCGTCACGATGCGCCGTCTCTCGAAGTCCAGCTCGGGAGGCACGTTGTAGTGCGCGCGCAGCACGTGCGCGGCGACCGAGCCCGCGGCGGACCCTCCTCGCGCCTCGTCGTCCTCCTCGCGCTCCTCGCGCCTCGTGCTACTCCACGTGAACTCGCGCGCGTTCTCGCGTATCAGCCGCGCGCGCGTCGTCCGCGAAACGCGGTTCAGGACGACGCGTTCGAACCCCAGGTGCGCCAAAACCGCGGGCGTGGCGGCGGCGTGGCCGAACGGGTCAATCTGCCACGCGATTTTGATCGCGTTCGCGTCGCCGTCGCCGCGCGCGTCCCCGTCGCGCGCGCCGCGCTCTTCGGCGCTCTCTTTCGAAAAGAGCAGCGCTTCGACCGTGGCCCTGCCCTCGTCGTACTGCGCCGCGGCCAGGTCCACGGGCGTCGTCGCCTCGTCGTGGCTCACCCACCCGCCGCCGACGACGTCGAGGCGGCGTTCGCGCACCAGCCGCCGGCACGTCGCCGACCACGTCGGCGGACACGCCGTCTTTTCCGCCTTCGCGGAACGAACGCCTTCGCGGCGCCAAGCCGCGTCGAGGGTCGACCCGTCGCGTGGCGGTGGCGGTTTCGGGTCGTACGCGCACGTTGGGGGCACGCTCGTCTCGCCGGTTTCCTCCAGCCACCGCGCGAGGAACGAGACGTCCGCGAACGCGAACCGCTTGCGATGGTCCGCCGCGAGCGCCAGGACCACGGAGGGGTGGATCCTGGAGGCGAACGCTCGGTGGTACCCCTCGAACGTGTCTCGCCATCCGGGGTCGAGGTGCGTGTGCGGCACCAAGTGCACGCACGGCGCCTCGGGGGAGCACGGCGCGTCCAAGGAAGCGCCGTGGACGCCCCGATCCCGAAAGTCATCGTCCTCGGCGCTGTCGTTCGGGTGCCCACCGCCGAACGAAGCGGAGCGATCGTCCGCGGACGACGGACACACCCGGACGAGAAACACACCGAGGGTCAAGAGGACCAGCGCGGTGTTAACGCGCGCGCGCATCAGCTTCGTTCGACGCCGCGCCGCCGCGCCACCGTCGTCTGGGGAGCGGAGGGAGGGTTCCGAGGGAGAGAGGACTCCAAGAGAAACGGTCGCTCGAACGACAAGAAAAAGCTTTTCACTAAAACTACGGTACGTACGTACGCCGGACATCGCCGACGCCGATTTCGCCCGCGCCGCGTCACGCGTCGTCCCCCTCGAGGTCCTCCTCCGCCACGTCGACCCTGCGCACTAACAGAAACGTCAGGAACTCGTCCCCGCGCCCGCCACCGCGCCACCCCTTTCCCGCGTAGACCCCCGGCCCGAGCGGCCGCAGGTAGTCCACGAGCGTGTCGAACGGCGGCGGCGGCAGCTTCGGTATCGGCCACCAGACGCGCGTGTCGACGCGATCGTCGTCGTCGTCGCCGTCGCCGACGCCGTACGCGGGCGCGTCCGCGACGCCGTCGGTGCGCCGCGACGGGTACGACATGTCGGGGGGCATGTCACTCTCTAAGTACGGCGGGTTCTGGTAATCCAGCGACAGGTCGCACGCCTCCCCTGTGGCGGGAACGGTCAGGAACCGCTCCAGCGTGTCGTTCGACCGGAAGTACAGCGGCAGAAACGTCTCGACGAAGCGCGGCTTTTTCAACACGACGCGCCCGTGCCACGCGCCGCCGGTGTCGTCCGTGGGCGAGGGGTACAGCACCTTCTGGAACCGGTTCACGAACGGGCCACCGGGGACGTTCGCGGCGCGGCCTTCGAACACCTGCACGCCCGCGCGCGCCGCCGCCGCCGCGACGCGCCGCCGCTCGAGTTTTTTTTGAGCTCGCGATTTCGCGACGTCAGTCGTCGCGGTTTCGGCGTCGCGAAGATGCTGGTACGCGTCGTCGTCGTCGACGCCCGGCTCGTACGCGGCTTCGTCCTCTGTTTTCTTCCCGTCCCCGCGCTCCCCGCGCTCTCTCAGCATTTCGAGCCGCTCCTGGTACGCCTCGAGGTCGTTGGAGATGTCCATCGGCCCGGTGGCCTCGCGCTCGGCGAGCTTGATCTTGTACAGCAAGCCCGCGACGAACCAGCAGTTGGTCAAGCCGCGATCGGTGAGCTCGTCGATGAGGAGGTGTCGGTACCGCTCAGGCACGAGCGCGAGCTGCTCGTAGACGTACGTGCCCATGTTCGTCGCGCGGCTGGTGAACGCGACGTGCTCGTACGCGTTTAGCGTCGTCGCCAAACGAATCACGCGGTCCTCCGCGTCCTGGAACACCTCGCGCTCGGTCGCGGGGCCCGTCGCGGAGGACGCGCGGCAGCGAAGCGCATCGTCCACCGGCCGCGAACGCGGGCGCGCCGAGGTGGAGGCCGCGCCACCCGCGGGTCTCGCGCTCGGTCGCCGCGACGAGAGACGCGACGCCGCGAGCGTCGCGGGCGCGAGAACGGCGCGGGCGGGGGACATCTGATGTCCCGCGCGAGGGACAGAGGTACCACCGCGCGAGGCACAATGTCAGTCCGCCAGCGAAGACGGTTGGAAAAGGGCGTGGTTTTTGCCGCCGACGCGCCGCGCGTCCGCTTCACGAAAAGCGTGCGCGGGTCGTATGGACATTCTGTCAGAAATACATGAATGACAAACCAGTCATGAAAAAAACGGAATCCGTAGTGTGGCCCGAATCTTGATCTCATCCGACTTTTCACGGGCTGTCGTGGCGCTCTGGCTCGACACGTGGGACCACCGCCGCCCACTCTGTCCCGCGCACCGACGACCACGCTCGCGTCCGAGCGCACCGTCCGCGTCGCGTTCGCTCGACTCAAGGTCAAGACCCCCGAGGCGCCTCCGCCGCCTTACCCCCCCCTCTCGCCGCGTCGGCGTCAGCGGAACCGCGCATTCTATCCTCCACCGGTGGCGCACATTCTCCGCGGGTGATCTCCGCCGTCGCCGACACGCCGCACCGCCTCCACCGAACCCGGCGCGATGAGCGCGGTCGCCTCCGTCCCGGCCGCTAGCCTCGCCGCGCGCCGCGCCGTGCGCGGCGCGCCGGCGAAGGCGCCGCGGGGCGCGCCTCGCGGCCCCGTCCAGGCCTCGCGCGGCTCCGCGCTGCGCTGCGACGCGTTCTTCGACAAGATCAAGAAGGGCGTGGAGGGCGCGATCAAGGGTGACCCCGCCGCGAAGACGCAGGCGCGGTACCAGGCGCGCGTGGATGCGATCAACGCCATGGAGCCCGCCATGCGCGCTTTGTCGGATGACCAGCTCCGCGCGAAGACGGTGGAGCTGCAGAAGCGCGCGCGCGACGGCGCCGACCTGGACGCTCTGCTCGTCGAATCCTTCGCGACGGTGCGCGAGGCGTCGTCGCGCGTGCTCGGGCTCCGCCCGTTCGACGTGCAGCTCATCGGCGGCATGATCCTGCACGAGGGCCAGATCGCGGAGATGCGCACGGGCGAGGGCAAGACCCTCGTCTCCGCGTTGCCCGCGTTCCTCAACGCGCTCTCCGGGAAGGGCGTGCACGTCGTGACGGTGAACGACTACCTGGCGCGCCGCGACGCGGAGTGGATCGGCCAGATCCACAAGTTCCTCGGTTTGTCCTGCGGGTTGATCCAGGCGGGCATGTCCGAGGAGGAGCGTCGGGAAGGGTACGGCTCGGACGTGACGTACGTCACCAACTCCGAGCTCGGGTTCGACTACCTGCGGGACAACCTGGCGCAGACCCCCGCCGAGCTCGTGCTCCGCGACTTCAACTTTTGCGTCATCGACGAGGTGGACAGCATCCTGATCGACGAGGCGCGCACGCCGCTCATCATCTCCGGCCTCGCGGACAAGCCCTCGGAGCGGTACGTGCAGGCGGCGAAGATCGCGGACGCGTTCGAGAAGGACTTCCACTACACCGTGGACGAGAAGCAGAAGAGCGTGCTGCTCACCGAGGAGGGTTACGAGGCGGCGGAGGAACTCCTGCAGGTGCCTGACCTTTACGACCCGCGCACGCAGTGGGCGCTGTACATCATCAACGCCATCAAGGCGAAGGACCTGCAGCTCAAGGACGTGTCGTACATCGTCAAGGGCAAGGAGGTGGTGATCGTGGACGAGTTCACCGGCCGCACGATGGAAGGCCGCCGGTGGTCCGACGGCCTGCACCAGGCGGTCGAGGCGAAGGAGGGGCTGCCGATTCAGAACGAGACGGTGACCATCGCCAGCGTGACGTACCAGGCGTTTTTCAAATCCTTCCCCAAGCTGGGCGGCATGACCGGCACCGCCGAGACGGAGCTCACCGAGTTCAACAACATCTACGACCTGGCCGTGCAGGTGGTGCCCACCAACCGCAGCGTGCAGCGCGACGACTCGCAGGACGTGGTGTTCCGCTCCGAGTCCGGCAAGTGGAACGCCGTGCGCCGCGAGATTGCGCGCATGCACAAGAAGGGGCGCCCCGTGCTCGTGGGCACCACCTCGGTGGAGCGCTCGGAGCAAATCGCGCAGCTCCTGGACGAGGAGGGCATCGGCTACGAGCTGCTCAACGCCAAGCCCGAGAACGTCGAGCGCGAGTCCGAGATTGTCGCGCAGTCCGGACGCAAGGGGCGGGTCACCATCGCCACCAACATGGCCGGCCGCGGAACCGACATCCTGCTCGGCGGCAACGCCGAGTTCATGGCGCGCCTGCGCGTGCGCGAGCGGCTCATGCCCCGCGTGGTGATGCCCGAGGAGGGCGACATCGCGTTTGAGAAGAAACGCCTCGGCGGCGGCAACGCCGACAAGTGGCGCGTGAAGGACGGGTTGTACCCGTGCGAGCTCTCCGCGGAGGCGGAGAAGCTGCTCGTCGACGCGGTGGACGCCGCGGCGCGGGCGTGGGGCGAGCGGTCCGTCGAGGCGCTCGAGGCGGAGGAGCGTCTGTCGTTCGCGTGCGAGAAGGCGCCCACCGAAGACGCGGCGGCGCTGGCGCTGCGCGCGGCGTTCAACGCCATCGAGGCTGAGTTCAAGGTGGTGACGGGCGCGGAGAAGGCGGAGGTTGTGGGCATCGGCGGGCTGCACGTAGTCGGCACGGAGCGCCACGAGTCCCGCCGCGTCGATAACCAGCTGCGCGGCCGCGCGGGGAGACAGGGCGACCCTGGGTCGACCCGGTACTTCCTCTCGCTGGAGGACAACCTGTTCCGCATCTTCGGCGGGGACAAGATCCAGGCGCTGATGAGCGCGTTCCGAGTGGAGGACATGCCCATCGAGTCCGGCATGCTGACGCAGTCGCTGGACCAGGCGCAGAAGAAGGTTGAGACGTACTTCTACGACATCCGCAAGCAGCTCTTCGACTACGACGCCGTGCTCAACTCGCAGCGCGAGAAGCTGTACTTCGAGCGCCGCCGCGCGCTGAGCGCCTCGCCGGAAGACTTGCAGAGGCTCATGCTCGAGTACGCTGAGCAAACCGTGGACGACATCGTCGCCGCCAACCTGGACCCGAGCGTCGAGCCGGCGGAGTGGCCCTTGGAGGGCCTCGCCGGCAAGATGGCGCAGTACTGCTACTTCATGGAGGACATCGACGAGTCCGTGTTGCGCGCGGAGGCGAACAAGGGCGGCGTCGACGGCGTGCGCGACTACCTCGTCCGGCGCGGGCGCGAGGCGTACCTCACCAAGCGCGAGGAGGTTGAGGCGGCGCAGCCCGGGCTGATGGGCGAGGCGGAGAAGTATTTCGTTCTCACGCAGACGGACAACCTGTGGAAGCAGCACCTGCAGGCGATCAAGTTCGTGCAGCAGGCGGTTGGCCTGCGCGGGTACGCGCAGAAGGACCCGCTCATCGAGTACAAGCTCGAGGGGTACAACCTGTTCGTGGAGATGATGGCGCAGATCCGCCGCAACGTGATCTACTCGGTGTACCAGTTCCAGCCCAAACGCGTCAAGGAGGTGCCGGCGGAGATCCAGCCGCAGCCGGCGACGTCGGCGGGCGCGGCGGATGCCGAGTTCCCGGAGATGGGCGACGGCGTGCCGAGGGACGAGCCCGAGCCGGAGATGGCGGTCGCGAGCAAGGGCTCTCGGAAGAAGGGGGGGAAGAAGTGAGTGAGGAGGCTGAGACGCGTTCCATGATACAGATACTACTACGATCGCGCGTTTCTACCATAGCTATGGTATAGTCATCGCGCGCGTTTCTAATCGCACTTGCGCGCGCCCGCGCCCCCCCGGAACCCGTCGACGATCTCCTTGATCAGCCGGAGCGCCGCGGACGCCGCGGCGGCGCGCTTCTCCGTTTCGTCGTCCACGCCGAGCCGCGCGGGCGGGGGGTGCGACGGAGGTGCGCGGTGCGCGTCGTCCGAGTCCGACTCGTCGTCGCTGGAGGAGGGTTTCCGAGCCGCCGTCGCCGCCGAGCCGCTCGCCGCCGCCGCCGCGCGCGCCGCCGCCGCGCGCGCCGCCGCCGCCGCGGCGACGGCGGCGGCGTGCGCGTCTGCGGCTTCGCGCAGCACGAGGCGCAGAGGCGCGTCCGGCCGGTCCGAGAACAGCGCGGGCGCGTTTCTCCCGCGCAGGCGGGACGCGAGCTGCACGAGCCGGAGCAGTCCGAGCGCGTCCACTGCGACGACGGGATCGTCGCGCGCCGACGCCGCGAACCTCTCCGCGCACGCCTTCTCGCCCGTCTCCGCGGAACGCGCGTCTCCTTTTTCTTTTTTAAAAACGCCGCGCGACACGAGCGCCCACAAGGCGCCGTGCGCCGTTTGTAAAAACGCGTCGCTCGTCTCGATGGCGCGCCTCACCCCGGGCACGGCGAGCGCGAACGCCGCCGCATCCGGCGACGCGGCGGACGCCAAGAGAAGACACCGCCTCGCCGCCTCGGAGGCGAGCGACGTCTCGGCGCCGTCGGTTTCTTCTTCCCGGAGCTTCGCGTCGTCTCGCGTCTCGTTGTCGATTTCAGAAATCGCGCAGAACGTCGCGGCGGCGGCGCGCAGCGCCCCCGATTTCAGGAGCTCGGTCCCCACGGAGGCGTTCCCCGGCGCGCGCGCGGCGTAGAACGCGATCACCGCGCAACACGCCGCGATGTGCGTCTCGAGCCGCTCCGTCTCTTCGCGCTTTGTTTCGCGATTTCGTTTCGCGTCATTGAAATCGGCGTTTTTGAAATCGGCGAGCGCCTCGTCGAGCGCCCGCGCGACGGGCGCCAACGCCTCCGCCGCGACGGGCCACAGCGCCCTCGCGCGCGCCTCCTCTTCCGCGTGTCGTCCCGTCACTCCCCTCGACGCGCTTCGAGACCCTAAACCGCTCGTGAAGAGCACGAACGGAGCGCACAGGACACCCAAAGTCTCGACGCCCAAAGTCTCGACGCGCGCGCGGCGGTCTCCGCGACACGAGCTCGCGTTTTCGTCCAAGAGCCCGAGCGCGCGCAGACTTCGCCGCAGCGCGTCCGCGCCGTCCGCGGCGACGCCGGCGACGCGCCACCGCTCGCGCAGCAGGCGCAGGGCGTAGCCGCCGCACGCGGCTGCCGCGGACGGGCCATCCGACGGGCCATCGTCCGAGTAAAACAACTCGACGAGCTCCGCCGCCGCGTTCCCGACGCCGCGAAGCGTCCACGCGTCTTCGGCGCCGCTCGACGACGCGACATCCGACGCGTCTTCGGCGTCGAAGTACGCGTAGCGCGCGCGTTCGAGCAAGTCGCGGAGCTTGCGGTGGACGCGCGTCTTCACGCCAGTCGTCGTTTCGACGTGTTCGGAACACGCTTCCGAGCCGTCGCGAGCGAACCGCGGCGCCGCCGCGTCGCGCGGTACGCTTCCGTTCGCCTCGAGCGGTTCCCAGTCGGCGTCGGCGTCGGCGTCGGCGTCGGCGTCGGAAGAAGACTGTCGCCTCGCACACGTGTCGGCGTCGGCGTCACGATAGATGGTGTCGTCCATCGCGCGACAAACCTCGGTTTCGCCGTCATAGCGGAACGTCGCCGCAGACCGGTACCCCGATAAGAACGCGTCCGCGCGCGCGAGCGCGTCCCCGCGCGCCAGGCGCGCCGGCGCGCGCACCAGGACCACCGCGCACAGCCTCTGGAACGCGCGTCGAAGCGCCGAGGCGCTCGCGTCGTCCGCGGCCGCGTCCGCGGGCGCGCGCGAGGCGCCTTCGATGACCGCGGCCACGAGCGAGTTCGTCGGGCCGTACGCGAGGGCGGCACCGGCGGAAGGTGGACCCGTGCCGCCGCCGCCAGCCTCCGCCTCCATCTCCTTCGCCAGCGCGTCGAGCTCCGCCGGGGACACCACCGGGAAGTCGTATTGCAGCTTGGACCACGCGGCGGCGGCCAGCTCCGCCGAGGTGGGCTCGCGCGCCACCGACAGGTCGCGCTCGCGCTCGGCCTCCTCCAGTGCGGCGATCAGCATCGAGGCCATCGCGGCGCGAGCCGCCTCGACGTCCGTCATCGCGCGACGATCTGACGAGGTGCCGTCTCAAGATTGCTCGTCGCGCGCGAAAATAAAATTCTCGGAAAATTCCAAAACCGGCATGTGACGTGGAGAATCGAACGTGCGTGCACTGCGCGAGGCACGCAGCCCGCGGTCGATCGGTCGGCGGAGGGGTCGAGGCGCGTCCAGCCACGCGAGATGTCCGCGGTGAAGCTGCACTCCCCCGGCAAGACCATCGGGTCACCGGTGATGGCCGACCCGCTGACGTCGGAGTACGTGCAAGGGTCGTACATCATCCGCGCCCCCCCCGATCGCGCGCCTCGCCGGGAGGTGCTGAAGTGGCTCCAAGGTTTGGACCTGTCGCACAGCGTCCGGAACGTCCGGCGGGACGCCGCGAACGGGTACGTCGTGGCGGAGATATGCAGCCGGTACTTCCCGAGCGACATCAACATGCACTCGTTCGAGAACGGCGCCTCGCTCAAGGTGAAGGCGAACAACTGGGACGCGCTCGTGCGCTTCTGCCGCCGCGCCGCGCCCGGCGTGCGGCTCGAGCGCGAGACCGCGGAGGGGTGCATGCGCATGACCCCCGGGTTCGCGCTCGAGCTCATCGAGAAGATGTACACCGCGTTCACCAGGAAAACGCTCGCGCCCGCCGCGCCCGTGCTCGCGCCGGAGGGCTCAGAACGCCCGCAGGCGCGATCGCGCGACGGGCGCCCCCGCGCGGCGGGCGCGCCGGGGAGCGCGGTCGCCGAACGCGCGGGAGGCGGCGAGACGGCGCGCGTCTCGGTCTCGGGTCGGTCCGACGTCGTCGCCGCGCGATCACACGGACCGCACGACGCGCACGAGAGCTCGGAGACGAGCGGGGGTTTGCAGAGAGAGTGGAGCTTCGCGTCGCCGGAAGCGCGCGAGGGGGGGCGGCGCCGGCGGATGCAGAAGGCGAAGAGCGCGCCGCCGCTCGCCGTGCGCTTCGAGGGGATCCAGACGCTGCCGCAGGAGACCGCGGCGAGAGCGCGCGCGAGGCTGGCGATGGAGGCACAGCTCTCCGTCGGGAAGCGGAGCGCCAAGGAGAGAAAGGCGGCCAAGGCGTGAGGCGTAGGAGGGAGGAGGTAACGGGAGTCGATTTCGCGATTCGCGCTCGTCGTTCATCGCTTCAGCGCACGATTCGCTCTCTTTCGATGGTCGCCGACTCCGTGTGTCGAGTCGTGAGAGTGTCAGTGCGCGTTTCCAACATCGTCGTCGTCGTCGATTCGAGATGATGTGACGGGCGTCCGCGACGACAGACACTCGGCGAGGCGCGTCGATTCCGTACCCCCCGTCGATGTCTCGACGCTGAGCACGCGCGGTACGCGGGACGGCCCACCTCAGCACGCGTCGCGCGTCGGCCCGTACCTTCACGCCTCGCCGCGCACAGCGTGTCGTGCGCGCCGAGCGCGATGGCTCAGCCGAACGACTCGCTGCGTCTCCTCGAGGCGGACCTCCGGGCGCTTTCCCTGCAGGCTTCTCGCGTCGAGGGCGGGGTGTTCGGCGGGCTCTTCTCGAGCGGGTCCGGGCCTCTGGACCCGGACGTGCGCGATGCCGCGGAACACGCGCTCGCGAGACTTCGCGCGGGAGCCGCCGTCGCATCTGAACCGTCCGAGGAGAAGGCGTCGATGACGGCGACGGCGCCGGCGCTGCGCGCGGCGCTCTCGGCGTGCGCGTCTCCGCGCCCCGACGTCGCGCTCGCCGGCTTGCGATGCGCGCAGAGACTCGTGGCGATCGGCGCGGCTCTGGCGAGCGACGATTTGTGCGCGTTGGCGGACGCGCTGGGCGCGGACGAGGCGGATGAGACGGAGGACGACGACGAGCGCTTCGACGCCGTCGCCACGCGCAAAGCGCAGACTCTGCTGCAGGTGCTCGAGCTGGACGCGTGTTTTCGCGACGAGCGCGTCGCGCGGCGCGTCTTGGCGGCGTGCTTTCGCGTCCTCGCGGCCGCGAACGCGCGCGCGCTCCGGGAAACGCACGAGAGCGCGAGCAGGCGCGTCGTCGCCGCCGAAGCCGCCGCGTTCCGCGCGTGCGAACGCGCGTTCGCGGCGGCGTCGTTCGGAGACGACGACGCGGAGGAGGACGACGGGAACGACGACTCGCGTTTCGGGGGGACGACTCGCAGTCCCATTCAAACCACCATTCAAAACAGTCGTGAGGCGTTCGTCACGACCGAAAGACGCGTCGCGTTCGACGTGTTCTGCGAGCTGTGCGACGCCGCCGCCGGCGACGCCGCCGCCGGCGACGCCGACCGGACGCCGCCCCGGTTCGCGTTCGACGCGTTGACGCGCGCGCTTCTGGTCGAGCCGCGCGCGCGGAACGCCATTCGGGGGTTCGAGACCGCGGGCGGCGCGTTCGGCGTGGCGGCGATCAAAACCCGCCTGTGCGCGGCGCTGGTCACGAAGACGTTTTCGGTGGCGTCGATGGCGTCGCCGGGCAGAAGCGCGCGGCGGCGGGACTCCGCGGCGTTCGTCGCCGAGGGCCGCGCGGCGACGAGATGCGCGGGCGCGTTTCTTCGGTTCGCCGCGCCGCGCCGACGGGACCCACTCTCCCGCGGGACCCACTCTCCCGCGAGGACACGCGATGGCGTCGCCGAGCGCGCCGAGCGCGTCGCCGACTCGAGCGCCGAGTCCCCGCCGAGTCGTGCCGAGTCGTCGTTCTTCGCGTTCCTGAGTCCGTCGCGACTCGGACGCGACGCGGAGGAGGAAGACGAGCCTCAGCGCTCGCCGAATCCGCGCGAATCCGTCGAATTCGCGAGACGAACGGAATCGTCCGCGCCGAATGACGAAAACGAAAAAGAGTTTTCGAAAAAGAATTTCGTCGATCCGTTCGCCGCCGAGCGGCTCATGTTCCTGGGCTCGTTCGCGTCGAGCCTGGAAGGCGAGATGGCGCCGTGGCGCCGCAGCGCGGCGCTGGACGTGTTGCGGACCGTCGCGGGCGACCCCGAGCTGCTGAGACACGCGCGGGGCGACGGGGCGGGAACCGGCGACGCGTCCGACGCCTTCGGCGAGGTGACGGACATTTTGGCGCGCGTCGCCGAAGCGGGCGTGTCTAGCGTTCCCCGCGGTGCCCTCGGCGACGACGCTTTTTTTCTTGATGGCGACACATACCGCGAGGTGACAGACGAGGTGACAGATGCCGTGCCTCTGCGCGTCGCTTCCGCGTTCAGGGATGCCGCGAACGCCGCGCGGAACGCTTCCAAGTTCCGCGAGCCCGAGGACTCGGACGAGACGGGGCACGTCGCGCGCGCCGTGTTCCTCGCGTTGGACGGCGTTTTGGCGACGTGCTCCAGCCTCGAGACGCTCGCGGACGAGAGCGTGTTTTTGAAGGATTTTTCACTAAAAACAGACGTGCGTTCGATGGTGGAGCGCGCGTGGGTAAACCTGGAGTCGTGCTTGCGCGTCGCGTTCCGACGCGTCCCGGGCGAAGCCGCGACGCTGGAGCTCAGCCGCGCGTACCAGGCGCTGACGCGCGCGGCGGCGGCGGCGGGCGCCCGGGAAGCCGTGGACGCCTGCCTGGCGAGCCTCTGCGCGTTCTCGGTGTCGGATTCGGATTCGTTGTTTCAAAAGCGCGACCGCGAAAGCAAAAGCGCGCACGCGTTCCGCGCGTTGCTGAACGCGGCGCAGAGCCTGGTCGCCGCCGACGGCGGTTTGGGGTTCCGCGGGTGGTTCGCGGTGCTGGAGACGACGCGGCTCGTCGAGGCGCGTCGAGCGCTCGTTCGAGAAAAGACAAACTCCGACGACGCCACCGTGGACGCGCTTCTCGCGTCCGCGGCGGCGCTGGTGGCGTCCTCCGCCGCGCTGCGCGACGAGCAGAGCGCGGACGCGCTCGAGGCGGCGCGCGGCTCGAGCGCGCGCGAGCTCGAAGAGCTCTCCGGGCGATTTCAATCGATTTCGGCGCCGAAGGCGACGAACGTCCCCGCGGATGCGCGCGCCGTTCCAGTTCGTTCGGACCTGCGCGCGCTCGCGCGTTTCGTGGACGCCGTTCTGCTTCGCGTGCGCGGCGAGACGCTCGACGCGCCTTCGCGCGCGACCGCCGCGGCCGCCGCCTGGCGCACGCTGGAGGCGCACTTCCGCGACGCGCTCGAGTCGGCGGCGCAATCGCCCGAAATCGCGCGCCGGGCGTGCGCGCACCTCGAACGCGCCGTCGTCGGCGCGCTCGAGGCGATCGCCGCCGGGAAACGCTTCGATGACGCTTCTCTGGACGCCGCCGGGGTCTTGGCGCCGCTCGCGCGCGCGAAGGCTCGCGCGAGAGGCCTTCCCGCGCGCCTCCAGGCGGTCGAGGCGATATCCGCGCTGGTCCGCGAACGCGGGGATCTGTTGGCAGCCGCCGCGGGCTGGGCGGCGGCGTTCGACGCGCTCCGCGCCGGCGACTTCGTCGAGACTCAAGATCTCGCGGGTCCTCAAGATCGCGCGGAGCGGGAGACCTGTGTTGAGCGACAAACAAAAACAAAATCCAAAAACAAAAGCGAACGGCGCCGTAAAGACGACGCCGCCGTCGTCGTCGCCGGCTGGTCCGCCGCGGCGTTCGTCGTCTCGGACGC
>Ga0181558_10002915_pt1 | contig 15934 bp, 5 predicted proteins | sample 011ome_22_FD_133754 | JGI IMG/M metagenome (GOLD analysis project Ga0181558, IMG submission 133754) | Coastal salt marsh microbial communities from the Groves Creek Marsh, Skidaway Island, Georgia - 011507BT metaG (megahit assembly) | ecosystem: Environmental > Aquatic > Marine > Intertidal zone...
ACGAGCCCCGACCACAAAACCAAAGAGCTAAATATGTCTCGACCTCGCCGAGCGACCTCGCCGAGCGTGGCAGACGACGACGACGACGACGACGACGACGACGGAGGACGACGACGACGGACGCGTGTGATTCATTCACATCTCCGTGTGTGTGTGTGTGTGTGTGTGTGTGTGTGTGTACGCGCACCGCGCACCGCGCACGAGACTCCATCGTTCCACGCGTAACGACCGCGACGACGTCTGGACGCGGGCGCGGGCATGGAGAGCGATGAACGATATTACGACGCAGTGTATGACATGCGCGCACTCACACAGGACGACGAGGACGAGAACGAGGTGTATGCGAGTGCGTTGGACGACGACGTCGACGACGACGTCGACGACGACGATGGGGCGCGATACGTCGAGTGGGTGCGACGAAGCGTGGATGACATGAGAGCGGCGCGAGAGTACGCCACGGCGAGCGGACAGTGGGGACAACCTCCGAGTGAAGAAGCCATGCGTGCAAAGGCGGCAAGGAAACTATTGGCGCGACAGCTATTGGGTTTGGAACCAGAAGACGCACCGGCGGCGGCTGTACTTGAGCCTGAGCTCGCGCGCGACGTCGACGTCCCGGCGCCGCTCGAGCGGCGCGCGTTTCGGTCGAGGGAAGAAGAGGAGGACGCCGAAGCGGAGGCAATGTGGCGACAGCGTCGAGAACGACGTGATGCAATCATTGATGGTGCGCGTTCGAGCGGTGACGACGCATTATCCGACTCTGAACGCGCCGCTCGACGACTCGCCCGACGACGCGCGATGAAAGCCAACTACCAATCCAAACTTCGTCGAGGGTACGTTGACAACGACGTCGCGGCGCGCGTGCATTTTAGCCAGTGAGCGCGTGCGATGGCGATCTAGTCAGTAGTAGTAGTAAATATCTAGATGTACAATACACACACCCATGTCAGTCATCCGTCGCCTTGTGGTCACCAACTACCTGTATGTGTAGTGCCATAGTCGTAGATTCTTAGCGCGAAATCGACGTGCACCCTTCAAAATCGTTCGTCAAGCGCGCGCGTGTGTGTGTCGGCAAGTGCTGCGTTATGTGAAATTACATTACACGCCGAGCAACGTTTGATGATGCAACATCTGCTTACGAAAACCATCGACGACATTGACGCCAAGCGCGACATTCACATTACTGGAGTCGAGCCATTTCTTGAACAGGTCACCTCATGATGATCTTTAGAGAGTATCTGCGAGAGTACCGCCTTCAACGCACTTTACTTTCGCCGCGTTATCGACCAGCGACTGGCGCGTCTTACCATCGCACGGATCAAACGTACCGCCAACTTCCTCGGTACATCGCTTCAAGACATTCTCGAGAACGCCGTCAACGCCACCTTCGCACGGGATCTTGACATTAGCGAGTTGAGTAGCACCCTTTGTAAGCGCTGCAATGCACGTGTCGCCACAGAGTCCATCGGGATCTTCGACGCAAACCGTCACGAGCTTCATGACAGCGTCTTCATCGAGCGTAGGACACTCCCACGCCGCTGCCGACGCGACCAATGATGCGATGGCAATAAAAGTGAGCTTGATCCCACGTTTCATGGTGATTTTGGGTTTTTAACTTGGAGGTAAGAAGTGAGTCGCGGGGCGCGTTATGAGGAATATTTGTTCTTCACACACCAGGTCACATGGCGCGCGTACCGTCCAAGAGGAATCCTCGAATCAAATGGCCAGCGACAACAACAACGCTGTTCCACGTTTCACCCAATGTTCAGCACCGAGGCCTCCTGCGTCAAGCTCAATCATGGTGATGAAAGATGGGCGCTCACGTGATCCTGTGCGTATAGGATACATGTAAAGCGGACACTGGTACGTTCTCGCTGATTCACCTGTCTTCTCTCGCTTACGTTCGGTGGGTTTGAAGTGCACTACTGGCATCTTTACGATAAGCTCCATCATGTTTGGTTCACACAAACAGTTGTTTTCATGGTCCCATCCAGCGCCTTCCAAGAACATGTCGCGAACATACACGCCGTCATCGGGAGGTGATGCGATGTTGTCGGCGTTTGCGATTGAAAATGAAAATGAGAGCATGTCGATTGGAATGCACTCGCGTCTGGCACTGGTTTGCAACACGGATGTCAAAAAGCACGTTGGATACGTAAAACCTGCGAGCCAGTACGTACTCGGGTACGTCCCGTATGCCCATGTGGACAGCTGCTGAACGCGCTCGACTAAGTCAATCGTCCACGCCGACAATGGTTTCAACGACGGATACGCCTTCAAATATAATTTCGGCACTTTGTTCGCAGCCAACGCGTCAAAGATAGCATCCAGGTCGCTCGACATGACTACAAGTCCCTTGATGCCTTTTCTCAGCTCGCCCAAGCTCGAATGCACGCTAATCAGTAGAGCGTTGTAGCGCTCAATTTCTTGCAATAAATTTACGTGAAGCGGGCTCATGTCGTTGCGCTTGTTCTTTGTGATGCCTTCATAGTCTAAGACAGATGGCACGCATCGAGTCATCTCATCGATAATGTTCAGCACACGTGTTTCGGTCTCCGATACTGCATTATTTCCTGAGCCACCACTCGCCGCCGCGTCGTCGTCTGATATTTGGAATTTGGTACACGCATCCAAAATTGCCTGACTTTCGGCAATTAAATAAGAAATATCCGCGTTTGGGTGCTGTCCGAAAGCATCCGCCTGATCGCTCAAAGGTAGTCCATTTACAAACTCTCGATGCGATTTAAGTTGAGTAGCATTCAAAGGGATGTGATACACTTTGCCAAGCGAGCCAGCTGTGAGCGAGTACTCGTCGCTCGCGAGAACGTCTTCGCAGAAGAACTGAGCGAGGTACGCTTTAATAACACGGCGATCGATTTCATCCGTAACGCGCCCACCATAATTTGCCTCACCAATCAAGTACCGTAACGCATCCCAAGGTGTCTCTTCGTACCCGTCGAGGTACGACTTGAGCAAGTCGTCGCTGACGCTGAAGTCGGTGTCGTTGAAGTCGTACGCGATGTTCAAGCCAAGCGTACCAAACTTTCGCCGCTCGAGCAACAATGCGTGGAAAAACGACAACGCAAACAATAGTCGTCCATACTTGTTTTTGCTTGAACACTGCGCAAAAGACTCGTCCGAAACGCACGTGGTATACAATCGCGCAAGATTGGCGCGCAGTCCTTTCGGCGGTTCCGTCGTCATCTTCAAGCCTCGCTGTAAAATCGCCAATGGAAAAGCAGGTGTAGGATTTGATGACAACCACAATCTGAAATTCTCGTGCGGTGGGTCATTTTCAAAGTTCTCTATGATGCATTGGAGCTCGGGTAACCAAGATATCATCAAGTGGCAATTCGCCAGAAATACCCAATGGCCTTCCTTGCGGCCTCGAGTAATCAACTCTGTCGCTACCGAAGCTTGTCCCTGTCCAAGTGCTACAGTGAAAAGCTTGTCGCTCATTCCCTTATTTACTGCTAGCTGTTTTAGATTCGCAACAGGATCGACGCCGGCGCTAAGAACGAAAATGCAAGGCGCTGTGCTTGTCGAATCCAAGTACACTTGATTCAAATCCAACACTGGCGGGTCCACAAATCTTGCACCCAGTTTCTCGCTCACGTAAAGCCGAATGGCGCTTTCGATACGGTCAAGGCGAATAGAACGCAGTAGTAACAATCGCTGCAGATCACTCAGAGTTTCGCTCCAGTGTCCTGGAAGTGCTTGCGTCTCAGGTTTGGGATGCCGGAACCACGTTTCCCACTCGCCGACATGAGCCTCGTTGATAGACTGAATCAGAGTGGCTCCGAACACGTCTTTAAAAGTCTGAGATAACTGGACAACCTTTGACCACAACTCGGGCTTTAACCATTGAGATACTTTTACGCTTCTTTCAAGTTCATTCGTCGGTACCCGCGCGCTTGCTCCACCATCGCCGCGTACAAAGAATTCCCATTCTCGCGCGTCAACACCGTCTTGCTCTGCTTGAATACGTATGCACATCTGCAGACTCAAGAGAAGCTTATGTGATTCAAATAACCCACGAGATGTATAACGATACACAGCATACGTATGATACTCATTCAAAACAGCTAAGCGTTCGTCAACGTCGACGCCATCCGCAGAAGTATTGGCATTGCGTTTTGATTTTGTAATGGAGCTGTCAAACAACGCCGTGTATGAATCTAGACTAAATTGATACATTGGATCGACATCGGCGAGGCTGTACAGCGTAAAGTACAATATAGTCGCGCGCGTGGCCACGGAAGCATATGCGGCGGAGGCACGCTCAATTTCAACCCCAGTAGTTTCGGCAACCTTCAAACTTGCCGTAACTTCTTCGCTCGTGTTCTTCGAGCGTGTCAAAGAGTCAATCAATTCAATATTGTCCAGAAGCGATCCAGACGCTTTGCTTAGTAAATCCAAAATCAGATCTTCTAGTTCATTTAATCGTCTTTTGCCTCTAGCCACCTTGACAACAAGCTCATTCTTCTGCGTTGCTAATTCTGGTCTCTCGCGTCGAACAACTAAATCTCTAAGTTGCGCATTCAGGCCTTGCTCCTTCACGGTGAAATTGATCACAGCCAGCTTCGTGCTCACCTCTGGCGTATAATGCGGGTTCATGAGCTTTGAAGTGAAATAAAGTCTGAAGTTCGGCGAATAATCCAAGTCCTTATCTCCAAGCTTTACCGTAATTGCTCCACCCTTTTTCACAAACTGTTTCGCCACTACGTTTTCCAAAATTGGATCAATTGTTTCTTTGACATCTTGAACTAGCACTGGAATACCGAATTGAATGGCATGCTCTATCTGACGTACCATATCAGGCGCAAAAAGCGTAGTCACAATCAATCCATTGGTCATCTCCATTGATTTGATCCACTTATTTCCTTGTCCTTGCGGGTCCACGAGCAATGGCCAACGATTACCGCGCGTGACAATCACTCCATTCTCCGTACTAAATGAGTCAGATGGTAATCCTTGAATGTTCCAATCTCTAACGTCGGACGGGTTCGATAAGAATGATGCAAAGTCGAAATCGGCAGTGCACGGTACTTGTGCGCATGTCAACATTGGAATCCAATCGCTCACGAGCGTCTTGCGATATTCACTGGGAAACGCACCACAGTAGCTCATAAAAGCGGCAGCGATGCACACATCACCAGGTAAACACCTCGTCTGGTCATCTATAATTTCGATTGAATCTAACCATCGCTTTTTCTCCCCAGACAAGCCATCCACGAGTGCCTCGGCTCGCTCGAGCTTGAGCTCCAAATCTGCGAGCTCGCTCTCCAGCGCGCTTTTATTCGATGCAGACTTTTCGTACTTTTCCTTGAGCGCTTGAACCTTCGCTAGAACTTCGGCCAAATCAGTTTGCGTTATCGTAAGTGCATCTTGTTTTTGCTTTAATTCGTCCTGGGCCTGCTTGAGCATCATTCGCTTTGGCGCAATCTCCTTCGCAACGTTGCCATAGGAGAACATCGCGTGTACCCACTGGCACAAACCCTTTGCCGCGTTCGAAACCTTGCCAATCACATCAGGCTGATAGTCTGGATTGTTGATGAACTTTGAAATCTTGCTCAGTAAGTTATCTACCAAATTTTCCTTGTCAAAGTTGAGCAAGCGATCCAAGAATGCCGAATCACCGAGCTGTTTCTTTGCTTCTTCCCATGTCGTTGGCCGCTTGAGCACGGTTAGAACACCTTTCAAGCATAACTCAACCAGCGTCGGCGGCTTCACATACGATTTTAACTCTCCGAGATCCTTCTTTGTCAACACGTTCAGCGCGGCTTCCGCAGCTTGTAATGCAGGCATGGCTTCGTCTAGCTTGAGTTGACATTCCTCGGCGATGATGTTCGCTTTTCCTGCCTCTGCTTCGATGCGCTCAGCTTCTGCGCTGACTTTCATACTTTGCTCATCTGCAGCGCGCTTATCTTGAATGATGATTTTTAAAAGTTCTTCGCAATCTCGTTTCGCCTCCGCAACGACGATAGCTTTGTCTTTGCACACGCTTTGCATGTCGCGTACTTGGATTTCAGTTTCGGCAAGTTTAGTCAGACCTCCACGAAGCTTCGAAACTTTCGCGTCAAACTCGCGTTTCTTTTCCACCATCAACTTTTTGTAAAAACTCAAAAATTCAATGTAATTCGTCGGTGTTACGTACATCTTTCGCTTGATTGTCTTGAGCATGACCGCGGCCGTTTTCACCGTTGAAGCGTGGATTTTTCCAAAAATTTCACATAAGTTGTCCTTCACGAGGGCATCTATGTCGCTATGTTGAAGTTTTCTAGCTGCGACTTCTTTAAGAGCGTCTACTGGCCAATCATTAAACCAATTTATAGTGCAACAGTTCACGAGACCAGGAAACATTCTCGTACGCTCGCGAAAAGCGTCGCCGACGGGTGACATACACAGTACGATGTGCAAATTTTGCATAACTCGTTGCATGAAGAAAGCAAACAATTCTTCATGTGTCACAGCTCGAACACCTTCTGTCTTAGCAATACGTCGCATGTCTTCGCATACACTACTCATGTCATCCTTGCCGAATAATCCGGGGATTTCGCCTGACGTGAGCGCGTTGTTCACATCTTCAAGAAATGTCTCCTGGACAATTTGCGTGTCGTCGAGGACGAAAACCGTAGGCTTACCCGCCACACCCGCTTGTCTATACAAGGTTTTCAAGTCTTCTCGAAATTCAACGTGTTTATAGTTCTTTGTGATCTCTATACTGAAACATTTCATTTCTGCCACGTACGCCGCGAGCCTTGCGAGCGATTTACGTCCACTCCCGCCGACACCAACTAACATCGCATGCCCGCGAGGCTGCGTTAAAATACGATGAATGCGGCACACATGCATTATTGCATCATCGAATAGCACCAAATCCATGGGCGCATTTCCAGGTTCCAATCCATAATCTTCTAGCTTTTCGTCAAGAAATTCCTTGAGCGCAGACGCATCAACGGCAGCCTCGTATGGCACTACGTCAACGCCTTGACGCATGAACGACACGAATGGTTGACACTCGTAGAAATCCTCATTTTCAATGATACGCACTGCATGTACGTTATCTTTTGACAACACGGGTTTAAACAAATCATTCCAAGATGTACCAAGAGCGATACGCATGTTGGTGTCTATTTGCTGCTTCAACCAGCGCGCATCGTTTGCGTCCCACAGTCTATCACCAAACACACGTAAATTCTCATGAACCCACAGTTGTAAGATTGACTCTCTGGAGTCATAAAATTGTTTTGTCGCTCTAGTCACTCCCTGAATTACTTTTGCAAGATCCCTCGTGTTGAATAGATAGTGACTTTTTGCTGGTGTTGGCAACAGTTCTCGTACGAGCGCATTGTACACGCTAACTGATGCCTTAACGATGGTACCACCTATGCTCACCACGGACTGGTCGAATCCGCCTTGCAGCTCTCCTATGATGGTACCATAAATCCGTTCAAGTTGAGCATCTGATGGGTCCGCCATATTTAACACTGCGAAAATGGACATGATGCGCTGGGAAAACTGATTTCGGCCACCGCCTGGAGGCGCCATGGCTGCTAAAAGTCTCATATCATTGATGTGCGTCCGTTCTTGCTTTGCACGATCGTACCAAAATCCATTATCGTTCCAAAGCTTCAACAACTCCAAAGGCGCGATAAAACCAAACTCACTCTTCTTAGGCATGTTCAAGTCGTCAATAGCGAGGATGAGTTTACGGCCACCTGGTGGAGCGAGAACACCTTTTGAGCGCTTTTCTAGCTTGCCTTCGATCGTATCTTGCAGGGAATTCGAGCTCGTCTGCGCACTGAAAGTGATTCTACTACCGATATAATCGTCGGGCAAATCTTCTAAACACGAATCGATCACCATCGATTTTCCAACTCCGACGTTGCCGACAAGCAATGTATTCATACCCGACTTGAGCAGCAACATTATCAAATGCTTTGTTCGTACTGAATCGACAGTCGGTATCATGATCTTAAAGAATGGTACACCCCCCTGCGGCAGCCTATAAGTCGGAACTTTTTGCACCCAAGGTACAAACACATGGCGCGCAGCGTCGTAGAAAAAGTCAAACACTGTCTCATCTGTCGTTGCCACCGCAGGCGTGTGCGGGAACATCTTCAAAGGCACAACGCGGTGCAAAAAGTTATCAAACCGCAAGCGACTCGCGTGATCGATAGATCCTCCTATAGACCAAATAAGACAAAACACAAAAGTGGATTCAACGTCGTGCTTGATGACATCAGTCTCATCATCTATGTCGACCGCGATGTCGTGGGCGTCAAACAGCGTTGTGAGTTGTCTGACCGATGCTAAATCATCCGTGGGCACGAGTTCAGTGCACTTTGATCGACGGAAATCCAAAGTGTCACCGATGTACTTGTCAACGCATTTTCTTAACGCTGCGTCCAGCACTTCTGCGCTACCATGTTCTCGGCGAGTCTCCAACCAACTCTGCACAAATGGACGCCAGCCAAGGTCTTCTACATTGAAGTAAATCATTCCGGCGCGCGAAACGGTCGCTGGCGAAGCTTGAGATAGATCTTCTACTTCAAACAATATCGACACCTGTGGCGACATCATGATGCGCTCACCGGAGAGCAAGGTCAACAGCTTGTTGTCATCGAGTAACGTATTCATGCTTTCAATCCAAAGCGTATCCACTGGACCATCCATCAAAATCCACTTTTGATTTGCAGAATCATCTTTGCACACGTTACGCATAATTTTGGCTAGTACTCCATCTCTCCATTCGTGCGTGGCTTCGTCAAACGATCCATAAAGCTCGTCGTTTGAAAGTGCAAGTGGGTTGATAGGGTACACCTCGACGTTTTGAAATTGTTCATTTTGACCGTGTTGAGTACGCTTCAAGCGTGCCATGGCTTTAATCAAAATCTCCCATGCTCGCGTCTTTCCCGATCCAGTCTTGCCCACAATCATATTTCCGTGGCGAGCACACTTGCAATCGAATATTTGAATAATTTTTGATATCCACGCATCGACGGCTTGCAAATTGTTCAACTTGCACTCCTCTATTAGTGCATCTCTAAGAATAGCTGAATCCTCTTGAGGTGCGTTGACGTCGGGAAATAAATCCGATAAGAGCGCTTTGAAGAGAGGTATATCTATGTATACCAATTTCGGGATAATCAAATCACGCATAGCGTTGAAGAGAATGAGTTGCTCATCCGTCTCGGGTGCCTCCCGCTTCATCGTCCCAGCTGCACGTGAGATTGGTATGATGAAAGAGCGCAGTGTGTAATCATAGTGATCTTGCTTACTTAGCTGCTGTTGACTCAACTCCATGATTGCAACCATTTTCTTTGCCAACGGCTTCGCGTTTGTAAAACCTTCGCTAAACATCATGATTTCTGCAATCAAACAGAAATCAGGCACCATCATGCTTACCGGTCTTACGATGGCTTTCAAATTATCAGGAAGCTCGGCGCGTCCAGCGTAGCCCGGATTCATGGTGACAAAAACACCACACGATGGGATTAAGCGAATATGCTGTCCCTCAAAATCAAATGACTTGAGATTTTGCTTAACAGCAGCCATGACAACACTTATCTGCGTCGCAACGACGGACAACACTTCCACAGTAATACGGTTGAATTCATCCAAGCAAGCCCAAGCACCAGTTTGAGCTAAACCACTAAACATCTTACCCGTCATTTTGTAATCAACACCATCTGAGCAGTTAAACACTATGACGTAACGAGCCAACGCTTTACCGAAATCTTTCACAGTCTCTGTCTTACCAGTACCGGCGGGTCCTAAAGGATTGCCTCCGCGGCGCGTAAACATAGCGGCGCCTAAAGTCATGTAGCAACGATCAGTGAGTGGTGTTACCACGAGACGGCCATTATTACCCTGATATTCATATCCATAATCGAAAACACTCAGTACTTGCTTGACTGTACAGTGTCTAGTCTCACGATCCCAGTAAAATCGCAACTGCGAAACCCATTCAAAATCACTCGGTGATGAACATTTATTCTTGATAAGTTTCTCGATCGCGTCTCTCGCGTGAACTTCAATAGTTATTAGTGCCGTGACTTTCTTTCGTGTAACTTTATCCAGTGACGTACGCGTTAGTTCTACAAGTTTGTTCAGATATTGAATCCATTTGCGTCGCAACTTCTTGAGCGCCTCTTTGACGTTGTCTGGGTCTCTCAAAGCACGCTCGCACTCCATGGTCCACGAAATGCACCCGGCAGTAATAAGCATTTGACCTGGATTATCTTTAACCCATTTATCCTTTTTTACTCCTTTCGATCGACATTGTTCAAATGTACTAGCGAGGTGCGCTCGTGTCGCCGAGTACATGGCAGCCTCAACTGTATTCAACCAGTCTTCTGGGCGTCCTTCAGTTCGGATAGGGGTGTCAAAAGGGATAATTTCTCCATCAGGCGAGCACATCGCGACCGATTCGCAATGGCGCCTACCAATTAATGGGTCGGGAGCGTGCATTTCTAATCGCTTGATGCCTTCAAACATGCCCTTCAAATGTGGCTGAATGTTTTCTGGTTCCTTCGCTTGCCCGAGAATTTGTAACAAATCATCATTGCTCAAAAAGTAAAACCGTGGAAATATTTGCCGTTTAGATTCGAGATAGTCATCAAGCGACTTTTGAATGAGCTCGAGTTCGCTGTCCATTTCCGTGAGCTGAGTCAGCAAAGTAGTGTCCGGGTCGCCGCTAATATCTGGCGCGCGCATCGATGCGCACGCCATTAAAACATTGCGCGTAGCGTGCATCTTTTGCATCACCTTGATGAATCGCGTGTTGATGTTATTGAATATTTCGGTTTCACTGGGAAGTTGTCGAGCGATGTCTTCGCTGCCGACAAATATATTCTCCAAATACATCCACGCCAGCTGAACTTTAAGAATCACTTCTATGACATCGTTGACCGATGTCAGCGCCTTTTCCCAAACAATAATCGTATGCTCGAAAACTGCAAAGAACTTACTCGCTTTCAAAGTACTCAATGTTACGGTTTGATCTTCCAAGCATGTAAATATCTCCTCTGCGCTTCTTAGCTTGATGATGTCTTCGCGGCCGTCTTTGAAGGGACCCGTGTCTAAAGTCAAATCCACCCAAGAATTTGCAATATTGCGTAGAGTGTTTTCAACGGAAAGTTCTTTCGTTGCATCATTACTAATTTCTGAGATGTTTTCCGCGTAGTTATCAAGTCCTAGCTCAACAACTTTATCCAGTGTAAATTCATCGCTCGTTGGATCAAAACGTTGTCCGCATTCATTCATCACCAGATCCCAATGTCTCGGCCGCACCGCTGGATTTCGCATGTCAATGATGAGAGGCATTATCCGCTTAAACGAATCCACTGTCTCTTTCAAACTGACCCACGTTCCCCAACTCTTGATCCTTCCACGCCCTAGTTTAGTGATTTGCTTATACAGTACTGTTGCGTGCGTCTCCATGGATGCGACGTTAAGGTCTTCAAACTTCCCGTCTTTCCATCCTTCATACATAGTAATCCAATCGCTCACGATGCCCCACACAGACTTGAGGTACTCCAAGTCGTGCACGATATCATTTAATTCTGTGAGTACTGGTTTCGATAACTGCTCAAACACAACCAAGCCATTTGTGATTACTCCTTGTCGACGGTCAAACACCTCGAGCTCCTCGTCAACTAAACTAATATACGCCAACGCCTTGTCGCAAGCATCTCGAGTGCAAGCCGGGTGCACATGTAGCGGCGCTAACCTTTCAAATTTGCCTGTATATTCACGTGTATCTCTCTCAAGCTCTACAATCGACGCCTGCAATTCACTCTTGAACACATCTTTCACGTCTCGCAACTCAGATTCTATTTGAGTCAATGATTCTTTAAAGCTGACGAAACGGTCTTCAATTGCCTCTAGACGATCAGATTGATCGATTGGTACGTCAATGAACTTGTTCAAGATTTCATAACTCTGGCGAGGTTTATCGAAAGTGAGCGCAATCGATTCAACATTGCTCTGCGCGCGTTTCAAGTCAGCGCAACGAGTAACGAGCTCATCAATATCAACCGGCGAGCCACCAAAACGCTGGATGCTCTTTTCGAAATACTGCAATACATCCTCGACTTCAACGACTGCTTTCGACTGTAGCGAGTTTACCATATTGTCGATGTACTGTTGCGATAATGCAATCAGGCTTTGTTTTAGATGACCGCATTCAACGCGCAAAAAACCAACCACGTGCGTGTTCTCCTCGCTCTTCACTTCTTCGATAGACTCTTGAAAGCGGCGAATCTCGTGCCCGATAATGCAACTGTCACTCATATCGACTTCATTAGGACACCATAAGTGATGATAGCGATCAGTCCAAATCTTTGCACAACCAAGTAGCTCATCGATGACGCTGGTTGCGTTCTTCATAACGCTCTCCCTAACTTTAGTGATAATCTCGCTATTATCTCGAAGAACTACCGCGCCCGCTGGCATACACCTGAATACATCAAGCACCTTTTCAAAAGTCCCATTCAATAGTTCATAAATGTCCGACGGTGCCGGCGTCATTTCCACTGTGCGACTGCTACATCGTGAAAGATCCATAGTCACAATTAAGAGAGGCTTCTGAGGAACGTCGCGTGCCTCCTGCTGGCCTAAGGTAGAGTGCATATGACTCAACGATCGAAGCAAAATCTTGCGCATTGCACGCGAGACAAGACTTTCGATATCTTGCACATAGTCATTCCAAGTCGACGACGACTCATTTACGTCGACGTCGCCGATGATTGTCCTTTGCTTTGAAAGTGTATTGTTCACAATTTCACGTGCACTCAAGCATTCGTGCCGGAGCACTTCCGTACAGCGCTCATACTCTGTCGCAAACTCATTTGCGTTGCTCGCGTCATCACTTTCTCGTCGTGCAGATAAATTGGAAAATTCATCCAACGCGGCGTCGAGAGCCTTCCGCGCCTCTTTAAAATGATCAACATTTTCAGCCAAAAATGAACAAAAATTATCAGCTTCTTCATAAAACTCGTCTATAATCTTGTATGGAGAATTCCAACTCAGCGTGACCGCCGCGCTCCTGAAAAGACTCGATAGTATCTCAACGTTACGGGCAAATATTTTGCTTACGTGCGTATCGGAGTGCATCCCTCGCAAGAGCACGTTGTGCCTGTCGACGAGCTCAAGTAATCTCCCTCGCAATTCACCGTGCGTTGTATTTATACTCCCAAAAGCGATATTACGTACGTGATCTGGAACTTCTCGAGCCATGGATACGAAACCGCGCGCGTCCTGGCATGCCGTTTCAACGTCGGCGGCGTACGATACGTCGTAAAATCCGTCATCATTGATTTCAAGCAAGTTTGTTTCCAATCGATCGCTAACGTCCATTTTCGACATTGTACTGATCCAATCTTGATACTTTTCGTTTATGAATGACTCAATCTGTGGCACTGTCATGTCATATACAGAATGCAACTCGAAAATTTCCGGTAAATGTGGCAGCTCGCCATCTGCAAACGCGCCGCGAAGAACCGCAAAGTCATTTTCCAGCCTCGATAACAGTTTTGATGCCCAATGAACCGCACCGAATGCATGAGAATGCTCGCTTTGAATTGGTGGATTCTGTCTGTTTACGTCAAAATGCCGTTTCACTTCATGGAGCTCGTCGGCAAACATCGAGTATGTGTGCGAAGCGTGCGTCTCGACGGCGCGCTTTATGGCGTCGCGGCGAGCAATGTTCGCAAACAGCAATTGTAAAAGCTCAACTCTAGAAGTCAAATCAGGAGCGCTGTCAAATGCCTCAGTAACAAATGCGCATAATTTAACTTCAAGCATTCGTACTCGACTTTTAAACGTTGCAAAGTCTTCATGCCAGGACATCATTGACACATCTAAAATGTCGTAGCGAATGGCGTCGTTCAAACCATCAATGGCGACGGTTACGAAAGCCTTGCGAATGACGCGCAAGCTGCGATCGAAATCATACCTCACAATTCCCTCACTGCTGGGAAATGCGCGCCCGTGCGTAGGAGCAAACTGATCTTGAGCGCCGCATATTTCAAGTAGATCTTTGCATCGATGAGTAAAAGCATCAATGTGTGAAAACATTGTCGACACCCCTTCGAGATGCGCTGCACTCGCACCGGATGAGCGTTCAAAGTACGTGATTTTCCAATTTTCACCAACGGTAGCTGCGCGACGCAAGATGGATACTGCGGTTTCATACGCTTCATCCGAGACGCTCTCCTTGTGCAAAATGTTTTCCAACTTGAGCTCAGCTCTACACATGGACATAATTTCGTTCGCCACACTCTTCATCAACAACAAATATTGTTCGCTCAGCGCGTCGGCATATCCGTCGTCGTCCGCCGTATTCACCACCTCCGCCCATGCGAGATTCATATCGTCAGCGAGCTGAGGGAAAACTTTCTCGATATTCTCTAAACAGCTGGCATTGAGTGTCTCACAAATCGATTGAACGCGGGCAATCATAGAATTCGTTTGTTTCGCGACGACTACAGAATAATCAATGAGCTTTTCATACGTTGCGCACTCGTCGCATAAATAATTGGCGTTTTTCTGCGCTCTGAGTTTCACCAAAATCGTTCGCACATTTAAACTTGATAATTGTGCTTGAAGTTCGCATAAGTTTGCTTCGCGCTCGCGCCAATACCACAGAAAATATGACAAGCCGGAATTTTGGCTTTCGTCGACACGGAGTGTCGAAGCCTGTCGAATTTGTCGAGCCCAATTCGTCACGATGGCTTCGATATGCGCACCTGTGTGTTCATCTGGAACATATAAAACTGTGCGCGTTGTATTTGACGCATCGACGAGCTTGGACATGAACGCGTGCGTATGCGCGATGATATCAATCGAGCCATCGCTGTTACGCTTTGATTCACGCTGGACGACAGAAGAGTACAAACCTCCCATGAATTGCTGTAATGTGTGTAGCGACGTTGAACTCAAGCCCATGTGGACGACAGCCACGTCGTTGCCAAAAGATTGGCGATGTGAAATCACACGCTCGCGGAACATTGGCGCTTGGAGGCTCTCAGGCATGCGAAAGAGCGCGGAAACGCGTCCGCCAGTGTTGACTGGCAAGCTTGACGCGAGATGAATAAACCCATCGCCACGCGTGTATGCAAACATAACACGTGAATCATGTACAACGCCGTCGAAAAAATCATCCATCATACCCACATGTTCCTAAGTAAGCGCACCACATCAATATAAAACACGCAATGGTGAGTCAAACCGAGCACCGCGACACCGCACTGAACGGTGTTTTTCAATACGAACCTCGATCACTGACAGCGCGACTCGGGAGTCTGTTTCACCGAGACGACTCGCGCGGCGTGGACTATCACAGTCAATGAACACGTGATGCGCAACGCGTGAGTAAATCCATCGCGTCAAATTGTCGCCACTTTGACTGGATGTCGCGCGAGGCCAATCGTCACGTGCGTCATCCTCGGCATCGACGGTAGCTGTGCCGTCGACGGTAGCGGTGGCGTCGTCGACGATCACGGGCGGAACTGAGGTCTTCATCACACGTCGCGTCACGCACGTCTGTTCGTCGCCGATTGCCGCACGCGCGTCGAGGAGTGAAGTTGAGTGTAAAATTCCAAGAATAGCGAGTGAATTTTTCGTTGGTACTTTGTTTGTCACCTGCATGTACCGTATAAGTCCTAATAAAGGGTCGAAAAATGTAACACCTAACTTTGGCGACGCCTTGTAGCGCGCTCACGACGCCTCTTCGCGCATTTAGGATCGCATTCGATCAGGAATAATGTTTTCTTTGTCGTCGTCGAATCGACACGGGCGATGTTGTGGACGCTGCGGAGGCGAACGCTGCAGTATTCAAAAGGAATGACGTTCGATACTTATTAATGTTTATGTTTACTACGTCGGGTTCGCGCTGCGAGGCCTGAGATGCGTCGCTCGCGTCGGTGGA
>Ga0181558_10002919_pt1 | contig 15928 bp, 14 predicted proteins | sample 011ome_22_FD_133754 | JGI IMG/M metagenome (GOLD analysis project Ga0181558, IMG submission 133754) | Coastal salt marsh microbial communities from the Groves Creek Marsh, Skidaway Island, Georgia - 011507BT metaG (megahit assembly) | ecosystem: Environmental > Aquatic > Marine > Intertidal...
CGGCATTGGGGTCGAGGATCGCGAATTCGGCCAGTGCCGGGTTACGGCCATCCGGCGAGCCCGGCAGGAACTCGGTCGAGGCGGTTTCCCCCACCATTGTGCGGCGGGCATCGTTGTAGCTGTCCGACAGCAAGGTTTCGATGGGCACATCATTGACGGCCGGGTCGCCATACCAAGCTTCGCGATCAGCCAATGCCAGCTTGGCACATTCGATCTGGGTGTGCGCGAAGTCCGGGCCCAGCGGGTCCATGCCCGCAATGTCGAAGCCCTTCAGCAGTGCCAGCTGCTGCAGGAAGACCGGCCCCTGACTCCACACACCGGGCTTGCAGATGGTGTAACCGGCATAGTCATAGGTGGCGGGCGCCTCCACCGTGGCGCTCCAGTTGGCCATGTCATCGGCAGTCAGCAACCCGCCGTGCTTCTCACCGCTGGAATCCATCCATTCGGTTTCGCGGCAGAAGCGATCAATCTCTTCGGCGATGAAGCCTTCGTAGAAGACCTTGCGCGCCGCCTCGATGGTGTCCTCCCGGTTGTGGCCGCCGGATTCGGCCTCATCGAGCAGGCGCTGATAGGTTTCGGCCAGCACCGGCGTGCGATGTATGTCGCCCACATTTGGCACGTTTCCGTTCGGCAGCCATTGTTCGGCCGAGGTCGGCCATTCGGTGCGAAACAACTCGGCGACGCCCTCGATGATCGAACGCATCATGGGCACCACCGCATAACCGTCGCGGGCATAGCCGATGGCCGGTTCGATCACATCGCGCAGGGACAGACGGCCATAGTCGCGCAGCAGCAGCATCCAGGCGTCGAAGGCCCCGGGCACGCAGGGTGCCAACAGGCCGGTGCCGGGCACGAGATCCAGTCCGAGCGAGGTATAGGCCTCAATCGTCGCGGCCTGGGGGGCAACGCCCTGGCCACAAATGACCTCGGTCTTTCCGGTGGCGGCATTGTGCAGCACAATCGGCAGATCGCCGCCGGGCCCGTTTTGATACGGGTGGACCACCTGCAGCGCCAGGCCCGTGGCCACAGCCGCATCGAAGGCATTGCCGCCGATTTCGAGCATGCGCCACCCGGCCATGGTCGCCAGATAGTGGGTCGAGGTCACCATGCCGTAGGTGCCACGGATTTCCGGGCGTGTGGTAAACATGATTGAGGAACTCCGTGCTGTTGTGCGGACAATACCGGCCCGGGATACATCACAGCAACCGCCCGGCCGGAATGGGGAACAGACAAATGCAGATCGAACATCCCTATCTGATGTTTCTGGGTGATGCAGCGGATCAGCTCGCTGCCAAAACCGCCCACGGAATCGTCCACTGGCGGCGTGACTGGTGCGTCGGACAACTGCGACTGGCGGATTGTCATGCCGACCTGGGGCTGCCGGATATGGATATCCCGGCAGCGGTTGCGGCGGGCGTTCGTACGCTTGTTATCGGCGTGGCCAACCGGGGCGGCATCATTGGTGATAGCTGGGTGTCCACCATCATCGATGCCATCGAGTCCGGTATGGATGTCGCGTCGGGTCTGCATGCGGGGATCGCCGATATCCCGGACGTGGCTGCGGCCGCCACAGCCAACCGACGGAAGATCTTCGATGTACGCCACCCGGACCGCAGTTTCGAGATTGGTACGGGAGTTCGCCGCCCTGGCAAGCGGATGCTGGCCGTCGGGACAGATTGTTCGGTTGGGAAGATGTACGCCGCGTTGGCTGTCGAACAAGAACTCAAGGCACGGGGTGCCGTCTGCGATTTCCGCGCGACCGGACAGACCGGCATATTCATTGCGGGCAGCGGTGTGTCGGTCGATGCCGTGGTGTCCGACTTCATTTCCGGTGCCACCGAATGGCTCGCCCCCGAAAACGAACCCGAACACTGGGACCTGGTGGAGGGTCAGGGCTCGCTGTTTCATCCCTCTTATGCCGGCGTGACCATGGGACTCGTGCACGGGGCGCAGCCCGATGCGCTGGTCTTGTGTCACGAGCCGACCCGCACCCATATGCGTGGCCTGCCGCACCAGCCCCTGCCCGGGATCGGGGCGTGCCTTGAAGGGCATCTGAACGCCGCACGCCTGACCAACCCCGACGCCCGCTATGTCGGGATTGCCGTCAACACCTCGGCCATGGAGAGTGACGGGGCGCGTGCCGACCTGCTGAGGGAATTGTCGCAGGAATACGATCTGCCTGCCGTCGATCCGGTTCGCGACGGCGTGGCTCCGATTGTCGATCTCCTTGAAGCGATCTGATCCTATGCCGGCATTGTCTGCCCGTATCGAAACCTTTCCGCTGCGGCGGCACTTCACGATTTCACGCGGCAGCAAGACCGAGACCATTGTGGTCACGGCCACGGTTTCGGATGGAACCGTGTCGGGGCAGGGTGAGTGCGGTCCGAATATTCGCTACGACGAAACGCCGGAATCTGTGCTGGCCCAGATTGAGGCACTTGCGCCCGAGATCGCGGCGGGACTGGATCGCACCGCGTTGCAGGACGCCTTGCCGGCGGGCGCTGCGCGCAACGCCATCGACTGTGCCTTGTGGGACTATGAAGCCAAACGGACGGGAATACCGGTCTGGCAATCCGCCGGTCTTTCGCGACCGGTCTCGCTCGAAACGGCCTTCACCCTGAGCGCGGATTCACCCGAAGCGATGGGCCGGGATGCTGCGCAGAACGCCCATCGTCCCCTTCTGAAACTCAAGCTGACCGGTGCCGATGACCTTGCGCGGGTCCGGGCGGTTCATGCGGCCGCACCCGGGGCGCAGTTGATTGTGGATGCAAACGAAGCCTGGGATGCGGATATCTATTCCCGAAGCGTTCCGGCGTTCCGCGATCTCGGGGTATCCCTGATCGAGCAGCCCCTGCCGGCAGACAAGGATACGCCTATGGCGGGGCTGGACCGGCCGATTCCCGTTTGCGCGGATGAGGCGTTCCGCGATGCGGCGAGCGTGCCGGCGCTGGCGGGCAAATACGATGTGGTCAATATCAAGCTGGACAAGACGGGCGGTCTGACGGGAGCCTTGCAGGCGGTGCAGGACGCGCGAATCCGCGGGTTCGACATCATGGTTGGCTGTATGGTGGGGACAAGCCTGGCGATGGCCCCCGCATTTCTGGTGGCCCAGACCGCGCGTTTTGTGGATCTGGATGGTCCGCTCCTGCTGGCCACGGACCGAGAACACCCGCTACCTGTTGAGGGCAGTATGCTGTACCCCCCGCCATCCGCCCTGTGGGGCTGACATGTCCCTGCGCACGTGATTCAATAATTTGGTGGGCTCCGCGCCCTCTATGGTGAGCTCCGAAATGTCGAATGTGGGGGACATTGCTGACAAGGACTACGCCGCGCAGCTTGAGCGTGCGCAGCTGGTCGCGCTGAATCGACAAGGGCGGGTCACCAATTTCGTACCGCCGATCAACAGCCTTATCCTCGTTGGCATGTTGTGGGGCCGGGAATCACCGGTCCTGTTACTGGTCTGGGCGGCGCTGGTCTGGGCCAGTTCCGTGTCGCGCCTGGTTCTGTACCGCCGGTTTGACAAAACGCTATCCGAAGGCGGCGAGACCACGGAGAACTGGCGTCGGGTCTGGATCGGAGTTTACGCGCTCAGCGGCGCGATCTGGGGATTCGGCTCCGTGCTCATGTTCCCGGCCGACAGTTTTCTGATCCAGGCCTTCCTGATGCTCTTCATCCTGGGCATGGGTGCGGGCGGGACGGCGGCTTTTGCGCCTGCTTTCCGGCGCTGATGGCCATGATCGCACCGCCCAGCAGGCCCATGATATTGGCGAAAAACGTCAGAAGCGGCAGGCATATCACCAGGGCCCACAGGCGCGGCAGAACCAGGACCTCCATCGGGTCGATCCCGATGGTGCGCATCGCGTCCACCTCTTCGCGTACATTCATGGTGCCGATCTGGGCCGTGAAGGCACTCCCTGAGCGTCCGGCCAGCATGATCGCCGTCAGCAGCACCCCCATCTCACGCAGCACGCCCTGCGCCACGATATCGACGGTGAAGATCTGCGCACCGAACTTGGCCAGCTGCTCGGCCCCCTGAAACGCCAGAACAATCCCGATCAGGAACGAAATCAAGCCGACGATCGGCAACGCGTTCAGACCGGCCTGCTCGATATGATGGACCAGCGGTGTCATGCGGATATGGCTGGGGCGGACCACTGATCGCGCCAGAACGATGACCGAATGTCCGAGGAAATTGAGCAGATCCCTGCCTTCCACGGCCGCACTCACGGTGGCGCGGCCGACCCGTTCCACCATGGCGACAAAGGCATTGATCGGTGGTGCGGCTTCCGGGCACTGGTCGTCATTCGCGCGAACGGTCTCGAGCAGCTTGGCCTGGCTCGTCTCGATATCGCGCAAGGTTACGGTGACGCCGTTGGCCTGCAGGGCCCGCTCGGTGCGGTCCACCAGCCAGGCGCCAGCGGTGTCGAGTGCAAGCGCCCTTGAAAGATCAATTATGGCCTGACCGTTGGTGGGCAGTTCAAGGCTGCGGAGTTCCCGGTCGACATCCGCAATCCGGGTTGTCGTCCAGCGGCCGCTGAGGCTCAGCAGCCAGCCCTCGGGCATGCCGGACACCGAAAGCCTGGCATCTTCCGGTGCGTCGATATCGAGCGCGCTCACCGTGTCTGCGCTCATGCTGATCGGGGATGGGAATGGTCCGACATCGCCCGCACAATGGCACGGTGCGGCGTGTCACTCCAAGGTGTTGTTTCAAGGTGTCGTTTAACGTTGTTGGACCGCCCCACCCGCATCGGCCAGTTGGGCCGCGCGTTCCGCTCGCCACTTCTCTCGCTGGGCCCGATGGGCTGCGATCACGCGCTGGCGATGCAACTCAGCGGTATTGCTGCGGGCGGCGTTCCATTGCCGGACCACCTTGTCATGATAGGGCCGGTTGAATTTCTCTGTGGCGGAATGGTAGCGCCGGATCGCTTCGCCCCAGGACTTGTGCGCGCCATGCAGGCGCTTGAGCAGCGTGACGGCGTAGCGGGCATTGGTCTCGGGGTCGAGCGCGCTTTCAAGATTTTCAAAGGCATCGGGGTGGTAGCGCAGATTGATCTGCATGCAGCCCACATCGATGTTGCGCATGCCGCGGGCCTGCAGCTTCTTCACATGGGCGATGGCGGCGTCCTTGGTGGGAAAGTACTGCCCATCCGGACCGTTGGTCACGGTCCATGGCCAGGCAAAAAGTGCCTTTTCCTCCGGGTTCCAGCGTCCCGATTCGACGCGCGAGATGGCCGTCAGAAGTTCATTTGGCAGGCGTGCGCCAGACTCCGCCCGATCAATGGCTTACGCGCATATTTTTTTTTATTTCCAGTGGTTTAGCGGCATGGGAGCTGAAGGGATTCAGCGTGATCAGGGCGCCGATCAGGGCAGCGGGCAGCCCGGACAACAGAAAGCGGGGGAGAAAATGAGAATGAACCATGGTGAGAACATCGCAATTGGCATGCCACTTCCGGCGCGCGATGCTTTTCATGCATGTAAATTGTGCAACGCAGTATAAATTTAGTAATTATATTGCGCAAACCCGTTGTGATCGTGAATTTTTCCCTCAAAATGGCGAATTCTGGCCTCTGGCCTTGTTTGTGCGACTGCGAGATGTATATATTGCGTTGCGGTATCAAAATGCGGTGCCGCTTTAAGGCGTTTCCTCCCTAGACTTCGGGCCGTGGTTCCACCACGGCCCTTTTTTCTGGGAATTAGCCGGAAACGTCGTCGGGCAGGGTGCTGGATCCGGCACCCAGGGCGCGCTGCATCCGAACGGAATCGACCCAGCGTCCGAACTTGAAGCCCACCGCGGGCATGGAGCCCGTTTCCACAAAGCCCATATGGGCATGCAGTCCGATTGATGCCGCATTTGCAGTGTCGCCGATCACCGCGATCATCTGCCGGTACCCCTGATCGGTACAGCGCGCGATCAGTTCTTCCAGCAGCGCGCGACCATGGCCCTGGCCGATGGCGCGGCTGGCCACATAAACGGAATCTTCGACCGTGTAGCGATAGGCCGACCGCGCGCGGAACGGGCTTGCATAGGCAAAGCCCAGAACAGCTTTGGCCTCGTCCCGGTCCGGCGAAATCGACACAAGGTAGGGCAATCCGCGTGATTGGATGTCCCGCATGCGCCGGTCCATCTCTTCGCGACCCGGAGGCACTTCCTCGAAGGATGCCAGACCGGTGAGCACATGCTCGGCATAGATTTCCTGAATGGCGCCAAGGTCCTCGATACGGGCATCCCGGACCGTCACGGCGCACTCTGTTGTCGGTTTGGACGTGGCGGACACGGCGGGCGGTTCAGGCCGCGAGCGCGGCAGGTTCAAGTTCGGCCAGACGTTCGGCGAGGGCGCTCATATCGGCCGCCACCCGGTTCAGCCCTTCGGTGCGCTCGAAGCTGGTCTCGTCCATGTACAGCGCGCGGTTGATCTCGATCTGCAGGGCATGAACACCACGTTGCGGACGGCCATAGTTCCGCGTGATGAAGCCGCCGGAATAGGGCGTGTTGCGCACCACCGAATAGCCCATCTCCCGAAGGGTATCTTCGACCAAGATGGTGAGCGGGCGGGCACAGGCCCGGCCGTGTGCATCCCCGAGAATGAAATCCAGCTGACGGCGGCGGCCGGCGTCGTTCTCCATCGGACCGCCGATGGAGGGCATGGAGTGACAATCGATCAGGATACAGGTGCCGAACATGGTTCGCGTTTGCGTGATCAGGTCCTCAAGTGCTTCGTGATAGGGCTTGTAGCAACGCTCGATCCTGGCATGGGCTTCGTCGAAATCGAGCTTGCAGGAGTATATCTCGGACCCGTTGGCGACCACCCGGGCGATCGTCCCCAGCCCGGCCGCGACACGTGGAGAGCGACGATTGACGAAACCGGGCAGCGGCCCGGTGAACATGGCGGGGTCCAGTTCATAGGGTTCTCTGTTCGGATCGACGAAGGCGCGCGGGAAAAGCGCTTTCAGAAGCGGCGCTCCATGGTGGGGCGCATGGTCAAAGAGTTCGTCCACAAAGCTGTCTTCGGAGCGGCGAATGGCCGTCGCGTCGAGCCTGGAGGCGGCGAGAAAATCGGCCGGGTAGTCACGCCCGCTGTGAGGCGAGGAAAATACCAGTGGCACTCGCTGTTCTGCCGGCGCGAGAATCTCGATCGCGGCGTCGGAATCATTGACGGTTTCGCGGTTCATAACCAGTTTGATGTAGCGAAAACCGCACACCCTGTCACCCTTGACAGTTCTTGCCATGATCCCGGGCAGAATATTCATGCTTTGGAAAGAGGTGCGGATTAGAATTCCGCTATCTCTGGCGACACTGTTGGTTGCCGGACCGACTGTTTGTGATACAGGAATCAGGGTTCGGCAACCATGGCGCGAGTACTGCTTGCCGAAGACGACCAGTCCATGCGCGAGTTTCTCAAGCGCGCGCTCGAACGCAGCGGCCATGAAGTGACGGCCGTGCCGGACGGGCTGTCGGCCCTGAATGCCGTCAACGAACGCGCCTACGACCTTCTGATTGCCGATATTGTGATGCCCGGCATCGATGGCATCGAGGTTTCCAGACAGGCGAACAAGGTCAATGCCGATCTGAAGGTCCTCTTCATCACCGGCTTTGCGGCTGTCGCGATGAGTGCGCGCGAGGAGATGGGGGATACGAAGGTGTTGTCCAAACCGTTTCATCTCCGCGATCTCGTCGATCACGTCGATGCAATTCTGGCGCGCGACGTGGCCTGATCCTGTACATCGTGTATGGCCTCGGTGCCGCCGGTTTCAAGGCGGCTCGCGGGAGGTCTTGCCATCCGCGAAGGTGACGTGTATCACCCGGCCCTGCTGTGGCTCGCCATGGCATAAAGACCCGTTTCAGGTGGGGCGCGTAGCTCAGCGGGAGAGCACTTCGGTGACATCGAAGGGGTCGTAGGTTCAATCCCTACCGCGCCCACCATTTTCCGGAATTGGACACAGACTGCGCCTGTGCGGGCCGCGTGGCGGCCCGGCACTTCAGGGAGCGGCATCTTGATCAGTCGGTTTTATAGCAACGTGCCCTTGTTCCTGGTCGGTTCGGTGCGGTGCGGGTTGGCCGGTTTGCTGGTTCTTGTGCTGGTGTCAGGTGTGAGCGCCCGGGAGGCGCAACCGAACACGCCGCGCTATGTCATTTACTACAACTCCGATGCCAGCCCCGCCACCCGACTGCTGGGAACGCCTTATACTCATGTGATCCTGTCCTTCATCACACTGGCGGCGGATGCAAATGCGGACGCGCCGGTTGCGCTCGTGGTGCCCGAAAAGCTCGGACCGGCATTGCAGGTCGTCCCGCAACTCCAGGCCGAAGGAAAGCAGGTGCTGATTTCCTTCGGCGGCGGCGATATGTCGGGCGATGCCTATACAAGTGCGCTGGGCCGAATCGACTCCCTCGCTGCGCAGGTCTCGGCCTTTGTGGTCCGCCATGGTCTGGACGGGGTCGATATCGACTTCGAGGTCAGTGCCGCGCTTGAGGCTGACCGTCCCGCAGGTATGTTCGACGGCGTGCGCTTCCTGATCGACTTCACGCGGGCATTGCGGACGCATCTTCCGGCTGGTGCACTCCTGACCCATGTGCCGCAGGCACCTTATCTGGATCCCGGCTGGCATGGCGGACCCTATCTGGACGTCCTGCGAGAATCCGGGCGGATGATCGACTGGATTACGGTCCAGTATTACAACAACCCGGATTTCGATGCGCCGGTCGGGGCACGCATCGTGGGTGCCGAAGCGCATCCGGTGGCCTGGTCCTTTACCGGAATCACCTCCGGGCTGGGTGACCTCCGATGGCCGCCGCAGCGCACGCTTGTCGGTTTGCCGGTTTATCGTGACGATGCCGCCAACGGACATCTCGCCCACGGGGAAGTGGTCTCTGAAGTTGTCTGTCCGCTGCGGTCACGCTTCAGCAAGAGCTTCGGCGGTTTGACCGGCTGGCAATTTTCCACCCTCACATCCGATCACAGATACTGGAACACACAACTGGCGCCATTTGTTCAGGAAGCGGCCTGCGGAGGTGGTGTGGATACAAAGTGATTTGTCCGGACAGAATAACTCTTTCCTCGCGTCTCCAAATCCATTACACAAAAAAGAAAAAAATCGCGTTTTCGTGAAATCAGGGAGAGGAAGCAAATGCATTCCCATATCAAAGCCACGCTGGCCGGTGCCGTTTCGGCCCTCGCCATTTTCTCGTTCGGTTCGTCGGCAATTGCCGGCGGCCATCTGACTGCTCAGGAGCAGTCGCTCATTGCGGGTGCCAAGGCCGAAGGCGAAGTCACCATCATCCATCCGATCTTCAGTGATCGTACGGCACAGCGCATGGGCGAAGCCTTCAAGAAGCGCTATGGCCTCGGCGACGACTTCCAGTTCAACAGCCTCCGCAAGGGGACTGGTGCCACGGTTGCGCAGGTCCGCCAGGAAATTCAGGCCAACAAGTTCACCGTTGACCTGATCCTCGTCCACTCGCCGGCCTTCTTCGACCAGGCTGCCGAGCGCGGCGCCTTCGCCGAACTCGACTCCGGCAACTGGAAAGACAGCACCAAGCTGGTCGAGTCCGCCGGTCAGTACTCGAAGTATCCCTATGTGGTGACGCCGCTGGCTTACACCTTCCAGCCGGTCTGGAACGCATCCTGCCCCGGCATGGAGAACTTCAGCGTCGATTCCTACGAGGATGCGGTTGAGGCTTCCCTGAAGGGCAAGACGATTTCCTCGGATATCACCAAGTCCTTCACCTACACCAACACGGTGATTGCGCTGTCGAAGGCCGGCGCCGTGAACTTCGAAGAGTTCTGGCCGGCTCTTGCCAAGACCGACCCGATCGTCGAGTTCCGCACAGAGCCGAAGATGCAGATGCTGATTTCGTGTCAGCGTCCGTTCGACATGTGGAACCTGTCGGGCCGCGTTTATCAGAACGTAATCAAGGATCCGGGTCTTGCCGACAAGATCAAGATGGGCTCCTACAAGGAAGGCCAGGCGATGCTCGGCAACCAGGTCGCCGTGCTGAAAGGCGCGCCGAACCCGAACGCCGCGAAGCTGCTGATCGAGTTCCTACTCAGCGAAGAAGGCTCTGACATCTTCGTTGAAGGCGAGGCCGTGTACAGCTTCCGTGAAGGTTACGAAGCACCGGCAGCTGCTGCGCCCTATCTCATGAATCTTTCCGAGCACAAGCTGGTCGGCATGGATGACTGGGTTGGCGCCGTTGCCGATTACAAGTCGCAGCGTGAGCTGTGGCAGGAAAATTTCCGGTAGGCCGCAGGCTCTACCGAAAGCGGGGCGTTACGTTTGTAACGCCCCGCATTTCTGCACATTTGAACAAATTCAGGCCCGGTCCCATGGGCCGGCCTTCATATGCTGTTCTTCGGCAATCGACGGGCGATTTGCGTCCGGCCAACATGTCCCTTCCACTTCCTGATCGGGCGGAAACGCAATGACCACGGAAACCTACGCATCCAATGCTGTCGAACGCTCGCGGTTGAACAACCGTCTGCGCTCGATGGTCACACAGGAAAACCTCATCACCCTTATTGTGGCGCTGATTGTCGCTGGCGCCGTGATCGTGCCGCTGGTGGTGCTGTTTGTCAGCAGCTTCAAGGTGCTCGACCCGCTCGGTTGGGACACCACCTGGGGCTTTGGCAACTATGTGACGATGTTCACGGATCGGATCATTCCGAAGGCTTTTGTCAATACGCTTATCATTTCCAGCGGATCCACGGTTCTGGCGACGTTTTTGGGTGTGTCGCTCGCATGGATCAATGCGCGCACGAACTGCCCCGGGCGCGACTATCTTGAGCCGTACAACCTGATCCCGTTCTTCCTCAGCCCGTTTGTCGGCGCGATCGCCTGGCACAATCTGGGTGAGCCGCAGACCGGATTGCTGAACAACCTTGCGCGCGATCTCTTCGGGATCGAAGGCGCCATCATCAACATCGACAATATCTGGGGCGTGATCTGGGTCACGGGAATTTTCTTTGCCCCGCTCGTCTATCTCTTCGTCGTCGGCTCGTTGCGCCGTATGGACCCCTCGCTGGAAGACAGCGCGCGCACAACCGGTGCGGGCCTCTTCCGCACCACCATGACGGTCACGCTTCCGCTTGTGATGCCGGGTATCCTGTCCGGTGCAATCATCGTGTTTGTGACGAGCGCCGGTGAGTTCGGCGTGCCGTTCAAGCTTTCAGCGCCCTATGGCTGGGAAACCCTGACCACACAGATTTTCTCCAAGGCTGTGGGCGACGATGCCAACTATTATCTCGGCGCAGCCATGAGCATGGCGCTGGGTATCATCACTGTGTTCCTGATCTGGGTGCAACAGCGATACATCGCACCGCGATCCTTCACCACCGTGACCGGCAAGGGATTCCGGCCGAACGTGCTGGATCTGGGCCCGTGGAAGTGGCTGGCCTTCGGTTACAACATCTTCTTCATCATGGTCGCCGTTGTGCTTCCGATCGTTTGCCTGATCATCGTCAGCCTGCATCCGGTCTGGACCGGTAAGATCGTTCTGGCGGACATCACGACCGTCAACTATGTGAAGACCCTGTTCTGGTGGCGTCCGGAAGCGATTTCGGCGGCAACCAACGGCATCATCAACAGCCTGTATCTGTCCTTTGGCGGTGCGTCCATCGCCATGGCTCTGGCGCTGGTGATCAGTTACATGATCCACCGGACCAAGGGCTTCGGTGTCCGGATGCTGGACTTCCTGTCCATGGTGCCGATCGGCTTCCCGGGCATCGTGCTCGCGATGGGGGTTCTGATCACCTATATCCAGACTCCGATCTACGCGACGCTCTGGATCCTGATGCTGGCCTATATCACCCGGTTCTTCCCCTATGGTCAGCGTAATATTTCGTCGATCATGCTGGCGATTTCCGAAGAGCTCGACCAGAGCTCGCGGATGGCCGGGGCGTCATGGTTCACCACCCTGCGGCGGATCACCATTCCGCTGCTGAAGCCGGGTCTGTTTGCCGGATGGATCTTGCTGTTCATCATCTTCCTGCGTGAACTCTCGATCTCGATCATCCTGTTCACGACCGGAACCGAGACCCTCTCGGTGGGTGTGTACTATCTGACGAACTTTGAGAACGAGCCGCTGACAGCTGCGCTGTCCATGGCTCAGACGGTCATGCTGCTGATCGCGATCTACGCCTTCCGGCGTCTGGCCGGTCGCGAAGCGCTGACGGCTTAAAGGGGGGCGTTGAAATGACAAATCATATCGAAACCGATTCCGGCGCCTATCTCGAGGTCCAGAACCTTGTGAAGTATTTCGGCAATGACCGGGCCGTGGACGACATTTCGTTTTCCATTCCCAAGGGGGCGTTTCTCACGCTTCTCGGGCCGTCGGGCTGTGGCAAGACCACGACGCTGATGAGCATTGCCGGCCTTCACAGCATCGATGCCGGTCGTATCCGTGTCGGTGATGTGGTGTACACCTCTCCGGCCGAGGGGCTGTTCCTGCCGCCCGAGCAGCGCGATATCGGCATGGTGTTCCAGAGCTACGCGATCTGGCCGCACATGACCGTGGCGCAGAACGTCGCCTACCCGCTGGAAATCCGGAAGGTGGACCGTTCAGAGATCGACGACCGTGTGGCCAGCGTTCTCAAGTTGGTGGGTTTGACCGCCGAAGCTGACAAGCTGGCGACCAACCTGTCGGGTGGTCAGCAGCAGCGCGCCTCCCTGGCGCGTGCCATCGTGGCCCAGCCCCGACTGCTGTTGTTCGATGAGCCGCTCTCCAACCTCGATCTCAAGCTGCGCGAGCAGATGCGTGTTGAGCTCAAGCGTATTCAGAACGAAGTGGGTATCACATCGATCTATGTGACCCATGACCAATCCGAAGCGCTGGTGATGAGCGACGAAATCATCGTCATGAGCAAGGGCAAGATCGAACAACGCGGCGGCCCGCTGGAAATCTATTCCCGGCCCGTCAACGAATATGTCAGTAACTTCATTGGTGTCGCGAACCTGCTGAAAGCCAAGGTGGCCGAGGCGAATGGCGGCGGACAGGGTGTCGTTGAAGTGACCCGGGACGGTCAGAAAATCGCGGTTCCGTGTCAGATCGGTCCCGGTATCGGGGCTGGTGACGATGCCGTCCTCTCGGTGCGGCCGGAGAACGTTCACGCCGAGCGTGAAGGTGACAGCAGCACCGATATTGAAGGCGAAGTCACGCACGCGATTTTCCTAGGCAATCATGTCGATTGCCGTGTGAAGTGGGGTGACTTCGAGTGGAAGGTCATTTCCCATCCGCGCGCGCGTCTGAAGGCCGGCGAAAAGGTCTTTCTCAAGTTTGATCCCGAGCACACTCTGGCGGTGCAGCCATGACTATGAACAACGATGTGATGGTCGCGATCGACCATCTTCACAAGAGCTACGGCCCCGAAAAGGCGGTCGATGACTTCAATATAAACATCGCCCAGGGCGAGTTCGTGACCCTTCTTGGCCCGTCGGGCTGCGGCAAGACCACGACCTTGCGTTGTGTGGCCGGGCTGGAACGGCCGGAGGCCGGTGAGATCCGGATCGGCAGCAACACCGTTGTCTCGCCCGAGAAGGACATCTTCCTGTATCCCGAGAATCGTAATATCGGGATGGTGTTCCAGAGCTATGCGGTCTGGCCGCATATGACGGTGTTCGACAACTGCGCCTATGGACTGCGCGTGCGCCGGGCGTCGAGCGACGAGATCAAGCGCAAGACCATGGAGGCACTCGAGCTTGTCGGTCTCGATCATCTGGCGGATCGCTTTGCCACCAAGTTATCGGGCGGTCAGCGTCAGCGCGTCGCGCTTGCGCGGGCGATCGTGTATCAGCCCGAAGTCATCCTGTTCGATGAGCCGCTCTCCAACCTGGATGCCAAACTGCGCGAGCAGATGCGCGACGAGATCGTCCGGCTCCAGAAAGAGGTCGGGATCACCTCGATCTTCGTGACCCATGACCAGTCCGAAGCGCTGGTCATGAGTGACCGGGTCGTGGTGATGGACAAGGCCGTGATCCAGCAGGTCGGTGACCCGCAGGAAATCTACGCCAATCCGGTGAACTCCTTTGTGGCCAACTTTATCGGCGTGACCAGCCTTCTCGAAGGCAAGCTGAAGGCGCGCAATGGGGATGTCTGCGACGTTGAAGTGTCCATGGGACAGGGTGCCGAGCCGCTGCATATTCGTGCCGTCGGTGCGGAAGGTGCCAATCCCGGCGACATACTGAATATCAGCCTGCGTCCCGAAGACGTGAAGCTGCATCTCAGCCGGCCGGAGGGAACCGATCACGGCAACCTTCTCGAAGGTCAGGTCATCGATACGATCTATCTCGGCAGCTTCCTGGAAGGCCGGGTGCAGGTCGGGCCGCACGAGATCGGTATCCAGATCGATCATTTCGAGAATCTGAGCCCCGGTCAGACGGTTTATCTCAGCTTCCAGCCCGAACACGGCCTCTGCCTCGCCGACTAGGACAACAAGATGAGCCAACGCATTCTTGTTCTCGGCGCCGGTGGTGTCGGGGGATATTTCGGCGCGCGGCTGACCGAGGGTGGCGCCGATACGACCTTCCTGCTGCGCGGCGCACGTCGGGAACAGGTCGAGGCGAACGGCATTACCATTCGCAGCGACTTTTTCGATGATGCGCATGTGAAGGTGAAGACCGTCGCGACCGATGAAATCGACGCCCCCTTCGATCTGATCATCCTGACCTGCAAGGCCTATCAGCTCGATGGCGCGATGGATGCCATTGCACCGGCCGTGGGCGATGAGACGGCAATTATCCCGCTGCTCAACGGCATGAAGCAGATCGATACGCTGCAGGCGCGTTTTGGTGAGGACAAGGTGCTTGGCGGCACGACCTATATCGGTGCCCGCGTGGACGCCGAGACCGGTGATATCGTGCATTTCGGCGATTTCCACCGGATTGCCTATGGTGAGCTCGACAAGAGCCGTTCGCTGCGTGTGGAGGCGTTTGCTGCTCTCAACGAGGCCGTGAAGTTCGACATCGACCTCCAGGACGACATCCTGCAGACCATGTGGGACAAATTCGCGATGCTGTGCGCCATGTCTTCGGTGAACACGCTTGCGCGTGCGACCGTCGGCGAGATCCTCGACACGCCGTCGGGGCATGAGTTCCTGACGGCTGCCCTGGAAGAGTGCCGGGATACGGCGGCTGCGCTCGGGCATACGGTGAGCGAGAAAACGATCGCGACCTATGAGAAGATGTTCTCGACCCAGGGCTCGAAATTTGCGTCCTCCATGTTGCGCGATGTCCAGGCCGGCAACCCGACCGAGGGCGATCACATCATCGGCGATATGGTGAACCGCGCACAGGCCGCTGGACTGCACACGCCGATATTGCTGGCCGCACGCGCCGGTCTGGCCGTGCATGAGGCCCGGGTCAGCTCCTGAGGAGCAACATTTCCGAAATCCCCTGAATGACAGAGAGCACGAATATGGACATCAACAACGTTTCTATTGCCGAGATGGAGCAGTTTGTCGCGCGTTTTTCGGAACTCAACGGATCCGAAGAGGCGTTCATCGACAGCCGTCTGCCCGGTCACAAACGGTTCAAGATCAACATTGTCGGCATGGGCGTAGTTGAGGCGACAGACAAGCCGGAGCTGGCCCCCAATATTCCGTTGCCCGCCAAGGGGTTCAACCTCGGCATGATCCAGGCCGAGCAAGGCAATGGCGCGGCGCTGCATGCCCATGAAACCGAAGAGGTTTTCATGCCTCTGATCGGTGACTGGGAGGTCTATTGGGACACTGACGAAGGCGAGAAGTCGATCACGCTCAATCCATTCGATTCCATCAGCATTCCGCAGGGCGTCTATCGCGGGTTTCGACATGTTAGTGAAGGCAAGGGGACCCTGCTGACGATCATCGGCGGGCCCGAGGCAGGGCGCGTGGACTGGCATTCCACGATCACCGATGCCGCCGCCGAGTCCGGACTGGTTCGCGATGACGCGGGTGAC
>Ga0181558_10002922_pt1 | contig 15923 bp, 26 predicted proteins | sample 011ome_22_FD_133754 | JGI IMG/M metagenome (GOLD analysis project Ga0181558, IMG submission 133754) | Coastal salt marsh microbial communities from the Groves Creek Marsh, Skidaway Island, Georgia - 011507BT metaG (megahit assembly) | ecosystem: Environmental > Aquatic > Marine > Intertidal...
ATGCGACTAATTAGCCTTAGATTAAGCCACTACAAAATCCACGATCTGACCGTCTGGTGTTCGGAGTTTGTTTGGATCTGGGTGATAGGCGTATTTCTGATTTACGATCTTTAGGTTTTCAACCGGCGTATCCGGATCGAGCTCTTGCTTCGTACCGCCCGTTTCAGATCTCGCCATTTTCTCAGTTGGCTCGCCCACCCCGTTTTCAAACACGATGTTTACGTGCGTTTGAAACGGCATCGATGGCAGCGGAAAGTGGCTGATTAATGTTTCACCAGCCACGGGTGAGCCAAGCCCAATAAAGTAGACCGAATGCCGATCCGAACATAATCAGGCCGGCAATAGACCACTGCGCCAGATTAACGAAAAAAGCTCTAGCCTTAGCACGGTCTTCCGCTTCCTGTTTCTTCCGAACACGTTCTTCACGCTGGAAATTGACCCAATCATCATACAATCCTGGCCGGCCGTAGAGCCGCATCATGCTTTCGATTTCTTTGCGAGCCTCTTTTAATTTGTCGAGGTGCAGAAATTCTTCAAAGCTGTCGTTGTCCTTACCCATCGCTTGGGCGAACAGGGATTTCTTTTTGCTATTACCTTGGGCCTGTAATGTCTCTTCAGCGGTCAGAATAGCGCCCAATTGGCGCCCCATGCTGCTGATGTCGTTCCCATGGCCGATAAGTTGCTTAACTTGCCCAATAGCTGCGTTGGCCGCACTGACCACGGCTAATGTTTCGGCTAGCATGATCCTCTCCCAAGGCTCGCTTTTCTAAATGGGTAATTTGATTTGGTAGCACTTGGTTCGGGTGTAGAGGGATCTGCCGTTAACCATCGTGCTCACATCGGCTACCACTTGGCTCGAACACGCTTGTTCAGTGGGGAATGCTCCGCTCGTCCTGACCAACACATCACAAGATCTGACATCAATTGGCGACAGGCAAAGGAGTACGACCCCGATCCACATTATTTCTTTTTCTTTTTGTGAGCCATGCCGCCATACATCATTGCGGGTTTTTTCTTCATGGCCATACCACCGCTCATCATTTTGGGCGTGGATTTTTGAGTTGCAGGATTAGATGCCCCGCACTTGGCTTTCGTCGATTTCATTGAAAAATTCCTTATCGATTAGCTGCTCGATTGGTTCAGTACGGGCAGCCGCTTCTTCCATGTCGAAGTATTCGCTGTACCCACGGAAAATGAGATCTTTATCCGCTGCTTGCTCTGGAGTAACCAGGCCCTCTTCCACTAAATACTGCAGCACCTTATCAAGGGATAAATTTCGGCCTGTATTTTCACGGATAGCGGCTCTAATATAAACGAGGTTGATCACGTTAAATTTTGCCTATGCTGGTGTTATACCACAGGTTGCGCAAAATGTCAACAACAACTAGTGTATTAGCTGTTAATATAACTGTTGACTTATTTGAAAAATCTGGTATAATTAAGATGTTGATGCCCCCCGTAATACCCCTAGGAACCGGTTTTAAATTTACCGGAACTAAGGGTGAGGTAATTGGCGGCTTTCATTAATAGATCAGGATTATCCTGAAACCTTCCCAATCCATTATTACAGTTACGGCACAGAAACCCTCTAAACTGCCCGGACTCATGACAGTGATCTAAAGCCCACTTCGATTGAGATAAGCCATTCTTACTGTAAATATCTTTCAATTCACTTTCAGACTTCTCGCAGATCAAGCATCTATGACCTTCAGGAACCTTATGCTCAGATTTAAGTTTATGCAGAACAGAATTATAGGATTTGTTGCATTCCTTGCAGTAAGAACATAACCTTGCAGAGTAACGTTCATAGGTTTTCATGCACTTTGGGCAGACCTTAGTATTCTCGGTCATCTGTCAGATTGAAGAGATCACTCACAGCACTTGTGCTGTCTTCAATTATACCTGCCTTTTCCCTTAATACCTCGGCCGCTCGGCTTAATTCATGTGATACCAGATACAGATGCTGGTAGCCGTCCACATCCCCGTAAAACTCACACAGAGCTTCAACTACATCATCCAATTGAATGCGGATTTCCTGCGCTTCTTCCGCATCTCCAACGAATAGAGAAGTGACGATGAAACTTACGCCATCATAATCAACCTCAAAATCATTTTCTACATAAATGGGAATCTGTAGCGTGGTATCAGATTCTATATTGCTCATAACAAGAGCCTCAATAAGAACAGGAAAGCATTGCCATTCCTGTGTCTGAATTATACCACCTAAAAACAACTATTGCAAGAACTATTACACCAATATCAATGCAAGTTACAAAACCCAAACGGATCTTGATCGAGGATTAGTGTTTTGACAGTTTCGCAACTTACCGGAACGATAGCGGTGAACCAGGCCGCCCATTTACAGTTACGTTTTCCCCAAAATCGGTAGCGGTTGTATACGGTAACGCTAGGGGCCCCCATGGCACATGCCGGCCATCAATCGATCGCAAGATATTGTTTTTGTTATATAATTTTATATCGCAGCCCGGGCCGGTATCGTTTAGTTATCGGCCTTTATGGCTTAACGGCCTGATAATATTAAATAAAATAAAAATCATTCAACCGATCATTCTACAATTTCAGGCCGGCGCCTAAAAACGGCCGATAAAATACCGGGCTTTTATCTTGGCAAATTTAAGAATCGGTCGGGGCAATCGGTCGTGTGTACGATATCGTGGCAGGGCGCTTTTAAGCGGCCACGCTGGCCGGTTGCGATCGGTTGCGGGCCCGTGCTGTTGATCGGTTGCGGGCCCGTGCCGGTATCGCATAACACGTCATCAGAACGGCGCCACAAGCGGCCGCATAACGTGTTAAGGCGCCGGGTTTTGATAATATGTAAGATTGCATATAGCGCCCGCCTGATGCGCTAAAATGGCCGCTTTCCCGGTATCATCAGGCAAAAGAAAACCGGCCAATTAAGGCCGGCTTTTTTGTTTTCAATTGTAGAATAAGCTTATTATGGCCAGCCAAAACACGGCAAAGCCGATCGCCTGATATATGGGCGCCATTAATCGCCGCTTTCCATCCAATGCGGCTCGCTTGCCTCTAATATCTTGCAAGCGGCCCAACAATGAACGTCGGCTTGCGTCTGGATTGAATCAACCCATTCGGCAACCTCTTGCGGCTCATCCACTATAATCTGATGGTCGATCAAATTATTTTGGCCGTGGTTAATTGTCCATGCGAGTAAATACATCACATTAACCACTCATCAGGGTGCGGCGTTATTTCATGCATTGCCCGGGCATATTCTGCGGCGTCTGGATCTACGACCGGCGCTTTGCATTCCTTAAACATTCCACCACTGAAACGATCAACCCATAACCCGCAACCATAAACCGGGAATAAATTGGCCGCTTGCTTATAAGTTAAGACACCGGCGCCCCGGTCGGCATTTATCGCCGGCACGTCATGCAATTCGTAGGCATCCCACGGCTCGCCGCATTTTGGGCAATATATATCAGGCATCGGCTTTCCCTTCCTGCTCAATAATTTCGGTTAAATAGGCAAGGCCTTTTTCGTAGGCCGTGGCCGCTTGCTCATTGCGGCCGCTGATCAACATCATGGCCATAAATTCAAACTGAAATTTAGCGCTTTCGGCTTTAGTCTTTTGCATCGGTTTTCCTTCCTTTTAACAATGCGTGAATAAGCTTGGATTCGGCCTTGCTGATCGGTTGCCGGCTTGCGGCAATTGCCCGATCAACAGCCTTTTTGTTATATGCGCCGGCCATTATGCGGCGCCCCGGGCCACGGCATCGGCTTTGCGCCGGCTTGTGCCATGGGCTGGAAAACCGACGATCGTTGCCCGTTGCTTTTGGCATAGGCCGCAAGTTTTGCAGGAAACGTCATCGGAATACGTGGCAGGACAAACAACCAAGCGGCGCCCGGCCGGTGTCTTATTAGGCAAGCTTGCCAGCCGGGTTTTATATGCGGCGATCGTTTCGGCCCATTGCTTGCCGGCCGGCGTCCGCTCTGTTTTGCGCTCATATTCAAGCGGCAAAACTGAAACGACCGGGCCGCAATTGGTATCGGCCAGCCGATCGGCGTGGTTAACATCATTGCCGCTTAAATTGATCGTGAAGCCGTTATTATTGGCCATGGCCAGCGCATAATTGTTGAGCGGGTTTTCGATCGGGTCGAAGTGGCTGAATGTAAAACCACGCCGGCCCCGGTTTGCTTCCACCAATGCGAGCAATTTCGGGGCGTCGATCGTTTCCCTATCGCTGGCCGATGGTTGTAAATCGCCGCTTTGATTGTGGCGCCATAATTGACCATCGGGCAAAGCGGCCACTTGTTTTATAAAGTGGTCATATGTTGCGCCGGCATTGCCGGTCGATACTTTATGCCAGAATAAGCCAAGCGGGCCCGTCATCGCATAACAAGCGCCACTTGCTTTTAGCGGGCAAGAGTCGGGGCATGTTTGCTTTCCGCTGGTTGATACCGGTATATCACCGGTTTTCTTGTTTCGGCTTTTCAGCGTCAAATTTACATTGCCGTTTAGCAATGCCGGCGTTGCCGTTTCCGTGTTTCTAAAATTATAGCCCATGATTGGGATTCCTTTTTGCTAGATATGGGCCGGCCAAAGCAGCGCTGGTCAGGCGCCGGCCGGTGCAATCAGAATCTCACAAACATCATTCTCTTGCAACACTAGTTATTACATTAACTATTTTTTATTTGCTTTAAAAATTTTTTCTGATAATGCTTGGCCATTACATACATGTCAGGATCTATGCCGCCGACTACATCTAGTGGGTGCCTATTTTTATATTTTGACGTGCCAGTAAATTTTAGAACAAAAAGGGAACGGTAAGTTCTGGAAAAGAAAGGAAAAATTATATGAAACTAAACTGCCAACAGGCTCACAACATCGGAGAAGCTTTGATGGATGCTGCTGAAACAGCAGTTTCATCTGGTGAAGATCAGCTAGTGGTGACCGCTGAAAACGGTGACATTGCAGCTTATTTACCTTACTCTGATAGCGCTTTGACCTATGACCCAGAGCAGAACTTCTGGGTACAGGTTTGGGAATGATTAGCGGCTCTTCGGAGCCGTTTTTTTCATATTATACTGCTGTATTAGCTAACACCTATATATAGTGTATTACGATAGAATCATTAGTGTGTTTGACGTGCCAGTAATTTTACTACGGCCTCAATTTAAAGAGCTTTTAAATCTTCCAGGCAGAAATCACTGCGAGATCTATCCAGCAAAACGCCTGATAAAAAAACCGCCCCATTGAGGAACCAACTCAAGGGGCGGTTTCGTCTAGCAAAGAGGCGTGAACTGGGAGAAGGATTCACAACTCTGGGGCCCAAGGTTAGAAGGAGGAAAAACCCTTTGGCCATACAAGCACAATACCACCGCAATTATCTTAGTGCAACAGCTATAACAACAACTGTTGACAAAAAGTTTTGGAAGCCTATGCTTAGACCAGCGATGAAAGGAGCACCTTATGCCCTCTGTGAAGCATTATAAAGAGATCACGTTGAAATCAGGTCGTATCGTATACGGCTTCAATCCCAGCGCTACGCTGCGCAGAAAGCTCGGCTACAAGTGGGAACCATATGATACCGCTGATGAGGCCCGAGCTCGTGCGCTAGCGGCAGCGGCCGCCTTTGCTGAATTTCAGCGTACCGGCCACCTACCCCACAACGTTGACGCTTATAAGGTCAATGGGTTGATTGATGCGTACAAGCGCACTCGCCGCTGGAGAGCGATCGCTCAGGTGGAAAACAGCAAGAAGGCTTACGAGCAATCGCTCCGTGCTATTCGCTCCATGATAGGCGATACGCCAGTGCACACTATTACACCCCTGTTCGCTGAAGATTTCTATCAGCGCCTATGTATAGAGCGTAGTGTTTCTGGCGCCAACGCCATCATGAAAATGCTTGGAATCCTCTGGACAAATGCTGGCATCTTAAAATTGGTTTCAGATAATCCGTTTTCTAAAGTTGGGCTTGAACCTGTGCCATCTCGTGATGTCACCTGGACTGATAGTGAAGTTCATACGTTTATCTCCGTCGCAGATGCCAACGGGCTTTCAAGTATCGGCACCATAGCTTTGATGGCCTTTGATTTGTGTCAGCGCCCCGGTGATTGTCGCAAAATGCTATGGCGCCATTATAATGACGGCGTGTTTTCATTCTCGCAGCAAAAAACCAAAACTCCGGTACACATTCCAGCGACCACGACGCTTGCAAAGCGCTTGGACGATATCCTATCAAACCGCAATCCTGACAGTCCGATAGCTATTTATGAGGGTACGGGTGCTGCCTACAGCGCACGGCTTTTTCGCAAGAAGGCGCAAGCTATACGTGAGATTGCCGGCTTGCCTGAGCACCTCAAAATTTCAGATTTGCGCAGAACTGGCGCTACCTTGCTTGGGGCAAGTTCCTGCAGCGAGGATGAGATCCGTGCCGTGACCGGACATAAGTCTCGCCAAATCCTGTCCGTTTATGTGAAACCTGATTTGCGTATGGCCGCCACCGCCCAGCACAAACGCTCATCTCAACAATCACAAGCAGAGGCGTAGCACATGGAACCTAATCCACGGCCAAAGTTTTTCGATCAGTTCGATGAACCAGCCAAAACTGAGTATGATCGCATCTTAGATGACGTCCGTGAGCAAGCGCATTTCGCCATGCGCAAATATCCTAGATTGAAAAAAAGCGCTGCCTCTGAGGTGGGAGCGTTTTCATTTCTGAGCGGATTTAGGCCCTTAGTACGGTTCGCAATGAACAAGCACCCTGGCATTAAAGTTAAATTAATTGAAATCATCAACGAAGAGGAACCGAATGAATCCAAATGAACGGCCAGCGTCACTTGACCGCTTTAAAGTCAAGAAGTCGAAGCATGAACTGCTGCGGGAGAAATGGCGAGCGGAGCGTCTGTACCTTGAGACGCTAGAACTGCCATCGCTAGCAGATAAGCTTTGAATGAAGATGGGGCCTAACCAGCCTCATTTTTGCTATTTAAGTTAAGATATTGTTTTAGATGCAAATTATGAGGGGTGTGATTTCACCCGCAAAGCCTGAATTAACAACTACATTTAGGTAAAATGCACAGTTATTACACTAAGTATGCATATAGCCATTGACATTATATCTCAACTGTGAGAGACATGCTTTATCGAAACTTGCCATATCTAGCGGTTTTGTTGGAACCAAGTCTTAGGAGAAATATTGTGAAAGACATTGTGAAGAACTTCGACGGCCCCACCAGCCAATTGTTTATTCCTGCATTCATGCAGAAAAACAAAACGGTGAAACCTGCTGCTGGAACCAGCTTTCCAAAATTAGAGAAAGCCGCCTTTTCAGTAGTTAAAAAGATCCTTTTTACCGAGGATTTAAGCGCTGATGCAATCACTGCCGGCATGGCGGTTCCTGTACCAGAAAACGTAGGCTCCCTTCTCGCCCGCACTGATAATGATCTCAGCCTGGGTGTGGTGGGTGCAGCATATCATCCTGTGCAAAACGAGACTTTGCACAAAGCTGTAGAACGCACATTATACAAGAGCTTGCCTAGCACCTTAGTGAATGGAACTGTCTTGACCGAGCAGACCAATCGCAACGGTGCCTTCGTTCGCCTTATGTATAGCATCCCTGCGCTGTACGCCGTTATCCCACAGCTTAATGGCACTTCCACGAAAATGAGCTTTGCCGTCATCGCAAAGAACACTCATGGAAGTACATCGGTTGAAATTAAAGCAGCGTCGATTGATCACGCTTGCGATAATATCAACGTGTACGGCGCCGGCTCTTCTGTATCAAAGCGCCATACGGAAAATTTCAGCACCGAAGAGATGGAACTTTTCCTGGAGCGGGATATTCGCACTTGGTCGAACCGTATGCGGCTCGTGCGCAAATGGGCTATGGCTCCATTGTCTTTGGATGATGCCGAAATGGTTGTATCGCCATTTTTTTCTCACGGAAACCGTTCTAAAATCTTAGACCAGTATCTGGATGAATGTTTGGCTCGTGGGGAAAGTGTTGGAGCGCTGGTTGCAGCACTTACCACATGGAGCAGCCACAACAATGACCGGTTTTACGTTCGCAACAGCCACAACGTAGATAATGTCGCTGAATCTCTTTCTAAGCGAGAGGACACCGTCGCAAAGGTGTTGGATTCAGAGATGTTCGCCAAGGTGTCAGCGTAATGGCTGGTGATAACGAGACATTTTGGACTGCTTTTAACAATGGCCGGCGCTGTCCTTCTTGCGGGAATACCCGTGCGCAGTATCGTGCCCGCTTTGTTGATTACAACGGCACCCCATATGTCAAACCCCTGGGCCGCAAAATCTTTTGCGTTGGTTGCAATTCAAATATTGGATCTAAGCGCTTGGATATGTGGGCCTTTAGCACAACGTGTTAGCGATCGATAGCACGTAGCGCCTATGACCTAGGCGCCTTTTACCCCGCCAGAGTTTTTGTCTCCTTCTCTGGCGGGGTTTTTATTTGGAGCAAATATGTACAATTTTCGTGAACAGCTTGAGATCGTAAAACAGATCAGAATTGCAGAGGGCGAGCATAAAACCCTTAACTGCCCGTTTTGTAATGGGCACAAAAAATTCACGATTGATCGATTGGCCACGGGAGAACTTCTGTGGAATTGCTTCCGTGCATCCTGCAATGCGAAGGGTCGCTATAATGGTGAGCGATCCATAGAAGGTGCAAAAGCATATCTGTCTGGCCGCAGCGAACCTAAAAGTAAAATATCTCGCCTACCAATTCCTGCTATAACCGCCCGGGTGGAACATAATACAGCGGCATGTGAATACCTCAGTAATGTAAATTCACTTGAAGCCTACGAATCCGGGCTAATCAAAATCAGATATGCACCCCGTGAAAAGCGAGTTCTCTTTTATAATTCAGATGCAACTGGAGCCGTAGGCCGAGCCTTGTACCAACTTGGGGCTCAGGGCCCAAAATGGATGACCTATGGTGATGTATCTACCGGCATTCATGTTGGAACAGGCTCAAAAGCAGTTCTGGTTGAAGACGCAGCATCAGCCTGTTCTATTGCTAGGTTAAAAGATTATACTGGAGTTGCCCTACTAGGTACTACCATTACTAGTAATATAAAAAGTGCTTTACTAATTTATAAATTAATTTATATTTGTTTAGATAACGATGCGTCAGGAAAAGCCGCACAGATGACCAAAAAACTCAGAGGGGATGTGTTTCTGAGAGTAACGAACAAAGATCCGAAGGAGCTAGGGGAGCTACAACTCCGACGGATATTGACCAACGAACTAGCTAGTGACCAAATTGACTAAGGAGAAAAACATGGCAGTGAAGAAAATGAGAGGGATAACAGTTTTCGATTTTGAGATCGAAGGAGATTATACCAAGGTGGCCGAAGTAGAAAAAGCGTTAAAAGCCTTTGCCGCTGAGTTCAAAGCCAATATTACAAAAGATGTTAACGTCAAAGTAATTTCGCCTGAGCAAGCCGCTCTAACAGATCGCCGTGGAGACAAAACCGGCCCTGTTGAAAAGATCGTTTTCCGTAACTGATCAGCAAACCTAAAGTTTAAATACGTGAAGCCTCAATCTTTGATTGGGGCTTTTTGTTTGACATTTAACATCACACTTGTTACACTAACTATAGCAACAAGAAGGATGTTACATGGAACTGCCTCTTTTAAAAACGCTTCTGCGTTCATCAGACTATAAAGCAAATCAAAGCAAGCTCAAACGCTCAATCTTCAGCGATGATGCGGCCGAGCTTTATGATCTGCTGGACATGGCTCATGCTAAATATTCGCATGATTTAAAGCCTGATGAAGTATATGCGCTTTGGATTGCAGATCATCCCGTTGCCACCAATACAGAGAAAGCAGATTTCCGAGATCTGTTAGATGATGTACAGCGCAGTGAAGCGCTATCCGAAGACATCGCCCAAGATGTTATTAGCAAATTGCATCGGCGAGAAATCGGTCGAGAAATCACCAGCCTTGGAATCAATTTGAGTGAAGGCGATACCAGCGCAATGGGCCTCTTGAAGGCCCTGCTCGATCGTGTCGCTGACAGCTACAGTCCGGATGACTTCGGGCCAACGACGAGCAAAGAGTTAGACGAATTACTAGCGATTTCATCTGATGAAAACCGCTGGCAATTTAATATCCACACCCTGTCTCGCCAACTCTATGGAATTGGTGCCGGGGAATTTATGATCGTTCTAGCCCGCCCGGAAACCGGCAAAACCAGTTTTCTTGTCTCGCTGACGGCTGGCCCTGGCGGTTTTTGTGATCAAGGCGCAAAAGTTTTATTTTTGGGAAATGAAGAAAGAACAGAACGCACTATGCTGCGAGCCGTGCAGTCTGCTTCCGGTATGACCCGACAACAAATTGCAGATGACCCCGACACTGCCATGGCCGCTTTTAGCTGTGCCAAAACTAATCTGGAAATGATGAGTGTTGTGGATTGGAATTTAGATACGGTTGAAAGTTTTGTCCATAAAATGAAGCCGGATGTTTTGATTATAGATCAAAGCGATAAAGTTGGTGTTTCTGGCCAGTATCAGGCTACGCATGAACGTTTGCGTGAGCTTTATCGTCGCTTACGAGAATTGGCCAAACGGCACAATTGTGCGCTCATTGGCGTAAGCCAAGCCAGTGCTGAGGCCGAGGGCAAAACCCGGGTTGATTTCTCGATGGCAGAAGGCTCGAAAACCGGAAAAGCCGCCGAAGCCGACGTGATTCTAGGAATCGGAAAACACAGCGGTGATAACGAAGATGGCCAGCCAGACCATACCAGATTTTTGACCATCAGCAAAAACAAATTGTCCGGTTATCACGGAACAATAGCAGTGATGATGGAACCTGATATTGCGAGGTACAATTCATGATTGGGCCTACGTCTAGTGGGTTTTAAAACAATGGGAAAAAGATCTAATTTCCAACGCAAACCCCGAGATTTTTATAAAACACCGGTGGCTGCTGTTGAACCTTTAAGACCGTACCTGCGGAATGCACAAACCTTTTGTGAACCCTGTGCTGGTGATGGTGCCTTAGTAGGTTCTTTGCTTACCATGGGTCTAAATTGTGCCTCGGCTTACGATATCGATCCGCAACAAACTGGCATCCAAAAATTGGACGCCAATCTTTTAGAAAAGAAGCATCTTAGCGGCGCTGATTTAATCATCACCAACCCGCCCTGGGATCGCAAAGTTTTGCATCCGATGATCGAGAGGTTTTCAAACCTTTGTCCGACCTGGCTACTTTTTGACGCCGATTGGGTGCACACAAAACAAGCCGTTCCTTACCTGCCACGGCTTCGCAAGATTGTAAGTATTGGGCGGGTTAAATGGTTTGAGAATACCACAGGCAAGGACAACTCTTGTTGGCACTTGTTTGACCGGCATGACGAAACTCACACCACTATTTTTTTCGGGAGAGCGCAATGATTGGGCCAGGTGACTTGGATGAATATTTTGATTTGCTGGAAGCGAAGCAGAAAGAATATGCAAATCGCAAGACAACGGAGTTGGAACCCCTGATAGATCGGCAAGTGGAACTGATCCAGGAATTGATTTCAGTGCAAACAAAGATCGTCGCTAAACTGGCGGGGTTCAAAGTATGAAGCGCCTCGTTCTGGATCTGGAAACCACCGTGCAAAAGCTCGGAGGCAAAACCGATAACTCACCTTTCAATCCCGATAATAAATGTGTCTCAGCGCATTTTGGGTGGTTGGGCTGGGATACGGTCGATGAGGTAAGGTCGCTCGTTTTTCATCACAACGAACAGATGAAATCGGATGATCCTGCGCCTTTGCGTGAAGCGCTGTTGGAAGCAGATCTTTTAATCGCACACAACGCCAAGTTTGATGTTCTCTGGCTTTTAGAAATTGGAATGCCGATCCCACCGAAAGTTTACTGTACGATGATCGGGGAATATTTGCTTTCAAAAGGCCAGCGCCGTTTGATCGGCCTGAAGGCCACTGCAGAGCGCAGGAGCATGGCCGCATGATCCGCACACAAAAGAAAAGCGATCTCGTTGATGATTTGTTTAAATCAGGTGTTGGTTTTGAAGCCATGCCCCTGCACGACGTTGTAATTCCTTATGCTGAAGCGGATGTGAAAGCATGTGGCGAGATTTATCTGGATCAAATCAATGATTACGCCAAGCCCAGTAATCAATCGCTCGTGCCTATTCGTGACCTTTCCAATGAAATGCTTCTCGCTCTAACCCAAATCGAGCGAAATGGGATCAATGTTGATCAAGAAGCTTTGAATGCGGTGAAGCATGAATTTACCGTGGAGCAAAAGCAACTCACAAAGCGGCTTTATGAAATCTGCGAAGAGGCAATGGGTGATACGCCGATTAATTTAAATAGTAACGCAGATGTTTCGTCTTTGGTTTATTCTCGCAAAGTCATTGATCGTCATATGCACAAACAAGTTTTCAACATTGGAATCGGGCCAACGGGAAAGCCCCTGCGACCGCCCAGAATGAAGAAAACGGAATTTGCAAAAGCTGTGAGAACCACAACTGAGGTTGTCAAAAAAACTGTGGCAATTTGCTGTGATACCTGTGACGGGCGGGGCCGTATCCAAAAATATAAAGTGAACGGCGACCCTTACAAAAACCTCACAAAGTGCCCTAGCTGTGGCGGCGTTGGCGCCTTTTACCAGTCTACCGGTAAAACTGCCGGCCTAAAATTAACGCCCAAAGATCCAAGTTATGCCAGTGTGAACGGCTTCAAGGTCGATAAAGAAACTTTGGCATTATTAATTGATGAAGCTGAAGCTAAAGGCGCTGATCTGGCTGTTGAGTTTTTAACGAAATACAGCCGTTTGAATGCAGTTTCAGTTTACCTCGACAGCTTCGTTAAAGGCATTGAAACTTGGACACGCAGCACGTCTTTGCTGCATACAAATTTTAACCAATGCGTGACCAGTACTGGACGTTTGAGTTCATCAAACCCCAACTTTCAAAACCAGCCCAAAAAGGGCTTTCCAATCCGGAAATGTGTTGTTTCTCGATTTCAAGGCGGGAGCATAACCGAGGCTGATTTTGTCGCTCTTGAATGGCGCTGCGCTGGAGAATTATCTCGTGATCAACAGATTATAGCAGACATAGAAAATAAAAAAGACATTCACAGCCAAACGGCTACCATTATCCACAGATGCAAACCCGAAGAGGTTTCAAAAGATCTCAGGGCCAGCGTAAAACGGTGGACTTTTAGCCCCCTCTACGGTGGTATTGGCGCCGGTACTGAACCTCATATCCAAGCCTATTTTAAGGCCTTTTTCAAAATCTATACCGGCTTGGCCCGCTACCATAAAAAATTGACAGACGGCGTTTTACTGAACGGTATTGTTGAGACACCTTCTGGGCGCCAATATTATTGGCCAAACGCCAAACGCTTTGGCAATGGACGCATAAGCAATCAAACTCAAATCGTGAATTTTCCGGTGCAAGGTTTTGGAAATGATTTGGTTCAATTATCTGTCGTAAGAGCGCATCGCAAGTTCATCGAAACGCAATTGCAATCGTTACTTATATTGACCGTACACGATAGTATTGTCGTTGATACGCATCCCGATGAAGTTGAACAGGTCAATGAAATTTTGACATGGGCGATGTCTGGGGTTTTGGAAGAAGCGAGCCAGCGCTGGGGTTATAATTTTGCTTTACCCCTGGCGATCGACATCGAGACAGGATCAAGCTGGTTGTTGTAATAGTTAGTGTAATAGCTGTTGACTTATGGCATCAATAAGCGCTATAATAGAATCCTAGCAACTTTGCTTTGACCTAAACTTTTACTCCTTGGAAAGGGATTATTTTATGACAGATTCTACGAAATCTTTGACGATTGATGCGCAAGAGTTAGCGGTATTAGCCCAAGAGATGGGCGCCACCGTTGCAAACAATTCTGGCGGCAATAATGCAAGCCGCTTACCTGAGTTGAAAATAAATTCTCAGGTTGATGATGACAAAGGCAACCAACTTCCTAGGGGCCATTTTTTCATCAAAGGATTGGATCAAAACGCTTACGCACCAGAAGTCATCTTCCGTCCATTATCACACAGCTTCCAATATTTGCATTACGATCCAGAGGCTAAAAAGCTCGCTTCAAAGTCTCTTATCATTGCACATTTTGGGGAAGAGCCTCGTGATACAAAAGGCACTTTGCGTTGCGGAAAACCAATCTCTTCAGTTCTGCGGGATATGCCCCCTGAGCAGCGTGAGAAATTTTCTGACATCACCTGCTTCAGACAGGTAAGAGGGCTTGTGTCTTACAAGGGCAAGACCGTTGATGGAGAGGAAGTGGTTTATGAAAACCAACCGGTGATTTTGATGCTTAAAGGCACGAATTTTTCACCTTTTGAAGATGAGTTTATGAAGGCAATACCCCGAAACCGCAATCTTTGGGATTACCAGTCAAAACTCACATCGAAGCGGCATAAAAATGGATCCGTGACATGGTTCACATTTCACTTTGCACCTGACCTCAAAAATCCGTTGGGGCTCGATGAAACCGTTTTGGAAAGCATCAAAGCTATTCGTGATGCAATCCGATCGGAAAACAAACGTGTAGACGCCGCATATCAAGCGGCCTTGCGTAACGCCAATCTCGACCAAGCCGCCCTAGATGCTATCGAAGGCAGTTTGGAAGATGATTTCACTGATGCTGCTTAATGCTTGAGCCGCAAATTCATATGGCGTTGGATCGTCTATCGAACGATGAGTTCGACCAATTGCGAGTTGATCCCGCTTGGATAGACGAAGCTGCAGAGGCGTTTAAGGACGCCCTGCAGCGCCAATTAATTGATAGAGGGAAAAACGACTTTCGTTTGCGTATGAGCAACGTTGGCCGCCCCCTCTGTCAGTTGCAAATGGCGGCTAATGGTGCTGACGCATCACGCAAGCCTTATAATTTCAAAATGATGATGCTTATCGGCGATGCAGTTGAATGTATCACTGATGTCATTCTCAAAATCGCTGGTGCAAATATTACCGGCGGGAAAGATCAGGTACAGCTTGAATTAGCCGGCACTGTTATAAATGGCACCGATGACGTCGAAATTGATGACAAGGTTTTTGACATCAAATCGTGTTCTCCTTGGGCCTTTAATAACAAGTGGTCAAAGGGCTATGAACATCTGCGTGATAACGATGATTTCGGCTATGTTGGCCAATTGATTGGTTATGCAAAAGCTAAGGGCAAGGATCCTGGCGGCTGGATCACTGTTTGCAAAAGCACTGGTCAAGTTAAGGTTACGCTAGCTGATGTTTCTGCAAAAGAACGTGCGCAGGTAAAATCCAAAATCGAGGCAAACGTCAAAGCGGTAAATACAAATGCGCCGTTTAAACGCTGCTTTAAACCTGTGCCAGACAAATGGCGGGGCAAAGAGACGGGTGCAAAAAAGCTGTGCAAGACCTGCGAGTTTTGTAGCTACTTAGGCGCCTGTTGGCCTGAAGCAGAATATAAGCCTCATCCCTTGTCGGAAGCACAAAACCCGCCGAGATACTGGTACGTGTAGGATAAATGGCAATAAAAACTTCGTCTGCGAAGGCGAAGGGAAGGCGTTTGCAGCAATTTGCTCGTGATTGCATTTTAGCTGCTTTCCCGAAGTTAGATCCGTCTGACGTGCGCTCCACATCAATGGGCGCAGCCGGGGAAGATGTGTTGCTTTCAAAGGCTGCACGGGATGCTTTTCCTTACTCCGTTGAATGCAAAGCGCTGAAGTCGGTCGCCGTCTACCGGCACCTGGATCAGTGCATCTCAAATTGCCCCAAGGGCGCTGAACCCTTGGTGATCATTAAAGCTGACCGCCGTGCGCCACTGGCCATTATCGATGCCGAACATTTTTTTGAACTCATAAAAAGAAAGGCAAAATAATGCCTAATAATATCGAAGAGAATACCATGAACATTAAAATCCGATGTGAAGTGGATGGGTTTGTGGAAGTCACAGTGG
>Ga0181558_10002928_pt1 | contig 15903 bp, 7 predicted proteins | sample 011ome_22_FD_133754 | JGI IMG/M metagenome (GOLD analysis project Ga0181558, IMG submission 133754) | Coastal salt marsh microbial communities from the Groves Creek Marsh, Skidaway Island, Georgia - 011507BT metaG (megahit assembly) | ecosystem: Environmental > Aquatic > Marine > Intertidal zone...
CGCAAGGTATTCGTAGGATTAGCGCGTTGTATACGCCGTATAATTACGAGACTGGGGTGGATTTGAGAGAGCAGATGACGCTGTGCGACGCCGGGGATATCTTTACCATTCCGGCGAACATTGAAAAGTCGTTCGATCAGATTTCCAACGGCGTCGGATACATCGCGAGTACAGGCGCGATGCCGATTATTTTGGGCGGCGATCACAGCATCGGGTTTCCAACCGTGCGAGGTATCGCCGCACAAACGACCAAGAACATCGGAATCATTCACGTCGATCGACACGCGGATATCCAAGAGTACGATTTGGACGAGAGAATGCACACGACGCCGTATTTCCACGCCACAAACATCCCGAACGTGAAGCCGGAAAATTTAGTACAAATCGGCATCGGCGGTTGGCAAGTCCCGAGAGCCGCGGTGAAAGAAATCAGAAACCGACGAACGAACGTGTTCACAATGTCCGACGTGGAAGATTTAGGCATCGAAAAAGTCGTCGAAATGGCCTTAGAGCGCGCCTGGGACGGCTGCGACGCGGTGTATTTATCTTACGACATCGATTCCATCGAAGCCGGTTTCGTCCCCGGCACCGGTTGGCCTGAACCCGGCGGCTTCTTACCGAGAGAAGCTTTAAAACTCGTCGGTCTCGTCGCCGCCGAAGGTTTGTGCGGCATGGAAGTCGTCGAAGTCTCCCCTCCGTACGACGTTTCCGACATCACCGCTCTCATGGGTCTACGCATTTGCGTCGACGCCATGGGCGCCATGGTCGCGCACGGCAAAATGGGTAAACACAAGCACATAATCGACAAAGAGTTCGTCCCGTTTTAACGACGCGGTGCGCGAATCAATAAAAAGGTCAAAGAGAAAAAAGAAAAGAGATTATGATGATTATATATTTATAGCGCGCGTCTTCTTAGAAGAAGAAGAAGAAGAAGAAGAAGAAGAAGAAGCAACGCGTGTTCGCCGAGGACATATACAACTCCTTTCCTTGTACATATGAAGAAAAGAACATGCGCGCGCGCCCTACTACGTTTTTTAAAAATTAACCAATTAAGTTCCTCCCTTAAAAAAAAAACGAACATTTTTCTTGACAAAAATCTAATCTCCCCAAGCGCGCGCGCGTTCCTTCCTCTCTCTCTCTCTCTCTCTCTGTCTCTTCGTGTTCTTTTTCCACACCGCGACCGGGCCGCTGCTGCTTTTCGCATCGAAGTAAAGAGAAGAAAAAGAAGACGCGCGACAAAACGAGATGGAGAAAGAAAAGAAGGAGGACTTAGAGATGTTCTTGGAGAAGAAAGAGAACGAACTGTTGGAGTTTGAGCGCATGTTGAACGGACGAGAGAGAGAGTTTCAGTTGCAGCAAGAGCTGATCGAGTGCTTGGAGAAGAGGAATCGAGAGTTGGAGGAGGAGGTGGCGAGGGCGAAACAGCGGAGGAACTCGACGACGACGAGGACGAACAACGACGACTTTGACGATGGGAAAGAGGAGGAAGAGGAGCAAAATTTGAACTCGCCGGTGTACGACGCGGTGGCGTCCATGTTCGGGAGGTTTACCGGGCTAGGAGGAACGACAACGACGACGACAACAACAACAACAACAACAACCGATGATGATGATGCTGCCGCAACGGGGAAAAACAAGAAGAAGAAGGAGGGAGATTTTCGGGACGACGATTACGACGGCGAAGAAGGACGCGAAGGAGAACGAGAAGGCATCGTGAACATCGTCGTGAGCGAGGACGAGAACAAGAGCGGCGGAACATCGAGGGTGAGTTTTGTCCCAGGTTTGGTGAGCGTGAAGGATAAGAGAAGATTGATGTTCGCGGTGGTGGACGCAGAGATTGATGCGAGACAGTTTGTTGGATTGAGGAGGATGAGCAAAGAAGAGAAGGAGAGGATGACGGCGTCGTCGACAACGAGCGGGAGCGGGAACGATAAGAAGCAAGGCAACAGGCATTTGAAAACTTTGGCGCAATATTTGATGCACCGTAGCGCGTCGCAGGAAAATTTAGGGGCGAGCACGAATGGTGATGGTATCAACAACGACGGAGGTGAAAATTCTTCCTCTTCTTCTTCTTCTCCGATGGAAATGTACGAGATTTTATGGAAAGAGGACGGGGAAATGAAAAGGTTGGCGTTTGAAGCGAACGCGGAAGGGTTCATACACGTATCAAAAAGAGTGCAAAAATGGAGCGAAGAGGCGAAAAGTGCGGTTGAAGCGATGCCTGCGGATGCGTTAGCGTCGAATACTGCTCCCGCTTCCGCCTCTGCTAGTTCGGCGGTAGAAAAAGAAGAAGAAGAAGAAAAACAAACGAGGAGAATATTAGAACCAATGCCGAAGAGCCAAGTGACGCAACAACCAGAGCTGATTGGATACGCGGTGAAAAACGCGCCAATCATCGATCAAACGATTCAATCGTGTTTGATCAGCGCGTTACCGTCCCGATTTCGTCGGTCTCCGTGGACGTTGAAGTACTCTTCCAAACGCGACGGCATTTCTTTACACTCGCTTTATCGCGCCGTTCGACATTCGCCGGCGACGGTGTTGGCAGTGAGAGATACCAACGGTTACTGTTTTGGCGCGTTTTCTACAGAAGTCTGGTCGACGCAAAATGCCAACAGGTATTTCGGTACGGGAGAATCTTTCGTTTTTGCCATTGAAAAAGACGGAGACGATACAGTCACGTGCTTCAGTTGGTCCGGGAAAAACGATTACTTTCAAATCGCGAAATCAGAAAGTTTAGGCGTCGGAGGAGGAAGTAATTACGCGCTGTGGATCGATGAAGACTTCACCCGAGGCATTAGCGGTAGTCATTGCGAAACGTACAATTCGGAGTGTTTGGCGAGCGGTGAAGACTTTGACGTTTTGAACGTAGAAATCTACGCCATCGATTAGCTTTTATTTTAATGTGATTAGATGTTGTACTATTAAAACGCTTGATGATGATAATGAACAAATACTGAAAATTTCTCCACACGGTGCTATCGTCCTTATCGTGCATACAATACATGCGTCTTATATACTTAACCGAGCGCGGCGAATCCTCCTTCGTCAATCGTGCTCGCTAAACTCTTATCCCCAGTCTTGACAATCTTCCCTTTTTTCATGATGTGCACCACATCCGGATGAATCAAATCCAACAACCTTTGGTAGTGAGTTATCAACAACAAACCTTTTTCGTCCGATTTCAACCCGTTCACGGCTTCGCTCACGTCGCGGAGCGCATCGACGTCCAACCCGGAATCGATCTCGTCCAATATGCTCATTTCGCTCTCCAAAACCGCCAACTGCAAAATCTCGTTTCTCTTCTTTTCCCCACCAGAAAACCCTTCGTTGACGTTTCGAGTCATAAAACTCGGATCCATGTTCAGCTTATCCAACTTCGGACTCAAATACCCGTAAAACTCCAACGGATCCATCTCCTCTTCGCCTCGATGTTTGCGTCTTTCGTTGCACATCATGCGCAAAAAATCCGTATTCGACACACCGGGCACCTCCACCGGTGACTGAAACGAAAGAAACAACCCCGCCCGAGCTCGCTCTTCCGGTTCCATCTCGAACAAATCCTCCCCTTTATACTTTGCCGTTCCACCGGTCACCTCGTACGCCGGGTGGCCGACCAACACTTTCGTCAGCGTGGATTTGCCGCTTCCATTCTTTCCCATGATGGCGTGCGTTTCGCCTTCGCGGACGATTAAATCCACGCCCTTGAGAATCTCCTCGCCAGTTTCCGCCACTTTCGCCTTCAAGCCAGAAACTTCGAGAATCACGTCGCCTTTTTTCGCCCGGACGATGGTTGTTTTGCCGCTGCTTCTTTGGAGAGAGGAAGAAGAAGAGGAAGATCGGCGGCGAAAGAGCACACTCGTCATCACTCGATTTCGGGAGGAGTAATTCGCAGACGAAGACGAAGACGACGAAGAAGAAGAAGTCGACGCCATCATCGTTTGTCGCTGAATGTTACGAGCGATGGGAGAGGAAGAAGATGCAGTCGCGAGAGCGTTTGCCCCGGTCGCGTGCACAGACATATTTTTTATCTCTGTGATGAAACGTGTCAAAATCTTATCAGAAAATTTTTGTGATTTTCTTCGCAAAAAACTTTGATAAAAGGCAAGTTTTAGGGTTTTATGTAAACCCTAAACAAAGCGTTTTTATGTTGAGAGGAAAAAGTGAACGGAGACGCGACAAAGAAGTAAACGCAGAGAGGTACAAATGATGACGATGTCGACGCGCGTCGCCGCTTCTTCTTATTCTTCATCTCTCGCGAAGAGCACCACTAAGAGCTCTTCTCGTGCCAGAAGCACGGGTTATCCTCCCAAAGCTTTTTTATCAAAGACGACGACGACGACGACGAGAGAAAAAGATTACAACTCGGGGAAGAAGAAATCTCGTTACGAGGTGACGTCTTGTTCGTCGTCTCGTTCGTCGCGCGGTACCGATGATAACGACGATGGCATCGAGGAGAAGGCTCGTTCTTTTTCTTCTTCTTCTTCTTCTCCGACGACGACGACGACGAAATTGAGCAGACGAAGCGCGCTTTTCTTTTCATCTTTCGTCGCCGGGAGTGGTGGTTTTGCACCTTTTGCGAGCGAAGTTGAGACAGAGGCGAAAGCGGCTTTGGCGGGAGAACAATTGATTGATTCTCGCACGTTCGTCTCTCGAGCGATGCAGAAATTCGAACGGAACGACGTTGAAGGCGCGACGTTAGATTTTGACGCGTTGATTGCAAAATCTCCGGGGTCGAAGCCGTATTTGTGGCAGCGCGGGATCGCGCTGTATTACATCGACGAGTTCCGGGAAGCGGAGAAGCAGTTTCGGGAGGACGTGAAAGTCAATCCAAACGATACGGAAGAAGCCGCGTGGGCGTTTTTGTCGCAGATGCGGAAAGGAGGCGAAGGAGGAGGAGGAGGAGGAGGAGGAGATGTGTCTTCGACGTTAAATAAAGCGAGGGAGGAGTTCGTGGAGTTGGCTGGGAGAGACAGCCGTAAGGTGATGGGCTCGGTGTTGCGACTGTACAAAACGGGCGACGAAGAAGCGAAGAAAACGTTGGAGTCTTTATCAAAGAAACCGGCGGATTCGACGCAAAGCGCCAGCGACGCTTTTTACGCGTCATTGTATTTAGGATTATATAGCGAAGCGATCGGTAACGCGGAAGAGGCAAAGTATTGGATGAAGAAAGCGAACGGGACGCCGTACGGGCAAAGAGCGAGCGGAGATTTTATGACTTCAGTAGCGAGAGTGCATTTAGCGAGGAGAAAGTGGGACACGATAGACGAAGATAGCAGCGATAGGACGAGACCGACTGGAGGCAACGTAGAGGTTGTTTCCACGCACGCGTTCGATAGCGCCACGCGCAGATTGGAGAGGTTTCCATTTCCGGAATCTTTTTCCATGAGAATTGTCTGAACAAAAGCTTCATGATGACAATTTTGGTGTAATTAAAAATGACGACTACCTAGTACGACTACTACAAAGAACTACTACTACTACGACGACGCCTCGCTATTTAACAACTGTAAAATTGTCGCGACGATCGTCTCCCCTCTCGCGTTTTCCTCGACATCTGGGTTTTCTATTTTTTCTCTCAACAAACCATCCAACGCTGCGCGAATTTCTTTCAACAAGACGCCGATCCTCGCGTTCGCTTCAAACGTCGCCCATCCGTCCATGCGGATTGTTCCGGCCGAGTGTTGCACGTCGATTTTCCCACCAAACAGTAAAAGTTGGTACGGTGTTACGCTCGTGCAGTCGCGCATGAAAATACTCGCCGTTTGGACGCGTTCATGGTACACGAGCCATCGCGTTGGAAACTGTTTCGCTTTCGCGTTTATAGAGGACGGATGGATTTGAATCAACGCTTCTTTGCCGGTATCCTCGGCTAGATACTTCAGTTTTGGTGGAGGTTGATTCGAGCCAGAGATGATGTTATTCGAGCGCCCTCCTCGGTTTCCCGCAGATTCAACGCGAGCGACGTTCGGGTACAAGCCGGCGACGAGGCAAGCTTTGAGCAAGCGGACGTTTTTAGAGTGACGGTTGGCGGATTCCCACGCCGGTTTTTTCTCTTCCTCTTCCTCTTCCTCTTCCTCGTTCTCGACGGCAACGACGGCGACGCCTGCGCGCGGTTTAGGAATACTGATGCCGTCAGTATTCCCACTTTTCTCCCCCGATGCGACTTTCTTTTTCTGTTTTGTCGTCGTCGTCTTTTTTCGCTCCTCGTTCAAAAATCCAGCTTCTCGTAAAAGCTTTACGAACTGCGTTCTCTGCTCGGCAATACCGTATAGACCTTTCATGCTCAAGAAGTTGTCGCGACAAAAATCCTTTTCGAAATTCTTCCCGTTATTTTTCGCCTCTCGCCACGCGTTGTACGCGTTCAGAATCGTCAAATGGTCGCTGAAATCGCCGTCGCTGAATTGCATTTTGGCTTCGTCAGCCTCTTCTCGCATTTCGAGCGGCGAGAGGAATGGAGATCGCGAGCCAAGTACGGCGGCGATCGTGAGCGTCGGGTCTAAACATCCAAGCACGCATCCGTAGAGTAACATTTTACCAACCCGAACGTCGACGGGTAAATTTGCCAAGTGCGCGCCGAGCGGCGTTAAATTATCGCGATCATCCAAAGCTCCCAGCCTTTTCAAGGTTTTCACGGCAACGTCAACGGCGTTTGATTCTGGCGGTTCTAACGCGCGCGATAGAAAACCAGAAATGCCACCAGACATGCGTTGTAGCTGAATCTGTAAGCACAATCCTTCCAAAGGTACGCGCTTGATTTCTGCCTCTTGCCGTTCGGCGAATACCTCGTCGTGGTATCTCCGCGAGTACAAACGATAACACTGTCCGGGTTGGACTCTCCCTGCTCTTCCGCGGCGCTGCTTCGCAGACGCTCGAGAAATCCACTGTTCTTTCAGTTGTAACATGCGCGTGCTCGGGTCGTAGCCGTTTTCTTTCACTTTCCCAGAGTCGACGACATATACCACGTCGTCGATTGTAATCGAAGTTTCCGCGATGTTTGTCGATATGATAATTTTTCTGCTCGATTTACTTTTTGGTCTATCGAAAGCGATGGTTGATTCTGACGTCGCCAACGCGGAATGCAGAGCGATGAGATATGTGCCGTTATCCGTCGCCTTGTGCAAAACGCGCGACGCGGCGCAAGACTCGTGTAACTTTTGAATTTCTGCGAGACCCGGCATAAAGACGAGAATCGCGCCGTCTTGCGGAGTCGTTTCAACGATTTTTTCCAAGAGTTCCACCGCCAATTCGTAGTTGATTTTCTCCTCGTCCAAGTTTCGCAAGGCGTGCAATACGCCTTCTGGATATCGTCCACTTCGTTTGAGAGATTCGTGAAAGCGAAGTTCGTCCGGCGACATTTGAATCTGATCTCGATATTTCATCTTTGGAATGCGAATGCAATACTCGGAGCCGTGTTTCGGTTGATACCCCGTGGAGTTCAAGACGTCTTCGAGGAAATGTTCTTGAACCGGATGCGTGAATCCCGGTATTGTTAAAACGCAAGCCTTTTTAAAGTATCGTTGAAATTGTCCCGCATCAAGCGTCGCGGACATCAAGATTATTTTTAAAGTCGGCCGATGCGGCAGAATGTCTCTCAACAATACGAGCAAGAAATCAGAATCCAAGCTTCTTTCGTGTACTTCGTCGACGACGATGTGCGTCGCTTTCGCTAGCAAAGGGTCTTCAGTCAATCGACGCAACAATACCCCAGTGGTGCAAAACATAATTTTCGTCTCTCTCGATTGTTTCGATTCTAGTCGAATGCTGTAACCTACTGTTTTTCCTATCGTTTCGTTTCGCTCTTGAGCGACGCGACGCGCGACAGACGTGGCGGAAATTCTCCTCGGTTGCGTGCATACTATCGACGTCGTCGCGCCGCGTTCCTTCGCGATTTCGTTATCTAAAATAAACTGCGGAAGTTGAGTCGTTTTACCGCACCCAGTTTCCCCAACGACAACGCAAACTTGGTTTCGTTCAATCGCTTCGATGAGCGCGTGTCTCTTTGACCACGAAGGTAACCTTTCTCGAACTTTCATCATCGGATCGCTCTCTTTCTTCATCAGTTTGTTCTCTAGCTGTGATTTCAAAGCTTTTGAAGTTTCTACGTTTTTCGGCAAACTCAAAGCTTTCGCCTCTTCAATTTGTATCCGCTCGCCTAAAGCTTGCAAGTTTTTCAGAGCCTCCGCGTCGCGTTGCGATTGCGATTGCGCTTCGTGTTTCAACATCGCCTTCTTTTGTTCAGCGAATTTCTTATCCCGTTCGCTTTGAATTTTCAGACGTTCTTTTTGTGAAAGAGGAGCTCCTCTGTTGTTCACATCACTCGAGCCAGCGGCGTTTGCTAATGTCTTCGGTCGTGGAATACCTCCTTTATTGTTGTCGATTTTGTTTTCGTCTTCTTCTTCCTCGTCTTCGTGATACTCGTCGTTCAACGTTTCCGCGTTGACGCGGTACTTTTCCATCGCATCTAAAGGTCCGTCCCCAGAAAGCCAATCGATTAATCCGTCCAACATCGGTTCTCCCAAATACTCCTCGCTCGCGCTCACTTCCACCAACGCCCGCGTCACCGCCGCTTGTCGTCCGAATGTGAGCGTCGGGTGCGTGAAATGTACTCGCGGAGGCTCGAACGGATACAGTTTCGATCTTCTAAAATCCAGCGAAAGCGTCGCGTGCGTAGCTTTCTTCTTCCCGAGCGAGACGACGCCTTTCATTTGTATTTCAAACTGCGCAAAATCGTCGTCTTCGATATCTTCTACATCTACTCCTCCAATATCTGCCAACTCTTCCCTTCTCGCGTCGAGAAGAATCTCTTCGATTTGTTCTTTCGAGGCGTCTTCCAATCCAGATTCCGCGAACGCGCTCTTCGCTCTTTTCAGCGCCGTTTTCTTCAGAGGCTCGCTCATCGCCGAAAGCAAATCATCCAAAGCGACGTCGCCTTTCCTCTTCTCATCTCCTCGAGCGTTCAAAACGGCCATCCTTGCAATATTTTTCCCGAAACCGGCGAAAAACAACTCCTTCGCCACGTCGATTTCCCTCCTCGCCGTCGAAGAGGACGCCGCGGTTCCTCCGGTATCTTCATCCTCCTCCTCCTCATCTTCCTCTCCTCTTTTCCCTTTCTTCGACTTCCTCACCTCTTCCGCGCTCTTCTTAAACGCCTCCGGCAATTCCTCGTACAAACAGTTCAAAATCAACCAATCCATCGCTCGATGCGTCCTCCGTTTCCTTTGCTCGTTGAAACCTTGCGCCAAATCTCCCTCCTTCGCTATCCGCGCGCTCGTCTTCTCCATCGCTTTCTTTGCCTGCGCGGCAGAAAACCCTTTCTTCTTCGTCAGCTCCTCGAAGCACTTCCTATCCACGTCGCTCTGATCCACGTCCGTCCGGATCGTTTTCGACGACATTTCGACGTCGACATCTCGACGTTGTTGTTCGAGACCAGTCGCGCTCAAGCTCTTAATCAAGCTTCCAATCATGTGTTGCTCTTTCCCGGACATGTTTATCTTCTCGCCGCTCGTTTTCCCTTCATCGCCTCCTCCTCCTCTTCCTCCTCTCCCTCCTCTCCCTCCTCTTCCTCTCCCCGGAAAAGCTGTTTCCATCTCCCTCTGTCGCCGTCGCTTCATCTTCTCCTCCTTCTCTTTTTGCAGCTTCATCTTCTCCTTCGACATCTCCTTCTGACCGGCTTGGTGGCCGCCGCCTCCGGTGCGTCGACCGCCGCCTCTGTTTGGACCCATACTTTTTTATTATTCTGTTATGTGTATATATCTTTCTCGTTGCTTTTTGATATGCGTCACGAACGAGCGGCGGGTGTCTTCTCGGTCGCGTTTGATGTCATGCGTGCAAGTGTGTTTATCTCTCTTGTGCGTGTTTTTTTGCCGATTTTGGAAAAAATGCGTCGGAGAGAGATCGAACCATCGTCAGAAACAAAAGCGCACGGACGACTGACTCATCTCGCCGCTTCAAAAAGCAGCGAGTTTCGAGAGAGAAAAGAACGCGGAGGAGAGAGAGAGAGAGAGAGGCTTCTTTCTTTCTCTCTCTCTTTCTCTCTCTCTCCGTCTCTCTCTTCTTTATTTATCCATCTATCGTTAGGAGTGGAAATTGGAAACATGAACTTCTCGGGAGCGGATTCTTCTTTCGTGGGCGGCGGCGGTAGTGGGTGCACCTCGATCGATTTCGGCTTCTCTCAGTGCTTCGGGTGGCAAACGTCGTCGGGGTCTTCCGCGGGAGAAATTGCAAAGCTTTCCGGGCAATTTCCGCCGAACGCGACCGGTGTGGACGTCACGGAGGATGTTAAAAATTTAGAGTCGAAGACGTTCATCGTGACTGGGGCGACTGGCGCGCTCGGACGCGAGTGCGCGAGAGTTTTGCGGAGGCGAGGGTGCAAGCTCGTGTTCGCGAGCAGAGACGTGGAGAAGGCGAGAGCGTTCGTGGAGGAGATGGAGAATGATGACGATGAGGATGATGACGATGAGGAGGAGAAAGAGCAAGGCGCGGAGGAAGAAGGAGATGAAGGAGACGACGACGAAACCGACGAAGGTAAAGGAGAGAAGCCGCAGAAGACAAAGGAGAAGAAGAAAAAGGTAACGATAAAAGATGTGACGATATTAAAGTGCGATTTGAGCTCCGTGCACTCGGTGAAGTCTTTTTGCCGTGAGTTTCAAAAGTTGGCGCTGCCTTTGCACGGGATTTTGTGTTTAGCCGGGGTGGTCGTGCAGCCGTTTGCGCTGACGAAACCGGACGGCGTGGAGACGCACTTCGCGATTAACCATTTGAGTCACTACGCAATGGTGTCGTTTTTGAGCGACGAGCTGACGAGAACTGCGGCAGTTGCTGGAAGCGACGGAAAGGTGGTATTGATATCGAGCAACGCGCACCACTGGTCGTATCGAGTGCGAAGAGGGACGACGAAACCGAGTCGAGGGATTGATTTTGAAAATTTAAACAGTTCGTACGGGTATTCGTCAATCAACAGCTACGGGCAGTCGAAACTCTGTCCGATTTTACACGCGTGGAGAATATCAGAAACGATCAACGGTGTGAGAGCGTTTGCGGTGAATCCAGGGCAGTTCGGCGAGGAGTTATCGAAACAATTCGGGGAATACTTTGGAGGATCCATTTTGCACTCGTTGGTCTCGCCGTTTACAAAAGTCAGCGTAGAAGTAGCTTCGGCGACGGTTTTGTTGTGCTTGACGAATAGCGGGTTACCTCCCGGAGTGTATTATAGCGAGTGTAAACCGACGAGGAGCTCGTTACCGTCGAGAGATCCCAGGTTAGCGACGCAGTTGTGCGAAGAGAGCGACGAGATGATTAGAGAAATATTAGCAAAGAAACACGTAGAATTGAGCGGAGAGAACGAAGGCGCGGGCGGTGGAGGAGGCAACGATTCTCCGAAAATCCCGCGGTCTCCCGGGGGGATCGTGATGATGACTTCGCCAGCAAAAATGAGCATCGGATGAGATTCACCCCCCCAGAGGAACATAAAAGCAAGCGGTCAGAAAAAGGTACGTGTGCGCGCTTCGTTTGGGCGAGAAGTGAAAAAAAACTTTTCGTTTCGTTCTCTTCTGGCGAGTTGTTTTTTTATCTTCTTTTTTTTCCCGGCTGATGTATCTAGGATCCGACGCGCTCACAGAATGGTCGATATCCCTCAAAATTTAGCCAATATCATACCGGTTTAGCGACGACTTGCGACGAGCGAAGGTTGAATTACTACAATCTTTGTTCTACTTTTACTGTCTCGCACATTCGTTGATTCAATACCAACGGCGATCTTCTCTATTTATTGTACAGTTTAGCTCACCTTTAGTTTTCTTCTTCTACTTTTCCTTCTAGTGTTGTAAATAAGCGAAGCAAAGATAACAGCCATAGCACTAACGATAAACGTCACGGCGTCCACATCTGGAATTTCTAAAAGCGCGGGCGTTTCTTTCTCGTAATCTATTGGTCCCGCCGCGTTTCGGAGCTTCTCGAGTTCCGGAGATTCAAGATGAACTGGAGGCAGAAGCACTCCGAGATTCTTGCGCACGTACACGTAACCGTCGTCTTCGTCTTTTCTCGGCGCAAAATCGTACTCATACATCGATATTCTCAGATACGTCGTCGTTTCCATGTGTTTAAGCATGGACGGATCTAATATTTTCCAAACCTCGGGTGATTTCTGTAGAATGCGAATGATAAACATCGAAAACCATCGGTAGCGCGGATCTTGAAAGACGCCGTCGCCTCGTAAAGCCGCAAACCACATTTGCCAATCTAATCTAGGTTGATGGGGCGCCACAAACGACGGTCGTTTCCGCATATCGCCTGGCTTATGCTTGAATTCGAGCTCGGTCCATTCCATGTCCTCGACTTTTTCCGCGTCGGGCGCAATCTCGAAAATAATTTCGCGGCGCGCGACTTTTCCGTCTTCGCCAACGCCAGTCATCGAGCGAAACAATCCATACCCGGAGGTGATGCGTCGCACATACGTGGGCACGTGACGCTGTATCGCGCTCGTCGTCGTATCAAGAAACTGCGCGTTGGCGCGAAGTGAAGGATGCGCCTTTTCAACTTTTTTATTTGGCGCAATCTCTCCCATCGGAGCAGTTACGATGAGCAAGTACGCCATCAACAAAACGTCTCGACACCTTTGCAAAGTGAACGATGCGATTTTCTTCATCGCTTTTTCTTTCTTTCCATTCAACGCTTTCTTAGTTACTTTCGCCAAAATACTGCGGTACGCATACGTCAAAGGTACGGCAATTAATATTAAATAAGTCCTCGATACGGGCACCGCGATGTCGAGAAACTTGGTCAATCGTTTATTCACGTTCTTCGAGGACCCGCGCAGTTTTACGCCATCTTTACTCGGTTCAAACATGTTCACCGCGCATATAGTGAAAAACATAAACGAGAGATGCGTGGCAATCATAGCCATCGAGTGTTGCAGAACTGGCAAAGCTTTCGCTTTGTTGTTCTCGAGCGTGCGCGCAGCTTCTCCATCGGTATCGCCTGTTTCTTTTTCTTCCTTCTCGACGACCTTCTTCTTGTAAACCGCCTTCCTTTCCCCGCCCGCGAAACTCGCCAACGCCAACACGATCGTCAAAAGATTGAAATACGCGTAATTCCCGGATAAAATAATCCCGACTTGAAACAAAATTTGCCCTAAGCACGCCGCCCTTCTCGCCATCTTTGTCGGCGCGACGATCAAAAATGCCAACGGTCCTTCCGCGACGTACGTTAAAGCCACGCCTATCCTCTTGTACTTCGAACTCACCCCGTTCGCAATCGCCCGAGAGAACCCGTTCGGCAACGGCTGCGTCGCAAAGTGATAATCCAGCGCGCTCAAGTTCAACCACGTTTTGCATTTCGATTGTATTTTAACGCACCCACTCATCAGCATCAACTTGAACAGAATCGCTCGCGGTATCCACGCGTATCGAGCGTCGTCGTTGTCCTCCTCCTCTGCGTCCTCTTTCTCTTCGGCGGCGTCGGGAAATAACCACGCGCCGACCGCGCACCCGAACCCGCACTCGATCAGCAACGCGTCCCACTGAAACGACAAAAACGCGTCTCCGACGTCCACCATGGATTGGTACATCCACGCTAAGAGCGCGAATTGGTACCATTTTCCTCTTCTTCTTCTTCCTCTCGCGCCGTCTCCTCCTCCGCGTCCTACCGCTAAAGAAGAAGAAGACACCAGCCAAAAGAAGGACAGCAACACCCCTAAATACAAAACGGACTCCATGAACTTCTCGTACGAGCGAAACCGAAACGCGCTCGCTAACCACGCGATGTTAAAGTGCGTCTTTCGCATCATTTCGATCGTTTTCCTCGTCTTTTCTCTCCAGGACATCGAAGAAGAAGAAGATAAAGAAGCTGACATCAATCCGCCGTCGTCGCGCAACTGTTTCGTCAGTGGAAGCAAACCGTTCTTCCCGTACAGCGCGAGAAACTGGCCCTCGGAGAGGAGCGAGGCGAACGCCAGGAGGAAACAGAGAAGGACGCCGGATTCGAACCAGGCGCGAGAAGACGACGAAGAAGAGCGACGAGAGGAGCATTGACAGAGCGCGTTGTTCATCGTGTCTCAAAGTCTCCGCGCGCGCGCAAAGTTGTGCATTTTGAAGAAAAAAGATACGAAAGAATTCGTCAGAAGGAAACAAAATATCATCGATATTCTGCCCCCGTCGAAGAAAGACGCGAGGAGGAGGAGGAGGAGGAGAGGGCCCGCTAATGACGAGAAGAGGAATGAGAGTGTCGTTCGCATCGTCGTGCCTCGTCTTCTGTCTTCTTCTTTTTGGGTTAGGATTCAGAAGCGCGGGAGCGTCAGCGGCGAAGAAGCATTCCCCTAATAACGATGATGCAACGGGAAACACCGCGCAATGTTTCCACGCGAACGCGAAAGGTCGACGATCGTCGAACGAGGACGAAACGCTGTGCGCGGAATTTGTTGTTGTCGATGATGATGATGATGTTTTTAGGCGTCGCGGCGTGTTAGCGGCGGTGTTTGATGGACACGATGGGAATTACGTCAGTCGAGAGGCGAGGCGACGGTTGGCGCGACGCGTCGAGCGGAGACTCAGAAGAGGCGAGAATGATGATGATGATAATGATGATGATGATAATGATGCTACCAAACTCCCCGCGAGCGATGATAGAGATAGAAACGACGATATCGGAACGGCGATGGAAAAAGAAGAGAAAAGAGAACGGTGGGCGCTGGAGACGGCGTTGCGGGACGTTCACGAGACCATCGAGAAGGAGATGTCGTCGTCGACGACGACGGATGGAGCCGGCGGTGGAGGGTCGACGGCGTTGGTCGCTCTCGTCGCTCCCGATTTTTCTCGCGCCTCGTTCGCGTGGGTTGGAGATTCGAGAGCTTACGCGTGTGAAAATATCCGGAACGAGGCAAAGTTAATCACGAGGGATCACACGGTGCGAGCGAGTTCGGAGGAAGCGGAACGGGTGAGGAAGGCGGGAGGCGTCGTGATCGGAGACCGAGCGGAGGGGATTTTAGTGACGCGAGCGTTGGGAGATTTTGAAAGCCGAGGGGTTGGTGGTGCGAGAGCGGAAACGAGGACGGTGCGTTTGAAAGAATTCGCGGAGAGGTGGGATGAAGAGGAGGAGGGAAGAGAAGAGAGTAGCGATAGGGATTTCCAATACAGTAGTAACCCTCGAGAACGCGCGGAGGAAATCAGGAGAAAGAGAAGGGGAGGTAGCAGTGGAGATAAGGAGAAGGAGTATTCCTCGCGTTCGATGGCTTCTTCGTCGTCATCGAGTACAACGAGAAACGGCAGAGTAAGAAGAAGCATACGCGGAATCGTCCTCGTCTCGGACGGGGTCATAGAAAAAGCCGAAGACGACGGAGGAAGCGGACGGTTCATGAACGAACTGTGCGAAATTTTATTCGGGGATGTGGAAACAACCACCGTGAGAAGACGCATTAAACGGAGACGTTCGCATTTAGAAACCACAACGATTGCACTGAAACCATTGCCAAATCATCAGATGAGGGACGCCCAAGACGAGAAGGGAACGGACAAAGAAACGACTCCAGAGGACGACGAGGCTTTCACCAGAAACAAGCAACCGCCAGAAAATGATATACCAAACATCGATTTGGTGGAGTTGAAAGTTGACGGCGACGTCGAGCTCGAACCGGACGAGAAAGTCTTACCGATAGAAGCGTGGGCAGATATCCGGAGTTTTGGGGAGAATAGCGATATGGCGAAGAACGCTCGATTGTCGTGCGAAATGGCGATCGCGATGGGAAGCAAAGACAACGTAGCCGTAGCTGCCATTAAGTTCCCGGATTCTCCAGAAGAACCAATGTTAAACGCAAATGATGATGAAAAAGAAGAAACAACAGAAGAAGAAGAAGAAAAAAAAGAAAAAAGCGCGTACGATGAGATTGAGACGCCACGCACGGAGAGTGAA
>Ga0181558_10002929_pt1 | contig 15896 bp, 12 predicted proteins | sample 011ome_22_FD_133754 | JGI IMG/M metagenome (GOLD analysis project Ga0181558, IMG submission 133754) | Coastal salt marsh microbial communities from the Groves Creek Marsh, Skidaway Island, Georgia - 011507BT metaG (megahit assembly) | ecosystem: Environmental > Aquatic > Marine > Intertidal...
AAGCTTTTGTATATCCCCTTCGCTTAAGGAGGCCGCAAAGGTAAGTAGTCTTTTTTATTCTGATGGTATCTTTCTTAACCTTTTTTTAATCTTTTTTTTAAACCCTTATTATTAAAGGGATTATAAATGAATGTTTTTTAATGTTATTCGCGAGGTTCATTGTCTATTTTCATGTTTTGATAATCCATATCATATCGATCTAATCCTACACCGTATCCATCCTTTTCGATCTTTGTCACTCTAAAATTCATTTGTTTGTAAAAACCGACGGTTAATTGTGAAGTATCTAGCTTCAAATTAAAACCTGAAAAGTGTTTATTAAATTCTTCTAGCCTATACTTCAATAACGTCTTTCCGTATCCTTTCTGATGGTATTCGCGCAAAACCATCCCCCAAGACAAACGAACCTCATTTTTTTCTTTTAAAGAATAGATCCCTCCGCAACAGATAATCACGTCATTCAACTCACCTACATAATATAAGGATTGATTAATGTTAGCATGAGCTACTTCATTAGTATCAAACGCTAAAAGCCAATTATCAAATAAAAGCCTTTCACTCTCATCAAAAAAAGGGGGACAATTCGAATCAAATAGTTTTAAACATGCTTTATGGTCCGTTGGCTTGTAGTTTCGAAACTTCATCTCGCAAATTTAATAGAAAGAAAAATGGCCTACCCTTGTTTACGCATAATAATGCTTATAAAAAGCAGTATAACTTCTTATCTTTGTCATCAAAAAAATAGAAAATGAAGCATAGCATCACCACCGTATGGACAGAGGACATGCATTTTATTAGTAAGAGTGATCTTGGAGAAATTCATTTAGATGCAGCAAAAGAAGCTGGTGGCTCTGGTCAGGGACTCAGATCAAAACCTCTCATGTTGTCTTCGTTAACTGGTTGTACGGGGATGGACATCGTTTCTTTACTTAAGAAAATGCGCGTAACTCTTGATCAATTTGAAGTTCAAGTTGAAGCTAGTCGTACAGAAGAGCATCCTAAATATTATAAAGAGACACATATTAAATACATATTCTCTGGTAAGGATCTTGACGAGAAGAAAATTGAAAAAGCAGTTGATCTTTCTTTTAATAAATATTGCGGAGTTATTGAGATGTTCAAGGCTTTCTCAAAAGTTACTTACGAGATTATTTACCTCTAAAACGAATTATTCAGACATAAAAAAAGCCTCATTCTATTCGATTGAGACTTTTTTTATGTCTATATCGGTTACGATTAACTCAAGGCTTTTTCCAAAGCTGTATCGTATAATTCTTTAATCTCATCAACAAAACCATAATGCTCATCATCTACACACATTTTACCTTTTGTAACGTGGCCTAATAAAGTATATGGTACTTTTTGATTCATCATATGTTCGATAAAAGCATCCTCTTGATCCTCATTAATTGTCACAACAACTCTACTCTGTGCCTCTCCAAAAAGGAAAGCATCTTCGCGAATTTCAGCATCTGTAACGATATCGAATCCAAGTCCATTCGGCATAGACATTTCTGTTAATGCGACAAACAAACCTCCATCTGCACAATCATGCGCTGCATTAATTAATTGTTGATCAATTAAGCTTTTCATTGTTTCTTGCAATGCGTACTCTGCATCCAAATCAAAGAAAGGAGCTGGTGATTGTTCGATTCCGTGATAAGAAACCAAATATTCTGAAGAACTGATATCATTCTTTGATTCTCCAATAATAAAAATCAGATCTCCTTTTTGTTTAAAATCTAGAGACATGATTTTACTTTTATCCGGAACAATACCAATCATACCAATTGTCGGCGTTGGAAAAACAGGTTCTTCCTTACCATCCATAACTGTTTGATTATAGAAAGATACGTTTCCACCTGTTACGGGTGTTTCAAATTTTCTACAGGCCGCTCCCATTCCATTAATTGCTCCAACAAACTGCCAATAGCATTCTGGATTATATGGATTACCAAAATTCAAACAATTTGTCACAGCGCTGGGAATACCACCTGAAACAACAATATTTCTTGCCGCTTCAGATACCGCAATCTGCGTTCCGATTTCAGGATCAGCATTCACGTAACGTGAATTACAATCTACCGTCATGGCTAAAGCCCTATTTGAACCTTTAATATTCGTAATACCTGCATCTGAAGGTCTATTGGTTGTCATTGTTTTCGTTCCAACCATTGAGTCATACTGCTCATAAATCCATCTTTTCGAAGCTATATTAGGATGCTGTAATAACTTTTTCGCTACCTCAGTTAAATCTTCAGGCTCTTCTACATTATCAATATTAAACTTCTTAAACTCTTGATAATATGCAGGCTCAGTATACTCTCGTTCATAAACTGGTGCTCCTCCGCCTAAAACAAGCGACTCAGCAGGCACAGAAGCGATCAATTCTCCATCTTTATGATAGTTTATTGTTCCGCCTTCTGTTACAACACCAATTTGCACGGCATGTAAATCCCACTTATCAAAAATTGCCTCAACGACATTTTCTTTTCCCTTTTCTATAACGCATAACATACGTTCTTGAGATTCTGAAAGTAAGATTTCCCAGCCTTTCATATTGTCTTGACGGGTTGGCACCTTTGAAAGGTCAATATCCATCCCTACATTTTCTCCAGCTGCACTCATCTCGCAAGATGAACAAGTAATTCCTGCCGCTCCCATATCTTGCATACCCACTACAGCATCAGTCTTCGCTAATTCTAAAGTTGCTTCTAAGAGTAACTTCTCTTGAAAAGGATCACCTACCTGAACAGAAGGTAAATCTTCTGAGGATTCCTCCGTAATATCTTTACTTGCAAAAGCCGCACCTGCAATTCCGTCTTTTCCCGTAGCTGAACCTACAATGTAAACAGGGTTACCCGGTCCAGCTGAAGTAGCCGAAATCATTTTCCCTTCAAGAATTCCAGCTGAAAAAGCATTCACCAATGGATTGGTATTGTAACATTTATCGAACATGGTTTCGCCACCGATAATTGGCACTCCAAAAGAGTTTCCATAATCACCAATTCCTTTTACAACACCTTTAACAAGCCATTTGGTTCTTTCTTTTTCGATTTCTCCAAAACGCAAAGAGTTCAATTGAGCAATTGGTCGAGCGCCCATGGTAAAAATATCTCGGTTGATACCACCAACACCTGTTGCTGCGCCCTGATATGGCTCTAAAGCACTCGGATGGTTGTGAGATTCAATCTTAAACACACAGCCCAATCCGTCTCCAATATCTACCAAACCGGCATTTTCTTCACCTGCTTCTACCAACATATGTGAACCTTCTTTAGGTAGGGTTTTTAACCACTTGATAGAGTTTTTGTATGAACAATGCTCTGACCACATTACAGAATAAATTGATAATTCCGTAAAGTTGGGCGTTCTTCCTAATATCTCTTTGATTTTATCAAACTCTTCAGGAAGCAAACCGAGTTCTACAGCGTCTTCCAGCGTTGATAGTTGTTGTGTATTGTTTTCCATTTTTACAACCGATAAATTTTCGTCCACAAAATTAGTTAATCTCTTTGGTTTGAACTTTACTTTCTTTTGAATTGTTACCTTTTTTTATCAACAATGTTTTTGATGTAAAATCAGTATCTTAGCAAAAACGATTATGGGCGCAATTGGTTTTTTCATTTTACTAGGTCTATTCATATACATTTTTTACAGATGGGGAAAGCGCGCAACTGTAAATTTCAAGGACCTCATGATTGCCTGGGGAGTCAAGTTGATATTCAGCTTTACCTTTATTTGGGTGTTCCAGTATTACTACGGAAATGGTGTCTTATATGGAGATGCTTACAATTTTTTCAATGATGCTTATTTACTAAACCAATACGCGTATGTAGATCCTGCAGGCTATCTTGAGCTGCTATTTGGATTGAATCCTGAGCAAAGTATTGAAGCATTGCCTTATGTCAGCGAAACACAGATATGGACTTATGTTGATAATGGCGATTTATACAATGACAACCGTCTGATCATACGATTACATTCTCTGATTCACTTTATTTCTTTTGGAAATGTTTACGTCCATGCTTTATTCATGAGTTTCTTGTCTTTTTTCGGGACTTTATTGATCTACAGGACTTTTTCATCCTATTTTCCATATAAACGTTTTGCCTTGTTCGTCTTGTTAGTATTTCCTTCAATTGCATTTTGGGGTTCAGGAATCACCAAAGAAGCTTTATTGTTTTTCGGCATGGGACTGTTCTTCTACGGTGGACAGCAGTGTATTGGGAAATTTGGATGGAAACACTTGATCAGTCTTATTGCGGGATTACTCATATTACTTTTGAACAAACCGCATGTTGGATTATTCCTATTAGTATTTGCTCCTCTATTACCGATCTCGAAAATCATGCCGCTGACTAAACCATTTAGAATTGCTGCGGTTCTTTCGATCCCTCTGCTCTTTCTTGCTTTCACATACACGCCTAGTTCTGTCAATATGTTGGAGAAGATCTCCTACAAACAAAAGGACATGATCAATATGGGAAAAGGCGGTATCTTTTTCGTTACAGACAGCTCTTTTTGTGCGTTTGACTATCACGAAAAATCGCATTTTAATATTGATACCGTTACTAATAAAATAGAAATCCACCATACAACACACGGCGAGTATAAGTTATTTGGAGAGTCCAAGTTTCAGCGTTTCAAAATGACTCCTTCTCAGAGACAATATGATATTTATCTGATCCAACCACCTTCTTACAGCTATATTCATACTACCGCAATTGATTATAATCGTTGGAATCTGATTAAAGCAGCTCCAAATGCGCTTACCAATACATTATTTCGACCTTACCCTAATGATCCTGGAAGTCCAATGAAGTTTGTCGCTTTTACGAGCAACCTTTTCTTATTGATCTTTTTGGTTTATTCTATCGCGCAGCGCAAAAAATTAAGTCCCGAAGAAAAAACGATACGCTTATATTTTATTCTAGCAGCTTTGTGCATCCTCTTATTGATCGGTTGGACTATACCGATTTTAGGTGCCATTGTACGTTATAAAGTTGGTGCCGAAATACTTCTTTTGCTCTATGCACTTATAGCAGCAAAACGCCCATTCCAAACAGAAATTCATGAAAACTAATCGTTTTATTGCGGGCTTATTTTCCTTGCTCTTATTTACTGGATGCTATCAAGGCGACAGTGCCGATTTAATCATACACAACGCTCAAATTTACAGTTGTGATGAATCATTTACCATCTATGAAGCTATGGCGATTAGAGATGGAAAAATCATACAACTCGGACCCGAAAGAGAAATTCTAAATGGCTACAAATGTGATCATCTAATAGATGCGCAATTAAGACCCGTTTTCCCCGGATTTCATGACGGTCATGCCCATTTTTGGGGATATGCAAAAACACTAGCCCAAGCAGATTTGACTGGGTCCGCTTCCTTTGACGAATGTATTGATCGGATTCAATCCTTTGCTGAAACATGTGAGACGGAATGGATTGAGGGACGCGGTTGGGATCAGACCCTTTGGGATCCTGCTGCATTCCCAAACAATGCTCGTTTAAATGAATTATTTCCAGACCGACCTATTTTGATACGGAGAGTAGATGGACATGCGGCGTTAGCCAATCAAGCCGCATTAGATCTTGCTGGAATTACATCTGCTACGGTTATTGAAGGCGGATGGATTGAAGTTATAGACGGCAATTTGACCGGAATATTGCTTGATAATGCCTATGATCTGGTTGCGGATGTAATACCAGAAACGGATCCTGACACAAAACTAGCCTATTTAAAAAGAGCAGAAAACAGTCTTTTTGAAGTTGGTTTGACCTCTCTTAATGACGCGGGAATCAATCATGAAGATCGCGAACTTTTCGAGCAATGGTATGGCAATAATGACCTTACCATTAAGTCTTATGCCATGTTATTTGCGGATGATGAAAACCTCGATTTTGCAAAAACAGAAGGAATAAAAAATATTGGCAACCTCCATATCGGATCATTTAAACTATTGGCTGATGGTGCTTTAGGCTCCAGAGGCGCTTGTCTTATTTCACCTTATTCTGATTTGACAGACCATTATGGGTTTTTATTACGTGATTCTGCTGCTTTATATGACATTGCTTACTTCGCATCAGAAATTGGTTATCAAGTGAATACACACTGTATCGGAGATTCAGCTAATCGGGTCATGCTAAAAATATATGCTGATCTTAATCAAGGTAAACCGGATCATCGATGGAAGATTGAACATGCACAAGTCATTCAACCAGAAGATTTTGCCTATTTCCAAAATCACCATATCATTCCATCTGTCCAACCAACGCATTGCGCTTCTGACATGCGATGGGCAGAGCAAAGATTAGGGAAACACAGGTTGAAGCACGCTTACGCATACCAAACCTTGCTTTCCAAAACGGGTATGATTGTGCTTGGTACAGATTTTCCAGTAGAACGGATTTATCCTTTAGAGACATTTTATGCTGCCATCACACGTCAAGATCGAGAAGGGTCGCCCGAAGGCGGCTTCTACCCAGATGAAAGCCTAAGTCGAGAAGAAGCCCTTCTAGGTATGACCATTTGGCCTGCCTTTTCTAATTTTGAAGATCAAGAAAAAGGAACACTTGAAAAAGGAAAAGCAGCCGATTTTGTTATCCTGACAAAGGACATCATGAAAATAGCGCCTTCAGAAATTTTGACCACGTTTGTAGAGCAGACATTTGTTGATGGCGAATGTGTTTTTGATGGTAGATAATTATTTAAAACGAGGGGCAATTTACTGTCCTAAAGAGTTTGGGCATCTCTTTGCATGGCAATGAAAAACTCAATGAAATTTCATGCGAACCTCCAGAGGCATTTGTTAAAGTAGATATGGTAGCGTCATAACTATATCCTATCTTATAAACACCGGTTTCAACTCCCATCGAAAGAATGAAAGCATCTCCTTCTCTTACCCAAGCACCAAAAGTGACCGAACGATAATGGACATAACATCCAAGATTCCATTGCTTAGCTCCGGAGTGATAGGTATACAAAAAATTAGGATAAACAGTGGCGGTTTGTATACCTGGAGATTGGCCGCCAATTTCATAATTAAAACCTGCATGAAAAGTATAACGCGCAGAAAGTTCGCTATTTCGTAATGTCATACTTTGATTAGGTTCATTGAGATGCTTTGCCGCAAATCCTGCATAAAATTTAGGATTATGAATAAAAAAACCTGCAGACACATCAAAAAAACCGCGTGTTGACCAAGAGCTGTTCTTTATGAGGTTTGATGGCAAGTCATTTGTTCGATAGACAAAGCCATCTTTTGGATGTATTTGATCGCCAAATGACAATTTATTCCAGTCCAGAAACTTCTGATTCCAACTCGTCTGCCCGCCCATTTGCAGTTTCCAGTTCGCTGATAGTTGCAGGTGATAAGCGTAAGCCAAATTAACCGTTGTCCAATTTAGTGTGTTTTGACCAGCCATGTCATTGGTAATCATAAAAGCCAGACCACCGCGCAAAGATGGGGCATAAGCATCATAAGTGACGCTAATTGTAACATAGGCTCCTGAAATATTCATCCATTGGTCTTGGTTATTCAGATGAATTTCTGGACATCCATTTGCTCCAGCCATCGCGGGATTTAAATATATCGGATTGCTGTAAAATTGTGAAAACTCGGGATCTTGAGCAATTGCAGGCGTATTTAATAGAATGATCATAAAGGGAAAAATGTATCGCATATTATTGAGTTTTTGGTTATTCCCTCAGAATCATATTGAGCATAACTATGCTAAACGCAAAAGCATTTACAGGATAATCATATTCAATAAATCAAGAAGGAAATCGCAATACAAAAGGCCTTTTCTATTTTGATTTTTGTTTATAAGTAAAACAATTAAGTAGACTTAAAAGTTACATAACAAAACTTTTTTTTGAGTTTTTTTAACTTCAAAACACTGAAAAACAGCACTTAACAAAAGAAGGGTAAACAGCTTTAGACCATTTACCCTTCTTGCAAACCAAAGAAATCATCTGATCAATCAAATTGATCAGAAATCGTGCGTACCAAACAAAAACGACGCACTTTTAAAACAGGGAACCACCCCTGTCTCAACCTGATTTTTGCAAAGTAATATCAGGTTGAAATTCTTTGGGTTTGACTCAAATATAACCAAACAAATAGATCACACCCAAAGAATTGTTTTTTCAAGACATTAGAATGAAGGACACGAAATCGTTCTAAAACGCTTCGGCTTTTCCTTACAACTAAAATTGAATCCTAATGACAATTCATGTGAACCTCCTGACGCGTTCGTCAAAGGAGAAATAGTAATATCATAACTATAACCAAATCGGAATGACCCGGCATCAATACCCACAGAGAGGATAAATGCATCTCTTGGACGCCACCAAGCACCCGCCGTAAAAGCGCCGTACTTAATGTAGGTACCAACATTTAGCTGCATAAAGCCGTCTTGATAAGTATAGATCACATTCGGTGAAATAGCCGTCACATTCTGATACTGTGATCCTTTACCAAATTCAATATTTGCACCCATATGACCAGTAAAACGCATCGGCATTCTACTTTCGCCGTCAGGATTCAAAATCAAACTTTCTTCAGGGGTGTTCAAGTGTTTTGCCGCGAATCCGAAATAAAAGTTTTCCGAATAGCCCACAAGACCAGCTGAAACATCAAAGAAACCTTTTGTTCCCCAGCTATCGTTATCATTCCAAAAATTACCTCTTGGTAAATCACCTGTTTGATAAATAAATCCTCTTCGTGGATCAATTTGATCTCCAAAGGTCAACTTTGTCCAGTCCAAAAACTTCTGATTCCAAGTTGCTTGAGCACCGAATAGCATGGTAAATTTACGAGATACTTGTAGGTGATAAGAATACGCTAAATTAATTGTTGTCCAATTGAGCGTATTCTTACCAGCCATGTCGTTTGTTACCATCAAAGCTACACCGCCTTGCAAAACATTTACAAACTGGTCGTAAGAGACACTGTTTGTTACAAATGCTCCCGAGATATTAGCCCATTGATTCCTGTAATTCATGTTTAACCTAGGGCAACCATGTGTTCCGGCCATTGCTGGATTCAAATAAATCGGATTGGCATAAAACTGGGTAAACTCAGGGTCTTGTGAAAAACCAGTGAGTGAAAACACCAGTGCACATATGCTGATTATTTTTTTCATAATATTAATTGTTGAGTCTTACTTTTCTTTTTCCTCCGACAATTCTTAATCCGAGGCTATGTGAACCCATCCGTTGATTCAACGCATAGGAAGTTGATTGATCGTATTGATAAGTTAGGCTAACGTGTTTAAGCTGAAGACCTATAGAGGCTGCAAAATCTTGTTTTGTAGAATAAGCACCACCCATGGTGAAAGCTCCAACTCTCGCGTTAAATCCTGCCCATCCCTCTGTGTTTGCTCCAAAATGACGACCTGTAATAAACGGACTAAAAGATCGATCTCGATTGTTTTTCAAGAAATCTAACCCTATGATTCCTGTATAGCGAACCGGTGCAGCTTCAGGCTCAAAGCTTCCTTCAACTGGATACACACTGGCATAATGTCCGCCAAGGTTATCTGCACTGAAGCCGACATACATTCTTTCAGCATTTAATACAAAACCTGCGCCCCAGTCTTTGTACCAGATCTGATTGGCTCCGGCCGTGTAGGCTTCAGGCTTATTTAATACCAATCCTCTTTCTAGTTCAAATGCATTAACTGAACCGAAGTTTTCATTGCGTCCATCGATCATACCTAATGTTAATTTGATCCCCGGCTCTAACACCAGATTATCTCCTAAATTGATTTTTGGTGAATAGGTTAAGTTAATACTGTATTGACCAAAAGCACCTGAATGCGCCGTTGCGGCATCAATGCTTATTCCAACACCACCGCGGATACCACTTCTGTAATTATCAAAAGCAATTCTGCTGCGTTGCATAGCGATTTCAGATCCCAACCACTGCGCTCTGGTATTCATTTCAAAACGTGGTTTTAAAAGTCCGCCTGTAAAAGCTGGGTTAAAATTAGTCAAGTCATTTTCTGGTAGTATTAATCTAGGATCTCTTAGATTCGTTAAACCAACAGGATAACCTAACATGCGTTCAACTTTTCTATAGAATCGTTTAGCTTTATAAGAGAAGGCATTCAACTTGAGATTCGAACTTGGTTTTAAATCTAATTCAACATCTGTCAATCCAGGATTATTTGCATAATGTGCAACGTTACCAGAACCCTCTAGATTATCCAGTGCCTGATCAATCGCTTTTCCTCCTTTTACAATCATTGCTTCTTCAACAGTATGTACCTCATCGAATAAGCTGGTATGATTTTGTGTTGTGGTTAAAGCATTGCTTTCTCCATTTACATCTGCATCAGGTCGACTATTGGTATTGTTTGAACGGCTATCGTATTGTGCATTATTTCGTTCTTTCTGATTGGCCGTCAAACTAGTTGTATAATCGTTCAATTGATTATCGGTTACATCATTCGATTGAACGTCCGTAACGGTTGAACCGGTTTCAGTGGGGATAAAGAAACTATGGTTCGTATGATAATCGATAGAAGTGGTTGCGCGCTCTGAGGCGAGCGTATCATTTGAATCGCCTGAGTTAATCAAGTTAATCCCACCGAACAATAATCCAGTGATCAAGAACGCTGCGGCAGCCCAGCCGTACCATCCGGCCACTTTCCTTTTGCGCTCAAGCTTGTGTTGATTGGGGTATATGACATTTTCTGTTGGAATTACGGTGTTTTGCCATGCGTCTACGTCTGGCTCAAAGCTAGAGTTCTGAGCTAAAAATTGCTCAAAGACTTCTACCTCACCGGAAGAGAGATTCCCTTCCATGTAATCGAACATCCATCTGTCAAAATTTTCGTGAATATTCATACGAGTACTGTTAGATCCTTTAGATGTTTCTTTAATTTCTTGCGGGCACGAAATAGATAAACTTTCACTTGTGATTCGGACAAGGAAAGTATTTCTCCAATTTCTTTATAGTTATATCCTTCAAGGTCTCTCAATAAAATGATCGACTTTTGAACAGGTGGTAAAATTGCCATACAATTCGCGACAACTTCTTTCATTTCAAATTCATGTGCATGCGACTCAACCGTATGATTAGATACTGTTGTTTCTTGATACGTCATTCGACTATTTTTCTTGATCATATTAATCAAGGCATTGTGTGCACAGGTGAATAGCCATGATTTGGCTTTTTGAAATTCTACCTTTTTTCTGTTCTTCCACAATTTCTCAAAAGCATCTTGCACAATATCATCAGCATCCTCTTTATTCTTGAGGTATTTCAGCGCAAATCCGTACAAACGTCCGGAGTAGTCTTTCACTGTGCTATTGTATTCTTTCCTTGTCAAAATCGCGTTTTCTTGAATGTTATAACATCCCTTAACAAAAAGCTAAAACAATCTAACGGTCCCAAAAGTTACAGGTACGTTATTTTTTTTTTATTTCTTAGAATGTACAAGTTACGAAATTATTATCAGTTCGCTGATTCTATGGGTATTTTTAGTATATTTCAAGAACGAAAAAAACATTAAAACATTTCCTTAATATCAAAATAAATGGACGTAAAAAGATTATTTGACCTTCCGTATTATCAGATGGAAAAATTCCCACAGGATGAAGCATTCTGTGACAAAGTAGACGGAGAGTGGCGAAAAACCTCCACTGCAGAGTATATTGAAAAGGCGAATGCTATAAGTCGCGGTTTAATTAAAAAGGGTATTGAACCAGGTGATAAAATTGCCATGATTTCGAATAATAGATCGGAGTGGAATATCTGCGATATTGGTATTCAGCAAGTCGGCGCCATTGGCGTTCCGGTTTATCCCACGATCAGCGCTGAGGATTATGATTATATATTTAATGATGCCGGTGTAAAGTTGTGCATTGTTTCCGATGAGGAATTATACCACAAGGTTAATTCCATTATCGATAATGTAAGTACCCTAAATGAGGTTTACGTTTTTGAAGCCGTGAACGACACAAAATCATGGACTGAATTATTGGAGGATCCCGATGCTGAATTGGATGCAGAAATTGAGAAACGTAAAGCAGCGATTAAATATGAAGATTTGGTTACTCTGATTTATACCTCTGGTACAACTGGAAATCCAAAAGGTGTTATGCTTTCTCACCAGAATTTACTAAGCAATGTAATCGCCTGTGAGCCACGCCTACCGGTTGATTCATCGGCGAAATCATTAAGTTTTTTGCCCGTTTGCCATGTCTATGAACGCATGTTATTATACCTTTATCAATATACAGGTGTTTCTATTTATTTTGCAGAGTCAATGGACACCATTGGCGATAATTTAAAAGAAGTTAAACCGCAAGTATTTACTGCAGTGCCTCGACTATTAGAGAAAGTATACGATAAGATTATCGCAAAAGGAGAAGCATTAACAGGTATTAAAAGAAAACTATTTTTCTGGGCCGTTGACATAGGTGAGCAATATGATGTTGTCGGACGCTCTGGATGGTATAATTTTAAATTAAAAGTTGCTAGAAAACTCATTTTTAGCAAATGGCAAGAAGCACTTGGCGGACAAACATTGGCAGTCGCTTCTGGAAGTGCGGCTTTACAACCACGTCTAGCGCGGGTTTTTTTAGGGGCTGGCATTCCAGTGATGGAAGGTTATGGTTTGACGGAAACTTCTCCTGTTATTAGTGTAAACTTTGAGGAAGGTAATAATGTACGTATTGGAACAACCGGACCGGTTTTAGACAACGTCGAAGTTAAGATTGCCGAAGATGGTGAGATTTTGGCGAAAGGACCGAATGTGATGATGGGATATTATAATCAACCTGAAAAAACGGCTGAAGCTATTGATAAGGACGGTTGGTTCCATACAGGTGACATAGGAGAATTCGTCGAAGGTAAATTCTTAAAAATCACTGATCGAAAGAAAGAGATTTTCAAAACATCTGGAGGGAAATACATTGCTCCACAGGTGATGGAAAACAAGTTTAAAGAATCACGTTTTATCGAGCAGATCATGGTCATTGGCGAAAATCAAAAAATGCCAGCTGCTTTCATTGTTCCTGCTTTTGAATTCATCCAAGAATGGGCCAAACATAAGGGACATAATATTGGTTCTTCCGAAACTGATATTGCCAGCAGCGAAATCGTAATCGAGCGGGTACAAAAAGAAGTAGATGGATATAATGCTGGATTTGGAAAATGGGAGCAAATCAAACGTTTTGAATTGGTGGATCATTTATGGACACCTGAATCGGGCGATTTAACACCTACACTTAAACCAAAACGTCGTGTTTTATTGGAAAGACACAAAGATTTATACGATAAGATTTATAGCTAAACCGTCTGAAGAATAGAAAAAAGACCTGCATTTATTGTGGGTCTTTTTTTTCTGCAATTTATTAGACAGGGCAACCGCTTCGGATTCCAGCCGTTATTGAGGGGAAACAGAACAGCTTAATCCTTTTTATCCAAAAATGAAAAGACAGTTAAATTTAATTCTATTCACCTTTAGCTTTGTGATATTTGTATGTCATTTGTCATATGCGCAAACCAAAGTCCTTTTCATTGGCAATAGCTATACCGGAGCGAATAACCTTCCGTTGCTTGTCTCTGAAATTGCTGCAGGAAAAGGTGAAGAAATTACATACGATTCGTATACGCCGGGCGGTTACCATTGGCGGCTGCATAAAGACAATGCAACAACGATCGGAAAAATAGATAGTGAAAACTGGGACTTTGTCGTCCTTCAGCAACAAAGTCAAATCCCATCTTTACCTGAAGAAATTACGGGAGAAGATCATAGCAATCCTCATGCGACCGCTATTTGCGATACTATACGCAGCAATTTTGATTGCACTTACATTATCTTTTTCATGACTTGGGGACGTAAAAATGGTGATGATTATTATTGTGACTTCCATCCTCCTGTATGTACCTATGACGGCATGCAAACGGAGTTAAGAAATGCATATGTCAATTTTGCTATCGAGAATGACGCGTCTGTGTCTCCCGTGGGTGAGGCTTGGCGCTATGTGATTAACGATTCGCCTGAGATTGAACTCTACACGGGAGATGAAAGTCATCCAAACATCAATGGTTCTTACCTAGCTGCATGTGTTATGTATGCTACGATATACCGAGAAAGTCCATTAGGAACAACTTATACGGCCTCATTAGACGCAGACCTCGCCGAATATTTTCAGACCGTTGCTGCCACAGTCGTCTTAGGAGAGGAGTTTGATGTTTGGCGTATTGATACTTATGATGAAGTAGACGCCATCGCCAATTTCGATTATTATATAGACGATTTAACCGTCAATTTTGAAAACTTAAGTGAACATGCCACAAGTTGGGAATGGAATATCGATGGAACAATCTATATAGAAGAAAATCCCAGCCACACTTTCCCATCATCGGGAATTTATGAAGTGATTTTGACTGTTTATGGTTGTAACGGTGATGTGCAAGAGATGACAGCGTCCATTGCTGTTGCGTCTGACTTGTCGAATGAAAAACATTCATTAGCTCGTGTTGAATTATATCCCAATCCAACAGTTTCCAATTTGACAATTCAAACTAGTGACAACCAACAAAAGGAAATTATATTAATGGATAAGCATGGTAAAATTCTGTTCAAACATTTCATGAAAGAATCATCAACAATTGATCTGTCGAATTACGAAAATGGCATCTACCTCATTACTGTTAGCGGGGTTCATTATCGCGTTCTCAAACAATAACCAATCAGCTAAACTCGGCCTTTAAACTCAGGTCAAGACTTTTAAAAGAGTGAGTCAAGGCACCTGAAGAGATATAATCTACACCGGTTTCGGCATAAGCCAAAATCGAATTCGCATTGATACCACCAGAAGCTTCGGTTTCAAATTTATCGGAATCAATAATTGATAAGGCCTCTCGAATTTGATCTGGTGTAAAATTATCCAACATGATTCGATCTACCCGACCGTCTGCAAGGACCTGTTTTACCTCAGCTAAATTGCGCGTTTCAATTTCAATTTTAAGCGACTTATTTTTTGATTTAAGGTATTGATGGGTTCGTTCGATAGCTTGTTGAATTCCTCCTGCATAATCGATATGATTATCTTTAATCATGACCATATCATAGAGTGCAAACCGGTGGTTATGTCCGCCTCCAATTTTTACTGCCCATTTTTCCATGAGACGAATTCCAGGAGTTGTTTTTCTTGTGTCTAACAATTTAGTGGGAAGATGCGCAATGATGCTCGCTAGCTCATCTGTTTTGGTCGCAATACCACTCATGCGCTGCATAAAATTCAGCACCAAACGTTCTGCACTCAAAATTGACCGTGATGGGCCTTCTACATAAAAGGCAATATCCCCTTTGTTAATGCGAGCACCATCCTTAATCAGCACTTCCATTTGTAATTTGGGATCTACTCTTTTAAAAATAATCTCAGCTAATTCTACACCAGCCAAGACACCATCATCTTTTACTAATAAACGTGCTTTGCCGTGACCTTGTTCAGGAACGGTAGCTAAACTCGTATGATCACCGTCTCCAAGATCTTCAATTAACGCTCTTTCAACAATCTCGAGAATCGATTCTCTATTTAAATAATCCATTCTAAGTTTTACTTGATTGCAACGAAAGCGTTCACATCCGCTTCAGAAATTTCTTCACCTCCTAAAATAACGAGGCGCTCAACAACATTTCTTAATTCACGGATATTTCCAGTCCAATCAATACCTTGTAACGCTTTGACAGCAGTATCAGAAATTGATTTGGTCGCCATCCCATATTCGCCGCATACTTTCTCAAGGAAAAATTCAGTTAAGATTGGAATGTCATCTACTCTTTGATTTAAAGAAGGAACTTTAATCACAATTACACTTAAACGATGGTAAAGATCTTCTCTGAATTCACCATTTTCA
>Ga0181558_10002935_pt1 | contig 15883 bp, 8 predicted proteins | sample 011ome_22_FD_133754 | JGI IMG/M metagenome (GOLD analysis project Ga0181558, IMG submission 133754) | Coastal salt marsh microbial communities from the Groves Creek Marsh, Skidaway Island, Georgia - 011507BT metaG (megahit assembly) | ecosystem: Environmental > Aquatic > Marine > Intertidal zone...
CGCGCTCGAGTCGCGCGCGCGCGCGCGCGCGGCGTCCGACCTGCGCGCGCTCTCCACGCTCCTGCCCCTGGACGCGAAGCTCGTCGTCGCGGACAAGGCGGAGGCGGTCGACGAGAACGACGAGGACCCCATGACGGTGGTGGTGGACCGGCTCGCGCTGCGCGCCGGGGACCTGGTGCGCGTGTTGCCCGGCGAAGTCATCCCGGTGGACGGCGCCGTCGTGTCCGGCGCCGCCGCGGTGGACGAGGCGACGCTCACCGGCGAGCCCCTGTTCGTCGCCAAGGCGGTGGGCGACGACGTGAGCGCGGGAACCGGCGTGTTCGAGGGGCCGCTCACCGTGCGCGCCAGCGTGGCTGGCGACGGGAGCGTCGCCGCCGGAATCGCGCGTACCGTTGCCGACGCGCAAGCGCGCGCCGCGCCCGTGCAGCGCCTGGCGGACGCCGTCGCCGGGCCCTTCGTCTACGCGGTGATGGCCGCCTCGGCGTCGACGTTCGCGTTCTGGTCCCTGCTCGGCGACGCCGCGTTCCCGGGCGCGCTCCTCGAAGCGTCCAACGGCGCGGGCGCGACCCTCGGCGCGCTGAAGCTCGCCACCGACGTGCTCGTCGTGGCGTGCCCCTGCGCGCTCGGGCTGGCGACGCCCACCGCCGTGCTCGTCGCGACGTCCGCGGGCGCGCGGCGCGGGCTGCTGCTGCGCGGCGGCGACGTGCTCGAGGCGGCCGCGAACGTCGGCGTCGTCGCGCTGGACAAGACGGGGACCATCACGGAGGGCAAGCCGCGGGTCACGGGTGTGGCGGCCACCGGGAACGCCGTCAACGCCGACGTGCTTCGCTTCGCCGCCGCCGTCGAGGCCACCACCACGCACCCGCTCGCCGCGGCGGTCGCGGCGGCGTCCGCGGCGGCGGGGGAGAAGACGCCTCGCGCGAAGAACGCCGAGACCGTCCCCGGGCGCGGCGCTTCCGCGCTCGTGGAGGGCAAGCGCGTGTTCGTGGGTGAGCCCTCGTGGGTGGAGAGCGCGGTGGGCGCGGGGGGGGGGACCGCGGCGGCGCTCGGCGCGGCGGCGGCGGAAAACTCCGAGGCGCTTGGCGGCCCCGCCGCCGCCGCGTGCAGTTTGGTGTGCGTGGGCGTCGAGGGCGAGGGCGTGATCGGCGCGCTCGCGCTCGCGGACCGGATCAGGCCGGGTGCCGCGGCGTCCGTGCGTCGGCTGCAGGAGATGGGCATGCGGGTGGTCGTGCTCTCCGGCGACCGGCAGCCCGCGGTGGACGCGGTGGCGCGCGAGCTCGGGTTGACCGGCGCCGGCGCCGTCGCCGTCGGCGGGCTGCTCCCCGACGACAAGGCGGCGTTCATCGAGCGCCTCAGGGCCGAGGCGAACGGCGCGGGCGTCGCCATGGTGGGCGACGGAATCAACGACGCGCCGGCGCTCGTCGCGGCGGACGTCGGGATGGCGGTCAGCGGGGGCATGGAGGCGACCGCCGCCGCGGCGGGCGTGGTGCTCCTGGGCGAGGGCCAGGGGGGGGAAAAGTACGAGTCCCCCGGCGGTGGCGTCGGCCAGGCCGCGGACGCGATCGAGCTCGGGCGCAACGCGCTCGGCAAGATTCGACAGAACCTGGGATGGGCTCTGGCGTATAACCTCGTGGGCGTCCCGGTCGCCGCGGGGGTGTTGCTCCCGGAATACGGCATCAGCCTGAATCCCGCCGCGGCGGGCGCCGCGATGGCGTTTTCGTCCGTCGCGGTGGTCACGAACTCGCTGCTCTTGAAAACGCCGAGGGGGGAGACGGACGTCTCGGCGCGCGCGGCGACCGCGCCAACCTCGCGATAGCCGACGTGCGCGGTTTACGCGGCTGATCGTGTTACAACACTGAAATAATAGTCCCCTCTGAACCCTGGACGCTCGCCGGCGCCGTGGTGGGTCTGAAAAAATCATAAAAATCATACACCCGACGACGCCGGAAACGCCGCCTCCCGCTCGGCGTCCTTCCCGGTTTCGCGCTCGCGCCCGCGTTCGTCCTCCCGCGCCGGCGCGAACGTGACCACGTTGGAGACGCCCTCGGGCTCACGCGCGTACACCTCCTCCACCAGCCGTTCCGAGATGGCCCACAGCTTCTCCCCGAGCGCCGCGTCCAGCGCCTCCTCGCCCGGTCGCTTGACCCCGAACTCGGGCCGGAACCACCCGCGAAGGAACCCGCCGCCCAGGGGGTGCGCGTCCTCGCCCGGCACGTCGAAGGACGGCGGCCCGCACAGGTACGCGCCGGACATCTCGCCCGTGTTCTTTCCGAGCACCATCTGCGTGGTGAAGCGGCCCGCGTTCTGCACGGTGGTCGCCAGCGGGGGGTGGTCGAACATGAACTTCAGCATCGCGCGCACGGGCGCCGACTGCAGCCGGAACAGTCCCGACGACGGGACGAAGCCGGGGGAAAACGCGTTGACGACGACGCCCGCCGCCTCGGCGCGCCGCGCCAGCTCGCGCGCGAACAAAACGTTGCACAACTTGCTGTCCTTGTACGCCTTGTTCCCGTCGAACGCGCCTCCGTCGCACATGGAGAAATCGCCCGCCTCCATGCCGGCGAGGTCGCCGAGCGTCGGCGTCGCGCCGTTGCGCCCGTCGGGGCTGGTGGGATCGTGCACGCACGACGACGTCACGGCGACGCGCGAGCCGCGGCGCATGCACGGCAGCAGGTCGCGCACGAGCGCGAAGTGCCCGAGGTGGTTCACCCCTATGGTCTCCTCGAACCCGTCGTGCGTGCGCCGCGGGGCGCCACGCGCGCTCACGCGGTTGCCCGCGCGGTCGGGGGCCACGCCCGCGTTGCACACCACCGCGTCGAGCGCGACGCCGCGCCGGCGGAAGCGCTCGGCGAAGGCGCGGACGCCCGCGAGTCTCCCGAGGTCAACCACGACGGGCTCGGCGCTTCCCCCGAGCGCCCCGGCGTGCGCCGCCACCTCCTCCGAGGCCGCGCGCGCCTTCTCCGCGCTCCGAGCGGCGACGAGAACGTGACACCCCGCGGCGCACATCTGCTTTGCCGCCTCGAGCCCGATGCCGGAGGACGCCCCCGTGATGAGCACGGTTTTGCCCGTTCCGTCGAACGTCGCGTCGACGCCCAGGGGCAAACGCGAATCGCGCGAGGCGGCATGTACGGGCACCGCGCGACGCGCGACGGGCCGGCGCGCTCGGCGGCGCGCGAGCGGCGCGGGCGCGCACACAGCGGACGTCGAGCCAGCGAAACATGATGCGGATGCCATCATCCCACGCGGTACCGTGCCGGAGGGGCGGGCGGCGCAATCGCGATTGCAGCTGGATATCTCAAAAAGCGCGGATGGATTCACAAAAAGGGGGCTTTTTGGTTTAGGCGACGTATCAGAGCCCGCCCTGTGAGGCTCTCGGCGCGCCAAAACGACGTGTCGACGTGGCACAATCAATCGCCCGACGCCTCGGACGAGACATTTTTTCCTGTATAGGCGAGTGGCAAAACTTTCAACCTTCGCGACGCTTCCCTAGCTAGCAACTAGATAATATGTATGCGTGACGACGCGCGTCGTCTCGGCTCCGACGCCGCGCGAGGGTCGGAGCCACGTCTCAACGTCTCGCCGTGACTGGTACTGGTGATACACGTGGGTTCGCGGCGCGTGCGCCCTTTCGCTCGAGGGCGCGCGCCCGGGACTGCTCTTCGTAAAAAATACCGCGCCGCCGGTCACCGCGGCGTCGCGGGCGGCACGTCCTCCGCCTTCACCGCGGCGGAGAAGGGATTACACGCCTGCGCGGTGCCCCCCGCGGCGTTCCCGGACGCGGCGACGAACATGGACATGAGCATGGCCATCGTCGCAGGGTCCGCCGCCGGCGGCGGCGCCGCGCCCATCCCGAGCATCGCCGCAAAGGGGTTGTGCGCCGGCGCGGGCGCCGGGGGCACCGTCCACGGCATGTGGAACGACGGCGCCGCCGGTTGTGATGCCACCTTGGGGCTGTTCGACATCGACGCGCCCGCGTCACTGAGCCCCGGCGCGAGCAGACGCGCCTGCACGAACGCGGCGCGCGACGCGAACGTCGCCCACGGCTCGGCGCCCAAAACTGCCGGCGCGCCGTTCGCGTCGACGTACGCAATCTGCAGCGCGCTCGGGTCGTACCTCCCGCCCGCCGGCCGCGCGGCGCCGACGAGGTCCGCGAGCGTGACGTGCAGGGCGTCGAACGAGTCGATCGCGCCGAGGTCGATTTTTCGTCGCGCGGACGCGCCGCGGCCCGACCCCGCGGGCGCCGGCACGAGCTCGACGTCGCACTCCACCGTCCGCGCCGCGCCCCCGGGCGCCTTCGCGGCGGGCGCCGCCGCCGCCGGCGAGGTGGGCAACGCGGGCGCGACGCCCGCGAGCGAATCGATGGAGATGGGGGCTTTAGACGCAGTCGGCCGGTGCGTCGCACCCGCCTGGCCGGGCCCGGGGAACCCCGAAAACGCAGTCGCGCCCGGGAATCCCCCGAACGTGCCGAACGCGCTCGACATCCCCTGACTCATCGCGCGCAGCACCGCTTCTTTGTGCCTGAGCTCGTCCAGCGCGGACGCCGCCGCGTTCAGCAGCGGCGCGGCGAGCAGAGGGTTTGGCGCGCCCGCAAGCCCGTTGACGTGCGGCGGGAACCCGGCGATCGGCGCGCCGTGCGCCCAGCCGTTCTCCTCTCCGAGCCACCGCGGTCGTTTCGCGCCCGCCGCGCCCTCGGCGGCGCCGCCGCGCTGCTTGCTTCTCCCGCCGGCGGACCACCGCATGTGCTTCTGGCAGTGCTTGTGCCCGGGCATGGCCATCTCCGAGCACCGCCAGTTCTTCCCGTCGTTGCGGCTGCACCGCATGCGCCCCTCGGGAATCTCGATCGGGGGCGCGCCGTTCCGCCGCGACGCGCCGAGTTTCGGCTCCTTCTTCGCGGCGGGCGCGGGTTTGGACGGCGGGCGCGCCGCGCGGCTCGGCGCGTCCACGTTCGTCGCCTCCGCCGCATCCTCCGCGGCGTCGATCGCCCCCTCCGTGGTCTTCGCGCTCCCGTCGCTGTCCATGCGCGCGCGCTTCGTCACCGGCTTGCCGTCGTCCGCGCGTTCATTCTCACCGCTCGACGTCTGCCCGCGCTCGCCGCTGCTCGTCTGCCCGTGCCTGTCCAGCGGCCCGCCGGGGGAGGTCTTCCACTTCTCGTCCGACGCCTTGGCGCTCGCGGGGGCAGCCTCGGGCTCGGTACGCGTCGTTGTCATCTCTTCTAGTCTGTCTTGCAGTACGTGCGGGTCAACTCGCGGGATTCTCCCGTCGGTCTGCGCGCGAGAAAGGAGAGGAGGGTCAGCGAAAAACGAAAAACACGAAAAACACAACGAGACGCGTTACGAAACGAGGATAGCCGAATAATATCGCAAGATGCGTCAGCATGTCCACGTGAGCGGCCCGGCCGGCAGGGCGTGCCGGTCGCGTGCGCCGCGGCGACGGGCTCGAGAAGCGCGCAGTCGTGACGACAGGGCGGCAGAACGCCACCGCCGGGCAAACCGCTCGTTCCTCGCGCGTCGTTCCGCACGCAGCGACGCTTTTCCTGGCGCGAGCGACTCGGAAAAACGCGCTTTCGCTCACCGCGTGTCCCGCGAGAAGCCGTGAATTTCTCTTGAAACGACTCCGCGGGACCGCGCGTCTCCGCGAGGACGCGAAGCTGGAGACGCGCCACGAGCGCACGGAGCACCGTTCGACCACTCAGAGATGCTGTGCCCGGCGCTCGCGCGCGCGCGGCGCCGGTTCCCGCGTGTCGACGCGACGTGCGCGCGCGCTCGTTCGAGAAAAAAGCATGCCTGACTCGTTGACGCACCGCTCTCCGCGTGGGCGTGCAAAAAGCGTGGGCTCTAGATGGACGTCAGTACGCGAGGGACGACGGCCCGTCGTGACGGTACCGCCGCGCTTGACTCGCGTGAGAAGTCTTCTCTGTGGCGCGTCGCGGGAATGTCTCGCGCGCGCTGTGAAGTGCCCGCGGGGCGCAGGCGCGACGCGCTCCGGCGACACGGAGCGAAGAAAAAAACCGAGCCACGTGGCGTGTGAGCCACAGACTGCCGAGTCACGCGCGAATTTCAATCAAAATCGGCGACAGAGAGCGGTTTTTAGACCAGAATTTAGGGGTCAACTCGAATGACAAATCTGTTACTCGAAAATCGCGCCAAAGTCGGTCAGGATTTTTTTTTTGGAAAGATCGAGAAGATCTCGACAGTCGAGACAGTCGAGACAGAGTCGCGAAAAAGCCGTCCGCCGTCCCTCGCGCGTCACGCGACTCTCTCGGTGACCTTGGCGAAGTCCACCTTGAAGTCATCGGGCAGGACCTCGAAGGTGATTCCCGTCCGTTGCACCGCGTCGATGAGCGCCTGCCCGCCCGCCACCGACGGCGTGAGCACGCCGCCCACGAACGGCAGCTCGTCGCGTTTGAGCGAGAGCAGCAGAGTCGTCTCGACGGAGACGCGCGCGGTTTCGTCGTAGCCGTCCCCGCCGGAGACGCGCGCGCGCACGCGCGCGCCGTCCTCCGCGACGGCGTTGACGTAGTAGTCCATGAAGAGCTTCCCGCGCGTCTCGTCGTCCAAACCCTGGCCGAGCTCGTACAGCTTGCCCTCCGCCTTGAGCTTCTCCTCCTCCTTCTTGGAGGAGGTGTTGGCGCTCGCCGCGGCGCGCGCGGAGGCCTCGTCCGGGAACAGCAGGTGCTCGCAGTAGTTGAACTTCATGCCGTACGGGTCCTCGCCCATGTCCATCAGGAGCCAGTTCGAGCGGCGCACGAGGCGCGTGTCGTAGAAGGCGTACGTGAACGGGCCGGACCACCCGTCAAAGTCGTCCCAGTGCTCGATCTTGTTCAGGCACTTGTCCGAGTCCTCGGCGCGCTTGCCGTCGCCCACCGCGCCGCCCAGCGCGAACGGGTCTGCCATGATCTTCGCCACCTTGCTCATGGCCTTGGTCATCGCCGCGCGCGTCGCGAGCGTCCCGCCGGAGGGCACGCCGCCGTTGCCATGCATGAACGTGTGCATCCGCGCGATGTCCGCGTCCGTCTTGGCGCGCAGCGCGCCGGCGGCGTAGAACGCCGCGACGTCGGGCAAGCCGCCGGCGCCCGCCGCGTTGGGGCAGACGATCACGCGCCGCTTCTTGGCGTAGTCGTGCAGACCGACGAGCTTGTGCGTGAACGGCACCTCGCCGTTGACGTCGACGTAGTCACAGTCGTACTCCAAACACGCCTGCACGAGCAGGTGCGCGTTGGTGTTCATGAACGGGCCGGCCACGTTCAAAACGCACCGCGCGCAGAGCGCGAGCGCGCGGATGTCGCGCGCGTCGGCGATGTCCGCGCGGAGCACGTCGGGCGCGTAGGCGACGTCGGGGAACTTCTTCTTGATCTCATCGATACGCGCGTGGAGCTTCGCGGGGGTCCGCCCGGCCAGCACGAACGTGATCTCCGTGCCCAGTCCTTTCACGTGCTCGTAGATGTACTCCAGGATGAGCTTGCCGGTGTACCCGGACGCGCCGTACACCACGAAGGCGTGTTTCCGGTCCTCGCGCGCGGTGGTCTTTCCGAAGCGCTCCTGGAAAAACGCGCGGAGCTCGTGCTCCTTGAGGGAGTCCCAGTACTTGTCGAACAGCTGCTTCTTGCCCTCGAAGAAGTGCTCGGTGAGGCCCTTCTCCACGTACTCCTTGCACAGCAGGGTCTCCACGAAGTCCAACGGGCGTTGCACGGACTCGGACGTGGGGTGCGCGACTTTCAGGGTCATCGGGCGTGTCGAGGCGAAGAGATGCGCGGCGGACGAAGGGGCGGAGGCGCGAGGGGACGAGGCGGGAAGCGCGCGGGCTCGGCGAGGCGGCGTGCGCACGCGGGGCACGCGGGAAGGCGGTGCGGTACGCCGTGCGGGCTCGGATGCGCGCGTGGAAGTGGTCGCGGCCTCGGGGGGTCGCGCCTCCTCGGGCGTGCCGAAGAAAAACGCCTGTTGTCAACTGTCGGTCTCCCGAGGAAAAAGTTCGACGTGTCGAGGCACCTGTCGCGAACGCGAACCGATCGCGGCACCGGGGGAGGGCCGCAGTCAGTCTGGTTTAGAGAAAACCAACCCGCAAAATGAGTAAATGACTCGTGCCCAAAACTGGCACCGTGAACGGCAAACAACGCGCGGAGGGACGCCGGGTTGAGCCACAACGAGCGGGGCGCGCGCCACCGCAGGGGCGTCTTGGATCGAGAGGCGCACCCGCGACGTGAACACAACGCTCGAGGAGTGGCTGTGTGACTCGTCCGTGGGGTTCCGCCGGGTTTGACGGAGCATCCATTTGCGGCATAATTGGACCGCGACACATTTCGTGTTTCCCCGCCTCTGCGCTGAGCGTCTCCTCGCTGGGAAACCGGGCGCACGGCCGTCATGGGAAGAGGAGCGGCGGCCTTGGCTGGCCACAGGAAACGCGATGAGTCGCATACCGTCGCTGAGCCCGCGATGCGCGGGTCGCTGAAGCGGGTACGTCTCGCGTCCGGCCCACCCGGTCGTGCCTAATTAGGGCGACGCTCTCGCCCGATCGGACCGAAAACCGTCACGACGGATGAAGACGCGTCAAACACGCGCGACGCTGACCCGTTCGTTCTCCGTTGATCTCCCGGTTCCGCACTCGACACAGCCCAAGTTCCGTCCCCAGCCTCCTCCCGAGACGGAGTACTACCCCTCGAACATCATGTTCGACCGGCGCGTGATCCGCGGGAACACGTACGCGGCGCAGCCCATTCCGGCGGCGCCGCCGACGGAGCGCGCGCGCCCGAAACCTCGCGCCGCGCCGCGCCGGCGCATCCCCGGCACGCCCGAGCCTGTCGAGGGGCGCCGGCACATGGACATCCAGACCGAGGCGTACCTGGAGGAGCTCGCGGACACCGTGCCCGAGGCTGAGGTGATGACGCAGACGGACGCGTTCGCGGATCGCCCGCCGACGCCGCTGTTCGTCCCGATGAAGATCGGCGTGGACGTCGAGACGCAGATCGAGAACGGCGACTTGTTCGACTTCGACTTCGAGGTGGAGCCCATCCTGGAGGTGCTCGTGGGGAAGACGCTCGAGCAGGGCCTGATGGAGGTTATGGAGGAGGAGGAGCTCGCGGCGATGCGCGCGCACCAGGAGCACTTCGAGCAAATCCGCAACGCGGAGCTCGTCGCGACGCAGCGCATGGAGGCGGCGGAGCGGCGCAAAGCCGAGGAGCGCGAGCGCCGCATCGCGCAAGAGAAGCAACGCATCGAGCGCGAGAAAGCCACGAGGGAGAAGGTTGCGGCGCAGACGTTCGCGCGCGGGTACACGTCCGGGCTTCTCGGGAACGTGTTCGACAAGCTGTACGACTCTGGATTTTTTTACGACCCCGTGCAGCGCGAGATCGAGACCGATTTCGTGCCTTGGTTCGAGGACCAGGTCGTGGCGGAGTGTTCGAGCGCGGCGGCGTCCCGCAAGTGCGTCGACGAAATCATTAAGAAGGCGTTCATGGACGCCGCCGCCGCGCAGGCAGCGGGCGCGGAAAACCTGCAGCGCGAGGTTGACGATGCGCGGGCTCGGAGAGCCGCCGAGGCGGAGGCGAAGGCGGCGGCGGCGAAGGCGGCGGCGGAGGAACGCGTCGCGCTCGCGCAGACGGCGCTGGACATCTTCATGAAGGTCCCTGAGGGCGAGATCCCCGAGGGCGAGCCCGCGCCCGAAGCGGTGGTGTCCCAGGAGAAGTTCGAGGAGGCGAAGCACACGCTCAAGGAGACGGCGGCGAGGACGGAGAAGGAAGAGGCGGAGGCGCTGGAGGAGGAAGAGGCGAAAAACGCCCACGCGCTTCGCCTGCTGAACCTCCTGCTCACGCCACCGGAGGTGGCGGAGGGGGAGGAGGCTGCGGAGCCCGCGCTGACCCAGGAACAGCTGGACGAAGCCAAGAAGGCGCTCACGCCGGAGCCCGAACCCGAGCCCGAGGCGGAGGGAGACGCGCCCGCGGAGGGAGAGGGCGACGCGCCCGCGGAGGACGAGGCGTCGCCCGCAGAAGGCGAGGCGCCGCCCGCGGAGGGTGACGCGCCCACGGCGGAGGGCGATGCGGCGGAAGGCGAAGCCTCGAAGGAGCCCGAGCCCGCCTTCGAGCCCCCCTCGGCCGACGTCCTGAAGCACTTGATCGAGGCTGGGACGGTGACGGATGAGAAAATCGTCGCGGCGCTCGTGTCCGAAACCCCCGAGCCCCCCGCGGACGCGATTCTCGACCAGCTCCTGGAGAACGAGGTCCTCACCGACGACCAGATCGCCAAGGCGCTCGTGGCAAAACAGCTCGAGGACGAGAGCGGGGAGGGTGCGGAGGAGGAACCGGCGGCGGAGGAACCGGCGGCGTAGAATCGTAGAACTCCGACGCGCGCTTGTAACGAGCTCGCGCGGTCGCTAAACTGAATCGTCCGGATGACGCCGAGACGACATGACAACGTCTCCCCTACTTACCCCGTCCCTATCCCAGCGCTCCGGGTTTCAAAACTCGTCCCCTCGCGCGGCCAAGCTACTCGTGAACCGCTGCGTCAGGATGTGGAACACCCTGCTCAGCCACACGCACCCTAGCACCACGAACAGCAGGTTTATTCCTCTGACCTCCCCTCCCCGCATGGGATTCCTACGCTTGAACCCGTTCGCCGTGCGCTCGGGAAACCCCTCCGGAAGCTCCTCTTCGAACTTCACCGACTTCCAAGGACTCGCACCTTGTCCCGCCCCCCTAATCGTCTCGCCCAGTATGCTCTTTGGTATCGGCGTCCCCTCGCCGTCCCCCGAAGGCGTCGAGAGCGTATCCTCGTCTATCGCATCGCGCGCATCGTTTTCTCCAGCTTCGACCGCCCCGCGGCCGCTCACTCCGGCCGCGTCGTTGCCGCTCGCGCGCGTGATCATCAGACCAAACGCGTGCTCGGCGCCTCCCGCGGCGTTTTGCCTCGGGAGCGCCCGCGTTCACCTGGGCGAGCGTGGGACCACCGCCGCCTTAGATTTGATTGTGGTGTTCGTACCCGAACTTGAGGTGACTCATGAAAATCGTCGAGGATGACATTTTTATCGTGCAAGGCAGCCAGTTCTTGTTTGTGACTGAACTTGCACTTGGGCACCGTGCAGCTGTTGAACAAACAGTCGCGACTTCCGAGCGCCGGTTTCACTTTCTGCTCTGGCGAACCTCATCAGTTCCGCTCGCGCACGGCCGCGAACGCCTTGTCTCCAAACCCGGCACGTCCATGCAGACTTGCGGTCTCGCGACCGTGCGCTCCGCTGATGTCAGGCTGGCGTGTAGACACGCCGTCGGCGGCGGCGCGGCTCGCTCGCTCTCGTCCCCCGTCGCGAGGACGACGCGCTGGACGCGAGGGTCATCTGGCGTCCGTCTCTCGCGCGCCGGACGCGTGCAGGTCGTCGCCGCGGCGAACGCGCCGAGAAGCTGCGACCGCAACCTCCTCGTCGTGGGCCCGGGCGTCCTCGGGAGCCTCGTGTGCCAGAGGTGGCTCAACGTACGTGCGCGACGCGCGACGCGCCCTCGGTTTAGGTTTTTTTCCACGCGCGCGACAAACCACAACGCCTCCTTTCGGCGTCTCGCGAGCGCGCTTTTTCCCGATCCCGGCTGACCGACGCGGTCCCCCTCGTCCCGCGCGACCGTCTCGTCGTCCCCGCGTCGTCCCCGCAGCTCTTTCCCGCGGCGATCGTGAAGGGTCAGACCAACACCGAGGACGCGCACGAGCGTCTGGAGTCCCTCGGCGTCTCGCCGCGGCTGAAATCAGCCGCCTCGCCGGCGGATGCGTTTCCCTTCGTCGTGTTCAGCGCGCCTCCCAGCGGGAGCGACGACTACGCCGCCGAGGTCCAGGCGGCTCTGAAGGCGTGGGACGGCACGGGGGGCTTCGTGTTCACCAGCAGCACGGCGGTGTACGCCGGCAAGGACGGCGAGGAGTGCGACGAGTCCACCCCCGAGTTCGCCGTCGGCGAGAACCAGCGGGCGGACCGCCTGTTGCGCGCGGAGGCGGCGGTGCTCGAGGCGGGGGGGTGCGTGGTTCGGCTCTCGGGCTTGTACCACGCCACTCGGGGCGCGCACATGTACTTCCTGAAGTCGCCCGAGCTCAAGTCGGGCGCGGACGGCCTGGTGAACCTGGTGCACTACGAAGACGCGGCGAGCGCCGTCGCGGCGGCGCTGGTCGCGCAGCTCGAGGGCGGGACCGAGGGAGGCGAGGTGTTCCTGGCGACGGACGGCGTGCCCATCTCGAGGCGGGATATGGTGCAGGCGTGCCTGGACAGCGGCGCGTTCGAGGGCGCCATGCCGGCGTTCGCGGAGGAGGACGATTCGCTCGGGAAGCGCATGTCCAACCAGCGCACGCGCCAGCGGCTGGGATGGGAACCCGCGTACGCCAGCTTCGCCGATTTCTGCGCCAAGGGGGCGTCCGATTCCTTCTCGGACAAAAAGAAAAAGTTTCTATGACGTCTCAGTCAGATACCTTTGTAACTCAAAAAAACATCGGACATTTCCTTACGACTGCTCAACCGTACGTACATAATTTCCGAATTTTACGGGGGGAAAACGCCGTGAAACGAAACGCGCTCTCGGAACCTGTCCTCCACGATTCGAGACGCTCGCGGCAACTGCGCGAGGCGCCGTCGGTGCGACGCACGGAAGGCGACGATCCGGCGAGAGGGTGATTTTCAGCCTGGCGAGGAACGCCGAGCCACACCCCGCTGAACGTATCTGCCGCGTTCCGCGAGACGCCCGAGGGTGGGCCCGGGGACGGAGATCGACGTGACGGCGGTTCGGAAGGGCTTTTTCTGTGCGCCACACAATGATGGCCGCGGCGAGATTGTCTGTGGCGACCGCGGCGCCCCGCACCGCCGCGAAAGGACGAGCGCGACGCACGACGCGCGGCGTTTCGCGGCGCGCGATCGCCGACAGACTGGACGACCCCGAGCCGCGGGTCTCCGCGCCGAAGAACGTCTCCGCCTCCTACGCCGCCGCGCCGGTGGGAGAGACGTGTCCCGTCGACCGCGTGGCGATTTGGCAGAAGCTGTGTAAAGAAGCGCGCGAGGACGCGGAGTCCGAGCCCGCGCTGGCGAGTTACTTGTTCTCCACCATCCTCGCGCACCGCTCGCTTGAAGACGCGCTGGCGTTCGTGCTGGCGAACAAGCTGCGAAGCAACGTGTTGCTCGATTCGCAGCTTCTCGAGCTCTTCAGCGCGCAGTACCGGAAAGACGCGTCGCTCGTGCGGGGCGCGCAGGCGGACCTGCAGGCGGTGATTGACCGCGACCCCGCGTGCGACAAGTACCTGCAGATCCTGCTTTTCTTCAAGGGCTTCCAGGCCGTGCAGGCGCACAGGGTGGCGCACGCGCTGTGGAAGGAAAACAGGGGACCGCTCGCGCTGCTGCTGCAGAGCCGCATCTCGGAGGTGTTCCACGTGGACGTCCACCCGGGCGCGGTGATCGGCGAGGGCGTGATGCTGGACCACGCCACGGGCGTGGTCATAGGCGAGACCGCGGTCGTGGGAAACAACGTGTCGATCCTGCACGGCGTCACGCTGGGGGGGACGGGCACGAGGGACGGCGACCGACACCCGAAGATTGGCGACGGCGTCGTGATCGGCGCGGGCGTGACCATCCTCGGGCCAATCACAGTCGGCGCCAACTCGAAAATAGGCGCCGGGTCGGTGGTTCTGCGGGAGATTCCCCCGAACCGCGTCGCCGTGGGCATTCCCGCGCGGCTGGTGGGGAAACCCTCGCCCTCGGCGGAGCCAAGCCTCGATATGGACCAGGTCTCCGGTCTATCGGACTACTACTACAGCATATGAGTGGCGGGAATCGAGCGGCGCGCGAAAGGGGGTTCACTGACCAAACTCGTGGGTGGCCCTTCGGCGCGCGCGTGTCTGTCGAGCCAGGCTCGGCACGGAGTCGCGCGCGCGAGTGTACTTGTAGCGGGCGCGATTGTAACGCGAACGCGTGTATAACGAAAACCGCGCGCGTCGCGAGACGCGAGCGAAAAAAACGCGCGATTCGCTCTCGCGCTCAACCGTGACCCGCCGCCCGTCCACGCTCGTCGAACGCGGCGATCGCCTGCAGAATATCGTCCCTCAGCGCGTTCGCGCTGGATTCGGTGAGCCGAACGAAACGCACGGGCGCGACCCGTTTTCCTGATTTCGGCGTGACTCGGACAGTCACGCAGTGATCGCGCCAACCTCTGGTCGACGACTCGACGCCGTCGGCGGCGATGTCGTCAAACGCGACGCGCGCGCCGCCGGCGCGAGACGCGCCGTCATCGTCCTCGGACACATCCTCGCCCACCGGCAGCCACATCACGGCCGCGGAGGTCACCAGCGCCGTTCCCGGTTGCTCGACGAACGCTTCGCGCGCGCACGGAACCACGCGACGCGTGGTTTCGCCGTGAGGCATCGCCGCGCCCGACGACGCCGGCGCGAGCGCCGCCGCGTTCGCGAGGAACGGCGAGTGCGGTCGATTCGCGGCGGCGGACGCTCGCAGGCCCTCCAGCGCCAGGTCTCTCGCGCGCGCGCCTCCCACGAAACACTCGAACCGAATCGTCACGCCCTCCACCAGCGAGACGTGCAGCGCCGCCGCGGCGGTTCCGGAGCTCTCGGAAGTCCACGCGCGCGTCACGTGTTCGATCTTCGCGACCGTCGCGCCGTGCGCGTCGTGCGGGTGGTCCGGGCCCACGCCGCACGGCGAGAACCCGACGCGCGTCTGCGTGACGAAGAGTCTACCGCCCAGGGTCGTGGTGTGTTCGCGGCACACGAACGACGCGACGACGATTTCCCCGAGCGGCAAGCCCAGCACGGCCTGCGCCTCCAGCGCGGCGGCGGCGGAAACCTGCGCCTCCACCTCCGCCGCGGCGTCGCCGTCGGCGCCGCGTTGCGCGAGGAGTTGCAGGAGATCCAGCGGCCCGACGCCTCCGCCGTGCGACGGGCGCACGGCGCGGCCCGGGCCTCCCGACCCCGCGATCCTGGCGCCGCCGCCGCCGGACACGATCGCCTCGACCTGCCTCCGGTACTCGCGCACGACCTCGACGGTTGGCGTGAACCACAGGTTCAGCAGACGCCGCAGCCTCTGCTCGCCGTCCACGAGGACCTGCGCCGGGACGCCGTCGTTGTCCGCCGAGAGAAACTCCTCGAGCGCCGACGCGAGCTCCACCACGTTCGAGTGCTGCGCCTCGGTGAGCGGCGCGGGCGTTCCGGAGAGGCTCCCCCCGGACATGACCAACGCCCCGGTGGCAAAGCGCGCGCCGACGTCGTCGTGCGCGCGGTGCAGAATCAAGCGCTCCAGGCACGCGCACGCCGCGCGGTGCACCGCGGCGGCGGCGAGGCGGAACGCTCCCGCCGCCAACGCGGCGTCCATCGCGGCGAGCTCGGCGTCAACCTTGTTCAGCGCGCGCGAGAGCGCCGCGCCGCGCGCGAGGTACTCCGGAGACAACGCCGCCTCCTCAAAGTCGGGCGCCGCGGCGTCCATGAGCAGCTCGGTGGCTGACGCGATGACCGAGGCGCGCGAACACCGAAGCGAGCGCATGAGGTCGCCGAAACTCGCGCTCTCCGCGCTCGACCGGTCCTCATCGCCGTCCTCCACCGCCGCCTCGTCGTCGCTGGAGTCGGAATCGTCTCGAGTCTCGAGCGCGTCTCGTCCGCTCGCGGCGCGCGACCGCCACAGGACCGCACAGTCCTCGCGAAACGCGCGGAGCGAAGATACGCACGCGTGAATGTTACTGAGCCGAGTGTGGAAGCCTCGCGAAAGCAAAGCGGCGTCCGCCGGGAGCTTCGTCGCGTCGAGACCCCCGTCTTTCGCCGGTCGGTCGCGCAGCCGCGAACGCGCCTCGCGCACTTCTGCCAAGCACGCACGCTCGTTTGTCTCCGCGTACCACCGAAACGCACCGGCCACGAGCGTTTCCACCGCGAGCGCGTGTTCGCGC
>Ga0181558_10002936_pt1 | contig 15882 bp, 17 predicted proteins | sample 011ome_22_FD_133754 | JGI IMG/M metagenome (GOLD analysis project Ga0181558, IMG submission 133754) | Coastal salt marsh microbial communities from the Groves Creek Marsh, Skidaway Island, Georgia - 011507BT metaG (megahit assembly) | ecosystem: Environmental > Aquatic > Marine > Intertidal...
GTAAATAATATAACACAGCACATAGATAAAATTAAAGTTTGGAGTAAATCATTTGGAGAGGTTTGTGGGGGTTCTATCAACTTGGTAGTAGTAAACCCTCAACCACACGAGATTGGTTTATTAGGAGAGATGGGAATCAATGCTTTCCCATATCATACACAAGGTAATGAAACTATAAACAATATGAGATTACAATTTCAATGGCAAACATTGGAAGAACTACCTCTTGATTATGTTTTGGTTACTGATGTATTTGATGTAATGTTTCAAGATGACCCATTCAAAAAGATTTGGGGTAATGATATTATAGTTGGTACAGAAGGTATTACACATAACGAAGAACCTTGGAATATGTCAGTTCTTCAACAATCATATCCAGATAAAGTAGAAGAATTAAGACATGAACTGATTGTTTGTAGTGGAGTGATTGGTGGTAGGAAAGATAAGATTATATCTTTGCTCAAAGATATGGATAAACTAACTATGGGTAAAGGTGGACATGATATCAGAGACCAGGCTGCACTTAATATTCTTTTGTATGAAGATACAAGTAGAATTAAAGTTCTCTCACCTAAAGATGGTTGGGTTCTACATTGTGCAGTAGGAGGACCTACGGATTTCTACGAAGCATGGGGATTTAAATCTAAGATGCAAGAAAGATTTGGTGAAGCAAGAAATGAAGGTGGAGTAATAGTAAATGGAGATTGGGATATCTTTGATATAGTACATCAATTTAATAGAATAGAAGAATGGAACAAAGAATTGACAACACGATACATTTAGTAAGTACCTGTCCTCAAACACACAATAGTTGGGTTCATCATTGGAATAGTTTTCCGTATCCTAAAACTTGGTTGTGGGATAACAACAACAACGAAGGTGGTAAAGGATTTATATATACAGAAGAATCTATGTGTAATGATTTAGGTTTCTCTGGTGAGGTATCTAAAAAACATTATTGGAATTCTTTCGGTAATAGAAACATAGTTTGGTTCTATGCTCATTTTAGAATGTTAAACTTCTACCAAAAGTTTCCTAACTATGATTGGTATTGGTTCTACGATGATGATGTAACTTGCGATGATTGGGAAGGATTTATTAATTCCTTTAATAATGTAGATACAGATTTTCTAACTTGGTTAATGTTCTCTAAAGAAGATTACGGTAAAGGTATTAGAAAGATAGATGAAGATACTACTTCACAACATATGTGGTTTGAAAGGTTTCCTGGTGAGGGAGATAAACTACCTTGGTGGATAAATGAATACTATGGTTCGTTCTTTCCAGTAGTTAGATATTCTAATACTGCATTGAATACCTTGTTACAACAATTTAGATGGGGTTTAAGTGGGTATTCAGAAGGATTTGTTCCTACCATATTAAATGGCTATAATCATTCGTTAGGCAGTATATTTAATAAAGATGGTTCATCACCATATTACGATGTAAATAAAATTAACTTAAAACACAAACACCAAAATATAGGATGGGATTGGATATAAAACCTGTAATAGTAACTGCTCTATTTGATATAGGCAGAGATAAATGGAGTAACTTCACACAATCATATGGTGGATACCTTGATTGGATGGAAAGAACACTATCAATAGAAGCACCTATGGTGATTTTTACTGAAGAAAAATTTAAGGACAGAATAAAGGAGATGGTCTCAAAGTATTCTCATCCATATGAGATTATAGTTGATACTAAAGAAGAACTTCTCGCAACACAATTACATTCTAAAAAACTATGGGATGTAATGGGAAGTGAAGAGTTTAAGAATAAGATACACTTTGATGTACCTGAGATGACACAACCTTGGTATAATATAATGATGTATAATAAGATGTGGTGGTTATTACAAGCAAGTCAGAAGATGGAAGGAACTCACTATGTATGGACTGATGCTGCATGTTATAGAGAAGATATAAAAGATGTAAATAAACCATTCCCTACTGAAAGGATTGGAGATAAACCTATTTTCTTTTCACATCATCAGAATATTAGTATAGAAAATCAAGATGACCATATCTTATCACAGATGAGGTTTATACAAGGAGGTTCATTTATCATTCCTAAAGAACAAATAGAAGATTTGGGTATTCAGATATATAAACTAATAGAAACCTTCTTAGATAAAGGATTAGTAGGTTCAGATGAGAAGTATTTTGATTTTCTGTATCTACAAAATAAAGAACAAATAGAAATCATCCAATGTGGGTGGAGAGAATATATAAAGAAACTACAAGAATATGAAAAAGGCGTTAACAACAACTAAAGTTATTAAGGGAGATATTAATCGTGCTTTGAAACGATTTAAATCAGCAACCATAGATTCAGGTCATTTAGAAGAACTGAGAGATAGGAAACAATATACGAAACCTACCACTAAGAAAAGAAAGATGATGAAAGATGCAGTACGTAAACTGAAGTGGGATTTAGAAAAGGAAAAAGAGGTCTATTAGGACCTCTTCTTTTTATTTGAATCTGTATTATATCTACCTCTAATCCAAGTATCTATATATATTTGTTCTCTCTCTGGTCTAATTTTCCATAAGAATTTCTGAAAGTTTCCTTTTGGTTTAAGAATTAAATCTGTGATTTCTTTTTTATAAGATTGCCACTCATTCCACCATTCTTCATTATAAGGGTCTTTATAATTTCCTTTCCCTTGTTCATGCATATCCCAAGGTTTAGATTCATACTTGTCTTGTATCTTTTTCTTTTCTTCTTGGAATTTAACCCATTCTTTTATTTCAGTAAATCTGTATTCGTGTTGAATAGTTACTTTACCTGCAGTGTAATCTTCATTAGTTGCCATATTTCTTTTTTAGAGATTCGTAACTTGTTTTTAACATAGGAATTCTTTTAATTGCCTGATGTTGTAATTTATAATAGAATTCTTTGCTAACTTTACCTTTAAAGTATTCTACATCTTCTTTACTGAGGTATTTCCACATATCATCTGTATCTTTTAATGTATATATTTTTTAATGTATGTAATTGTTTCTGAGATAAATTATCAAATCTCATCAAAGATTTGATAAAATCTCGTTCCCATTGTGTTAAATTATTAAGATTATATAAATCTTTCATTAATTTTATTTGTGATTCAGTAATAGTTCTATTTTTACCTACACCTTTTACTTCTGTGATACCATATTTGAAAGTAGTATCATAACTTGCTCTTGTTTTAAATCTATCTTTTGGCATATTTAATAATTTTATAGTGTAAAGATACAATATATATTCGAGGTTTCAAAATCTTTTTTAATATTTTTTAAAGAAAAGTTATTAACCTCAGAAGGAAAAACTAAATAACTAAGTAGTTTTAAAATACAACTCTCCTATTAGCGAAACTTTTGATTTCACTTTTAACCACACATATCTTAATAGAAACTAACAACAAACAACAAGGTTTCTATCTACCTGTTTTTTAACGAGTTCAGTTCTTGTATAAGAGTTTAGTTTATCTGTCGATGATTGTTGAACTCTTTGGCTGACCAAGCAACACCCAACTAACACAAGATATAGTTCTCGGATAATTTTTATGTCTTAGAGATTATCTAACTCTGCTGTAAAGAAAAACCCCAATCAAACAAAGACTGTGTGGTAGCATCTTCATTTAATTGAGGTTGTGTAATGTTTTATTCAATAGGCTACCACGACTATTGTGAGTATAAATATAGAGTATTAAGTATAAACGATAAGTTTTTATGTTATTTATATTCATTCTAAATAAAAAAGAGGGAGAATGACAAAAAACTCCCTCTTTTAATATATAGAGTATCAGGTGGGGAAAATTGAGTATATGAAGGTAAAAAAAACCCCACCTTGTTATATTATATATACCAAATAGGGTAGTGGTTATATAATTTAGTATATGGCAGATAAAACTATTGAATACAAGATTATAATTGATGATGCGAATTCAGCAAAGACTCTTTCTCAATTAGAAGATAGTGCTGAAAGATTAAACGCAGAATTAAAGGATTTAGACCCACGTTCTAAAGATTTCAAAAACCTAGCAAAGGCTGCACAAGGTGTAAATAAAGAAATTGAGGATATTGGAAACTCTATCAATGGATTAAACTTTGAGGATAAGATACAGGCATTTGATGGTGGTATGAAAATCCTTGCAGGCTCAACTCAATCAGTTGTTGGTGCATTTGGATTACTTGGTATAGAAAGTGATAAACTAGCATTCCTTGAAGAACAAGCTGCTAACGCTATTGCATTCGGTTTAGGATTAAAGGATTTATCAGAAGGATTAGGACAAGTTGCAATTGCATTTAACAAAGCAGGAATTGGTGCTCAATTATTTGGTAAGGTAACTAAGAAGGCACTTATTGCTACAGGTATTGGAGCATTAGTAGTTGCACTTGGAACTGTTATTGCTTATTGGGATGAGATAAATGAATTCATTGCTGGAACTAATGATTTATTAGAAGAGCAGAATGGGTTATTAGACGAACAGATTACTGCAGGAGATGAAAATTTAACCTTATTAGAATTACAAGCAAGTAATACAGAGTTAAGAGGTGAATCTACTGTTCGTATAAATGAAGAAATAAAGAAACAACTTCTACTTCAATTAGAGAACAACACTTTATTATTAGAGAACCTTGAACTTCAGTTAGAAAAAGAAAAGGCACAGAACAGAGAACTTTCATTTTGGGAAAAAGTTAAGTTTGGTGCTGCAGCTGCACTTTCTCCAATTAGTGGTGCTAAAGTTTTAATTGAAGCTACCAATGAAGAAAGTGAAAAAACTGAAGATTTATCTAATAAGATATTTGATGCTAAGAAAAGACAATTAGATATAGAAAAACAAATTCTACTAATTGGTCAGAAACAAAGAGAAGAAGCAGAACTGATTGCATTTGCAAATAGAAAACCAGAAGAGAAATTAGAAATAGCAACTATTGGTTTAACTGATGCTAATAAAGATAAATTACAATCAGATGCAGATTTTAACAATCTACTCTTATATCAAAAGAAGAAAGCAGATGATGAATATACTGCGGCAGTAATAAACAATCAAATGAAATTAAACGAGGCAAGGTTCTTTGCTTTAGATAATTTAATGATGTTAGCCGGTAGAGAAACTGCAGTTGGTAGGTCTTTACTTATTGCTAAACAAGTACTTGCAGCAAAAGAGTTGATAATGGAAGCAAAGAAAACCATTACCTTTACTACTCTTAAAGCATCAGAGGCAACAGTAGCAACCGCAACAGGTGCAGCAAAAACGGCTGCAGTTGGTTTCCCACAAAACATTCCCCTTCTTATTGCATATGCAGTACAAGCCGCTGGTATCATTGCAGCAGTTGTATCTGCAACACGTGCTTCTAAGAGTGCGGCAAGAGGAGTTGGTGCTGGTGGTGGTCCAACTGTTGCAACTCCAAGAATACCAACAAGTGGTGGAGCTCCTACTACAAGAAGTAGTTCTGCAGTAGACCAAATAGATGTTGCTGAGGCATCATTTCAAAATCAAAACTCCATCAGAGCATATGTGGTAAATGGTGATGTGAGAAGTTCTCAAGAAGCAAATGCTAAGATACAAGCTCGTAGAACATTAGCGGGATAACCATTATACCAATTGGTATATAATAATATGTACACTATATAGGAATACTAAATGAAAATAATCAAATTAGAGATTGATGAGTTTGATATAGAGAGCGGAGTTGATAAGATTTCACTTGTTATGTCTCCAGCTATTGAAGAGAATTTCCATTATTTTAACTCACAACAAACTATTACTGATGAATATATCTTTGATAAATTACTTGAAGATGTTATCAGTACCAATTATATTGATGATTTACCAGAAGATAGACAAGATGCTATCTTGGAACAATTACTTTCGGTAGGAGAAAGCAGGGAAGAGTTAGAGGAACAAGGTTGGATAATAGAAGAAGCAGGGGAACACGATTTCGCTATTAGTTCCAAACCTGACCTCTCTTCTCTTGAAGATTATGGCAAATTCAAAATCAGATACTCTTATCAAGGTCCTTTGGATTCTAAGAACAGAACCTTCTGTTCTAAAATGAGAAGAGCAAATCTTATCTTTCGTAAGGAAGATATAAACAAACTTACCATTCAAGGTGAGAACTCTGAGTTCGGTATCTATGATATCTTTACCTACAAAGGTTCTTACGGATGTAGACATTACTGGCAAGTTCTTAAAATGTTTAAGAATGAAGAAGGAATGGAAGTAACACAAACTGAAGAAAGTATCAATGAAGCAACTTCAGTAAATGCTAAACCAACCACAAATAGAAATCCTAATTCACCAACACTTACCGAATCTAATTTCTCTGAATTAAATAAAGAGAAACAAATGGTAGTTGGTCCTATTATGGTTCCTGAAAAGTTGATATACAGATACGATATATACAATGGTGATTATTGGGTTTATTTCAGTAAAGATACTATTGAGAAGATTGCACACAAGTATCTAATCAACAACTACCAATCAAGTGTAAACATTGAACATTCAGAAGATGATGATGTGGAAGATGTAACATTGGTAGAAAGTTGGATAGTAGAAGATTCACAGAAAGATAAATCATATGCAATGATGGGTAAAGAATATCCAAAAGGTACATGGTTTGGAACTATGAAAATAAACAACAAGAAAGTTTGGGATGAATATATCAAAGAAGGAAAAGTTATGGGATGGTCCGTAGAAGGTTTCTTTGCTGATAAAATGATTAACCAATCAAAACAAACTTTCTATTACAGAACAACCGAAGGTGGAACTGAAATCGTAATAGATGAAAACACCTTGGTCGTATTTATATTAAAAGATGGAGAAAGAGCAGTAACATTGCCTGATGGAGAATACAAGTTGACTAATGGAGAGACATTGGTAGTTGAGGACTCAAAGGCTAAAGGTAATTTCTAAATCAAAACAATCAAAACTTAACAAGGAACAAATTATGAACAAAGAACTAAAAGATTTAGTGAAAAAACACTTCAATTTAGTTGATGCTCCTAAAGTTGAAGAAACCGTTACTGAAGAAACGTTTGTAGAAGAAACAATCGTAGATGTAGTGGAGGAAATCAAAATGGGCGAAATCAAAACTGCAGATGGTAGTATTGACCTGAAATACACAGGTGAAGAACTTGCTATCGGTAGTGAGATTGCAGTGGTGACTGAGGATGGTGACATTCCAGCACCTGATGGTTACCACGATTTAGAAGGTGGTATTACTATCAAAGTGGAGGGAGGTGTAATAACCGAAATCGCAGATACTGCAACTGAAGAAGCAGAAGAGAAATTGGAAGATGAGGAAGAAATCATCGAAGAAATCATCGAAGAAACTTTTGACATGCATGAAGAACTAATTAAAGCGTTATCAGCAGAGTTTAAAACTCAAATTGATGCACTTAAATTAGAATTCAACAAACAAATCGAAGAAGTTAAAGGTAAAGTAGAAACATTCTCTGCAGAACCAGCAACTGAAAAAACAATCACAACAAACAAATTCTCTAAGAAAACAGACTTATCTTACGAACCAACAGATGCTAAAAAGAAAGCACAATTCGAAAGATTAGTTAAACTTAGAAACAAAAACTAAAAAAGGAATAATATTATGTCAGGATTTAACGTAGCGGCATTAGACGCTTTTAACAATGAACTAGCAGGCGAAATGTTAGTAAAATCTGTAATGGCCGGTTCAACAACCGAGTTCGTAACAGTAAAAGAAGGAATTAAATATAAAGAACCAATCAACTTACAAGAGATTGATTTAGTAATACAAGATGGTAACTCTTGTGTATCTACTCCATCTGGTTCAGTAACTTATACTCAAAGAGATATCACAGTATGTACTCGTACATCTTATGATGGTCTTTGTTTAAAAGATTTAGACCAAAAGTATATTGGGTTATTAGGACCACAAGGTTCTTACCCTGAAACTTATGCTTTCATGGAAGAGTACGCTTCTCAATTGGTTGCTAACTTCCAAAAGAAGAATGACCAATTTATCTGGACTGCAACAACTGCAGGTGGAGATTGTTCAGTAGGATTAAATACTTTATTAGCTTCAGGTTCTTCTGATGTAACATTTGTTTCATCTTCAGTACCAACATCTGCTAACATCGTAGACCAAGTAGATGCTCAATTAGAAGCATTGAACCAAGATGTACAAGATAGAGATGATTTAACAACATTCATGAGTGTTGCTAACTTCAGAAAATACATCGTAGGATTGAGAAAAGAAAATAACTTCCACTTTGACCCTGCAGCAGTAGAGAACAGAGGTTCGTTATTATCTATGAAACACCCATTTGCTAACCTTACAATCGTAGGTACAGTAGGATTACAAGGTTCTGATAGAATCGTAACTGGTCCTGCAAGACAAATCGTTGTTGGTACGGATTTAGTATCTGATTTGGATAACTTCCAAATGTGGTATGACATCAATGGTGACCAATTGAAACACAGAATTGTAACTAAATTAGGTGTACAAGTAGCTTATCCTGAATTCTGGGTAACTAACAACTTATAATAACTGATATAAATTTAAAGAAAGGATAAAAATTATGGCATGTGATATTACAGCAGGATTTTCTCTAGGATGTAGAGATAACGCAGGTGGAATCAAAGCATTGTATATCCTCTCTGGCTCCGTAACTACTATAACTGAAGTCTCTGGTGAGATTACAGATATATCTGGTGATGGTGTATTTTATCAGTTTGATTTAACAAGAGGAACATCTGATTTCACAGAGACCATTAATGGTTCAACTGAAAACGGAACAGTATTCTACGAATCAACAGTAAATGCTGTTTTCTTAAAGATGCAGTCAGCATTACGTAACCAAATGAAAGTATTAGCTCAGAACCCAGATTTAAAATTAGTTGTAGAAACTAATAACGCTGGTGTTGATGGAGATAAATTCTTTTACGTAGGTGAAGTATATGGTGCTCAACTTAATGGAGGACAAGGTCAGACTGGAACAGCCATTGGCGATGCTAATGGATACACCCTAACATTTACGGCACAAGAGCCAAACCCAGCAATTCCGGTTGCAGGAGATACTCTTGGTGATGTATTAACAGGGATTACAATTTCACAATAATTGTTTAATGAGTGAGGGGGGTGTAACAACCCCCCAAACTTATTTTAAGGAGACATATGATTACTTTAAAGGAAAACCAACTCAATACTATAACCTTCCAAAAAGAAACTGATACACCCCTCGTAACAAGTTCTTTAGAATCTGGATATGTTTATAATATTATTACTTACCCTACCTTACAGAACAATACCGATTTAGCAGGTATCACCTACACATCAAATGTAGACCCAACTAACCCACGTTGGATAACTTTAAAAACAATCATAACTGGTTCAAGTGAATACACTCTAAATGAATTAGGAGGTACTGGTGGTACAACTTATAATTTAGAAATATGGTATGGACCAACGGGTTCTGCATCAACCGTATGGTCGCAAACCCAAACTACATGGAGTGAAACTACCCAATTATGGAATCAATCAGTTAATTATAATGTGATAATAGCAAACTCTACATTAGTTTACTCTGATAGAATATTCGTTTCAGGTTCAGTTCAACCAAACGAGAAAAAATATATATCATCAAACGAAGATGCAACTTACATCGTATATACAGGATAAAAAATGGAAAAAAAATTAAACAAACATAAAATGATGATTATTCCTAAGTATGGGAATGAGTTTTATGCAGATGCAATGACCTTTGAGGATGATAAAGGTAAGATTGTTTACTACGGAACGAGGAATGATTTTCCAACTTATATAATTGAGTTGTATAATAAATCATCTATTCACGGAACTGCAATCAACGCAATCAAAGACGGTATCGTTGGTGATGGTTTAACTACTGAAGATGAATCAGTATTAGATATTGCCAATAGAGATGGTGAATCTTGGAATGATATCTTCAAGAAAGTAGCATTGGATAGAACCCTTTTCGGTGGATTTGCAATGGAAATTATTTGGTCTAACGATAGAACTAAAATCACCGATGTTTATCATATTGATTTTTCTTACCTACGTTCTCATAGAATGAATGAGAGAGGTATTGTACCTGGATACTTTGTATCAAGTGAATTCCAAAACAAAGGTAGATTAAGAGTAAAAGATGAAGAAGTAACTTACATACCACGTTTCAGTAAGGTAGATAGAAGTTCTCCTTCACAGATTTACTACTTTAACCCTTACAGACCTGGAATGAAATACTATCCATTACCTGATTACACAGCAGGTTTAAACATCATCGCATTAGATGCTGAGATAGATAACTTCCACAAGAATAACATACAGAATGGTCTTGCACCATCACTTTCTATTACTACATTTACAGATGCAGATAATGAAGAGAGAGAAGCAATTGAAAGACAATTAAGACAATCTTACGGTGGTTCTAATAACGCAGGTTCATTGATTTATATGGATGTTGCTAATAAAGATGAAGCACCAATTATTACTCCAATCCCACAGAACGGAGCAGATGGATACTATACTACTGTAAATGATATGGTATCACAAAAGATTTTAACATCACACAGAATTACATCACCAATGTTAGTAGGTATTAAAACTGAAGGACAATTGGGAGGAAGAACAGAAATGTTAGAAGCACAAGCATTATTCCAAGAGAATGTAATTAAACCAAAACAATCAGATATCATTTCTGTATTTGAAGAAATATTCTATTGTAATGGATATGATAAACCAATTGGAGTAGAAACTACAAGAATGTTTGAGGATGGTGAAGAAACTGATGTAGTAACTTCTATTGATGCAGATGCAGGTGATGATAGTGTTTTAGAAAGAGATATAAAGAAAAAGGAAATCACACCTGATTTGAACATTAACGAAAACAAAGGGATAGTATAATGCAGAACACATTACTCATATCAGAAGCAAAACTAAAAAGATTTACAGATATCAATAATGCATTAGATGTGGATTTGATTTCGTCTGTAATCAGAGAAGCACAGATAGTTCATATCACTCGTTTACTTGGTAGTAAATTATATGATAGAATTATTAGTGATGTAGATAACAATACACTAAGTGGTAACTATAAATCATTAGTAGATGATTACATTCAAGATTCACTACTATATTGGGCATACTATGAAAGTTTAGAAACTATCTACCTAAGACCAAGAAACGCAGGATTGGTAGTTCCACAAGGTGGAGAGAACAATGCAGCATCAGATATAGCATTATATGATAAGAAGAGACAATCTGTTAAGAATAAAGCAGAATACTTTTCTGAAAGATTAGTAGATTATTTATGTTTCAATACAACTATATTTCCAGAATACAATCAGAATGTTAATGATGATATATTCCCAGATACAGATACACAATTTAAATCACCAATCGTATTTAGAAATGAAGTTCCAGGTATTGCAAAAGAAATGGGATTAAAAATAACTAACTCAAGATACAATTATTTACCACAATAAGAGGACAGAAACACATGGCAAATTACAATTTAACAAACCAAACAATCAGTAGTTCATTCCAACAACTACTACAAAAGGATGCAGATACTGGTAATTTAGTAGATGGAGTTGGTAATGTAGTAGATGAACTGATAGTAACTTCATCATATGCAGTAACTTCATCATATTCTACTAATTCATTATCTGCATCTATTGCAAACTCAGCAACAACTGCTTTAATTGCAACCTCTGCTTCACATGCTGAAGTAGCAGATGAAGTACTTTTTAGTGGAGTAAGTGATAAACCAACACTTGTATCAGCCTCATCACAAATAGTATTAGAAGATACAACCTATACCGATAATGGTGATAAATCATTCTTACAAACTGATGGAGCAGGAAACTTATCCTTTCAGTATGTAGAAACAGTATATGAAACCATTCGTAACATGAGTGGAGGACCATTAGATAAAGGAACACCAGTTTACATCTCAGGTTCAACTGGTGATAATGGAAATGCTTATGTAGCAGATGCAAGTAATCCTTTAACTATGCCAGCAACTTATATCGTTGGTGAAGATTTAACTGAAGGCCAAACTGGTCTTGGTATTGTAAATGGTAAGATAGAGGGTGTTGATACAACTGGTTATCCTGGTGGAACAATTATATATGTTGGTGAAGGTGGAGGATGGAGTGATACAAGACCAAGTGGTTCTAACTCTGTGGTTCAAATATTAGGAGTAGTTCAGAAAGAAGGAGTAGGAGGACAAGGTATTGTAATCAACCAATTAGATGCTATCTTACCGAACATCCAAACAGGATATGCATGGGTAGGAGATGCAAACAATCAACCTCAACCAATAGCAACATCATCATTTGGGGGTGGAACAATAGATACAGGTTCATTTGCAACTACTGGTTCTAATACTTTTGTAGGAACTCAAACTATTGCAAACGATAGCAAAATAGAAATGAACCTTGGAACAAGTATAAACTTTTATGAAGATGGTATAGGACCTCAACCGTCTGCATTAAGATTCCATTCAGGTTCTGATGAAACTGCAAATAAATGGATTAACTTTCAACCAGAACCAGGTGGAAGTGGAAGATTAGCAATTGCATCTTTTCCAGAAAACAATCATTTCTTGTTCTTTGACCCAAAAGATAGTGGAATTGGTAATCACAGATTATATATTGAATCAACCATTGAAGGTGGTAGACAAGGTGATAGTCCAATATCAATAGGTGCAAGTGGATTAGAAGTATCTGGTTCAACACTAACAACTGGTAATACAACAATAGAAGGTAATACATCAATAGAAGGAACTAATGTTGGTCCTGCAAATCCTTTATCAGTAGAAGATGGAACAGGAACACCTATACTACAAGTAAACAATGCAACTCTAAAAGGATTTACAAATGCTGATGTATTGATAAATGGAACTTTACTAAATGATGGAGTTCTAAGGGTTCAGAGTGCAGAAGGATATGGTGGTGGAGTTCTTGCAACCAATTCAGTTGCAGCAGGTAATATTTCAATGAATCTTGGTGGTGATGCAGGATATTCACAAGCATTACTTAGTTCATTTGGTGCTAACCAAATGGTATTCGATTCTGATAGTAATATGGTATTCCTAACTGCTAATTCAAATGGTGGTAAGAGTGCTGGTAATATAACCTTTGATGCAACTGCTTCAATCAACTTGAATGTGAATCAAGATAATAAGATATATGCTAATGGTAATATGGAAGTATCGGGTTCTAACAATGGACCAGGTTCTACTTTACAAGTAGAAAATGGAACTGGAACTCCAATCTTATCAGTTCAGAATGCATTCTTAAAAGGATTTACTGGAGTTGATGTAATAGTAAATGGTAATACCTTTTTAGATGGAACTGTGGCAATAGATGATGCTACTGCAATAAATGGTAATTTAGAAAATACAGGTTCATTTACAAATGGTGGTGATACTTTGATAGTAGGAACAAATGCATCACCTAAACAAACCTTTATTGCTGAAGATGGTACTGGAACTAATAGAGTAGAAGTAAACAATGCTACTCTTGCTGGTTTAACTTCGGTAGATATAAACTTAAATGGTAAAACACAGATAACTGATACTCTAACTTTACAAGGGGATGAGGTAATTAACGGTACTAATGCAGCACCAGGTCAAACTTTTATTGCTAAAGATGGTAACTCTACCAATAGATTAGAAGTAAATAACGCTACTTTAGCAGGTTTAACTTCAGTAGATGTAAATATAAATGGTAAGACCCAAATTACAAATACCCTAACTCTACAAGGAGATGGTATAGTAAATGGAACTAATACTGCACCAGGTTCTACTTTTGTAATTAAAGATGGTAATAGTGTAAATAAAGTAGAAGTAAACAATGCAACTCTTGGTGGATTGACTGGAGTAGATGTAAACCTTAACGGAACAGTTCAGATTACAGAAACTCTCAAAATGATTCCACAGAACCCATTACCAAGTGGAGTAGTTGGAGAACTTGCAGTATCAGGTTCGAACTTATACTTCTACAATGGAGCATGGACACAAGTAGTATAAATTAAATCAAAAATACCAATCGGTATTAAAAATAACAACAATCTACTATTGGATTGTTATAATATAAATTAAAAAATAGAATCATTATGAACTCAAACACAGTATTAAGCAAAGTGAAGGCTTTACTTTCTTTGGAAAAAGAAACAGTAAAGTTTACTTATGCAAAATTGGCTGATGGAACGATAGTAGAATATGCAACATTTGATGTAGGTGAAACTGTGGAAGTTGTATCAGAAGATGGAACCAAAACTCCTGCACCTGATGGGACGCATGAGTTATCTCTAAAAGACGAGGAGGGAAATGAGACACTAATTAAAGTAATTACTGAAGGAGGTGTTATCGTTGAACGGGAGAATGTCGAATTAGAGGAAGAAACTATCGAAACAGAACCATTACCAGGTGATGAACCAATGGAAATGGCAGAAGAAGAAGTAGTTGAAGAAGAAATGGAAGAGGAAGAAGAAGAAGAAATCAACTTAAAAGATATGATGACAAAAATTGAAGAGATGTCATACAAGATTGAAGAGTTGGAAAAGAAACTTGCAATGGCTGAAGAAGTTGTTGAAGAAGTGGAAGAAATGGAAGAGGAAGAAGATAAGAAATTGGATGGAGCACCAGTAGAAGCATCGAGAGTTACTAGAAACACTGGTAAGAAATCTGCATCATATCATAATTCTGTTTTATCAAAATTATATAAATAACTAATAACAAAAATTATTAAGATGAAAAAATTACAAAACTTTAGTGCAGGTAATCCATCGATTACTTCTACTTATGCAGGTGAGGCAGCAGCAGATTACATTGCAGCAGCATTACTATCGGCAAAAACATTAGACCAAAATCTAATTACAATCAAACCAAATGTAAAGTTCAAAGAAGTTATCCAGAAATTGGATGTTGCTGGAATCGTTCAAGATGCATCTTGTGACTTCGTAACTTCAGGTTCAGTATCCGTAACGGAGAGAATCTTAGAGCCAAAAGAATTGCAAGTAAACCTTTCTTTATGTAAGCAAGAGTTTGTTGATTCGTGGGAAGCCCTGAGTTTGGGTTATAGCGCGTTTGACGAAATTCCAAGAAACTTTACAGATTACTTAGTATCTTATGTAGGTGGTAAAGTTGCAGAAGCAACAGAACAATCTATTTGGGCTGGAACAGGTGGAAATGGTTCTTTCTTAGGATTAGAAGGAAGATTTGCACAATCAATTGCTGCAGACCCTGCAGGGACAAAAGTTCTTGCAACTTCAACTTCTGGTTCAGTTACTGCAACAAATGTAATTTCTGCATTAGAAGATGCATATGCAACTATTCCAGATACAGTATATGGTAAAGAAGATTTAGTAATCTACGCAGGAACAGGAGTAGTTAAAGCATACCAAGAAGCTTTATCTGGTGTAACTAATGTAGGTTCATTCAACAACATGCTAAATGTTGGTGAGAAACCATCTAACTTCCAAGGTATTGAGATTGTATTAGCACCAGGAATGAATCCAGGTTCAATCGTTGCAGCACAGAAATCTAACTTATTCTTCGGCACAGGCTTATTATCAGACCACAACGAAGTACGCGTATTAGATATGGCAGACCTTGATGGTTCGCAAAACTTTAGAGTAATCATGCGATTCACTTCTGGAGTTCAGTTCGGTATCGGTCAAGATATCGTTTATAGAGCAGGAGTATAATTTATACCCTAATATACAAGGGTGGGTTTAACCACTCACCCTTTTTTTTAACTAATTTAACACAGGAATAAAAATATGAGCTGTTTATTAACTTCAGGAAGAGATGAGCAATGCAAGGAGTCAATCGGTGGATTACAAGCCGTTTACTTCATTAACTACCCAACTGGGTCACAGA
>Ga0181558_10002938_pt1 | contig 15874 bp, 10 predicted proteins | sample 011ome_22_FD_133754 | JGI IMG/M metagenome (GOLD analysis project Ga0181558, IMG submission 133754) | Coastal salt marsh microbial communities from the Groves Creek Marsh, Skidaway Island, Georgia - 011507BT metaG (megahit assembly) | ecosystem: Environmental > Aquatic > Marine > Intertidal...
GCTCATTCTCTTTCGCTTCTCCGTCCGTCACTCTGTGTTTTCCAGTCAGACAGAAATCGACGTGCTCCGGGAGCAACACTCGATGGACTACTTTATTACACACCGGACAACTGCCCAAATTACTTTCGCCTATGTTTATTGCTTTATTTTTCTTTTTAGCGTGGTGAAAGTTCAGCTCGTCCACGTCGTCTTCGCGCGTGACAACGATGACATCGTCATCTTCGATGTCGTTCATGACCCGCGTCGCGTAGAAGAGCTCCGACGTGGAGGGCGTATAGAAATGACGCCTTGTGTTTAAATCTCTTTCTCTCTCTCTGTCATCTGTCTGTCGTTTGCAAATTCAAAAATTTCGATTAAGGAGGGAAAAGAAGCGAGCTGTGCAGTACTGCACAAAGGAGTTTATTGTAACGTGTATATAAGAATGTTAACAAAGAAAATCTACAGGTAATATATATATATGTGTGTGTGTGTGTGTGTGATTGGCGACAGTGATTCGATTACTGCATCGGAGAAGCGCCTTCTTCGGTGACATTTAAGGAGCTCTCGAAGCTTTCAGCCTTCAGCTCTTCTTCGGCTTCTCGTACCGCCTGGTCGGCGAGACGAATAGCTTCTTCATCTTCATCATCATCTTCTTCGTCTTCGTTGTCAGAGCCATTCAAGTACGCGTGGTAGGGTGATTTTGGACACATAAAAACCGGTGAAGAGTTCTTATCCGCCTTGGTTGCTGTGAATATGACAGTTTTTGCCGGACTTGGGCTGTATTCTTCGTCTATTTCGTCCTCTTTCTCTTCCGTCAAAGGGGTAGACGGCAATTTGGTGTCAGTTTCGCATCTCAACAGTTTCATTTCTTCGAGAGACATGGTTTGACGTCTCTTATACTCATCGCTTTCTTCTTCTTCTTCTTCTTCTTCTTCTTCTTCTTCTTCTTCTTCTTTATCTTCTTCTTCTTTATCTCCTTCTTGTACGATTTCTTCAACTGTCGTCGGAGGCGCCGCCATCATCTTCGGCGTCGCTGCTTGCTCCTCTTTTTCTTCTTCTTCTTCGTTGGTTGGTTGCGTCCATGAACCAAACAAATCGTGACCTCTGGCAGAGTCCCAGTACTTCATTCTCGCCTCGCTCGCTTGCGGTTGTTTTACTTCTTGTTCTTGCTTCCTCGTCGTATTGAACGAAAAATCAGCTCCTGCAACATCGTTTGGTTCCGAGGAAGACGACGGAAGCACCCCTCCGCCTTCAACGTTGGCGTTGCCAACCACCCTCGTGTGTGCCGTTTGTCTTCGGTCGTCTGTAAAATTCGAAGAGAAAATCTCGTTTCCTTTATACATACCTTTTTGATGCAACTCGCTCGTCAAACGCACTTTCGACGTATTCCAATGGAAACCTTTCTTCTGTCTATCGTCGAAACGTACGCCAGCACCTACCGTCGATGTCGTCGACGTCTTGAACTCCGCCTTACAGAATCCACTCTTCACGGCTTCCTCAAGCCGTTCAATTAGCGCGTCTTTACTCCCAGCCGGGTTCACTTTCCTCTCTCTGCACGCCGTTCGCAACTCTTGCAGCGTCAACTGTTTCAAGTCCACGGGTGCGAGAGCTGCCCCAATTTGCGCATCTTCCTTCTTTCTATCTACGGGCACTTTCAGAAATTTCGGCGGCGTTTTCTGCGAGAAAATCCCGTGTCCAGAGTGTCCTCTCTCTCTGTTTACGTTCCACGTTCTCATATTCTCCTTGAACTCTTTCCCGACTTCGACCGAGTCGTTTTTGAAAATCGATTCCACCCCCGAAGTTGGTCTCTTCACGAGTGCGGTGTTCTTCTTCTGTTCGTTATTATTGTTGCTAGTATGATGATCATCGTATTCTTGTTTCAACGATAACGGGTTTCGCCCGTTTGTAATTTCCGAAGAGTACGTTCGTATTCCCATCTTCTTCGTGTTCTTAATCGATCGATCGATCGGTTGCGCGCGCGCGTTTGTGAAATTCTGAGGAAGAGGAGAGTTTCGCATTTTTTATTTTTTTTTCTTACCCCTCCCTCTCCTCCTCTGCGTATAGTCTAGTCTGGCTCTCTCGCTCTCCCGTTCGGGGAGTCGCCCCCCTGGTTGGTCTTCTCTCTCAAAAAAAAATATCAGCCATCCGAGTCATCCCTCGTCATCCATCATCTTTCCCGCCTAAAAAAAGAGGAAAAATCGAACGCGCGCGCGCGCGCGCTTCAAAAGAGAGAGAGAGAGTAAGAGAAAACAACTTTCTTTAAAAACAAGACTGAAGAACACGCATAGTTTAAAACAGAGGAACAGAGATAAGGAAGAAATCATGTCTGGCGTTGTATCAGCGCAGATGCACTGCTGCGGTGGTGCAAGACTCACCACCCAAAACGCGGCGAGAAGACGCGTTTCGTCTTCATCGTCATCGGCGTTGGCGATGAAAGCAGCGCGATCGTCGTCTTCGTTCGAACAAAAAAATTTCAACGATGATGATAACGTCATCAGCGGTGAAAACGACGAAGAAATGGATGCGCTGAGCAAAACATTGAAGAAAGCGTTCGTGACTGCTTCGGCGTCCTTGGTTTTAGCCGTCGCGGGTATGCCTTCAGAGTCTGTAGTAGCTGCACCTTTGGACGTGACGAATAAGATTAGCATCAATGGACCGGCGCGATATTTGCCGAGCGAACTCACTAAACCGGACCCGATTTTCGAGGAAGACTTTAACGTATCCTTCGCTGGTTTAAAAGTAGACCACAAGATATTAGTCTCTACGATTATTTTCGGTCAAGCGATTGGTTTTGCCGGGGCCATTGCCGGCGGGTTGGAAGCGAAAAAGAGAGCGGAGGAGATTACACAGTTGAACAAGTCGCTTTTGGAAGTGAACGGGAAAATCAAGAAAGAATTGCGAAGAGAGAAACAAAGCAAGACGCCTGGAGTAGATATGAGCATCGATAGCGACGGCGATCCATACGTGGAGAAAATTTTAACGCTGCTTCGATCGGGTAAGGCATTGTTGAAGATAGAGGAATCGAAGGAGAAATTTGAAGAGGCTTTGGGTAAATTTGAAGAAGCTCACGCACTCATCATCGCCGAGAGCGGTAAGGAAAAGTTACTGGTGCCGTGGAAGGCGGAGAGAAAAGCATTAAAAGGTATTGCGGCTGCTGCGAGTCGTTTGGGATACACGGCGAAGTCTTTGGAAATGACAAAGAAGGTACTCGATTTAGCATTGGAGCATAAAGATATGGCGGAAATCACAGATAACTACGGTAAGATTGCGGACTTGTACACCGAGTTGGATCAGTTGGAATCCGCGCAAACGTATTATGATTTGTACTTTAACGCGCTCGATAACGAGTATGGCTTCAGCGCGGAAAAGAATACCCAAGCTGTTGCGAGATAAAAGAAAAAAGAAGATTAACCGCCGAATTGTCTGTCTGTAATTTTTACTACTACATAATGATTGTTTCATTTCAAAACGATATCACTAATATTGCTATGTGCGTTCTATTCTGTTTTACTATCACACCCGATCACTAATCGTCATCGCTGCTAGTACTGCTAAACCTATCCACTTTCTTTGCATCAATCAATCGCGCCGTAACAAATCTATCAACACCCGCGTAATCACTTCGAACTCGAACGTCCTCGTAGAGGTTCGTGTTCCATAACTTCTCCCACACGCGCAACGCTTGTTCTCCACCGTGCGTCTCTAACGCTAAAAATCCCCCGGGAGCTAAATATTTGTGCGAAGATTCGCAGATTATATCTAAATCACCCATCCCCATCTCGCCTCGACCATCTAACGCAGACATCGGCTCGTGTCGACCAACCTCCGGCTGCAGGTTTGCGGCGATATCCGAGGGAATATACGGTGGGTTCGAAACTATTCCAGCGAATTTGATGCCATCATAACTGCGCAAAGCGTCAAACCACGATCCATGCAACAAAGTAATCGTATCGTTCAAATGTAAACGCTCAACATTTATCTTTGCAATTTCCAGCGCTTCCTTTGAAAAATCCGTGGCGTATACCCCGGCGTTTGCCTTCGAGAACGTATCCTTCAACTCCGTGGCGAGCGCGCATGCAATTGCGCCAGAGCCGGTACCTAAGTCTAACCAAGGCAATTTCTTTAAATGGTCCTTCTTCCCATATATTTTCACGTGCTGATATGCAAAATCAATCAGGAGTTCGGTTTCCGGTCGTGGTATTAAAACGCCCGGGGCGACGTATAACAATACCGTCCGAAACTGCGAAGACTTCGTCAAATACTGAATTGGGTACCGGTCATCGATACGCTTGTTCCATAGTGCTGTCATTTGGTCGAAACTCATGCGCATGGAGATATTATCACTCTTTCCCTCACTCGCGACGACGTCTTCCAAGAGCCACTCCAACTCTGTAACTAACGACTGTTCATCTACCGGGTCGTTATTATTGATGATATCGTGATGATGATGCTGATCGCCGTCTTTACTACCACCAATGCCGCCATCGAACGAAGAAAACGATCCTCTATTCTCTTTTATCTTCTCTTTCGCCCACGCGTGCCATCGTTTTAATTCCCCTCTCGTAGAATCGTGTTTCGCTTTTCGTTCGTTCAACGGTATCGTCTTGTCATCGTCGAAGTTTTGTGCATTCCTCACCGACGACGACGAAGAGGAACAGTAAAACGTCCTCTTCGTCGCTCTGTGCGAATAGGGACAGCGAAGACGATGATGATGATGATGATGATGCGTCGATGCTGCTGCTGCTGCTGCTGTTGCTCCTGCAGCTCCCAACGCGCGAGAAGGAGAAGGTTTCAACATCACTCGAAGTAGTTTCATTTCTCGTCTCTCCCCTGTGATGTGTAAGTGAGTAAATTGTTGCGTGTGTTTTTTTGAAGATGTTTTTTCCAAATTCCTCCTCACGCCACTTCAGTTAGAAAGCGCGCGTACGGGGTTTTAGAAAAGAAGGAAGAGAGAGAGAGAGAGAGGGCGTGAGGACGAGAGAAAGTAACCTCTACCATGTCTGCGCCGTCCTCTTCTGGCTCGTCCGCCTTGACCACCACCATTTCCAACGCGTTATCTTCTTTACTTCTTTCCAAATTCCGAGACGAGAGCGGAGGAGGAGAAGGAACGAACACCTTGGAAACACTTCTTTTGATTATATTCACCGGTTTGCTCTCCTTCTTTCCGACGCTTTTTGCCGTTCGACGTTGGATATTTCCTTCGCTGTTACAGTTAGCGTTGAAATTTGTAGCCACGAAAGGCGTGCGCGTGACGGTCGGTTCGGTTGGGTTTCTTTCCGCGACGGATGTGATTTTGAACTTTTCGTCCCCTAGTGAAGGGGGAGGAGGGGGAGATATCGAGCAGATATTCATCGGAGAAGTTAGATACGCGGGGAGATTAAGGCAATTGATGAATTGGATGTTGAAAACGTTATATTCATCGCCTTCTGCGACGGGATTTACGACTTCATCTACTCCCAAGGAAGGAGATGTGCTTGTACCCGAAGAAGAAGGAGCTGGAGAAACCTCGGCGGGAAAAGAAGTTGCCATGCAAAATCGGAACAGGATGATGAACGTCCCCATTCGGTGTTTCGACGTGCAGGTAAAGAAACGAAGCGCAAAGAAAAGAAAGAAGCGAGAAGAACACGAAGATGATTTAGACGGCGATTACGTCGAAGAAGAGAAGGAGGAGCAGAAAGAGCAGGAAGAGGCGGAATCGTTTGGCAACAAAGACAACAACAAAACAAAAAATGACGATAAAACAGAGACGGCAAGTAAACGCATGAGGGAAAGCTTTAGAAAACGCGTCGTCGCGAGATTTCTCTCGCTTCTTGAAATCAATTTAGTAGATGTAAGAGTGTACGAAGACGATGTATTCACCGTTACAACGACACAGCTTGTTGTGACTACGAAACTTGTAGGAGATTCGCTAATGGTGTTTGTGAATATGCCAAATGGCATTCGAATAGTTCCAAAATCAGTCCGCGCTGGTAAGAAAGATAACGTTGCCATAGCAGTTTCGAAAGTTTCGTGCTCAGCAAGGGCTGATTTGGCGAAAATAGGTAAAGTAAGTGATGTGCAAGTTGAACTGTTGGGGATAGATCCGGTCTTCACGGAAGATTCGCAGGATTTATTCAATCACGCATGGATAGAAAGCTTTCGAATACAACAGGTTCGCGACGTTATGATGGAAAAGGACAGCGCGAGCACGAGCTCGTCGTTTGCGCTCAGTTACGAAATTAGGAACGCTCGCGCGGAAGGATTTTGTTTCCAAAACTCACTCGCGGATTCACTCGTGCGGGATCAAATAGATTCAATTACATTGAACGAGCGCGTAAAGTCTTCAGTTTTACTGACTGTGCCTGAAATTAGCGGAGTGTTGCGAACAACAAATATCGACCAAAAAGGAGGAAATAGTAGTAAGAATGGAATAGATGCAGATGGTGGCGTCAAAAATACGACCGTCTCGATGCAAATGTCGGGTGCTTCGCTCGACGTTCAAGATGATTGTTCCCTGAAAACTTACTCTCGAAAAGTTGAAATCAGTAAATTCGAAATTGAACATCATTCAAGCAATGACCAGATGGTTCAACCGGAAACGATAAAAATAGCAATGGATGACGTGCAGATTGATTGGGATCCCGACGCACATTTTCTAATCGAGACATTTGCAGAAGATACAAAAAAGTTCCTCGGGACTCTGGCCTTTCTCGAGAAGAATCAGTCCGAGGAGGAGAAAGAGATGAAAGCGTCGCATGATCGTAACATTTCGCTTGATGTTACGAATGTTTCGTTTGCAGCGGATTTGACTCTCGGGGCAAATGTTCGCCTCGCTTCGTCGCGTCTGCATCTCGAGGAGATCTCGGCGATACACTTTGAAAATTTCGAAATCGAAACGAATGCAATGACGTTGTTCACAACGAAATCGCTCGCTCTCGAAATGCGAGAGTACGACAGCGGTTGGGATATCACCACAAATGCAGCCGCCGTCAAGTTTGCTCGAGACTTAGATTTCGGCGATTTTTACGCTGCTTTGTTCGCTGGTGAGAGTGCATTCAGACAAGCGCTAAAGAAGTTCACCTCCACCCCTACCAATGACGACTCCAAAATCATCTCCCAAAAAGCTTCATCGAAAGAAAATGCATCAATTTTGAATTTACCGGATTCGTCAGGAGTACTTCGTTGGATATCGACGGGAGGAAACACGGTTATAATTGAAGATTCGGATAAGCTCGAGAGCTTCTTGCGGTTGCAAGAAAAATTTCTGAAGCCGGAATTGAAACGCTCCAGAAAAATCTCAAGAGACGTTGACGAAATAAAGGATGCTCAAATGCTTCATCAAATATTCCATAATGTAGCGAAAGCGTATAAGAAGGGCGTAGATAGCTTCAACGAGAATAAGAAAGACGTGCACTTCCTGAATCTGGTCGATAACATTTTGACAGTTCGTGCAGAAAGTCTGGATTGGTCTTTCAAATTTGGTTGTGATGCAGATGCACATGAGAAAATAGGACATTTCTGCCGCTGCGTCGATGCCCCATACTCGGATGGCGTCGATTTACAGATCATTCAATACCAAACCATCGATTGGACATGCGAAAAGTTTGATATATTCCTCGGTGGCGAGGAATGCGCCATGTTTGAAGCAAAAACCATTTCCATGCAAGGACCAGTTGTTTTAGCAAAGCAGAGCGTCCAGTCCAAAGATACTCACTTACTACCGTTCCCGGTTGGTAAGCGAAGATTTGCGGCCATTCGTTCGGTTCATTCACCTTCGAGGCCAAGCGTATTAGCGTTCACTAATTTATCTCAGACTTGGATAGATGGACAATTCCGGTATTCAGCATCATCAGAGCCGAAGTACGCTATTCTCTCGCGCGAAATATCAAATCGCATCCTCCCGAAATCAAGGCATCGCGATGCTCCAAACGGTGATGCACCTATAGAAAAAGTAAAAGACAGCTTGCCGTGGTGGGATAACCTAAGAAACTTATGGCGAGGTGATTTCACGATTATTGCAAGGAATTCGCAAATCGTCTTGGATTCATCTTTGAAGGAAACCCAAACTCGACATGCACTTGCTTTTAAAGCTACGAAATGCGAGGCATCGTACAAATCAGGACACCTACTTCTTCGCGCTGCTCGTTTTGCAGTATCGAAAGAGCCATCCTTTGTGAATATAGTTCCTCATACGCTTTTTGTCGCGCCAGCGGTCGAGATTGGTGTGAAGTACGAATGGTTGACTAAAGATAACATAAACGGATATGCGACATCATATCGATTCGATCCAACAACTGGCGTGGAATTGCGCACCCTGTCAGAATGTAAAAGTTGTGATGGTTCACACGAGCTCAACGTACAGTTCGCATGCAAAGATACCTTACTTCCAGGATGGCGCGCAGATCACATATTCGATGATATTGAAACAAAGATAAGTTCTAACATAGAACTAGACTTTACGGATGAAGAAGATTTCTCAACCCCTACGTCATCGACGAAGAACACGATGGATAATTTCCAAACGCCAGTGTCTTCCTTTCAGTCTACCAAGACAACGACGAATGCATATTCTACTTCTCCCCTTGCGAAATGGCAGTCTGATGACTTCAAAACCAGAATTGATGCACTCAAGCTTTCGCCTTCGAGAATGCCTTCGTTGCTGCTTTCACCGTCGCGCGCGCGGAATATATCAGATCTGCATGGTGTCCTCAATTCATTCGACGGTGTCAGCATGAATTCGACTTTCACGGAGACGCCATATTTTAGGTTCACCGCTGACGATATGAGGTACATGAAAAAATGGTGGAAAGCGCTGATGAAACCAGATTTGGTATCTTTACGCAACGCGTGGAGGTACAAACAATACGGAAGAACCACCCTAACAGAGAAAAGTTTGGATAAGACAGAAAAAGTTAAAAGTAAGTCAATGATTTCCATATTGTATTCGAAGCAACCAAGCTGGGAGGTGACGGCGGAGTATTTGAATTATTCCTTACCAACAAGGGAGAAAGACGAGACTGTCCAAAGCATAGCTGCTTTCTTGGAAGGATTCAGTTACATATCTAACGCAAATGAGAACTTGAACGTCCACGCGAAGGATTTACGCATATTTTTACCTGAAAAAGAAGAAAATGAGGTAGCTTTTGAGCCCAATCAAATGGTTTCGGCAAACTTTAATGACACCATGCGTGAGATGTTGAGAGGCTCAAACGCAGCTCCTTCACCACGTAAATCTAGAGCTGGTGATGGTAACGGTGCTGACGAAGCGGTCACTGCATCGTCGCTTCGTGAAATGGTCACAGACTCGATGTTAGTGCTTGAAAGTCACGAATTTTGTGTGCGCAAAGCTTCGGAGAAGGATGAGGTGCGAGTTAAGGTGGACGCTCCAAGAGCACTACTCGAATCAAAAACGAGAGAAAAAGTTTTCACTTGGATTCGCGAGATGTGGGAAGCTTCGCTCGGTGATGATCCCTCAATTGAGAAGCCACCGTCCATGTTTGAATTAGAAAATCTCAGTAAAAGTCCCGTCGATATGGACTTTGATCAATACAAAAAGCATAGAAAAAATATCAGTGCGACGAGTGGATTCAGCGAATCTTCACAATCTAACGCGAACACTGCGAACGCCGAACTAGATTTGCTGAAATTGATTAAACCCGGGGTTGTAAATACTGACGGTGAAAATGCTTTCAGCGAGACAAAAGCGTCTTCTCCAAGTCAAGTAATCGCCGACGAATGTTTGTTCGTTGTCCAAATTTCTGAACCGCAAATAAATCTGCGAGGTAACGATCGAAATGGGCGATTATTGCTCGCAGCTGATAGTGGACTCGTTGTTGGTCGACGCGTAGTGTCTTCATCTTCTGATTCCTCTTCAGAGGCGCATAAACAACGGTTGGTTGATGTGAATTTACACCACGTAGCAGCTCACGTCGCACCTACGGACGTCGACCTCCGAGCTGGCGTACAATGGCTCGAAGATAGACATTCTGATGACGAAGTTGCGCACTTACAAGCAAAACAAGCGAGCTTGCTGAGACAAATCTTTGCTCCATGTGAGATGATTTTCAAGCACTCCACTCAAACGAGTGATAGCGGTGCATCTGACAATTCAGATGCTCCCACAAAATTTTCTTTCAAATCTCCAGATATTGATGCCTCGATGGAATCCGAACAGCAGGCTGTACTTGTCGATGTTATCGGCTCGTTGTTTTTAACTCCGTCAAATTTTACGCCTCCAACTCCAAAATGCAACGCAGTCGCTCTGTTAAGGAAAAAAGGACAGAGAAGTTTGTTTGACCAGGAAGACGCTGCTGCGTCAGCAATCGTCGCGGCTCCTTTGCTGGAATATATCAAATCTGTCCATGCACTGAGACTGTATGACATTGATGTTCAAAAATGTGACGAAATTAAGACTGACAACGCGACGGGGAGCGCAGATTTGAAGAGACAAGGTTATCTCGATGACCTGAAACGTAAAGAAAAAGCGCTGGCGAAATCGATACGGCGCGCAGAGTCTTTGACGAAGTATAATCGTAAGAGAGCAGCGATACAAATGGAGTTAGAGATCGAACGAGGCGCGTGGGCACTTAGAAAAGCCGGGAAAACGTTCATGAATGCTGAAATTACAAATCTGAGTCTCTTGAGAGATCGGCACGTTGATTCATCCGGCGTCACTCTGTTCAAATTGAAGGGGTTACACTTACAAACTGTTGAAAAAGTAATCTTGGGAAGATGGCTTCTCGATGAGGATTGGGATAATGTTCCCGCGGCAATACGGACAAAACCTAATTTTCTTCAGGTATCAGCGTACCGCGCGGCAAGCCCACCCGAAGCACCGATTTGGAATCATTTAGAAATTCTCCTCTCACCGTTCAAAATTGACATCACGAAGGAAATCTATGAAATGATTTATGACTATGCATTTCCGTCGGAACGAGAGATCAAGTCAAAAAAGATGCATTTGGCATTCGAAAAAGAGTTTCAGACATCAAAGTCAACCGCTGCGACTGCCATGACGAAGGAACCGACGATAACAGTGATAGGAACTGCTAAAGATCATGCAAGTAAGGTTGACACAGAATCAACCGTAAAGACAGCAGGTGTTGTTCGTGGTGAAGAGGATGCGGATGAGGATGACGATGAGGATACGGCGCCTGTTTCTGGTCCAAAGGTTGTGCATGTGAAGTATTTGCGCTTCAACGAATCAAAAGTGAAAGTGTCTTATCATGGAACAGCGGGTTCTTTCAAAGACGTCCGGCTTTTGCTCGATTCCTACACGTGTGAATCTTTTGAAGGGAGATGGAGAGAACTTGTCAAACAATTGAAAGGTAACTTAGCATGGTCTGCTCTGAAATCGGTGACAGGATTCGCGGGAAGAAAACTGAACAAAATTAAATCTACTGTGAACGAGGATGCGACGGCATTAGTGCCAGTCGCAAATATCGCGGAGACGAAGGAAAGAAATCCCAGCGACAGCAGGGGCAACGCGAATCCTCAAACCGAGGAGTCTGCATCAAAACGAACCAGTTCGGTGGCATCCCCTGCCAAAAAGAAATCGATTTTCAAAAAATTATTTAACACGCCTACAAAGAGCCGTGAAAAAACCAGCGAACGGGACGCGTTCATGTCGGGCTTTAGCGCGAATAATCCACCTCACAACTAGCGTAGCATTTTTTAGTAGTAGATTTACGTAGAGATCCGCAATGCAATAGTTACAACGTTAAAAACATGTGTACATACCCTAGTATCTCAAAATTTCCCTCCGATTTGTTGGAGCGATTTTTCTAAAACGTATGAAACTTGATGCGGTTTCAGAGAACAAAACATCCCAGCTGGCAGTTCAGACGGCATTTTTAACCCGCCAATTCTCGTCCGCTTCAAATTCTTCACTTCAACCCCGGCGCTCTCCGCTATCCTTCTCACCTCTCGATTCCTTCCGTCTTCCACCTCTACCGCGACGCGGTTTTTTGGTCCTCCGTCCCCGGTGACTGTTTCCACCAACACCGGCGTCACGTGCACGCCGTCCACTTCCGTCCCTTTCCGCATCTTTGCAATCTGCGCACTCGTCACTCTCTCCGGTGCTGTAATCACATATCTCTTAACAACACCTGACGATGGGTGCGCGACTCTTTGCGACCATTTTCCGTCCGTCGTCACCAACAACATTCCCGTTGTTTGAACGTCCAATCGACCAACCGTAAACAATCTCGGCGGTAATTTTCCCGGATTCCCTTTCTTCCATTGTTCCGTCCAAGCTTGCAACAAATCTAACGCTTTCTTCCCCCCAGTGCCGGCTTCTTCTTTTTCTCCTCTGTTGTTCATACCACCAGTCTTGGTCGAGCACACGTAGCCTTTCGGCTTATTCACTAAGAAGTAAAAGTGTTCGCCGGCGTACTCGACGCCGCCTTCGACGACTTTATCGTCCAACTCAATGACGTCCACGTCCAAGTTCACCTTGAACTGTGGCTCTAAAACTTTTGTCCCGTTCACTTTTACTCGTCCGTCGAAGATGATCGCTTCAGAGCCTCGTCGCGAGGCGACGCCTAACGCCGCCAGCGCTTTCGACAATCTCTGTCCTTCCAGTTTAGTCTGTTTCTTTTCCTTTGCCGTTTGTAGCACGTCGCCGTTAAATCGCGTTTTTCTTCCCTGCGGCGGCGAATAACTCTCGTTACTCTGCGATGATGACGAAGAAGAAGTGGTGGAGAATCCTCTGTTATTATTATTATTATCGCTGCTAAAACTACCGCTACCGCGTCTGGACGAAGAGCAAGAGGCTGCGCCGCCGCGAATGACGTTGTTCTTCGACCTGGTATCGCCGACGCCGAAAAAATCAGCACTTTTTCTCGCCGCTCCCCCTCGGTGATGTAATTGGAAAGAGGCGTCGTTGTTGTCGTTGTTGTTCAACGAGACTCTCCCGCCGCGCGTCGTCAAAGACGACATCATCGAGATGCGCCTGCTGCTGATACTCGCGGTGCGACTGCTATTACTTCTTGCCTCTGTCGTTGTTTTTGTTTTTATTGTCGTCGTCGTCATCATCGTCCTCCTCATCGTCATCATCGCGCGCGTGTGTGGTGCTAAAGAACAACACCAGCGTCGTCGCATGTGTCTTGTGTGTTCTGACGAACGAGTTTCGCTCTCTTTCTCTCTTTTTTTCCTTTTTGAAACGAAGTTATGCCAACTTTTTTTCCCACAAAACCCACAAAAATCAGAGATGAGCATCTCACTCACTCACTCACTCACAGAGACAAAAAAAAGTCACAACCAAGCCGTCAACAGAAAAAACTTTTACAACAGAACAAGAGAAGAAGATTAAGCAGAAGAAGATTAAGCAGAAAAGGCCATCGCGGGGCGGCGCTCTGCTCCACCGCGGCAAAAAGACAGAGAGGGAAGAAGAAGAAGAAGAAGAAGAGCGAGAAGAAGAGGAAAATATTATAAATGGGACTCCTCAAACAATATCGCGCAAAAGCGACGACATTCCGAGACGGCAAATCGGCGGCAGAGTTTGTTTCGAAAGAAAATGCAAAAGACGACGCGCTGCGCGTGAACGAGGGGAAGAAAGCGTCTTCTTCTTCTTCCGCCTTCATCGCAAAGAATGGTTTCACCACTTCTTCTTCGAATAATAAAGGAGGAGGAGGAGGAGGCAGCGATGGTGTGAAAAAATGGAAAACGAAAAGAGCCGGTGCAAAAGAACGACGAATTCGTGTGTTGCGTTCTTTACCGCTCTCGAGAGCACTGACGGAACAAGAACTGGCAAAGATGTTCAAAGCGGTGTTACAACCGGTGCGAGCGAAATACGGAGGCGCTGGATTTGCAAAACCAAGCGTCTACGTGGACATTTCAGACGAGTACTTCTCGGAAAAGTTTCAAGAACTGTTCGACGAGCACGTGGAAGGTTTCGGCGGCAAGTCGCTCGTAAAGATGGGGAAGAAAAACGAGGAGATGTTGTGGAAGCAAAGGTTAAAAGAAAAGCAAGGCAGAGAACAGGTGGTAGTGGTCAAAACCAACGGAGACGATAGCAGTAGCAGAAGTAGTAAGAAGAAACGACGACGGCGGATCACGATAAAGGATGGAGAAGAGGAAACGAATACCGAGATCGACGACGTCAAGCCGCTCAGTCGAAAGCAAAGGAAACTCGCCTTGCAAAGAGGCGAAGTCGTTCTCGTCGATGGTAAAAAAAACAACGGAGCGACCGCGAGCGAGTTGCAAAAACAAGCCTCGCTCGCCGCCGAGGCTGCTTTTGGTTGATTCTTTTAGCTTTAAAATTGTTGTACAATACTAATAAGTAATACGTAAAACTGACGACGTCGCGAGAGAGAATGATGAAAGAAGAGAGAAGAGAGACAGAAGATGCAAAAAAATAAATAAAAATCCAGCGTGGCATAACGCAGAACAACGCATACGTCACCCAAACCAAAGAACTCATCTTCTTTTGTAATCGCACACTATCGTCACACGATAATAGTTAATACGCCGGCGTGTGCGCGCGCTTTTTATAACAAACGCTTCAAAAAAAACATGGTTGCCACCAGTACGTACGCGTCTTCGCGCGTCGCCGCGACGACAATCGCGGCGTCTTCCCAGAAGAGACAGCACCACCAACAACAGCAAAGAACGATCGTTCGAAGCGCTTCCGTTCATCGACAAAAATCCTCCTCCTCCTCCTCCTCTTCCTCGGTCGCGTTATCGTCGACGTTTCAATCTAAAAATCAAATCATCACGCAGAAAAAGAGAGCACGCGCGATCATCGTTCGCGCGGAAGGCGACGAAGGGGGAAGCGCGTCGAAGACGCAAGTGCCGGAGTCTTACATAAAACTTCTCTCGCTCTCTGACTTACCGAGAGGCGACAGAAAGAAAATCGACGCGCTCGGGAAGTCTGTTTTACTCTTTTGGTACAGAGATTCGATTTGCGCGATTGAGTCGAGATCACCGTCGGAAGGCGCGTACTCCGAGGGCTTTGAGAGAGCTCGATTGACGCAAGACGCGTGCATCGAGTGCCCGACGACGAAGACGACGTTTGACTTGAAAACCGGGGAGATTAAATCGTGGTATCCGGATAATCCAGTGTTGGCGAAATTAACGCCGCAGGAGACGTGTAGAAATATGGAAGTGTTCCCAGTCGTGGTCGCAGAGGAGGAAGATGCGATTTATGTTGGCGTGAAAGATGGGAGTTTAGGTCCAGGGTTTGTCTCGCAATCGTTTAAAGGTGGGTCAGACACGAGTTTGGAGAACAACAACGTCTTCGGCATCGAGCCGAGAATGTACACGGACGATGGGCAGATTTTGGAGGATGCGAGCTCGAGCGGATCTTCAAAGTTAGATCCGGGGACTGTTGCCGTGAGTATCGCGGGTGTAGCGGCGTTGGCGGTTGGCGGAACAGCAACGTGCTTGTATTTTGAGAACTACGTGCTTTTGGGTATCTTTTGGATCGTCGGGTTTGCGGCGGCGGCGAAAGTCGCGCTTGACGTTACAGGGGTCGATATTTCCGAACTGACGAAAGATGATTAAAAAAAAACTATTGCAATAAAATGAACAGGCGAACTTCATAACTAACTTATATAATGTTATTCTGCTGACTTAAAAATTCGCAATTGCTATCGTATAAACTCTCTTCTTAAGTGAGAAATCACACTCTCTGTGTAAACAACTCGTCGTACAAAATTTTAACCGCTACGTCCTTCTCATCTCACATTTTTAAGCTTGACCAGTCGCGGCGGCGATCTCAGCCGCGAAGTTGGACTCCTTCTTTTCGATACCTTCACCCAAGTTAAATCTCATGAAGCGACGGATGGAAATTTTCTCTCCAACTTCCGCGGTGGCTTCCTTGATCAACTCTTCGACAGTCTTGGAAGTATCCTTGATGTAATCCTTTGGCAAGAGCGCCTTTTCGTTGACCATTTTGTCGATGCGGCCTTGGACA
>Ga0181558_10002957_pt1 | contig 15827 bp, 12 predicted proteins | sample 011ome_22_FD_133754 | JGI IMG/M metagenome (GOLD analysis project Ga0181558, IMG submission 133754) | Coastal salt marsh microbial communities from the Groves Creek Marsh, Skidaway Island, Georgia - 011507BT metaG (megahit assembly) | ecosystem: Environmental > Aquatic > Marine > Intertidal...
GCTCGAGGCACGCCTGCTGGAGTTCGATCATTTCACGGATCCACACCTTGCACGCCTCGAGGCCACCAGCGAGAACGTCCTCGTCGACCTTCGGTGTCCCCGATTCGTAGAGCGGCCAGCTGTTGGCCGTTCCGCCGGCTTCGACCATCATCACGGCGACGTCGTCACCGTCGAGGCGCCCGGCCACAACCATTTCGAAGGCCGAGTGCTCGGACTCTTCATAGGTCGGGAAGGGGATCCACTCACCCTCCGGCGACCAGCTCATGCGAACACCGCCGATCGGGCCGTCGAAGGGGACCGGTGATGCACAGAGGGCGAGCGACGCCGCATTCAGGGCGAGGATGTCGTACGGGTTCTCTTGGTCGGCGCCGAGAACGGTGCCGACAACATGCACTTCGTTGCGGAAGCCATCGGGGAAGGCGGGACGAAGCGGACGGTCAATCAGGCGACAGGTCAGGATCGCCTGCTCACCGGCCCGCGCTTCACGACGGAAGAACGAGCCAGGGATCTTGCCGGCGGCATACATACGCTCTTCGATGTCGACGGTCAGCGGGAAGAAATCGGCGCCGTCGCGGGGCGACTTGGCGCCCGTGGCGGTGACGAGGACGACGGTGTTGCCCATGCGAGCCGTGATCGAGCCTCCGGCGAGGGGCGCGAACTTACCGACTTCGAACGTGGCGTCCTTGCCCTCACCGCGGCTGAACGCGCCGGTGACGGAAGTGGTTTTGGTCATGTGTTGTATTCCTTGGGACAAACACACAACCGCCAGTTCCCAGTCGTGAATCGCTGAGCATGCTCAGAAACTCACGACTACGCACCAACCGTCGTGTGCTCGATTGTTCGCAGGACGTTCCTGCTACTGGGATTCGTCGGGTTTCCACGGAAACGATCCGGCGGAAACCGAAAGGGCGACCCGGAGGGCCGCCCTCACATCTTGTCAGCGACGCAGACCGAGGTGTGCGATCACCGCACGGTAGCGTTCGACGTCGTTGTCCCGGATGTAGTCCAGGAGACGACGACGGCGGCCGACCAGCATGAGCAGGCCACGCTGGGTGTGGAAGTCCTTCTTGTGGACCTTCATGTGCTCGGTGAGGTGGTTGATTCGCTCCGAGAGGAGCGCAACCTGAATCTCGGGCGAGCCGGTGTCGTTCTCGGCAAGACCGAAGGCCTTCGCCATGTCGGCGATGGTTTCGCTCTTGGCACGCAGATTCACTGCCATAGTCGTGTGCGTCTTTCCTTGGGTGCGTTACCCGGCCGTCCGTACCGCTGTGCGAGCAGGACCGCGGGTCCCCGCGATGAGGACCCCTGCAGGATAGCGGGCTGCTGTGGAAATCGTTTCGTGCAGCTGCACCGAACTCGCAATCGTGACCAGCAGCCCGGCGCTCTCCGGCTCGCCCGACCCGACCCTGGAGCTGCAGGTTCACGGGGTCAGATCGAGTTCCCAGGTCCCCTCGACGTCGAGAATCCTGACCAGCGCTTCCCGATCGACCGGGCCGGCGGTGCCGCCTTCGGCTGTCACCCGGCAGGCGATCTCGCGCCCCACCACGATCACGACCCGTGATTCTGCGCAACGAACCAATGCCGTATCCCCGAGGTCCGCATCGAGGCGGGCTGCTGCGTCGAGCTCGACCGCCGACACGTCGAGAACCGGCGTCTCGAGCGCAACCGTCACTTCGACCGATTCAGCATCGGCACGGATCAGTGCAACATCGAGCACGACCTGGTCACCACCCAGGACCCCAGCGCAGGTGATCAGCTCGAACCCGCCCTCGGGAATCGGTGCCAGCTCCTCGACCCTCGGACACCCGATGTCGGCGATTCCGAGATCGCCAGCCGCCCCGGCGACCGCTGCCTCGACATCGGCGCGCTGCAGGTCGGGAAGCTCCTCCGCACACGCAACCGTGCCTGCAAACAGCAGAAGCGACAGGGTCAGGTGGCGAGCCACAACACCACTCCCACCTGGCCGAGATGGCCGGTGGCGTGCACCAGTGCGTTGCCTCCCGGCGCCGGAGCAACGAACCGGTTCCATGTGACCAACGCCGCCGATGCGAAGAAGCACCCACCGCCGATCGCTGCGATCAACACACCGGTACCAGCCGCAAGAATCCCTAGCAACGCGGCAGTGAAGAGCGCGCCGGCGATCAGAATGCCGGCCGCCGGGTGTTGTCTGCGGGCGCCGTCGATGATCTGCGGAGCCGCCCCGATCCCGATCCCGACGTAGAGCAGTGCGGCGACGACAGCGGTTGCCGGTTCGACCGCCTCGACGAGGGCAGCAGCGAAGAGCACGTGGGCAACGACGGTGGCAAGAATCCCAGCCTCGAAACGGGCGTCAGGAGTCGAGAGCACCACGTCCCCCACGAGGGCCGCTCCCAACGCCGCAACGATGAGTCCACGGGTGATGTCCGCCGGCGTTTCGATCGCAAGCGCGGCCCCGATCAATGCGATGTCGACCAACGGCTTGGCGATGAACTCGACACTCACCCGCCGACGAGCAACACCCCACCAGTCGACCAGCGCCGCGATGAGCGCCAGCGCAAGCAGGAGGTCCGCTGCGACGGTCACCCGGAATCAGACCTCGGCTGCGATCGCGTCGGCGAAGCTGGTCCCATTCTCGATCATGGTCTTGTACTGCATGACATGACGCGGACGATTGAATCCGAGGACGCCGACCAGTTTCCCTTCCCGACCGTAGAGCGCCGCAAACCGATGATCTTCGAGGGTGCCGGTGACGACCTCGACCTCGTCATCGGGTCGAACCCGACCGGCGAGCTGGATCTTGCGGTCGTACTGATCGGACCAGAACCACGGGACCGGCGCAAAGGGCTGCGCCTCGGCATCGGGGGTCAGGAGACGCTCTGCTGCATGCACGCCCTGCTCGATCGCATTGTCCCAGTGCTCGACCCGCATCACCTCGTCGAAGCGATGATTTGGCCAACGGGCAACGTCACCCGCTGCGGTGACGCCCGGCCCAGCGAGCATGGTCGCATCACAGACGACACCGTTGTCGATGGTGAGCCCAGACCCCTCGAGCCATTCGGTGTTCGGAACGACGCCGATACCGACGACGACGAGGTCGGTGTCGATTTCGGTGCCATCGGTCAACACAACCGACGTGACGCGGCCCCGCTCGGCCTCGACGCGATCGACACCGACATTGGTCCGCAGATCCACACCGTGGCGGCGGTGAACCTCGGCACAGACCTCTCCCATCCGTTCGCCCAGGACTCGGCCAAGTGGCGTCGGCATAGCTTCGACCATCGTCACGTCGAGCGCACGCTCGCGACACGTGGCGGCGACCTCTGCACCGATGAACCCGGCACCGACGACGACAACCCGCCGGGGGCCCGCCTCGAGCTCGGCCCGCAACGCCAGGGCCTGATCGAGGTCGCGCAACACGTGAACTCCTCCGATGGTTTCGGTACCGGGCAGGGTGCGGCAGCGCGCTCCGGTGGCGACCAGCAGCCCGTCGACCACCTCGTCACCATCGCTGGTGGACAAGGTACGACTCTCGAGATCGAAACCCGTTGCGCGCACACCGAGACGAAGGTCGAGCGCCAACTCGTCGAGGGTCTGCGGTTTCGTCAGTTGAATGCGATCGGTGTCCCAACTGCCGGCCAGGACCTGCTTCGACAGCGGTGGACGGTCGTAGGGCAGGTGGGACTCGGCACCGATCAGGACAATGCGACCGTCGAATCCACGACGCCGGAGCGCCTCGACAGCACGGATCCCGGCAAGCGATGCACCGACGACATGGATCGATTGTCGAGGCATCGAGCTTGCGACTCAGTCCTCGAGCGAAATTGCCTGCTTCGGGCAGCGCTGGACGCACTCCTCCATCCGCGCACGATCACCCTCGTCGGGGTGCTCGTTGAGGACGTAGAGGAAGTCGTCATCTCGGACCTCGAACACATCGGGTGCAATCTGCATGCAAATGGCGTTGCTCTCGCACAGATCGAAATCGACCACGATCTTCATTGGACGTCCTCCCCGGAACGGTTGCTGGCCGCAGACTATACGCCACCGGGATACCCGAAGACGTCGGCGGTGAGCTCGATCGAGTGCAGGCGCTGTTGCGTGGTCGGCGACGGGTGCACAGTGATCAGCTCGTCGACGTCGGCTTCCTGTGCAAGGTTCTCGAGGTAGCGCTTCACGAGTTCGGGTGAGCCGGAGGCGGTGTAGTGGGTCATCTGGGCAATTCCCTGGCCCTGCGGGGAGGCCAGCAGCTCGTCGGCCTCGTCGTCGGTGAGTTCGCGCGGGACGCGGAGGAACCGAGCGACCCTCTTACGGGTGACGGCGAGTCGCTGCGACTCGGCGTCGGCGTCGGTATCGGCAGCAATCACATTGACCCCTGCGATCGCATACGGCTCGGACAGGCAGGCGCTCGGCTCGAACCGTTCTCGGTACAGCTCCACGGCCTGCAGGAGCGCTCCGGGAGCGAAATGAGACGCAAAGGCGTACGGCAGACCGAGCGTTGCCGCGAGCTGAGCGCCGAACAACGACGAGCCCAGGATGTAGAGCGGTACATGCGTTCCACCGGCCGGCACCGCCTCCCCGCCGGGCACGAGCGATTCGCCCGCCAGGTAGGCCTGCAGTTCCAGTACGTCTTGCGGGAACCGGTCGGAGGCCGCCGGATCGACACGCATGGCACGCATCGTCATCTGGTCGGTGCCCGGCGCGCGTCCCAGGCCGAGGTCGATGCGACCCGGATGCAACGTGGCCAGCGTGCCGAATTGCTCGGCGATGACGAGCGGGGAGTGATTGGGCAACATGACGCCACCAGAACCGAGCCGGATCGTCTCGGTGTGGGCCGCCACATGTGCGATCAGCACACTGGTCGCCGACGATGCGATCGACGCCATGTTGTGATGCTCGGCGTACCAGACCCGCCGGTACCCGCGGGCCTCTGCCGTCTGCGCCATTGCGACGCTGTTGGCAAAAGCCTGGGCCGGCGTCTCGTCAGAGCCGACGATCGCGAGATCGAGGATGGAAAGGACCGGACGATCTGCGAATGCCACCCGCTCAGCCTAGAGACCTGGACCCGACTGTTCGAACCGGGGGCAACCGATCGAACGTCACGTTCCCGGGCGCTGTTTGACGTCGATTCCGAACGTCGCACGAACGCGAGCGTCGATGTCGGCGGGGATGTGGTCGGGCCAGTGGTTCTCGAGCAGGTCGTTGGCTCGCTCGTGTGCTCGAACCAGTTGATCCTTGCCGCCGGCGTCCATCCAGTTGTCGGGGGTGTCGCGATCCCCGACCTCGGGGTAGAGATACTCGCGTTGCATCAGGTCGAGTGTCTGTTGTGAGCCCAGGAAGTGACCGGCCCCGGTGACCACGTCATGGATGACCTGGGCCGAGAGCGTCTCCTCGTTGACTTCGATCCCGCGGACGGTGCGGTTGATCGCACCGAGCATGTCGTTGTCGATCACGAGGCCCTCGAACGAGCAGCTGAGCAGCGATGCGAGCATGCCGGCCGATTCGTACACGAGATTCGCACCGGCATGGCCGGCAAGCGCGATGTTGAGCCCTTTTTCGTAGCCGGCTTGATTGTCGGGGACCTTGGAGTCGGCCATACCGGCCGCAACCCCTGACGGCAGTCCGAGCCAGTTGGCTGTCTGGGCTGCGGCGGCGTTGAGCACCCCCTCCTCACCCGAACCCCCGCTCATGGCACCGGTGCGAAGATCGGACACGAAGGGCCACAGTCCCATCACGCACGGGTGCCCCGGAGACATCAGATTGACGGTGGTAAGGCCGGCGAGACACTCGGCCAAGGCCTGCGCCAGCGAACCGGCGAGCGCAGCCGGCGAGGTCGCACCGGCCTGTCCGGCCGACAACAGGTTGATCGGCATGCCGCACTCCACCTGGGCGACCATGCACCTGATCGACTCCTCCGCGAACCGCATCGGTGGGACCACGAAGGTGTTGTTGGCCGCCACGATCGGGCGTCGACGAAACTCCCCCTCTCCTCCCATCAACATGTCGAGCATTGCCACCGTCTCATACACGTGGGGTTTCTCGAACCACGACGTGCCGATCGGCTTGCGACAGCCGGCGACGGCACCGTACGCAGTGTTGAGATCGAGCAGTCGACTGTCGGCGTGATTCCGGGCCACCACGGTGCGGACGTAGAAGTGAATGTTGTCGAGTGCATCGACGAGACGGCCACAGTCGTACACATCGTCACCGGTGGAGTGACGAAAGGAGTTCGTCGGATAGTCGTACATGAGCACGGCCGCCCCACCCGTGCCGAAATGGACTTTGTCGCCGCCGACCTCGATCGAGTGCGACTCGTCCCATGCGTGCCATGTCCACGTCTTCGCAGCCGTCTCGATCGCCCGCTCGACGATCGCCTTCGGGTAGTAAAGGCGATCACCATCGACCCGGCCTCCGGCGGCGGTGACGACGTCGATGAACTCGGGGATCGGTGAGCCCATCCCCACGTTCTCGAGCAGCCAGATCGCCGCGTCGTAGACCTGCTGCAGATCGGCTTCGGTCAGCGGCTTGTACAGACCACCGGCAAGGCCGGGGCGAACCGGCCGCATGTCCTTGCCGAGCGGCGCCTGGCGAGCGGCAACCCTCCCGGCACGACCGCCGGAGCGACGCCGCGCAGGGAGCCCATCGATCGCCGTGACGTCGAGGTCGCCAGTCTCACTCAATTCGGTGTCCTGTTCGTTCACGCGCGGAGCGCAGCATTGGCCGGGTCGTACGCTGCATCGGCGAGCACGGTGGCGGTGCGACGAACGCCGAGCATGTCGAGTTCGAAGATCGACCCGGGCGCCTCGTAGTCGGGCGCCACATAGACGAAGCCGAGGGACTTGCCGACCGAGTGACCAAACGCACCGGATGTTGCAATTCCCATGACCTTGCCGTCGTTGCCGTAGGCGGGTTCGTTGCCCCGAAGGTCGGATGCACCGTCGGAGATTTCGCAGTAGACGAGCACCATCGACAGCGGGTCGGCCTGATCGCGACGGTCGATGGTGGCGTCCTTGCCGATGAAGTCACCATCGAAGTCGACGAAGCGTTCGAGACGGGCCTCGATCGGCGTGATCTCGGTGGTGAGCTCGGAGCCCCAGGCCTTGTAGCCCTTTTCGATCCGCATGACGTTCATGGCGTACGAGCCGAAGTGGACCATTCCGAGTGGCTCGCCGACACCGACGAGGGCGTCGTACACCTCCCCCATCGTGTCGATCGGCATGTGGAGTTCCCAGCCGAGTTCGCCGACGTAGCTCACCCGTAGTGCCTTCATCTCGACCCCGGCAACGGTGATCTCTTGGGCGGTGAGCCAACGGAAGGCCGGCGCATGCAGGTCGGCCTCGGTCAATTGGGAGAGCACGTCGCGGGCCCGGGGCCCGGTGACCGCAATGATGCCGTTGGCATCGGTGACATCGGTGACGGTCACGTCCTCACCGTCCAGAATGTGGCTGTTGAGCCAATCCTCGTCGTGGGTGGTTCCTGTGATTGCCGAGTTGAGGTAGTAGCGCCCCTCTCCGAAACGGGTGATGGTCATCTCGCACTCGATGCCACCGAGCTCGGTCAACATGTGCACGAGACGCATGGCCCCGTCCGTGCTCGGAATCCTGTTCGCGCTGACCCGGTCGAGAAGGTCGGCCGCCTGGGGCCCCGTGACCTCGAACTTGGCGAACGCGGTGAGGTCGGCGATGCCGACCCGTTCGCGCGTTCCTCGGACTTCTTCGCCGACAAGCTCGTGGGCATTGGACCGGAGAAAGGTGTGTCGTTCGGGCGCACCGAAGTATTGGGGACGCTCCCAGCCGTAGACCTCTTCCCATTGAGCACCTCGGGCATCGAGGCGGTCGTACAGCGGATTGATCTTCTGCTTTCGGGCCGCCGGGTGATGTTCCCCCGGTGGACGGGTGGCGTACATGAGGTGGTATTCCTCGATCGCCTTGTCCACCGCAAACTGACCGGACGCGCCTGCGTGGCTGCCGAAGCGGCGCGGGTCCATCCCCCGCACATTGATCTCGGTCTGGCCGTGGACGATCCACTGGGCCAGGTACTTTCCGGCGCCCGGACCCTGCGTGATGCCGATCGATGCGCCACTGCAATGCCAATAATTGTGCAGACCGGCTTCGGGGCCCATGAGATAACCCGAGTCGGGCGTATGGGTGATCGGACCCGACACGACCTTCTTGATGCCGCTTTCGGCCCACGCCGGCACGCGTTCGAGCGCCACGGTGAGACAGTCGGCGATCGCATCGAGATCGGGCGGCGTGAGGTAGAAGTCGAGGTTCCAGTCGATCCCGTCGACGCCGTAGGTCTGAGCGCCGCTCGTCTCGTACGGACCGATCAAGATTCCATCGATTTCTCGGCGGTAGTACGACGACGAGACTGGATCACGGGTGACGGGGATCTCGACATCGAGCGCCTTCATCGCGTCGAGTGGCTCGGTGATGATGTACTGGTGGATCACCGACACGATCGGTACGTCGATCCCGACCATGGCGCCGAGTTGTGGTGCATAGTGACCGGCAGCGTTGACAACGTGCTCGGCGACGATCCGTCCCTGCTCACTGATGATCTCCCAGCGACCGTCAGGTAGCTGGTTCATGTCGGTGACCCGGTTGTGTCGGATGATTTCGGCTCCGAGTTGTCGGGCCCCTTTGGCCATCGCGTTGGTGACACCGGTCGGGTCGGCCCAGCCGTCGTTGGGCGTCCAGAGCGCCGACTGGACATCGTCGATGTTTTCCATGAGCGGGTTGAGCTCTCGGATTCGAGCCGGGCCGACGATCTCGTTCTCGATACCCAGTTGGTCGAGTTGGGCACTCACCTGGCGGTGCCAGAGGACGTCGTTTTCCGAGATGGCGAACCGCAGCGCGCCGCAACCGTGCCAACCCGACGAGAGGCCGGTCTCTGCTTCGATCTTCGGATAGAGCGAGACGGCTTCCTGATGGACCTTCGCCATGTTCAGATCGCCGATGAAATTCGGGACGAGTCCGGCGGCATGCCATGTCGACCCGGAGGTGAGTTCACCCTTTTCGATCAGCACGGTGTCCGGACCCCAGCCCTCGTGGGCCAAGAAGTACAGCAATCCGACGCCCATGGCTCCGCCGCCGATGATGACGCAGCGCGCTTCATCCCTCACGGTTGATGCCCCCTCGAAGTAGACGTTCCGCGCAACCCAATGACGCCAGCGTTTCACTGAATGGAACGTTTCGGTCTGTGGCCACTAGTGTAGCTCTTGGCATGCAATCAATCGACCGGGCGTTCACCGTTCTTCGTGCCGTTGCGTCTCGCGCCGGAACCTCGTCGCTTGCAGACGTCACGAAGGCATCGGGCCTCCCCAAGTCGACCGTCCTCCGACTGTTGACGGCGCTCGAGGAGCAGGGTGCGATCCAGGTCCTCGGTGGCCGGTTCGGGATCGGCCCGGGACTCGCGGTGCTCTCCCATGGTGGAGCACCGGTGAGTGCCCTCAAGGAGATTGCACGCCCTCATCTTGTCGAACTCGCCGAACAGATCCAGGAAAACGTGTCGCTGATGATTCCCGACGGTGAGGTCACGCTCTACATCGACACCGCCATCTCGGAGAGTTCGGTCATGGTCCAGGACTGGAACGGGGAACGACTGCCCTATCACGGTTCGGCCGGTGGACTTGCGCTGTTGTCGTCGTGGACCGATGTCGAGATCGCCGAGCTCGCCGCCAGCGGCCTCGAGGCGTACACCGCGACCACGGTGACGACGCTGGCCGGCCTCATGGCAAAGGTCGAGCACGCTCGCCGAACGGGTGTTGCGCTCACCCATCAGGAGTTCAGTGACGACGTCAACGGCTTCGGCTCGCTGGTGACCGGACCCGACGGGGAGCCGCTCGCTGCAGTCAACGCCTACGGACCCGACTACCGCTTCCCTGGCGATCGAGACGCTGCCGAGATCAGTGCTGCGGTCCTCGAAACCGCCCGGGCGATCACCGATCGACTGGGCTGATCGGCGGTTGCGTTCACCGGGCACCCCTGCTGTGATCTGCCCATGGTCGAACTCACCAGCTCACTGACCGCCATCGTCGACGCACTCGAATCGAGAGCGATTGGCGCCACCGAGCTGCTCGACGCCCATCTCGACCGAATCGAGCGGCTCGACCGGGAGATCAACGCCGTCGTCACACTCGCTCCCGATCGAGCCCGCACCGAGGCGCATGCTGTCGACACCGCTCGCACAGCGGGCGAGCCTCTCGGCCCACTGGCAGGCGTCCCCATCACTGTCAAGGACGCACTCGCCACCGCCGGCATCCGTTCCACCGGTGGCGCCGACGAACTCGTCGATCATGTGCCCACCGACGATGCCACGGTCGTCTCGACCGTTCGCAACGCAGGAGCGTTGGTCTTCGGCAAGACCAACGTGCCTCGCTGGTCGGGCGATTACCAAAGCTTCAACAAGCTCTTCGGCACGACGAACAACCCGTGGGATCTCGAACGTACGCCGGGTGGCTCGTCGGGCGGACCGGCAGCGGCAGTTGCGATGGGATTCACCGGTTTCGAGATCGGCACCGACATCGGTGGATCGATCCGGGTGCCAGCGTCATTTTGCGGGATCTATGGCCACAAGCCGAGTTTCGGCGTGATCCCCACCTACGGCTACCTCGACAGCGTTCGGTTTCACCGCAACGTCAGTGACGTCAACGTCTTCGGCCCGATGGCTCGATCGATCGATGACCTCGAGCTGCTCTTCGGTCTGTTGGCAGGCCCGAACCCCGACGACGCACCCGGTTGGAAGCTCGACCTTCCTCCATCTCGAGCCGAGGCGATCGGTGACTTCCGGGTGGCGGCGTGGCTCGACAGCGACTTCGCCCCAATCGATCCCTCCATCGCAACCGTGCTCGCCAACGCCACCGACGCGCTCGAGCGTGCCGGCGCCCGCATCGACCACGGCCGGCGGCCGGCGATCGATGCCACTGCAGCCGCCCTCAACGGCTCGGCGCTGATCGGTCTTGCCACCCGCATCTCTGACAGCGACAGCCCGGACGGCCCGGAGCCTCCGGGCGCACCGGTCCCTCACCGTCAGTGGGATGTCCGCCACCGCGAGCGAGGTGTTGTCCGACGGAGGTGGGCCGAGTTCTTCGACGAGATCGACATCCTGCTGTGTCCTGTCACACCGATCCCGGCGTTCCGTCATGTGCACACCGACGGCGGATCGAACTGGACGCACGCCCAGATCGAGGAGTTCGGCGACCTGCCGTACGGACAGCTGGTGCTGTGGAACTCGCTCATCGGCAGTGCCTACCTCCCCGTCACCACCCCACCGGTCGGGTACACGGCCGACGGGCTTCCGGTGGGGATTCAAGTCGTTGCTCCCTACCTGCACGACCGCACCGCGCTCACGTTCGCCCGACGGATCACCGAGGTCCTCGGGGGCTACACGCCACCACCGCTGGCGGTCGATCGGCCGTGACACGGGCGGTTCGATGTGTGAACGGAACGCTGTCGACCAGGTCGACCTCCACAACGGTGCTCGGCGTCAGGGCGACCAGAAGGCAACGTCACCCTCGCTCACCCGTATCGCACTGTCACTGTCGAGTCTGCGGACCCAGATGCTGTCGCCGAGTTCGTCCTGAGCGGCGTAGACGATCGCATTGCTACCCGGCGACCAGATGCGCGGCGACTCGGTGTACTGCCACGAGAAGAAGACGTAGTTCCGAAAGAACGTGAGCGTGGGCCGAAACGGTTCGAGTCGGGTCGTCGACTCACCGTCCCAGATCACCCACACCGCACTGTCACGTGCAGCGCTGGGCTGCATCAGCGCGAGCTTCGTGCCGTCGGGTGACCATTCGGTCCAGATCGAGAGTTCGTCGGAGATCGGGGTGCGCTCTGCGGTCTCGAGATCGATGATTTCGGTCGATGCAGTCACCGCTGCGGGTGCGAAACCGACCGTGACATTCCCATCTCCCCCCGGACCGACCGCGTGGGCGAGCACGGCCCGCCGTCCATCCGGCGACACTGCGATGCCGATCGAACCATCGACCGGCCCGAGGTCGACAGACTCCAACGTGTCGACGTCGAGGCGAGTCAGTCGGCCGCCCGTCACTGCTTCTTCGACGAGCAAGACGTGCCGCGTCCCCGGGATCCAGGCAGGGGCGAGAAACAACTGACCAGGCTCACCGAGGGGTTCGACAGTCGTGAGGTCGGTCGGATCGCGCACCAACTCGAGCACTCGATCGCGGTGAATGACGAGGTCGTCTCCTCCACCTGGCTCCCAGGCCAGGTAGAAGCTCGCAGTGTCGAGGCTGTCGTCGCTCACCGGAACTCCATCCGGACCGAGGATGTCCAGGGAGGTTCCCAGCGGACCGGGCCCGAGGGCTGCGATGTACGCGCCGTCGGTACTCCAGGAGTAGAAGAAATAGGGCCGACGGGACGGTCGAATCGTGACCGCCTCACCCTCCACCGCCACGGTGGTGACCGGCTCTGCGACGGCGGTGGCGATGATGTTCGTCCCGTCGCGCGACCAGGTGGGCTGGGTCACGGCAACACCCGCCGTCGGGAAGCTCTCCATCGTGCGTCCCGACGGATCGGTGACGACCAGGTTGCGAAACCCGCCAATGGCGAGAGCGCCACCCAGACCATCGCCGAGCGAAGGTGTCGCCTCGCTCGCCGGAACCGTCGTGGTGGACGCTGGTCCGTCGGCCGAGGGCGGCGCAGAGGTTGTCGGTGACGATGTCGCCTCGACCTCGGTGACCGTCGAGTCCGGACTCGAGAATCGGGCGTCGAGCTCCTCGGGGCTCACCGACGTGCAGCTGCCGGCGAGGAGCGCACCGATGACGAGGGCCGTGCAGCGAGGGATGACGGGCACCTGCGGACCGTACTCCGGCCGGACGGCTTGTCGCGACCGTCCAACCCGCCTGCTGGGGTCCATCCTCGACTAGTCCGCGAGATGCGGCCGCCGATTCTGGGGGTCGTACCACGAACGGATCGAGGCCGAGACGGGCACCCGCCGGCCCCCGATGTTGGTTTCCCACTCGCCATCTTCGAGCCAGGCCGCCGTCACTGCTTCACCTCCGGGATGCTCGACGTATCCCATTGCGCAGCAGCGGTCCTGCGTGACCGACCACATCGACGACGACGTCCGCCCGACGACGACACCACTGCGGTACAGCGGCTCGTCGTGGTAGGTCAGAAGGTCGGGATCCTCGATCCGGAACTGGATCAGCCGTTTGCTTCGAGGCAGCTCGCGCTGGGCCAGGAGCGCCTCGCGGCCGACGAAGTCGCCCTTGTCCCAGTCGATGACGAAACCGAGCCCTGCCTCGAGCGGGGTGTCCTCGTCGGAGATGTCGTGACCCCAATGGCGCATGCCGGCTTCGAGACGCAGCGAATTCATGGCGTGGTACCCGGCCAAGACCAGCCCGTAGTCTCCACCTGCTGCTACCAGAGCGTCGAAGACGGCGCCGGCACCGTCGTTGCCGACGTACAGTTCCCAGCCGAGCTCGCCGACGTAGCTCATTCGCAGTGCCAGACAGGTCTGCCCCGCAACCTCCATGCGCTTGCTCCAGCCAAATGGAAAGCTCTCGTTCGACAGATCGACATCGGTCAGCTCCGACAACAATGCGCGGCTGTTGGGACCCATCACCCCAAGCATCACGAAATCGTGTGTGACGTTGGTGATCGTGACGTCCTTGCCAGCTGCGGCCCGCCGTAGCCAGGTCCAGTCGCGGGTCTCGGCGGCTGCGGCCGTGACGACGAAGAAGCTGTCGTCACTCATTCGCGTGACTGTGAGATCGGCCTCGATCCCACCCCGCGCGTTGCACCACTGGGTGTAGATCGCCTTGTGCATCGGGGCGTCGATGTTGGCAACGGAGATCGTGTCGAGCACCTCGAGAGCATCAGGACCCTCGACCCGAAATTTCGCGAACGAGGTCTGATCGAACAGGCCGACCGCCTCCCGCACGCCGACGCACTCGCGGACCATGTTGTCGTGCCAGTTCTGCTTCCCGTACGAGTAGTCGTAGGCGCGAGCCTGGCCCTCCTCGGCGAACCAATTCGGACGCTCCCAACCGGCGGTCTCGCCGAACACGGCGTTGGCGGCATCGAGCCGATCGTGCAGGGGCGACAGTCGCATCCCGCGAGCTGATTCGTACTGCCGGAACGGCCAGTGCATCGCATAGAGCAGACCGAGACTTTCCGAGATTCGGTCGGTGAGGTAGCCGACATCACCCTGGAATGGCTGGGCTCGGCGAATGTCGACCGAGTTGAGATCCATCGGTGGGTGTCTGTCCGCGATCCAATCTGCGAGCGCCCATCCGACACCCCCGGCCGACTGAATACCGACGGAGTTGAAGCCGGCGGCGACGTAGCAGTTGTCGACCTCAGGGGCCTCCCCCATGTAGAACACGCCGTCGGGGGTGAAGGCTTCCGGGCCGTTGAAGAACAGCTGCAAACCGACCTCACCGAGCACCGGCACGCGATGCATGGCGGCCTCGAAGATCGGTCCAACGTGCTCCCAGTCCTCGGGAAGACTGGCAAAGCTGAAGTCACGCGGGATCCTGTCGGTGCGCCAGATCTTGCCGCGCGGCTCGAAAAAGCCGGCCATGATCTTGCCGGTCTCCTCTTTGAAATAGGTGTAGTTGCCGGGATCGCGCAGCGTCGGTGTCCCGGGATCGAGTCCCTCGATCGGCTCGGTCACGATGTAGAAGTGCTCGCACGCCTGCAGGGGAACGTTCACGCCGATCTGCGCGGCAAGATGACGGGTCCACATGCCGGTGGCGAGCACCACGATCTCGGCCTCGATCTCGCCCTGCTCGGTGACGACGCCCGTCACCTTGCCGTTGCTGGCAGAGAGCTGGGTGACGGCGACGTTCTCGATCACTGTCGCCCCGCGTGCCTTCGCACCCTTGGCGAGCGCCATGGTGGTGTCGACCGGCGAGGTCTGGCCATCCCTCGGGATGTACAACGCGCCCACAAGATCGTCGGTGCGCATGTGTGGCCACTTCTCCGACGCTGCCTGGAGATCGAGAATCTGCGTCTCGACTCCAACCCCTTCGGCCATCGTTGCACCACGGAGGATCTCTTCCCACCGCTCGTCGTTGTCGGCCACACTCAACGAGCCCGGAGTTCGGTAGCCCGTCGCCTGTCCGGTTTCGTCTTCGAGCTCCTCGAACAGTCGGGCGGAGTAGGTCGCCAGCTTCGTGAGCGAGTGGGTGGCTTTGAGCTGACTGACCAGGCCGGCTGCGTGCCAGGTGGTGCCGGCCGTGAGCGTGTTCTGCTCGAGTACGACGACGTCGGTGATGTCGCGACGGGTGAGGTGATAGGCGATGCTGCAACCGACGATCCCACCACCGACGACGACGACGTGCGCACGATCCGGAACGCGTGACATGCCGGGAGGGTAGTACCCCGGGGCGAAAGCCCCTCAGCCGTTCACCGCCGAGATGATCGTGGCGTAACGATCGAGGATCGGCAGGATCGTGGCGGCGGGTGCCGGCGGCAGGCCGAAGATGAACCGCTTCACACCGCCGTCCTCGTGGACCTTTGCGGCATCGACATCCGGCGGCGCCATGTAGAGCGACAGTTCGATCTCGGAGACCTCCCGATCATGCTTCTTGCACTCCTCGGCGAGGACCGCAAGGTCGTCGAGCATCGTGCCGCCGCGTCCGTGGATCGGCATCCAGCCGTTGCCGTAGCGAGCAGCTCGGCGCGGACCATGCGGAGACGAACCGCCGACGTGAATCGGTGGGTGCGGTTGCTGCACCGGCTTCGGCTTCGAGAAGATCGGCCCGAAATCAACGAAGTCACCGTGGTACTCGGCTGGATCATCGGCCCAGATCGCCTGCATCGCTTCGACCCGTTCCCGCATGAGCGTGAAGCGGGAGCGGAAGGCCGTTCCGTGGTTCTCCA
>Ga0181558_10002958_pt1 | contig 15827 bp, 14 predicted proteins | sample 011ome_22_FD_133754 | JGI IMG/M metagenome (GOLD analysis project Ga0181558, IMG submission 133754) | Coastal salt marsh microbial communities from the Groves Creek Marsh, Skidaway Island, Georgia - 011507BT metaG (megahit assembly) | ecosystem: Environmental > Aquatic > Marine > Intertidal...
CGTCCCGCGCTGCACGACACCTTCGAGCATGTGTATGACCTGATAGGCAGTGCCCGAATCCAGCACCTGCTTGCCGCGCGATTGCAGGCGCGGCATCGGCTTGCCATCCCATTCAGGCATGTTGCAGCCAATGCAGCGGCGCTTGTCCGCGCGCCAGATCACCTTGCCGTTTCGGTCCTGCACGAAGTCGATCAGCGTGGGTTCGAACTGCACCCCGTGATTGGCCAGCGCAGAATAGGCATTGACCATCTTCGAGACGGTCGTGTCACCCGCGCCCAGTGCGAAGGACAGATATGGCTTGTAATCGCCGATCCCGGTGCGCCGGAAGGTCTTGGTGACGTTCTCCATGCCCGCATCATTGGCGATATGCACCGTCATCAGGTTGCGCGACTGCTCAAGCCCCCAGCGCATGGTGTGCTCGCCACCGCCACCGCCGCCGAAGTTGCGAAAGCATTTTTCGCCCAGCGCGGCGCCCTGATAGACGCAGAACGGGCCATCCATCACCATGCTGGCGGGCGTCATGCCGCTGTCGATCCCGGTAGCATAGACGAAGGGCTTGATCGTCGATCCGGGCTGGCGCAGCGCCTGCGTGGCTCGATTGAAGGCGCCAAGGCGCGAATCAAAACCACCCTGCATGGCCAGCACCCGGCCCGTCCCGGGCTCTTCCGCAACGAAGCCGCCCGACACCTCGGGCACGGTCCGCACGATGTAACCGCCCGCCTTCGGTGAAACGACGATCACGTCACCCGCCTTCAGCGCATCCGGCATCCCGGAAAGGGACGCTTCACTTCCATCAGCAAAGCCCACCATCGCCGACGCGCCCTGACGCTGGGTCACGACGCCGACGCGCCAGTCCTGATAGCTGATCGAAAGATAGGAACTGGCCAGTTGCCCCCGCCAGCTGCCTTCATCCAGATCGATCCGGGCGATCGGTCCGGTCCAGCCCCGCCCGGAATGGAACCGCAGCAATCCTGCGCGCAGCGCATCGCGGGCTGCCTTCTGCAATTCCGGATCGAGCGATGTGCGCACCCACAAACCGCCGGCATAAACGCTGTGCGGGCCGTCTTCAGCTTTCTCGCCATATTTGTCGATCAGCTGACGGCGCACTTCCTCCATGAAATAACCCGCATCGACTTTTCTCGCCTGCGAACGGTTAGGGATGACGCCCAGCGGCATGGCCTTTGCCGCCTCAGCTTCCTCCTTGCTGACGAAATCGTTGCGCACCATCTGGTCGAGCACGAAGTTGCGGCGTTCCATCGCCAGACCTGCGTTTCTGGCACGGCCATATCGTTCGGGCGCCTTGGGCAGGATCGCCAGAAAAGCTGCCTCATGCAGTTTCAGCTGGTCTACATCCTTGTCGAAATAGGCCCGCGCGGCGGCCTGTACGCCGAAGCTCTGGCGACCAAGCGGAATTTCATTGAGATAAAGTTCAAGGATCTGCTGCTTGGACAGCACCTGCTCGATTCGACCGGCAAGGATCATTTCCTTGAGCTTGCGAGTGATCGAATATTCGTCACCCACCAGGATGTTCTTGGCGACCTGCTGCGTGATGGTCGACCCGCCCTTGGCACGTTGGCCCGAGCCGATCTTGCTGACATAGTCGAACACCGCGCCTGCAAAACCGGTGTAGTCAACCCCGCCATGCGTCCAGAAAGTCTTGTCCTCGGCGGCCAGATACGCGTTGATGAGCGGGCGTGGGAAGTCCTGGAAACGCAGCTGCACCCGCCGTTCGCGCGCATAGGAGTCAACGATCTCGCCATCGATACCGCGCACCATCGTGGGCAAGGGCGGCTGATAGTCGAGCAGGGTCCGCGCGTCAGGCAGATTGCGACCGATGGTGACCCAAACGAGCAGCCACAGCAGCATCAGGCCGGCGATCGCCAGCGCCAGCAGCCGGAAGACCCGGCTGTCGTGCCAGTTGCGCCTGAACCAGGCCACGACGCCCTGTGCATCGCGGCGAATGCGGTAGCGCATATTATCGTTCCGGGGTTTTTCAGCCATGATTGCGCCAGCCCTTAGCACGCAGATTTCCCAGCGCGCCAGATACTATGGCACGAGCCGCACAAATACGGCGATCAGCCTGCCGCACTCCGTGCGAAATAGATACGGATCGCGCGGGACAATACCTTTGCAAAACGATCCCGGCCTTCCTCAGAAGCCAGCCGGGCGGCTTCCTCCGGGTCAGTGATATATCCGGCTTCGAATAACACGGCGGGAATATCAGCCGATTTAAGCACGGCGAATGCGGCGGAGCGGCGCGGTGCGGGGTGAAAGGCCAGCATGCCCTCCCCTTCCCTTGTGATCAGGGAAGCAAATTGCGCTGATTGTTCCTGAGTGCGCCGACGGGCAAGATCGACCAGAATGGCGGTGACATCGTCACTCTGCCCCACAAGTTCGATGCCGTTTATCCTGTCAGCCCCGTTTTCCCGTTCGGCGATGCGGGCGGCGATTTCGTCAGACGCCTTGTCCGACAATGTATAGACCGTGGCCCCGCTGATGCCACGAACATCGCCTGATGAATCGGCGTGGACCGAGAGAAAAAGGTCTGCGCCCAGCGCGCGTGCAATGGCGGAACGCTCTGCCAGTGCCAGAAACCGGTCATCGTCGCGCGTCATCGCCACCCGGATGCCGCCATCGGCCAGCAACCGGTCCCGCAATGCCAGCGCCAGCGCCAGCGTCAGGCTTTTCTCGCGATATCCTGCCCCGATCGCGCCCGGGTCATGCCCGCCGTGCCCGGCGTCAATCACCACCAGCGGACGGCTTGCATCTTGCGGGCCCTTGATTTCAGGCAGGCCGATCTTCCTGCCAGCTTCCGGCAGTTCGATCCGGATGACGTAGTCACGGCCGAAATACGGCACCGGAATGGTGAGGCCAAAGGCAAACAGCCCGGCCACGAGCAGCACCGGAGCCAAGAACAACAGCCAGAGCCGGAGACGCATCGACATGGAGCAATCGTTAGAAGCCCCTGAGCGAAAAGGACAAGCTAATTTATCGTGAGTCGCAATAAGGTTGCCGATCACACAATGCGGTGCTAGCACCTGCGCTATGGGCTGGAACCTGCCTACTACCGACCGCGATCCGTTGCGGCACGGAGGCCGGATAACCGGCAAGCATGGCTCCTCCCGCAAACGCGATCACTCATTCTCAAGAGTGATTCCACACAGGTTGACGCCACAATGAGAAGTCTTTCCCCCAACCCGAAACCGCAGTTCACCAACTGCGCAGCGGGAGCGGCTGGAAATATTGCGCGCCCGAAAAGCCCGCGCATTCCCGTTGAGGCAGACACGATCCCATTCGCCCTGCGGACAGACCGCAACGGCGAAATCCATGAACAATCGCGCGCCGCCCGCAGCAAGAGAGACCTGCGCGCGCGCGCCTGGAGATATTTAAATGGCAACGCGTATGCTCATCGATGCGCGCCACCCGGAAGAAACCCGGGTTGCGGTGCTCAAAGGCAATCGTATTGAGGAATTCGACTTTGAATCTGCCGATCACAAGCAGATCAAAGGCAATATCTATTTGGCAAAGGTCACGCGGGTCGAACCCTCGCTTCAGGCCGCTTTCGTAGATTTTGGCGGGAACCGGCACGGTTTCCTCGCATTCAGCGAAATTCACCCAGATTACTACCAGATCCCGAAAGAGGATCGCGAAGCCCTGCTCGCCGAAGAGGCGGCTGCGGCGGAAGAAGAGGCCGCGCTGCGTGCTGTCGAGGATGACGAGAGCGACTATGGCGAAAGTGCCCTCGACCGGATCGAGGATCACGACCATAGCGAAGATATGGGCGGTGGCCTTGGCGAACTGACCGAAGTCGATTCCGATGATGTGGACCATGTCGCCACCATCGAAGGCGGGCACGTCGAAAATGGTTTCGACGACAGCGAAGACGACGCGGACCGCGAAACTGATGACGCGGACGCAGATGACGCCGACAGCGACGAAAATGGCGATGACAAGAGCCGCCCGCGCCACGGTCGCCGCCGCCAGCAGGGCCGCGCCCGTTCCAAGCAGGCCGAGGAAATCCGAGCCAAACGGATGGCACTGCGCCGCCGTTACAAGATTCAGGACGTCATCCAGCGGCGCCAGGTACTTCGTTCAGGTCGTCAAGGAAGAACGCGGCAACAAGGGTGCCGCGCTGACCACTTACCTCAGCCTGGCTGGCCGCTATTGCGTGCTGATGCCCAATTCCACGCATGGCGGCGGCATTTCGCGCAAGATCAATTCCGTTTCAGATCGCAAGCGGCTGAAGCAGATCGTCTCCGAGATGAACCTGCCCAAGAGCATGGGCTGCATCGTGCGCACTGCCGGGCTTCAGCGCACCAAGACCGAGATCAAGCGCGACTTCGATTACCTCGCCCGGTTGTGGGACGAGATCCGCGAAAACACCCTGAAATCGACGGCACCCGCCCTGATCCATTCCGACAGTGATCTGATCAAGCGGGCCATCCGCGACATCTACAATCGCGAGATCGAGGATGTCGTGGTCGAAGGCGAGGAAGGCTACCGGGCCGCGCGCGAATTCATGAAGCTGCTGATGCCCAGCCACGCCAGGCGGGTGAAGCAGTATGCCGATCCCGTCCCGCTGTTCCAGCGTTATGGCGCAGAAGATCAGCTTTCGGCGATGTACGATCCGATGGTGCAGCTCAAATCCGGCGGCTATCTCGTCATAAATCCCACCGAAGCGCTGGTTTCGATCGACATCAACTCGGGCCGTTCCACCAAGGAACATGGCATCGAACAGACCGCGCTCAACACCAATCTGGAGGCGGCACGCGAAATCGCGCGCCAGCTGCGCCTGCGCGACATGGCCGGGCTGGTAGTGATCGACTTCATCGACATGGATTACGGATCGAATGTCCGCAAGGTCGAGAAGGCAATGAAAGACGCGCTGAAAAACGACCGCGCCCGTATCCAGGTCGGCCGCATTTCCAGCTTCGGCCTGATGGAAATGAGCCGCCAGCGCCTGCGCACCGGTGTGCTTGAAGCGACGACCCGCGGCTGCCCCCATTGCGACGGCACCGGGCTGGTCCGCACCGCTTCCAGCGCCGGTCTGGCCGCCCTGCGCCTGATTGAGGACGAGGCGGGACGCGGCAAGGGCAGCACGATCACGCTCTATGCCTCAACCGAAGCGGCAATCTATCTGCTCAACTCCAAACGCACTGATCTTGCGCAGATTGAAGACCTCTATGGCGTGACCGTCGAAGTCATTCCCGAAGGCGAAAACGAAGGCGCAAAGATGCGCGTCGCCAGTTCCGGCCCCCGGCCGGAGAAGGTGCCGACTTTCGCCCCGCTGATGGTTGAAGAAGACGATCTTCCGTTCGAGGAAGATGAAGAGGACGAAGGCGACGGCGAAGGCCGGGATGATGGCTTCGCCAACAACGGCGACGATGATGGCGCCCGCAAGAAGCGGCGTCGGCGCCGGGGCGGGCGTGGCCGCAAGCGCGGTGACCGTCAGGACGAGGGCGAGGCACAGGAACGCGACTCGGACGATGCGGAAGACGCGCCAGGCGCTGATCAGGAAAATAGCGATGAAGCCACTGACGCGCGGGCCGAAAACGGAGATGAAGCGCCACGCAAGCGCCGCCGGCGCGGTGGCCGTGGCCGTCGCAAACCCGAAAACGGCTTCGAAGCCGCCGATGACGCCAATACCGTCATAGCGGATGAACCCGCAGATGGTGCCGTGTCCGAAGCGATTGCGCCTGACGATGATTCAGACCGCGCGGCAGCCGCCGAGATTGCCGAAGAGCCGAAGCCCAAGGCCAGGCGTACCCGGCGCAAGGCGGCTGAAACGCCGGTCGAGGAGACATCCGGCACTGACGCCACAGCTGCCGAAATTGAAGAGGTAACGCCCGAGCCCAAGGCCAAGCGCACCCGGCGCAAGAAGGCAGAGGCAATCGAAACTGTCAGCGCGGACGAAAGCACGGAAACGGAGGAAGACGCGCCAAAGCCGAAGCGGACCCGCCGCAAGAAGGCGGACTCGGCGGCTGACGAAAGCCCGGCCCCGGTTGCGGATACGGCGACTGTGGAACCGGCCCCGCCGGTTGCGGAGGAGGCACCTGCGGCAGCGCCGACAGTGGCTGAACTGCACGAACCGACACCAGCCAATGATGAGCCCGCACGCGATGACGCCGAAAGTGATGACGGCCAAGGCCCGCGTCGCGGCTGGTGGCAGCGTACCTTCGGCAACTGACGAACCGAACTTAAGCTTGCGGCTCCGCTCCTCGCGCTAACTTATGCGAGGAGCGGGGTGCAGCTTTCAGTCGCTTTTCACGGCCTCACCCCATTCCATCCAGCTGGCGATCCGGGGCATGCCTTTCATGTAACCCTGATCGATCGGCGTGACCGAAAAGCCCGCGTCGCGCACCGCTTCAGTAATCGACCGGGTCAGATGGCACCCGCCCATCAGCCGTTTCCATATCGGCTCGACCCGTTCCTGCCAGCGCTGAACGCCGGGATCAGGGGCGCGCCCGTGCTCAAGAAACAGGAACAGACCGCCCGGTTTCAGGATGCGCCGCAGTTCCGACAGGACCTGGACATTATTATCCACAGAGCAGAGCGTGTAAGTGCAGACGACCGTATCGAATTCCTCGTCGGCAAAGGGGATATTCTCCCCGAACCCCTGCCTGATGTCAGCTTGCCAGCCTTTGCGCGCGGCCTGTTCGCGCGCGTAATCGAGCAGTTTTCCGGAAGGGTCGATCCCCGCAAAGCCGGTGACCTGCTGCGGATCGTATAGCGGCTGGTTCATCCCGCCCCCGCATCCGATCTCGAACACGCGCCCGCGCGCCCGTGGCACCACCTGCGCGCGCCGGTTCGCAATGCCCTTCTGGCCGCAGCCGAGCTTGATGATGCGCGGCACGACATGTTCGTCATACCAGCTTGCGATTCCCATCCTTCTGTCTTTCCCAATCCGTCCTTGTCTTTTGCAGACTATCGTATCAAGGCGGTGATGCAAACAACGGCGCGCGAGCGCTCACGCTTGCCCCCGCCGCCGAATTCGTTAGAGAGCGACGGTTACCGCCTATTGCATCGCAGCAGGATTGATTCATGGCCACTTTCACCCTTCCCAAGAACAGCAAGATCACCGGCAAGGGCCGGACGCACACCGCCGATGGGGCGAGCCGCGTCAGGAAGTTCAAGGTCTATCGCTATGATCCGGACAGCGGTGAAAACCCGCGCTACGACATTTTCGAGATCGATCTCGATAATTGCGGACCGATGGTGCTCGACGCGCTGATCAAGATGAGGAACGAACAGGATCCGACGCTGCCTTTCCGTCGCCCCTGCCGCGAAGGCATCTGCGGTTCCTGCGCAATGAACATGAACGGTCGCAACGGCCTGGCCTGTACCACCGCGATTGACGATCTGCCCGGTGAAATTCGCATCACGCCGCTGCCGCATATGGAAGTCATCAAGGATCTTGTTCCCAACTTCACTCATTTCTATGCGCAATACGCATCCATCAGGCCCTGGCTGCAGACCGTGTCCACCACGCCTTCGGGCAAGGAACGGTTGCAGAGCCCGGAACAGCGCGAGAAGCTGGACGGCCTCTATGAGTGCATCCTGTGCGCGTGCTGCTCCACTTCATGCCCGAGCTACTGGTGGAATTCGGACAAGTTCCTTGGCCCGGCAATTCTGCTTCAGGCTTACCGCTGGCTCGCTGACAGCCGCGACGAAATGACGGGCGAACGGCTGGACGAGCTGGAAGATCCCTTCCGCCTCTATCGCTGCCACACGATCATGAACTGCGCAAATGCCTGTCCCAAGGGCCTGTCCCCGGCAAAGGCGATTGGCGAAATCAAGAAAATGCAGGCAGAACGGCACGTTTGAGCGTGAATCCGACATCTGCGACCTTCATCGCGGAAGCCGATCCTGACAATCCGGGCTGGCTTCGTTGGGGGTTGAGCGACTCCTCGCTGTTCAACGCACAGGTGATGGCACCGCTCATCGCCCGGGTTGAAGATGGCGGAAAATGTCGCGTCCGCATGTTCCCGGAACGACGCCACGCCAATGTGTCGTGCAAATTCGTCCACGGCGGCGTGCTGCTTGCGCTCGCGGACATCAGCCTCTTTGCCGGACTGCGTCTGATGCGCGACAGCGACGCCGAAGGTTCGGTCACGCTCGACATGTCCAGCCAGTTCATCAGCGGCGCACAGATCGAGACGCCCCTGGACGCAGTGGTCGAAATTCTCGATGAAACCGGACGCATGGCTTTCATGCGCGGCCTGATCGAACAGGAAGGACGGAAAGTTGCTTCCTATGCCGGCACTCTGCGCAAGTTTCCCAAGCGATGACCGGCCTGATCGCCCGCTATGAAGCAATGGTTGCTGCAGGGGAACTTCGTCCTGACCCTGAACAGGCAGTGGCCGCACAGCGTCTCGCCCGATTGCAGAAGGAACTGGAAAGCACCGCACCTCGCGGAGGGCTGATCGGTCGCCTGCTCGGCAAGGGCAAGGCCAAAGCTGTCCGCGCGCGCGGCGTCTATATGTGGGGCGGCGTGGGGCGCGGGAAAAGCATGCTGATGGACCTGTTCCACGACACGCTGGCCATTTCGGAAAAACGCCGCACCCATTTTCACGGCTTTATGCTGGAAGTGCATGCGCGCCTGCGCGATGCCCGCAAGACTGAAAGCGGCGACCCGATCCCCCAGGTCGCTTCCGCGCTGGCTCAGGATCTGCGCTGTCTCGCCTTTGACGAGATGGTGGTGAACAACAGCGCCGACGCCATGATCATGAGCCGTCTGTTCACGGCGTTAATCGTGGACGAAGGCGTCACCATCGTCACCACTTCGAACCGGATGCCATCCGAACTCTACAAGAACGGCCTGAATCGAGAACATTTTCTGCCATTCATAAGCCTGATCGAAGGCGAGCTGGACGTGCTGACGCTGAACGGTCCGGTCGACTACCGTCTGCAACGGCTGGCCGGGGTGGAAACCTGGCACATGCCGCTGGGCGATGCGGCGACCGCCGCAGTCAGCGAGGCCTTTTTCCGATTGACTGACTATCCGCCGGAAGACCGCGTTCATGTCCCGTCCGGTGAAATTGCGGGAGGCGCGGGGCGGGAACTGTTCGTGCCCAAGAGTCTCAAGGGCGTGGCCGTTTTCAGCTTCAAACGACTATGCGATCAACCGCTGGGTGCGGCCGATTATCTGGCGATTGCCCGGGCCTATCACACGCTCATTATCGTCGGCATTCCCGTCATGGGCCCGGATGAGCGCAACCAGGCCGCGCGTTTCGTTACCTTGATTGACGCCCTGTATGAAAACAAGGTCAAGCTCGTGGTTGCCGCCGACGCATCGCCAGAAGGGTTGTACAAGGCGGGCGATGGCAGCTTCGAGTTCGAGCGCACGGTCAGCCGGTTAAAAGAGATGCAAAGCGCCGATTACATGGCGCTCGGTCACGGCGAAGAATAGCGATCAGCCGCCTGCCATTCAGGCGGCGCTGGCCAGTTTGGACTGGGCGCGGGTCAGCCGGTTCATCACCTTCAGATCCTGCTCGCTCAATTGAAGCGCGGCATCCGCCCAAAGATCGACGATCTGCTTCAATTCCGCCAGCGGCACGGGCGATGTTATCCGCATCGCCTGGCGCGCCTTGACCAGACCGGAGTGGCGGCGGGTCGACCTGGCGATGAAATCGCGACAAGCCTGTAGCCCTTCGCCCGGTTCTGCCAGTGCGTGTACTATACCCAAATCGTACATCTGTTCCGCGGTATAGGTTTCAGCAGCAGCTTGTCATATTGCTTGCGCAATACGTCATAGTCGCGGCTGATCCGCTGGGCCTCAGCCGCTACGCCGGGCTCGTCGGTCTGGTTCGCGGCAATTGCAGTCAGTTCGGCCTGAAGCGCGGCCTTGCGCGCCTGCAAGGCCTGAATGGTCGCCTGCCGGTCGGCGCGAATGGATTGCAGCGAAACATAGGCCGGATTGGGCATGCCGCCGCCATTGGGATCGGTCGCGGCCTGTTTGCGCAGCGAGGCGACCTGCTTGGTCAGCGCGGCGACATCGGGGTGGCTTTCAGTCAGCCCGCGTGCGCGCATCCCGGCCAGATCGGCTTCGGCCTGCGCCAGCGCGCCACGCGCTCCGCCGGTTTGCCCCGGCACCACGATCGTACGCGGCGTACCCGCCAGCTGCCCTTCGATCGCAGCGGCCGCGCTTTGCGCCACAGCCAGATCCGCTTCGACATTGCGCATCGAACCGCTGGTCGAATCCAGTTTCTGGATAAGCGCCTGGGCGCCACCAATCAGATAGGGATGTTGCGCCTCGAACGCGAGGCGGCGCTGCTCAGCCGCTTCCAGCTCTTTCTGGCGTGACGCCAGCTGCTGATCGAGAAAGGCCAGCGTTTCGCGCATTTCGCCACGCCCGCCGGCAAGGTTTTCCTCGCGGAAGATGTCGATCATCTTCTGGACGATGTCCTGCGCCAGCTTGGCGTTTTCCGCATCGGACATATCACGCCGCCCGGATTCGGCAGTGATTTCGAACAGATTGTCCTTTTCGCTCTTGACCCCGATCTGCTTGGCCAGGCCTTCCACCGCAATTTCCATGTCGCGTGGCGTGCTGATTTCCTCGCCGAGGCGGGTAGAACGGATCACCTTTTCAAGATTGACCGCGCTGGTCAGCGTTTGCTGAACCCGTTCGATATCTCGCTTGCTGTCGCCCAAACCGATTCCGATCTGCTGGACCAGAACATCGTCCAGCTGGACGAAAATGCGGGTGCGCGATTCATAGCTGTTGGGAATGAATGCCACGGCCAGCCAACCCAGAACACACAGCGCCCAGGCCACGCCAAGCGCCAGCCAGCGCCGGTTCCAGACGGAATGAATGGCCGAAAGAAGTTCTTCGTAGAGCGCGTTCATGTTTCGGTGCGCCTCCTCAGAACATGCTCTCGGGGATGATGATCACATCGCCCGGTTGAAGGAGGACATTGGCCTTGCTTTCGCCCTTTTTGAGCAGATCGCCCAACCGCAGATCATATTCGCGCTGACGCCCGCTTTCCTTGTCGAAGCGGATCAGCTTGGCACGATTGCCGGCCGCATATTCGGACAGGCCTCCCACCGCGATCATCGCGTCCAGCAAGTTCATGTTGGCGCGATAGGGAATCGACGCGGGTTTTTCCGTCGCCCCCACCACGCGCACCTGCTGGCTGAACGTGCCGGCAAACTTGTTGACGATCACGGATACCTGCGGCTCGTTGATATATTGCGATAATTGCAACCGGATATCTTGGGCCAGCATGGAGGGCGTCTTGCCCACGGCAGGCATGTCCGTGACCAGTGGCGTGGTGATCCGTCCATCGGGGCGGACCTGCACGCTCGCCCCCAGTTCGGGGTTGCGCCAGACATGAATGGTCAGCTCGTCAAGCGGTCCGATTACATATTCCTCGCCCGGGCCTTCTTGCATCGCCACGAATTGCGCGGGCGGAAGCTGGCTTCCAGCCGAACCGCCCGAACAGCCGCTGAGCGTCAAAGCGGCAACGGCCAGCGCCGAAAGCAGGGTGGCAAAGCGGTTTCCAAACATCGATGCGCGTCCTTGCGACTTGGCGGGCCATGCTGCGGGGAAAATGCTCCCTTGCGCGCACGGCTCGCGGATCCAGCCTCCGCTATTGCGAAAAAGGGTGAACATATTGTTAGCCTTACCGCCTCAAACGGCGGTTTCGGGAGGGTTTATGGGGTGGCGTCCCGCAACGGGACGCTGCGCCTGCTCAATCTAAACAAGCAGTTCGCGGGCCGGGCCCTGGCCAAGAAAGGCCGCCGGACTGGCGCTGGCGCCATAGGCTCCGGCGCAAAACACGGCGATGAGATCGCCGACTTCGGCGCGCGGCAGGTGCGCCTTGTCAGCTAACCGGTCGAGCGGAGTGCACAGGCAACCCACGACATGAGCGACTTCTTCAGCCGCTGCGCCAAAGTGCGACGCGATGGCGACCGGGTAATTGCGGCGCACCACCGTGCCGAAATTGCCCGAAGCGGCCAGCTGATGATGCAACCCGCCATCAGTGACGAGGAAAACCTCTCCATGGCTCAGCTTGCGGTCGATTATGCGGGTGAGATATACCCCCGCCTCACCCACCAGATAGCGGCCAAGTTCAACACACATCTGTGTTTTTTCAAGCGCTTGCGGCAAGTCTTCCAGCGCTTTGGCCAGCGCCTGTCCTACCGCTTCGAGATCGAGTGTCTCATCCCCCGCAAAATAGGGAATACCGAACCCCCCACCCATGTTGAGGTGCGGGAGCGCCGCCCCGCTTTCCTCTGCCAGCCGCGCGGCCAGCGCCAGCGTGTTCGCCTGCGCTTCGATGAGCGCATCAGCGGACAGCGCCTGACTGCCCGCAAAGATATGAAACCCCCGCCACTCTGCCCCGGCGGCGATAATTCGCCGCGCCAGCGCGGAAACGCGATCCGCATCGATTCCGAAAGGCTTGGCCCCGCCCCCCATTTTCATGCCCGAACCGCGCAGTTCGAAATCCGGATTGACGCGAATGGCGAGCCGCGGGCTCAGCGCCAGTTCTCCGGCGATGCGCAGCGCCCGCTCCGCCTCTGCCTCCGATTCAAGGTTCAACGTCACGTCCGCAGCGATCGCCGCGCGCAATTCCTCGTCCCGTTTACCCGGACCGGCGAAGCTGACCAGCGCAGGATCGATCCCCGCCTCGCGCAGGATCGCCAGTTCCCCGCCCGACGCGATATCGAAGCCATCGACCAGAGTTGCCATTTCCTTGAGGACAGGAGCGTAAGGGTTTGCCTTGACAGCGTAATGTATCGCGACTCGTTCCGGCAGAACACCCCGCAACCGTGCAACGCGCTGGCGGATCAGATCGCGCGAATAGACGAACAACGGCGTTGCGCCCGCCTCCGCCACCAGCGCGCTGACCGCCTTGCCGCCAATCGCCAGTTCGCCGTTAATCGCGGCAAAACCGGTCGGGATCGGGCCAAGCGGCTTCACGCGCCCAGCTCCCTGGCCAGTGCCGCCCGATCAAGCTTGCCATTGGGGTTGAGCGGCATCTGCACCCGCCAGTGAATGGCGCGCGGTTGCATGAAATTGGGCAGTTCGCGGGCAAGTTCGGCGGGAAGTCTGGCTTCGGCGTCCACCGCACCGGGCACGGCGCGCACCATCAGATGCACCGCCTGGCCCAGCCGTTCGTCAGCCACGCCTATCGCCACAGCCTCTGCAACAAGGCCGGTCGCCAGCGCCGCTTCCTCAACCTCCTGCGGGCTGATGCGATTGCCCGCGCTCTTGATCATCGCATCGCGCCGCCCCGAAAAATAGAGAAGGCCATCGCCGTCGCGAACAACCCGGTCACCCGACCAGACCGCAGTGCCGCCATAGGCCGATTGCGCGGGCGCAGGACGGAACCGTTCTGCCGTGCGTTGCGCATCCTGCCAGTATCCCTTGGCGACAAGCGGCCCGCAATGCACCAGCTCGCCCTCCTCACCCGGTTGCGTGACCTGCCCATCGTCGCCGATAACCAGCACTTCGGCAAAGGGAATCGCGCGCCCCATCGATGTCGGGTGCGTTGCAACCAGCTCCGGATCGAGGAACGTGGAACGGAACGCCTCGGTCAACCCGTACATCGGGAACAGTCGCGCACCGGGAAATATCCGGCGCAGGTGCGCCACCAGATCGACCGTCAGCGCCCCGCCGCTATTGGTCAGGCGGCGCAGCGGCGCGGTGGCTTCTTGCGGCCAGTCCTGTTCAACCAGCTGCACCCACAGCGGTGGAACCGCAGCCAGCGTGGTCACACCATGGCGTGCGCAGGCCTTGGTCACATCTCGCGCGGTCAAATAATCGAGCGGGACCACGGCACCACCCGCGCGCAAGGTCGAAAGCAGCTGATTCTGACCGTAATCGAAGGCCAGCGGCAGCACCGCCAGTACAACATCATCCGCTTCCAGCGCCAGGTAATGAGCAACGCTGACCGCACCGAGCCAGAGATTGGCGTGGCTCAGCATCACCCCCTTGGGTCTGCCGGTCGACCCGCTGGTATAGAGAATGGTAGCAAGATCATCAGGATCAGCCTGCGATTCGGGCAGCGGTTGCGCGATGACTTGAGCACCGGCGAGCGCGCTCTGATCCTCGACCAGAGTGCATGACGCGGGCACATCCGCCGCCCCCAGGCTGGACAGCCGCGCCGCATTGCCGATCAGCAGCCGCGCGCCGCTGTCAGCCAGTATATGCGCCACCTGCGCGTGTTTGAGCAGCGGATTGACGGGAACATGGACCAGCCCGGCGCGCGCCGCAGCCATCGGCATCAGGCAGGTCAATTCGCTTTTTCCGGCCCAGCTCGCCACCCGCGCGCCCCGTTCGGGGACCTGCTGCTGCAGCCATGAAGCCAGTTGGCCTATACGCACCCTTAAGTCCTGATAGGTAAGGGTCTGTTCGCGCAGGATCAGGGCAGGCGCGCCATCCGCACCGAATCGGGCGAGATGGTCGAGCGGATGCGCCACTGGATCAGGCGTGACAGGCATGGGGTGTGGCAGCTCCGTGGAAAGGACGAGAATTGACGATTGCGGTCAGCTATCACGAGACAGTTAATGTCTTGCAAGGGTTGAATTGGGTTGCCGCCAGCCCCTTTGCCCGCGCCGAGTGGTTTGCCCTGCTTGCGGCCAGCGCGACCAGGCCGGTGCTGGTCGCCCTCGCTCAGGACGAGCGCGGGGCCATGGCGGCTCTCCCGCTCATTCAGGCAGAGACCCGAGTCGAACCGCTTGCCAACTGGTACAGCTTCACCTTCACCCCGCTGTTGAGCGAAGGCGCGGATGCGGCGGCACTGCTGCATGCCGTCGCGCGCGATCTGCAGCGGCATGCACGGCGCGTTACGCTGTGGCCGCTTGGGGCTGAGGACGAGATGGCCAGTGATATCGAAAGTGCATTCAAAAGAGCGGGTTGGACCTGCTTTTTGACGAACTGCGATATCAACCATATCCTCCCGGTCGCAGGGCGCAGTTACGCCGAATATCTTGCCACCCGCCCGGGTCCACTACGTACCACGCTGAAACGCAAGTCAAAGCGGATAGAAGTTCGGATAATCACATTTTTTTATGATGATACCTGGAATATCTACGAAGACATCTACGCACATAGCTGGAAGCCGAGCGAAGGCGATCCATGCCTCCTGCGCGCATTTGCCAGGCAGGAAGGGTGCGCCGGGCGGCTGCGCATGGCACTGGGCATTCATGAAGGTCGCCCGGTCGCCGCGCAATTCTGGACGGTGGAAGCGGGAACGGCCTGGATTCACAAGCTGGCGCACCGCCAGGATGCGGATCATCTGTCAGCGGGAAGTGTACTCACCGCTGCCCTGATGGAGCAGGTGATTGACCGGGACGGGGTCGCACTGGTTGACTTCGGCACGGGCGATGATCCCTACAAGGCCGACTGGATGGACGAAAAGCGGGTGCGCTTTCGCCTCGATTGCCACAACCCCAAAACCGTGGCGAGTTGGCCACACATCGCCCATGCTGCGCTGCGACGCCTTGCCACTCGTTCATCCGCTGGCTAGGCACCGTTTCGAGGGACGAAATGGACAAATATACGCACGAAACCCCGGCCATCGGGCAGCCGCCCGCCTTGAACGAGACTGAAACAGTCGACGCGATCCTGCGCGCCGTGCTGGTCGATGTGCTGGGGCTGGAGGCCGAAAGCGTGCGGGACTTCGGCGCGGATACGGGCCTGTTCGGCTATTTGCCGGAACTCGATTCCATGGCGGTGGCAACGCTGCTGACCGAAATGGAAGATCGCCTGATGATTGTCATCGAGGATGACGAGGTCGATGGCGAAATGCTGGAGAGTTTCGGCGCATTGCTGGCCTTTGCCCAAAACAAGCGAAGCGGGACCTGACCGCGCCAGTAATCGC
>Ga0181558_10002973_pt1 | contig 15777 bp, 14 predicted proteins | sample 011ome_22_FD_133754 | JGI IMG/M metagenome (GOLD analysis project Ga0181558, IMG submission 133754) | Coastal salt marsh microbial communities from the Groves Creek Marsh, Skidaway Island, Georgia - 011507BT metaG (megahit assembly) | ecosystem: Environmental > Aquatic > Marine > Intertidal...
CGGTATGGAATCATTGCAACCCGCTCTTGCCTCATCGATGGGCCCGGTCACGGATTTTTTCCCCGACGACACCTTGATCGTTGAGCTTCAACCCGAGAGGGCACGATCGCGCGCGCGGGCCCTTATCGAGACCAACAGAGAATTTCTTGAAGCCGCGTGGGAAACAGCAGCTGCAGGAGCCAGCGAGCGTCCAATCGATTTTCACCTCGGTGAGTTCTATTCGCCCGAAGAGGTCATTGAGCACGCCGGTGAGCGCCCGTGGCTGTCGCTATCGACTCTGGACTCTGGAGCCGAAAGCCTGGTGAGAGTCGAATCCACCACGATTGACCTCGAAGCCCCCGGCGGTCAAGAAGCGATTGACTACGTGCGAAGTCGCCGCGAAGCGGGCGACACCGTAGTGGTCTGTGCTCAGGGCCATGGTTTGGTGGAGCGTGCGGCGCGGGTGCTGGGAGAACACGGCATTGCCGCGGTCGAGGTCGACTCCTCCGCGAGTTCGTTTCGCACGGACGTAGTCAACATCGTTCAAGCCGGTTTGACCGATGGCTTTGCGATCCCCGGTATTGCGCTCGCAGTGTTGGGCGAGCGTGAATTTTTTGGTCGAGCGAGCACCGCGTCACCTCGGTCTCAAAAGACTCTTGCCACCAAGCGCCGGGCGGGAGTCAACCCTCTGGAGCTGCGACCCGGTGATTATGTGGTGCACGACACCCACGGCATCGGTCAGTTCGTCGAAGTGGTGAGGCGGGAGATTTCCACGGGCGGCCGCGATGCGAAGAAGTCTGAGCGGGAGTTTGTGGTCTTGGAATACGCGCCCTCCAGGCGAGGTGGCGCCCGAGACAAGCTTTATGTGCCCACTGACCAGCTGGATTTGTTGAGCATTTACGTCGGCGGAGAACAACCGGCGCTCAGCAAGATGGGTGGAGCCGAGTGGTCAGCTGCGAAATCCAAAGCCCGAAAAGCGGTGCGCGACATTGCGGTGGATTTGGTGAAGTTGTATTCGGCTCGGATGAGCCAACCCGGTTATGCATTCTCTCCCGATAACGAGCTGCAGCGAGAGCTAGAAGACGCGTTTGCCTTCGTGGAGACGCCGGATCAGCTCTCCACCATCGACGACGTAAAAGCCGACATGGAGCGGCCAATTCCGATGGATCGCCTCATTGCGGGGGACGTTGGCTTTGGAAAAACCGAAATCGCCGTTCGTGCCGCGTTCAAAGCGGTTCAAGATGGCAAGCAAGTGGCCATACTCGCTCCCACCACACTTCTCGTGCGCCAGCACATTGAGACCTTTCAAGAGCGCTACGCACCGTTTCCCGTGAGATTGGGATCGCTCTCGCGTTTCTCCAGCACATCCGAAGCAAAAACCGTGATTCAAGGTCTCGCTGATGGAACCATCGATGTGGTCATCGGCACACATCGCCTGCTCAGTGACCAAGTGGCTTTTCGCGATCTGGGCCTGATTGTGGTCGACGAAGAGCAGCGATTCGGCGTGGAGCACAAGGACAAGTTGAAGAAAATCCGCGAGAACGTCGATGTTCTCTCGATGAGTGCCACGCCGATTCCTCGGACAATGGAAATGGCGGTGACGGGTATCCGTGAAATGTCGACGCTCCAGACGCCTCCCGAGAATCGCCACCCGATTTTGACGTTCGTGGGCGAGAAATCGGATCAACAGCTTGTTGCTGCGATTCGTCGGGAGCTCTTGCGTGAGGGTCAGGTGTTTTATGTCTCTAATCGCGTCCAGGGCATCGGGGCAGTGGCCACGAAACTGGCTGATCTGGTGCCTGAAGCGCGAATTGCTGTAGCCCATGGGCAAATGGGTGAGAGTGAGCTAGAGAAAGTCATGGTCGACTTCTGGGAGGGCCACTTCGACGTCCTGGTCTCCACCACAATCATCGAAACGGGTATTGACGTGACCAATGCCAACACCTTGATTGTGGAGCGCGCGGACCGGTTCGGCCTCGCACAGCTTCACCAGTTGCGAGGCAGAGTAGGCCGTGGCAGAGAGCGCGCCTACGCCTATTTCCTCTTTGACCCTGACGCAAATCTCAGTGACCACGCGCATGAGCGGTTGAGCACCTTGGCTGCTCATAGTGATTTGGGTGGGGGAATGCAGATTGCGATGAAAGACCTCGAGTTGCGTGGAGCGGGAAACCTTCTCGGTGCCGAGCAGGCGGGACACATTGCGGGGGTGGGCTTTGACTTGTACCTGCGGATGATGGCGGAAGCAATCGGTACGTTCCGCGGCGATGTCAATCCTGAACAGACCGAGTTGCGACTTGAGATTCCCGTTGACGCCAGAATCCCCGAAGAGTACATCGATAGTGACCGATTGAGACTAGAGGCGTATCAGAAGCTCTCCCATGCCTCCGGCCCGGCCGTGGAGGAGAGCCTCGTAGACGACGTCGTGGCGGAGCTCGTGGATCGCTATGGGGAGTTGCCGCTTCCGGCTCAGACTCTTGTGCTGGTCACCAAGCTACGTCGACGCGCCGGGGCGGCGGGGCTGTCTGAAGTATTGGTGATGGGCTCGAAACTGCGGGTCGTTGGCCCGCCCCTTCCCGACTCCCTTCAAGTTCGCCTGCAACGTCTCTATCCCAAGGGAAATTATCTTGCCCCTGCCAGAGTGGTGTTGATTCCATTGCCTGAGGATCACTCGGACCACGCCATGGTCGCCTGGGTCGAGAACGTCATCGACTCTCTCTATCCCGCCGCCGATCCCACACCATCTGACACACTGACTGCGTGAGCAACTACCCCCACCTCGAGCAACTCATTGCGACGATGGCTCGGCTGCGCGGAGAAGCGGGCTGCGAGTGGGACCGCGAACAAACCCACGAGTCGTTGGTGCGTTTTCTGATTGAGGAAACCTACGAGCTTGTCGATGCCATTGAGTCGCGTGATCGCGAGGGAATGAAAGAGGAATTGGGGGACGTTCTCTATCAGTTGCTTTTTCATGCCGATATTGCTGCCTCGTCCGAAGAGCCCTTCACGATCGACGACGTCGCGCAGGCGACGGACGAGAAGATGCGACGCCGCCACCCTCATGTCTTTGGTGACATTGAAGTCGATGGAATTGATGACATTAAGGCCAATTGGCAAAAGATTAAGGCGGAAGAAAAACAGCACCGTGAGAGCGCCTTTGATGGTCTCCCTCGCCACCTCACGGGGCTCGCCCGAGCAGGTGTTCTTCTAGACAAGGCAGAGAAGCTTGGCGTTACTCCAGATGCCCCGGCAGGAGAAGCCCCCTCCGACGAGCAGGCATTTGGCGCTTGGTTGTTGACGATGTTGTATCAGGCGAAAAAGCGAGGAATTGATTCCGATCGGGCGCTGCGAGAGGCGATGAGACTTATCGAACAACGCGCGAGAGAAACAGAGAGAGACGGCGCGGACTAACCCAGCCCCCTCCCGCCAAGGTGACAGACTGGAGCCATGGCGACCGTCAATCCACCGCGGGGAATGCGAGACTTTCTCCCCCCGGATAAGAGAAAACGGGATGTCGCCATCCGCGTCATTAGCGACACCTATCGCCGGCACGGGTTCGATCCGATTGAAACACCGGTGCTCGAAGACCACAGCACTCTGCACTCTGGGCTGGGGGGTGATAACGAGAAGCTGAGCTTTCACGTGTTGAAGCGAGGCCTGGCGCCAGAAGATTTTGCCCACGCTAAGGCTGCCGAGGATGTGTCGGACTTGGGTTTGAGGTTTGATTTGACGGTGCCATTGGCGCGATTTGTCGCCAGCCACCACGCAGAGCTGCCCAGTGTGTTCCGAGCGCTTCACGTCGCCCCGGTCTGGCGCGCCGAACGCCCACAGAAGGGTCGCTTCCGCCAGTTTGTTCAATGCGATATCGACATTGTGGGCGAAGAATCAACCTTGGCCGAGCGCGAGGTACTTATCGCCACGGCCGATGCTCTCGCGGCTCTGGGTCTTGGTGATTACCGTTTCCGAGTAAACGACAGGCGGCTACTCACGAGCCTGCTCACAGCGGCAGGGTTTTCTCCCGACCTTCACCCCACAGTGCTCATCACTCTCGACAAGCTCGACAAAGTGGGCGTCGATGGGGTTCTTGCTGAACTGGGCGAGAAGTTTCCCGGAATGGGAGACGTCCAGACGCTGAGCGCGGTGCTCCACGATGCCGCGCAAGGGGATATACCGTGGGATGCCGATCGGATTTCGTCACTGATGTCGGGGGAGGACTCCGTCGCAGAGCACCTCGCGAGCTGGGCGAAAGATGTGGAATCAGTAGTAGGCGAGGGGCGAGTGGTGTTCGACCCCACCCTAGTTCGTGGCATGGGCTATTACACCGGCTCAATAGTCGAGCTCGAACACCCGGAATTGGGCGTATCGATGGGCGGCGGCGGACGCTACGACGGGATGGTGGGACGCTTCCTCGGCAAAGACATGCCGGCTTTTGGTTTTTCGCTCGGCTTCGAGCGACTGATTGACCTCCTCGACGTGGCTGCGGGTGACGAACCCCCGCGAGTCGCTCTGCTCTACTCTGGGAATATCAGCCCGGCGACGGTGGTGCGGTTGAAAAAAGAGTTAGTCGCCGAAGGCCTCAGCGTCCGCCTTGTCTCCGTCAGCCGGAACATGAAAGCGGTATTCGAGAGACTGAAAACCGATGGTTTCGAGCGGGTTGCGGAAGTCACAGCGGACACCGCAGCAGCGTCTGATTTGGAGTGGCGAGCGTTAGCCACTCGTTAACTTCCGGGGTAGTCCCGCCCAATAGGATTGGGACGCACCGTTCGCCACTTTGGTTCGAGGAGATAATTTCGTGGCCCTAATTGAAGCGTTGACCGCTCGAGAAATTCTTGACTCCCGAGGAAATCCCACCGTCGAGGTGGAGGTTTTACTCGAAGACGGCACGATTGGCCGCGCCGCCGTGCCCTCCGGGGCGTCGACGGGACAATACGAGGCATATGAATTGCGCGATGGTGACGCCAAGCGCTACCTCGGTAAAGGTGTTCAGCGCGCGGTCACCTCGGTAATTGATGTCTTAGGTCCCGCCATCGAAGGCATGGAGGCAAGCGAGCAGCGGGCAGTAGATGAAGTATTGCTAAATACTGATGGCACCGAGAACAAGAGCAACCTGGGGGCAAACGCCATCCTTGGTGTGTCACTCGCGGTGGCGAAGGCATCGGCTGATTCCGCTGATCTACCGCTGTTCCAATACCTGGGTGGTCCGAACGCCCACGTTCTTCCCGTTCCGATGATGAACGTCATTAATGGGGGTGCTCACGCCGACACCGGTGTGGACATTCAAGAGTTCATGATCCTGCCCATTGGCGCTGACTCGATGTCCGAGGCGATTCGAATGGGAGCTGAGTGCTATCACGCGCTCAAGTCGGAATTGAAGGCAGCCGGTTTGGCAACGGGCTTGGGTGATGAAGGTGGTTTCGCCCCCGAGCTTCCGAGTAACCGCGATGCGTTGGACTTCCTCTTGCGGGGAATCGAGCGGGCGGGCTTTGCTCCTGGTAAAGAAATTGCCTTGGGCCTTGACGTTGCCGCCACGGAAATGTTTGATGCCGGAAGCTACAGCTTCGAAGGTGGCAAGAAGTCGTCAGATGAAATGGTTTCTTACTATCAGCAGTTGGTGGCGGACTATCCACTGGTCACCATTGAAGACCCGCTCGATGAGAACGACTGGGATGGCTGGATTGCCTTGACCGCTGCCCTCGGCGGTGCTGTCCAACTCGTCGGAGACGACTTGTTCGTCACTAACCCCGCCCGCCTTGCCGATGGCATTGCGCGGGGTGCAGCGAATTCACTGTTGGTGAAGGTGAACCAAATTGGCTCGCTGTCTGAAACCCTCGACGCTGTGAGCCTGGCGCAACGCAGCGGCTACACCGCTGTCCTCTCCCACCGCTCGGGTGAAACTGAAGACACCACCATTGCGGACATCGCGGTCGCAACCAACTGCGGACAAATCAAGACCGGTGCTCCTGCGAGGAGTGAACGCGTGGCGAAGTACAACCAGCTGCTGCGTATCGAGGAAGAACTAGGCCCACAGGCTCGCTACGCGGGCGCAAGCGCCTACCCACGCTTCAGCGCCTAGCGCTTACCCCGCGAGGCGGTCGGCGTTCTCAAGACCGCCCGACTTACACTGGCGAGGTGGTAGCGAGCGAGAAAACGAAAAAGCGGTCGGCAAAAAAGCCGAATCGCTCGCTCACGGTGTCTCTTCAGGCTTCCGGCTTCACCGCGACGGTCCTCGCTCTTATTGTCACCGGGGTTGTCGTGCTTTCGCCCTCTCTACAAGTCTTGGCTGAACAGCGCCAGCAAATTGCCCAATTGGAAGCCCAACTGGCAGAAACTGACGCCGAAGTGTTGCGGTTGGAAGACCAGCTCGAGCGCTGGAACGACAGGGTTTTTGTCGAAACCCAGGCTCGATCGCGCCTGATGTTCGTCTACCCCGGGGATATCACCTACCTCGTGCTCGACGACCTGCCCGAAGACGACTCGAACGGCGACGTAATCGTCTCTGAGGACATCCAATTGGCTCAACCCAACTGGCGTGAATCTCTCTTAGCGAGCTACCTCGTCGCCGCGACGACTTCGACGATGGGGTCTACTCCAGACGATGTGGAGCATGACACCTCACTTCTTCCGTCGCCGAGTGAAGGTGGCGAGGAAAGCACAGAACAGTGAGAGTTGAGAGTCCCAGCGCGAGCGACCTAGCGTCACTTGAAGCCCAACTTGGTCGCCCGATGAGGGGCTTAGTGGGTATTGCGGCGCGGTGTGCGTGCGGGGCGCCGGCTGTGGTTGTCACCGAACCCCGACTTCCCGATGGAACTCCTTTTCCTACGCTCTATTACCTGTCGCTTCCCGAAGCCACTAAGGAGGCATCCCGATTGGAGGCGGCGGGAAAGATGGCCGAGTACGAGTCGCGCCTCGATGCGGACGATGAGACCCGTGAGATGTATGCCTCCGCCCATCGCAGTTTTCTCCACACTCGCGAACAAATGGCTGTTGTTGACGAGATTTCAGGAATTAGTGCCGGAGGAATGCCCACTCGTGTGAAGTGTCTTCACGCGCTGATGGCGCATTCCCTGGCCGTGGGCCCGGGACTGAATCCAGTAGGAGATTGGGCTCTCGCTGATTCATCGTGGTCGATCAAGGAGTGTCAGTGTTCCGTCCCCGAGTAGCACGGCGACTATCTGTTGCCTCGGTCGTGGCGACAGCAATTGTTGTGGTCTCCGGCCCTGCTGCTTATGCCGACGAGGTGAGAGACCGGCAGTACTGGCTCCAGGAATATGGCATTTCTCAGGCGTGGAGCATCACGCGGGGAGCGGGTGTGACCATCGCCATCATCGACACGGGTGTCGATGCCACTCACCCTGATTTACAGGGTGCCATCGCTGGCGGAACCGACGTATCGGGTATTGGCTCTCCCGACGGCCTCACCCCGGTGGGGCTCTCTAGTGAACACGGAACGATGGTGGCTTCCCTCGCTGCCGGCCGCGGACACGGTCGCGACGAGGGTGTCATCGGAAGCGCCCCCGAAGCAAACATCCTCAGTGTGTCGATGAGTTTTCAAGGAACGGCGATTCCGGCAGATGAACAAATTGCCGAGGCGGTGAGGTGGGCTGTTGATCGGGGGGCAGATGTCATTTCTCTCTCGCTCACCCGAAACACTCGCGAATGGCCGGTGAATTGGGACAAAGCCTTCGGCTACGCCGAGCGAAACGACGTAGTCGTGGTCGCTGCGGCGGGCAATCGCTCCGCTGGTACCGAGGTGGTCGGCGCCCCAGCAACCATGCCCGGAGTGCTCACCGTGGGCGGTGTCGATCGTGCGGGATTCGCCAGTGCAACCGCCTCGAGCCAAGGAATCACCATTGGGGTAATGGCTCCGAGCGAGGATTTAGTCGGTGCTTATCCGGGTGATCGCTATGCCGAGTGGGCTGGCACCAGCGGGGCCACGCCAATCGTGGCGGGGATTGTGGCGCTGGTGCGTGCTGCTCACCCGTCACTTGATGCTGCAAATGTCATCAATCGGGTATTGATGACAGCCACTCCAGTCACATCCACCAGACCGGATCCGCTTTATGGACACGGACTTGTCGACGCCTACCAAGCTGTAGTCGCCGACGTCCCCGCAGTGAGCGCCAACCCACTGGGTTCTATTGATGAATGGGTCACGATTTATCGGCGGGGTGACGATGAGCAGGTGGTTTACCCCCTCGGACCTATTGCGCCGCCCGAATTACCCACACCCCGAATCGTCGAGAGCTCGGCAGTCGGCGAGGAGAGATCGGGCGCGGATGTCATCGCCTGGTCAATGGCGGGGGTACTGGTGATGTCGTTACTCACCATTGGCACTCTTGGCACCGTGAGCGTTCGAAGGGCCCTGAGAAAATCGGTAGATTAGGGGTGCTCATCTCCCCATCGGAAAGTTTTTGCTGTGCACAAGATTGTTATCGTCGGCGGCGGTTATGCCGGTTTCTACACCGCGTTTAAGCTCGAGAGACTTCTGCGCCGCAATGAAGCGTCCATCACTCTGATTGACCCGCTTCCCTACATGACCTATCAGCCATTCCTGCCAGAAGTGGCGGCGGGCTCAATTGAGGCGCGACACGCCATCGTTCCCCATCGCCAACACCTGAAAAAGACGAACGTCATTACCGCTCGAGTGACTGCTATCGACCACAACAAGAAGGTCGTCACGGTGACTCCCGATGTCGGCGATGAGTTCACGGTCGACTATGACCACGTGGTGGTGACGGCAGGCGCTGTCACCCGCACGTTCCCGATTCCTGGTGTCGCTGATGTAGCGATTGGCCTGAAAACTATTGAAGAGGCCGTGTCGGTCCGTGACCGTTTGATTGACAACATTCACGTGGCCAATCACATGCCTCCTGGTCCCGAGCGCGACCGACTGCTCACTCTTGTTGTTGTCGGGGGCGGCTTCGCCGGTATCGAAGCATTTGCTGAACTGCGGAGTCTGGTTTCTGACATGTTGCACAAGTGCAATGGCCTGACTGTGAAAGATACCCACTTCCACCTCATTGAAGCGATGGACCGGATCATGCCGGAAGTATCGCTTGAAACGAGCAAGTGGGTTCTCAAGAATTTGGAAAAGCGTGAAGCGTACGTCCACCTCAACACCCAGCTAGTGAGCGCGGTGGGTGGCCGTCTCGAACTCTCGACCGGCCAGATCCTGGAAACCGACATTGTGGTGTGGACCGCTGGTGTCAAAGCGAAGTCCATGCTCGGCGGCTCAGGTATCCCGTTGGATGACCGTGGCCGGATTCGAGCCCAAGCAGACCTTCGTGTGACCGATGACAACGGCCCCCTAGAGGGAATGTGGACGGCGGGCGATGTGGCCGCGGTGCCGGACCTTTCCGGTGGTGGAGTGGGCGGCTACTGCGTGCCGAACGCTCAGCACGCCGTTCGTCAGGCGAAGCAGTTGGCGAAGAACATCACGGCTGTGTTGCGCGGGGAAGAACCAAAAGACTATTTCCACAAGAACCTCGGTGCCGTCGCAGGTCTCGGAATTGGTGTGGGAGTTATGCAGGTGGGTCCCTTTGCTCTCAAAGGTTTCCTCGCCTGGCTAGCGCACCGCGGTTACCACGGTCTTGCGATGCCTATGTGGGAGCGTAAAGCACGTGTGCTGTCCGACTGGATGATGCAGCTGTTCTGGGGCAGAGATGTGGCCAGTGTGCGTGCCGTCGCTCGGCCGAGGGCATTCTTTGAAGAATTTGCTGCCCGCCCTGCTCCTGCGCAAGCCAAGAAGGCTGCGAGTAGGGCCAAAAAGACGTCGGTTCGCGCCGGTTAGACTGCCAGCGGGCCCCGGTAGCCCAATCGGCAGAGGCAGGCGACTTAAAATCGTCACAGTCGGGGTTCGAGTCCCCGCCGGGGCACCAGCCTGATAGTTGGCCTAGAGCGCCACTAATACAAGCGGTTTACACTCAACACCATGGAAACCTTTATCGTTCTCGGAGTTGTTCTTGGCCTCGTGGCCATCGTTGGTATTTACCTTTGGGCTACGTACAACAGCCTGGTCACCCTCAATGTTCGTGTTGACGAGGCGTGGAGTGACATCACTGTGCAACTCAAACGCCGCGCCGACCTGATCCCGAACCTGGTCGACTCGGTCAAGGGGTATGCCACTCATGAGTCCAAAGTCTTTGAGAATGTGACCAAGGCCCGAGCTGCGACTCTTTCCGCCCAGGGCCCAGCAGAGGCGGGCGCGGCTGAGAACATGATGCAGGAAGCACTGAAAAGCATTTTTGCTGTGGCGGAGGCGTACCCCCAGCTTCAAGCCAGCCAGAACTTTCTTCAGTTGCAGGGCGAACTGGTCGACACAGAAGACAAAATTCAGAGTGCCCGGCGTTTCTATAACGGAGGGGTTCGAGAGTTGAACACCAAAATCAAGGTATTTCCCAACAACGTCTTCTCCTCCAACCTGGGATTTGGAGAGCGAGACTTCTTCGAGGTGGAGAACCCAGAGGCTATCGCTGAAGCCCCCCGGGTGAAGTTCTAAATCCGCTTGTCGCTAACGTTGCTTTTTTCATAGATCGGTAGTTCCCATGTATCGTGCCGTTGCCGCCAATAAGCGCAACACCGTGTTGATCATGGCGGTCTTTGTCGCGTTAGTGGTCGGTATCGGATTTGTGGCGCAGGCCCTGCTCGGTGATGGGTCCGGGGTCATCCTTGGTGCAACGATTATTGGTGCCCTCGTGTATGTCGTGATTCAGTACTATCAAGCGGGTTCTCAAGCGTTGGCCATGGCAGGTGCCCGCGAGATTCAGAAGAAGGACAACCCGCGGCTGTATCGAATCGTCGAGAACCTTGCGATTACGACGGGCCTACCCACCCCCAAGGTATACATCGTGGATGATCCAGCTCCCAACGCTTTTGCGACCGGTCGCGATCCAGAGCACGCCGCGGTCGCAGCCACAACCGGGCTTCTGGAATTGATGGATGACCAAGAGCTCGAGGGCGTCATGGCCCACGAAATGGCTCATGTGAAGAACCTTGATATTCGGGTCTCCACCATCGTGTTTGGCCTCGTGGTCGTCGTGGGATTCATTGCAGACTTTTTGGCCCGAATGGCCTTTTTTGGAGGGCTGAGGCGCAACAACGTCGGGGGAAACCCGGTCGTCTTGGTGGTGGGACTGCTGGCGATGATTTTGGCGCCCCTTCTTGCTGCCCTCATCCAGGCTGCGATTTCTCGACAGCGCGAATACCTTGCCGATGCAACGGGAGCTCTGACCACGAGACACCCCGAGGGTTTGGCTCGTGCACTTCACAAACTGGGGGAATATGGGCGACCGTTAAAGCGCCAGCAGGCCTCGATGGCCCATTTGTGGATGGCCGATCCCATGCAACCGGGGGTCATTGACCGAATGTTCCAAACCCATCCGCCGATTCCTGACCGGATTCGTCGACTTCTCGAGAACCAGACCAAGTTCTAAGCCAGAACGGGGCGACAACCTAGACTGGTGCCCATGAGAACGCCACGATGGTTCCGCGAAGGAGCCAAGACTTCTAGCGTGCCGGTGGGAATCCACCTTGCCGCCGCATGGTCGTGGCGTTTTATTGCCATCGTTGCGGCTCTCGCTGTCGCCGTGTTGCTCATCATTCAACTGAGCTTCATCGTCGTACCCCTCCTGATTGCAGTGCTTCTCGCTGTCTTGGCCGCCCCGGTTGCCCAGTGGCTCAGGAGATACCGGGTTCCGGGCTGGTTGGCGACCCTGCTCACCATCGTGGGGTTTCTGAGCGCGGTCACCGCCCTCATTTGGCTCGTGGTCGAGCAAATTCGTCAAGAGTGGGTGTCCCTACAGGAGCGAAGTGTTCTGGCCTACGAGGACTTTATTGTCTATCTATTGGAGTCCCCGCTTCACGTGACGGAAACCCAACTGAATGACTGGTTGGAGCAGCTCGCAGAGCAGTTGAACCTCAATTCGGCGTGGATTCTCTCGGGCGCACTCTCCATCAGTTCGTCGGTCGGCTCAGTCCTGGTGGGAGCGGGTCTGGCACTTTTTGCGTTGGTGTTTTTTGTCCACGATGGTGAGCGGATTCTGCGATGGCTGATCGGGCTTTTGCCCCAGGGGGCCCGAGCACCGGTTGCCGGGGCGAGCCAACGCGGTTGGGAAACCCTGACTCGTTTTGTGTCGGTGCAAATCTTTGTCGCTGTCGTCGATGCCATCGGTATTGGTCTGGGGGCGTTTTTCCTCGGCTTGCCACTAGTGATTCCCATCGCTGTCGCCGTGTTCTTGGGAGGGTTTGTGCCCATCATCGGAGCATTTGCGGCAGGGGGCCTTGCGGCGTTCATCGCGCTGGTCTATGAGGGTCCGATTGCAGCACTCATCATGATTGCCATTGTGTTGGCCGTTCAGCAGATTGAGGGGCAGATATTGCAACCGCTCGTGATGGGTGCTGCGGTTCGAGTGCACCCCCTCGCTGTCGTGTTGGCCGTCGCAGCGGGAGGCTTCCTTGCGGGAATTCCGGGTGTCCTATTTGCCGTGCCGATTGTGGCGTATCTGAACGTTTTTATCGGCTATCTGTCTCGGCGCGAATGGTTGAGTGATCCGGCGATTACGCCGTGGCTTCAACCGAAAGTAGGGTTATAGCTCGTGACGATGACTGATCCTGCACCGAAGACGTCTCCTCTTCCCGGTCCCAGCCTGGAAGAGTTCGAACGCGCGCGCGGTGTCGTGAGCCAAGTGGCTCAGGTGACTCCGATGGAAGTGTCGCGTTACCTCGGCGAGCTATTGGGACAAACGGTATTTATGAAGTGTGAGAACCTCCAGCGAACCGGCTCCTACAAGATTCGTGGTGCCTACAACCGCATGTCTTCGCTCACTGACGAAGAAAAGCAACGCGGCGTGGTGGCGGCAAGCGCCGGCAACCACGCTCAGGGTGTGGCATTTGCGGCGAGGGAGCTTGGCATTAAAGCGACGATTTTCACACCCACGGGTGTCGCTCTTCCCAAACTTCAGGCAACTCGAGCCTACGGCGCACAGGTCATCCTCACGGGCGAGACGATGGCCGAGCCGCTTCGGGCGGCGAGTGAATTTGCCGAAGAGACCGGTGCTATCCGCATCCCGCCGTTTGATCACCACGACGTTGTTGCCGGCCAGGGGACGGTGGGTCTGGAAATCATGGACCAGGTGCCGGACGTTGAGACCGTGGTTGTTCCCATTGGCGGTGGCGGACTGATTTCTGGCGTGGCCAGTGCCATGAAGCAACGGGCAGCTGCTGAGGGTCGCACGATTCGAGTGATTGGTGTTCAAGCAAAAAATGCTGCGCCTTACCCGGGTTCTCTCAAAGCCGGAAAAATTGTCGAGGTGGCAATTCAGCCCACCATCGCGGACGGTATTGCCGTGGCAAAGCCTGGAGAGCTCAACTTTGAGATCATCAAGAACGTTGTTGACGAAGTTGTCACCGTCGATGACGACGAAACAGCCCGCGCCATCCTCGTGTTGTTGGAGCGCGCCAAAATGGTGGTGGAGCCGGCCGGAGCTGTCGGTGTTGCGGCGATTATGTCGGGGCTTGTTAAAGCGACGGGGCCGACCGTTGTGGTCCTGAGCGGTGGAAACATCGATCCGATGATCATGGAGCGAGTGATTTCCCGAGGTCTTGCGAGTTCGGGTCGTTACTTGAAGATGCGTATCCCTCTTCCCGACCGCCCGGGACAGTTGGCGAGGACCTCAGAAATCGTCGCCGACGCCAACGCGAACGTCGTCGAGGTATTGCACACTCGGCACGGCACCGGTCTGCAAATTAGCCAGGTCGAACTCGAGCTTCACATCGAAACTCGGGGTCCTGAGCACGCCGAAGAAGTACTCGAAGCCCTTCGCCGGGAAGGCTACGAACCCCGCACGGAGTTCTAAGGCTGGAAGGTTTCGACGTCGATGATTTCGACGGCGATTTCTGCCCCACTCGGCGCGGTGTAAGTGGTCGACTCGCCAATTTTCAAACCCAGGATGGCAGCGCCGAGTGGGCTCTGCTCGCTATATACATCGAGGTCGGTTTCACCGGCTAGCTCCCGTGAGCCCAACAGGAACTTTTCTGAATCCCCGTGAATGTGAGCAGTGACGACAGTTCCGGGCTCGACAACGCCAGAGCTTTCCGGTGCCTCGCCGACCACCGCGTGCTTCAGGGTGTCCGTGAGAGTGCGAATGCGAGCCTCCATCTTGGCCTGCTCTTCTTTCGCGGCGTGATAGCCGCCGTTTTCTTTCAAATCGCCCTCTTCGCGGGCAACCTCAATTCGCTTGGCAATTTCCTGGCGACCCTTTGTAGTGAGTTGCTCCAGCTCGAGCGCAAGCCGGTCATAGGCCTCCTGCGTGAGCCACACCTGTGAGCCCGAGTTCGACATTTGTTCCCCTTACGAATAACAACCGGGCTCCAGCGGAGTCCGGTTGGTTCTTTCGAGACTAAGACAACCAGCAGCGGTAGAGCAAGCCAGTCACAGCGGTTTCACTGGTTCGAACCTCTTGGGAAAACACTCTGGTTCGCTCCTCAGCCGGAGGAATATCGGCGATCACCCAGCCAACGATTCCGTATTGGGCGTTGAGCGCTTGAATCGCACACGACATGGGCGTTCCGGGTTCTACTGTCACTTCAAACGAGACGCTGATGGTTCTCTCATCGACCTCTTGCCAGCCCAAATCTCGAGTCTCAAACTGCGCATTGGGCTGAGCGAGGCCGGCCCACCACAACCAGGCGACAAGGACAACTGCTGCCCCCACGCCGGCCAGCACTCCCAGAGACTTGTTTCGCGTGGCGGCCTTATCACTCAAGCCGTAACGACTTGCGGGACGGCTGATCTCATGTGAGACAGACGGCGATGCTTCCACATCTTCTCGACCCATCGCCACCATCTTCCGCTAGCGTAGATAACGAGAGTAGCGCCCTGTCAATTGAGCATCCTGAGGAGAAGGGTCCATGTTGAAGGCCATTCTGTGGGCCGAGGAACTGATTCCGCCAATTGAAGTAGACCCGATTCTTGTGACACCCGGTGTTGTTGGTTTCACTGTGACCTTTATGGTCGCGATCGGTGCCCTGCTCCTCATTCTTGACATGGTCAAGAGGGTGAGGCGTGTGCGTTACCGCGCCGAAATTGCTGAGAAGCTCGACCGCGAAGAGCGGGAGGCTAGGGGCTTAGAGGGCTCATCGCAATAAGCAGAACGGCCGTCCAATGGCAGAAGAATGCGAGCACGGTAAACGAGTGGAAAATCTCGTGAAATCCAAAATTCTTGGCTGAAGGGTTGGGCCATTTGGCGCCGTAAACGATTGCGCCGAGGGTGTATAGCCCTCCACCGACGAGGACCAACACCATCATCGCGACATTGGCCGCAAACAGCTCGCCGATGTACATCATCGCCGCCCATCCGAGCCCCAGGTAAATCGGCACATAAATCCAACGCGGGGCATTGAGCCACAGCACCCTCATCCCGATACCTATGACGGTTGCTGACCAGACCAACCACAGAAGCAGTTGGCCTTGTTGTGGGGGCAGCGCGAGCAGGGCGATGGGGGTGTAGGTGCCGGCGATGAGTAAGAAGATGTTGGCGTGGTCGATCCGCCGTAATACTGCTTTGGTCGTAGGTGACCAGTCGAACCGGTGATAAACCGCTGACACGCCAAAAAGAAGTAGCGAATTGAGTGCGAAGACCGTTGATCCGATGGTCGCCGTCGTGCCGCTGGCGAGAACCACGAGGACAACGCCTGCAGCAAGAGCGAAGGGGAATGTTCCCAAGTGAATCCAACCGCGCCAAGACGGCTTGTGATCGAGTTGCCGGTATTCAATCGATTCCTCAAGAAGTGGGAGGGAGAGAG
>Ga0181558_10002976_pt1 | contig 15772 bp, 11 predicted proteins | sample 011ome_22_FD_133754 | JGI IMG/M metagenome (GOLD analysis project Ga0181558, IMG submission 133754) | Coastal salt marsh microbial communities from the Groves Creek Marsh, Skidaway Island, Georgia - 011507BT metaG (megahit assembly) | ecosystem: Environmental > Aquatic > Marine > Intertidal...
TACATGCCGCCTTGCATGTAGCCGGCACTTCCAGGGAAATCGCTCGCGCTGAATTCAGGCGCCAAAATGATCAAGTTGTATGCATTCGCTTGGGCGATCCAGCTGTCACGATATTCTGAGGCATTTCGGTTGTTTCCATGAAAGACCATGACAATGTCGGCATCGGGGGTAACAGATGATGGGATGAAATAGTGGATCGGGATGTCATCGTTGAATGTGTAGATGCCGGAACCTGTGAAAACGGGTTCCCATGTGCAAGCGGTTCCGAAAGCGCCCAAAAACATCAATAAATCGGCCACATCGACCGAGCCGTTTTGATTCAAGTCCGAAGGACAAGAGGCCGATGCGTCGAAGGCGCATGTGCCATCATCGAAGAGAGCAGTTGCATCGTAATTCGAGGCACCGGAATAAGTGCAACCACCTGAAGCAAAGAATTGAATGTAAGAGCAAGAACTGTCGTCTGTTGTTGCGTTGGGGTTGTAATTATCCGCATGGGGCTCTGTGCAACCGGGGATGCTGGGAGCACAAGGGATCCAGTACGTGCCCAACGGAAACGGCGAGTCTGCATCTTCATTTGTCAGGATGCCGGACATGGCTCCAGGAACCACTTCCCAGAAATCGATGTCGAACCCATTGGTTCCCGGATCGGCACAATTCCGGTAGGACCAACCGTATTCATAATCCCAAAGCGTTCCGGTCCCGTCCGTATCAGGGTCGCCAAAGCGATCGATCACCGAGGTGCCGTAGAAAAGCTCCACCGCATCATCCCCATTGAAATTGCAGGCCGCACCGTTGTCCACAAAATCCGGCTCGACTCCGAAAAATGCAGCGAAAACCGGGGATTCTTTTGAAACTGTGAGCAATGTTCCTGCATCCACCGAAACGGCAGGAAACCACCATTCCACGCCTGCAGACCCGGTGCCGTTGTTTGCCGTCCCAATGCCGAACGTCGAGAGGTCTTCGATATCAACCTCTGCATACAGTTCGAGCGCTTTCGGCGCGCCACTCAAGGGTCCATGAACCAAGCCGGTAATCCGAAGCTGAGCGGCAACGGACAAGTGAAGGAACATAAGTAGGAGGCAGATCAGCGTTGGATGTGCAAATCTGCGAACCACGCATTCGGTCAGTATCGAATGAGCTTTTCTGTGTGGCATTGGTTATTGCCGTCTAAGATTTGAACGGTGTACATCCCTACTTCAAACCCCGTCACGTCGATGTGAAGAATGGAAGAAGGGTTGCTCGTTTCCCAAATGCATCGCCCCTTTGAATCAAACATCCGCACCTGTTGCACACGCTCGTCCAAAGCAAGGCGAATTTGTCCACCCGATGTTGGGTTGGGGAAAATTGAAAATTCAAGCGGAACATCAGGGGAGGTCACATCGATAGCCGTCGTGTTGTACGTTCCCGTGGGAAAGGGGTCGTCTGAAAATTCATTTGCAGCCGGCCCATCAAGCACGTTCAAGGCGCTGATGGTCCAGTTCCCCAGTTGGAATTCGTTGCCGTCAGGCCCCGTGCCATTCACCCGGTACGCCCATCCGCCGGTGTATTCCCAAGCGGAACCCGTTCCATCGACGTCCGCTTCTCCAAAGCGATCCACTACGACCCCTGCTTCGAACAATTCGATGGCATCATTTCCATTGAAATTGCATACGGCGCCGCCATCGGAGTAGGTAGGGGCAAAGCCGAAAAAGCTGGTGAATGCCTCAACATCGTTTGCCAAGTAGATGAACGTGCCCGCTTCGGCCCCTTCATCGGGAAATTGCCACTCGACGCCATCTGTTCCACCGCCGTTTTGGGCCGTTCCCAGGCCATAGAGCCCCATGGTTTCCAAGTCATCCAAAACATACAGTTCCAGTGCTTTTGGTGCAGCGCCTGCATGAATGACTCCGGTTAAAACGATTTGATTGGAAGCTTCAAACACGGTTCCTGCACAGTCGCAATTTTCGTCCAAGGCGTCAAACACCGTGAAAGGGTCGTTGTCATCACAAGCATCACCCGGGTAGGTGCAGGTCAAATCGTCCACCGTGGCTTCAGGATTGTAATTGCAAGCTTCAGCATCAACACAACCGGGTACGCCTTCTGCATCCTCGCACAACGGATATGGACATGCGGAAGCATCGGTTGTTTCTGCCGTGGAACAGGCGATTCCGCCGGTAAACCAGTCGCCTGATTCGGATTTGTATGCCCAACTGTCCGTGTACTCCCAATCCATTCCCGTCCCGTCGATGTCGGCATCACCATAGGTTTCAATGACGGCTCCATTCAGGAACAACTCTATGGCGTCATCTCCGTTTTGGTTGATGGCGTCCGTGGATAGAAGAACGGCATCGAATTCTGCAATGCACGCTCCGAAATAAGCACTCATAGCCGCTGTAGAGCGAGCCAACAACAAATGCTCTCCTGCCATTAATTCCTCAGCGGGAAAGGTGTACTCTTGCCCATCGGTTCCGCCACCGTTGTTGGCAGTTCCCACGCCGTAAACGCTTAAATCAGGAACGGTCTCCAATGCAACGAAATGCAAGGCTTTTCCGTCGCTTCCTCCAGAGGGAACATCAAGATCAAGAATCCCTTGTAGCACCAAAGAGTCCAAAGTGGCACCAACCGGCTGAACATAGACCGCAACCAATAGGCCCATGGCAAGTACATTCCGAGTCAACTTTCGCATAATTGAGTTGTTTAAGTCGCGAATATGCAGCGCCTCTTGGAATAAAACGCTGTTGAATCCCTGGAATTTAGACCGAGGTTATTCGCAAGTCAATCCGAAGACCGATAAGAAAGTCAACAAATCCGGTGTGGCTACCAGCCCATCTCCGTCCAAGTCACCTGGACATGCGTTGGTCTGCTGGATGATACAAGAACCATCATCTGTATTCGCTGCGGAATCGTAATTTTCAGCGATTTCATAGAGGCAACCGAACACCACCAAGGTGGCACAAGAACCGTCGTCAACCTCAGCCATCATGTCGAATTCGACGTAAAAAGGATCCGTGCATCCGGAAGGCAATGCGCAAACAGGATAGACGCACGATGCGTCAAAGATGGTGGTGGTTCCGTCCGTGCAATCAACGGTGCCGTATGTCCAAGTACCCGCTTCTTTGAACGCCCAGGAATCCGTGTATTCCCAAGCTTCTCCTGTGCCATCCACATTGATGTCTCCAAAGGTTTCAATGACCAATCCGTTTTCGAACAATTCAATGGCATCATCCCCGTTGTGATCTGGCCAGCTTCCATTCTCCACAACGTGGTCAAAACTTCCAAAACAGGTGCTGAAGTAATTGGTCATCGCCGCCGCGTCGCGCACGATCAACAAGCTCTCACCGGCATTCAAGGACATGGCGGGAAAGGTGAATTCGATTCCATCGGTTCCGCCACCGTTGTTGGCTGTTCCGGCTCCGAAAACACTCAAATCCGCGATGTCAGCGACGGCCACAACGTGAAGTGCCTTTCCGCTCGAACCCGCCTCAGGAACCGTGAAGTCAATGATGCCTTGAAGTGCCAAAGCGTTTGTTAATTCGCCGTTATCGAAAATGCATGACCCGTCGTCGACATTGGCGTCGGGGTCGTAATTCAAGGCACCGCTATCGGTGCATCCACCGAATTCGCAGCAGTCATCGCAGCTGGTGTTGGCAGTGCTGTCGTAATTATCGGCTCCGGTATCCAAACAGCCGACCACCACGGCCTCGCAAGAACCGTCATCGACCGTAGCATTTGGATTGAAATTGAATGCTGTCGGATCGGTGCATCCCGGAATATCCGCAGGCACTTCGCAGAATGGGTAGAGGCAGCTGGCGTCAAAAATGGTCGTGGTCCCGTCTGTGCAATTAACCACGCCGTAAGTCCATGCACCATCTACTTTGTATGCCCAACTGTCGGTGTATTCCCAATCTTGACCTGAACCGTCCACGTTGATGTCTCCAAAGGTCTCGATCACCTCACCGTTGAAAAACAGCTCAATGGCATCATCCCCGTTTTGGCTGATGGCTCCACTGGCGTCTTCCAAGCTTATAGCAAACGCGTTATAGCAATCAGCGAGCAGGTAGGCTGACATGGCCGTGAGGCTTCTGGCCACGAGAATGTGGTCACCTGCGCTAGCACCTACCGCGGGAAATGTATACTCTTGGCCGTCGGTTCCGCCTCCATTGTTTGCAACTCCGATGCCGTAGGCACTTAAATCAGCGATGTCCGCGGCAGCCACAAGGTGAATAGCCTTGCCGTCAGAACCTCCTGAAGGAACGGTAAAATCAATGATGCCTTGCAAGGCGAGGTCATTCTGTGCAAATCCTGCGGAAGCGAAAAACCAACAAACGGCCATGGCCATGAGGTTTTTTGTGAAAGAGGTGGTCTGGAAAGAGGACATTGATCTTTGATTTGTGGTGTAATTTAACGATTTGAGCTAAATATTTCCCATTTCCGTCATTAAAATCCCGTTTTGTAATTTTCAAATTGCTTCAAACGTAATTTGGTCGGCTGATGAATCAGGTATCGAATAATTCTTCTCCTTGGGCGGGTTGGCTGTTGATGCTGATTGTTCTGTTCGCCCAATGCCGAGAGGGGGCAAACCCACCGATAACGAATCCGGATGGGTTTTCGTTGACCCGTGGTCAGGGCATGTTGGAGTGGTCTACCCCGGATGGCGCAACTACCGAGGTATTGGATGTGCATTACTATGTGCCCTTAAATGAGGACATTGAATCGATGCCGATTTTGTTTGTGTTCCATGGGGCCGAGCGCAATGCCGGAGCTTACATCAATGCGATGAAAGGGTTGGCGGAAACAGCAGGTTGCATATTGGTCGCGCCCAACTTTTCAGAGACGGATTACCCCGGAAGCACAGGATATCAGCAAGGGAATTTGATTGCCGGAGCGAGCGTTCGTCCAGAAGAGGAGTGGTTGTTCCATTTGATTGACCCCCTTTTTGATGAGGTCCTCGTGCGCTTGGGTGTTTTGAAACCGACGTACGATGTTTGGGGTCATTCCGGAGGCGGGCAGTTTGTGCACCGGTTCATGCTTTTGGCCAATGAACCCCGGGTGAGGATGGCCGTGGCAGCGAATTCAGGTTGGTATACCTTGCCAGAAGATGCCAGTGAATTCCCCTACGGATTGGGCGGAATTCCGAGGAGTCAGTCCGATTTGGGCGGGGCGTTCAGCAAACCGTTGGTCATTCATTTAGGCACCTTGGACAATGCGTTTATGGACACGCCTTGGACCGGGGCATTTGCCCAGGGCGATAACCGATTTGATCGCGGACATTATTTTTTCAATAAAGTCCAATCCATTGCTTTGGAAGAAGGACTAAATTGCCAATGGACGCTGGAAGAGGTTGAAGGCGTCGGGCACAATTATTTGGAAATGGCTTCGGCTGCAATTGATCTACTTTATCCATGAAAACAGCTCGGAATTTTTCGGAAGGCCTTGGAACGAAACGCCTGTTGAGTTGCGTTTTGTCCGCCTTGGGTGTTTCGGTTTTGATGCTCGTCGGATGCGCCAAAACGGATGATGTTGACATCGAGATTCCGGCGGATCCGAATGAAGGGTATACGTTTCAAATTCCAGATCGGGCGTTTGGAGAGTACATGGTCTACCTCGGTGTGCCGGGGGTACAACAGCGGGTGGACACGCTGGATACGGGTGTTTTGCAAACCAATTTCTACTTGAATCCGGAATTGGTGGTCGGTGTCAATTCATTGAGCTTGTCGAAAACCAGTGCCAACGTATCGGCTCTGGAGGCAGCAGGATTAGCAACCGCAGGTCAGAAGATTACCGATCTGAGCGGCGTGGAATTTTTCAGCGGCTTGGACACGCTGGTGCTGACTTCGAATGATTTAACGGAATTGGATTTGAGCGGCAATCCGACGCTTGTTGAATTGAGCATGAACTTTTGCAAGGTTGAAGCCCTTGATTTGACCCCTTGTCCTCAATTGCAAAAACTGCGTTTCCGGGGCAGTTCCCAAGCCGCTGCGTTGTTGTCGGAATTGGATCTTTCCAACAACCTTGCGCTCCGCCATTTGCACCTGCGAAGCCATGCGTTCGTGAACATCGATTTGTCGTCGAATACCCAATTGATCGAAGAGATTGACTTATCGGATAATCCCGGTCCCGACGGCAACTTAGGAACCGCGGACATTGCCATACCCGCTGTGATTTACGATCAAGTGGCAGCTGCAGGAGGGGTGCTGATGGGGGTGATTCCTGAATAATGCTGTGGGCTGGACTCATTTCTGCTGCGGTAGCAACAAGCGTTGCCGGATACTTTTTGATTAAAGGAAAACAGCCGCAGTTGGTTTTGTTGGCGGCTGGATTGGTTCTCTTATCCACGGCTTGGTTGCTGGGTCAGCCGATTGTCCTCAAATCGCCAACGGGTTGGCCGGGTTTTGATATGTTTGAGAAGATCACGCTATCCATGCGTTCCAAACTCGGCGGCATCGGGACGATGATCATGGTCATCGCGGGATTTGTGGCGTACATGGACCACATGGGAGCCACACGGTCTTTGGTGGAGGCGGCGGTGAAGCCGATTGCATTTTTGAAAAAGACACCCAACCTTGCTGCGGTTTTGGTGTTGCCCTTGGGTCAAGTGTTGTCTTTGTGCGTGCCAAGTGCGGCGGGACTGGGTTTGTTGATGATTGCATCGGTGCACCCGATTTTGATGCGCATCGGTGTTTCCAAATTGGCCTCGGTTTCCATCATTGTGTTGTGCACATGCTTCGATATGGGCCCTGCCAGTGCAAATACGGCCCGGGCATCGGAGCTGCTGGGCATGGATAATGTGACTTATTTTTTGGGGCATCAAGCGCCGTTTGCCGGTATTTTCACCCTGGTCATCATGGCCGTCGTTTACCTGCAGTTGCGGCGATTTGAAACCCAAGGAAATGCGAAGGAAGACGGGATGGTCACCGAAGCCCAAGTGGCTGTTCCTGCGTATTATGCGTTGTTGCCCATCTTGCCTTTGATTCTCCTCATGGTGTTCAGTGCATTCTTTCAGACAGGTTCAAATCCGGTCGTGTTGGACACTTCCACCGCCATGTTGGTTTCCCTGACGGTAGCGATGTTGACCCATGCCCTTTCCGGTGCGGGGTTTCGCGAGGTGGAGGCCGGCCTCAAGGCCTGCTGGAATGGAATGGGGCAGGCGTTCAGTCGAGTTGTGACGTTGATCATCGCTGCGGATTTGTTTGCTCAAGGCTTGATTCAGTTGGGACTCATTGAGGGATTGGTGCAGTTTTCAAACGGATTGGGTTGGGGAGCGGTCGGGGTGCTGTTGGTTTTCGTGCTGTTGATTTTTTTCGCCTCCATTCTCATGGGAAGTGGAAATGCGACGTTTTTCGCGTTTGCTCCGCTTGTCTCCCGCGTTGCCGAGACCATGGGGATTTCAGGAATTCGTTTGCTGCTTCCCATGCAGTTGGCATCGAGCATGGGACGCGCGGCGTCGCCCATCTCCGGGGTTGTCATCGCGACAGCGGGCATCGCTGACGTGGACCCGCTTCACGTGGCCAAACGAAACCTATTGCCACTGGCTGTGGCGCTTGCAATGATGCTCATTACTGAATCATGGATACTGCTATGAAATTGTTCCAAAATGCAGAAGTGTTTGCACCCGAATCCATCGGTCGCGCCGATGTGCTCGTGGCTGCAGGCCAAGTGGTCGCGCTTCAACCCCGTTCCGAGGGCCCCCTTGAAATTCAAGGCATCCCGGATCTCGAGGTCATTGATTCATCGGACCGGCGCTTGACTCCGGGTTTTATCGATCAACACATCCACATCACCGGTGCGGGTGGAAAATACGGCTACGGCTCGATGACGCCGGAGGTGCACGTCACGGATTTGGTGCGATGCGGCACCACGACGGTGGTGGGGTTGTTGGGGACCGATGGCACCGCGAGGAGCCTGAATTCGCTCTACGCGAAATGTGCGAGTTTGGAAGATGAAGGCTTATCCGCTTGGATGTTGACCAGTTATTTCGGGTTGCCTCCCAAGACCATCACGGGCAGCACACACGATGATTTGTTGTTCGTGGATCGCGTAGTCGGTTGCAAGGTTGCGCTTGCCGACGTCAGGTCTTCGTATCCAACAGCACATCAATTATTGGCCCTGCTGCGGGAAATTCAGGTGGGAGGAATGATTTCGGGCAAAGGAGGGGTGCTCCACATACACCTAGGGGCCTTGCCTGAAGGCATGGACATGTTGTTCGAATTGGTAGAGCAATACCACGTCGACATTCGTCGCTTATCTCCTACGCATGTTGGCCGGACCGAACACCTGTTCGAGCAGGCCAAACGTTTCGCGGAACTTGGCGGAATGGTCGACCTCTCCACCGGAGGCACACAGTTCACAGAGCCGTGGAAAGCCGTTGCGCAGGCTTATGAGGATGGGGTCAACTTGAATCGCTTCACCTTGAGCAGCGACGGCAACGCCGGCATCGGGATTTTGAATGCCCAAGGCGAATTAACGGGCTATAAGAAGGCTCCGATCGATTTGAATTTGTGGAATGTCCAGCAATTGCTTCGGGAAACCCAAGTGCCGGCAGAACTTAGCATCGGTTTGTTGACTTCAGGTCCGGCGAGAACCATGGGGTTGAAGCGAAAGGGACGCATCGCTGTGGGCATGGATGCCGATTTCTGCCTGTTCGACGACCGCTGGGATTTGCAAGATGTGGTCAGTCGAGGGCGGTTTATGATGCGCGGCGGTTCACTCACCACGACGGGTAACTTTGCCAAAGGGACTTGATCGTTGATGCCCCGCCTTTAGAACAGGATTTGGGCTTGCACTGTGCTCGTCCAACCGTTTTGGGCAGGCGCATCAGGGTAGTTTAGGTAATCCAACCCCGCTTGGAGTTTCAAGCCTTGGCCGTTTACATGCCAGGTTACACAGGTTCCCAACGCATCCACCACTTGCAGAATTGATGCCTCATTGGTCGTTGCGAATTCGGGGAAGGTTTGTCCGAAACGGGCATCGATTTGCCAACCGTTTTCGAGGAGGTATCCCGCTTGGACATTGTAGGCATTGCCGAGCACCAGGTAGGTGCTGATTTCCGTTGGCAACAAAAGGGTTCCGAGGGATGCGCTGGTCAGCGATCCTTGAAGATTGTACGCGGCGGCATTTACGTATTCTGCCATCACCGATGCGCCCTTCCATTTGACCAATACGTCTACGGAGTTTTTGAGGTAATTGGGCAGTTGGGGCGTTCCGTCGGCTCCGTACAGGAACCAGGCGCCGTGGCTTTCGCCAACCGGCCCAGAGGCACCCATGTTGTAGTTGGTGGCAATGCCCAAAATCGCTTTGATGGACGCGTTGCGTTCAAAATCGGAGGCGCTCGTCGCATCGAATGTACCGAAGGGCATGACGTCCAATCTTCCGCCCACTTTCAATCCGCCGAGGTCCACATCATTCGATAACGCGCCGAAACTGTTGATGCCGTCTCCAGAAGTCACGGCGATCGTTGGGCGCAACGAGAATCCCGCCTCCTGGCCGACCAAATAGCTTGCCGATAGACCCCATTCACGGCCGGTTTCCACAAATGTTCTGCTCAGGAAAGAACGTTGGGGCATGGCGAGGTGGCCTTCATAGAATTGCATCTCCCTGTTGTTTGTCGGATTTTGGAATTGTCCGACCCGAATCTGCCACCGGTTTCCGGGCAAATAATCGATGTAGGCATCCAGCAAAGGCGAGGCTGCTACAAAATTGGCCCGCACGACGTAGGCGATTTTTCGCTCAAGGTCCTCCGCCTTGAAGGTCAAGTAGGAACGGCGAATGAAGGTGCCCAGTTGCCCGGTCGTGTCCACATCCAGTTTCGAGACCGCCAAACCGGGTTGTGCCAACCCGGTCATGCTGAATGAAAACTGTTCCGAAGGGAAAAGGACCTCGAGTCCGTTACCGTTTCTCAACGACGCTGAGACAGCGGAACGGCTTTCGGCAAATTCATCATCATCTTGAGCGGCGACCGTTCCGATGCCGAAGCACACCAAGGCAGCGGTCAATGTCCAAAGGTTCAAGTGTAATTTCATGGGAAAGGGGAGTAGGGTCGCGGAACGCGAAAAATGGGAATGGAGCCGTCTTCGGACGGTTCGATGATGCGGAATCGAACGAAGCCGTTGTCAGCTTCAGGTTCCAGCAATTCTTTGGTGAGATGGAAGCGGGGCTGATCGGCGGAAATTAGGAAAGATCCTGCGGGGGCTTGGAATGGCACTTCTTGCGTGGTCGTTTTGACAATCCGCTCGTAAAAGCCTTCAAACTCCTCTGGGCTCAATCGATTCGATTCGATGGAATAGGCCTCAACGGTTAAATCCATTGGAATGTCCAGTTGCTCAACATGCAGTCCCAGGATGCTCAGTTTTTCTGCGGCTTTTGCTTCCGATGGCAGCAACACATAAGCAACTGGGAATGACCGGGTTGCCGACGGAGTCTGGTTGTTGCTATCGACACAACGTTCACGGAATTCAACGATGGATTCACTTTGCAAATCCAAAAGTTCAATTTCACAAAGGGCACTCGCCCGCTCCGAATCGATGACGACGGGCGACCGGTCGTTCTGACCGGCTTTGCGGGCAGCCCGGATCTCATCCGGGTGTGTGGAACAGGATTCCAGGAAGCTTCGGCACAAGAGCATAGCGGTTTCTACGCGGCGCTCAAACCCTTTTCTACCCAGTCCCACGCCACGGATTTCCATGAGGACGGACAAACTTGAAGCCAGGCCGAATGACGTGACAGTTGATCGCGGGCTCGTGCCACCTGATCGAAACTGCCGTTCCCCGCGAATGACAATGGGGCGGAAGTAATTCGCGTATTTCCGTCCGGCACGATTCATGGCCGCACGTGCGGGATTCACCAAAATTTGCTCTGATGCTCGGCGAATCGGTTCGGGAACGTTGAGGTTTCCCGTGTACATGAACATGACGTCAAACGGTGAAGTCACCCCGAATTGTCCCATCTGAACGTAATCGGCGCGATACGGCCGGTATTCATGCAGGTCAATCACGACATCCGCATCGAATGCATTGTAGTATTGTTTCAATGCGATCATTTCGATGTTTTCCACCTTTGACTGATCTCGGTTTAAATCCCGGTTGTTCGCCGCATTGCGCAGTTGCCGATCCATTCCATCCGGGTTGAGCATGGGCACAATGCGCAGTTCGACCCCTTGAATCAAATGCATCCAATCCCCGCCGTCTCCGAGATGCTGAATCATGGCCAAAAGTCCCTCCGTACCGGCCGGCTCATTTCCGTGAATTCCGCCGATCATCAAAACGCGGAGCCGTTCCGCTGAAGTTGCTTCACCTTGAATTCGCAACGCTATGATGGGGGTGCCGTTTCCTGATCGTCCGATGGTGTCTCGCATCCAACCCGCTTCAGGTCGTGCCACATCGTCTAAGAACGCTAACATCGATTGGCTCGTGGTGAAGCCGCGCTTGCTCTCAAAAGCGGGAGTGGTGAACACCGTGTCCGGATCCGGAAAGTAGGTCTCCCGGATTCGACTCGGGTCCTGGCCGAAACCCCATGCACTGACCCAGGCGAACGCCATCAGTAAGCTGTAACGAATGCGCATGGGCGTCATATGGCAAATTGGGTGAGGATTCGAAAAGTCCACTCCGTGCCGTCAAACGGGTCGCGCGCAACGGTGATGGCAGAAGGCTCGGCCACGGTTCGCATGATGCACGCTTGTACCTTCGTTCCAAAATCTCGGCCGAAGTACTTGGATACGCCCAACTCCTGGTAAGCATTTCGGGCGTAAAACGTCGGATTGTTCAGGAATGAGGCATCCGCTGGATTGAGCTTGGTGTAGCGCCCATCGATGGACCACAAACTCGGAAGCACATATCCGGCTTGAATGTTCCATGCCGAACCGATCATCATCCTTCCCCGAACATATTGATCCACTCCACCATCGAACGTCGTGCTGATGGAACCGTCGTTTCGAACACGTTGGGTGATTTCATCATACGGTACGCGGGCGTCAGCCAAGACAAATTCGCTGATCAAGGTGAATCCGCGAAATTTGAACATCGCGTCCATGCCGATTTTGAAATAATCGGGCAGGACCTCTTCAAACTGGTTGTTGAGGTAGAGAATCTCCCCGCTGCCACGACCGCGTCTGCTGCTGATGCCGTTGTTGTAACTGCCGTATGCAGCGAGCAGCACTTTCGGTTGTACCTCCCGAACCAAATCTACTTGCCGGAATTGGCCAAAAGACCGAAACAAACCCAGCGGCAACCACTCGAGCCGGGCTTCGTATTTGAGCCCCCCGTGGTTCTGCACCAACGGGCTGGATCCATCGCCGGTGACGACTGACGCGCCCATGCGAAGCCAACCCGGTCCTCCGGTCGAAACCCGTCCCTCGGCAAAAAGACCGAATTCACGGATGGTGCCGAATGCCGAAGTCAATCGGCTGCGTTCAACGAGTTGCATGGTATGCGAGCCCATGCGCATTTCAAGGTTGTCGCTGAGCGAACTGCGTTGGCCAAATGTGAGGGAGAATCGGTTGGAGGGTTGATAGGCGCACCACGCATCCATCAACATGCCGGAAACATCGTCCCCGTCTCCGTCGGGAGAGGTGAGTTCGTATTGAACGCGGTACCGAAACTTTGATGAAGTTGAACGACCGGCAAACCTCAATCGCATGCGCCGCGCTCGGAATCTCGAAGTCCACTCATCTGTTCCTGCAAAGTGTCGAATTTCTCCGGTGTATTGCGCGAGTCCGCGGAACTGCAGGGTGTAACCCTCCGGTCGGTTATTGAATGAAATGCCTTCGCCTCGGTTGTAACTATCAAGTACGTTGGTGGCGTCGGATTGCCCGGAAGCCTCTTGAGCGAAGACCCACAAAAACAACAAGCCAAGAAAAAGAACAGGAGTGTTTCGCATCATTTGCATCATTCTCGAACGCTTTGCATCATTCGACTTGAACGAGCACAAAATAGGTCATTCGCGCCATTTGATGTTGCATCCAATGGAGGGAATTTGGTCAAGCGATGAAACGGCTTCACCCGCAAGTAAAGTTTCACAAACACGACGGATATCTTCACCGGTGATGGGCACGTCGTTGCCCGGCCTCGAACCGTCGAACTGCCCACGATACACGCAGCGTCGATTGGCATCAAAAACACTGAAATCAGGCGTGCACGCCGCATCGTATGCACGGGCTACTTCTTGGGTTTCATCATACAAGTATGGGAAGCTGAAATCCTTTTCTTCGGCCAACTGCTTCATGAGCGGAACATCATCCTGGGGGTAGTTGATCACGTCATTGCTTGAAATGGCAACCACTTGGACTCCGCGTGCCTCATAATTTCGGGCAAAGTCCACAAAAGCGTCCAATAGGTGGATCACAAAGGGGCAATGGTTGCACATGAAAACCACCACCGTAGGGCCGTTTGCAAAAAGGTCTTCGCTGCTCAAAAGCCGGCCGGTCCGAGCATCGGGCAATTCAAATTTGGGGGCGAGAAATCCCAATGGAATGGAGGTCGTTGGAGTGCGTGCCATGGGTAAGGAGGGTCTGGGTATTTTTGCATCACAAACTTCGACCATCATGCAAGAATTCCAATACGCAGTGTTGTACGTGTTTCAGGTGAAGCCGAACCGACAGGAAGATTTTGAGGAGGCTTGGCAAGCAGTCACGGAGGAAATTCGAAAGGAAAACGGCAGCGGTGGATCGAGGTTGTACAAAGCTTCCGACACGACGTATTGGGCGCATGCGTTGTGGCCGAGCCGGGAGGCATTGTTGGGAGCGAGTCTTCCCGTTCAAGCCGCAAATGCCCGGGAGGTCATGGTCGATGCCTGTGAATCAATTGAATCCATGGGCGAGGGGGCGTTGGTAAGCGATCTCTGGGGGGCAAGCTGAGGTCTTCGGCTTGGCTGGAGCTTGGCTTGTGACGAAAGCCTGACATTTTAGCGCCTCATGCGGAGAGGGCGCGGGATAATTTTGCCGCGTGAAAAGTCCAGCGCACATCATCGCCTTGTTTTTCGTCGCATCAACCCCGCTTTGGGGACAAGATGCTGATGAGATGGCAGCGTTTGATGATTCGCTTTGGACGGCACTTGAAACGCGCATCAATTCACTGGAGGTAGCGGAAGTTCATGCCTCTCCACTCAATCCATCGCGGCCGAAAATGAAGCCGTCAGAGGTATTGCAAACTGCAGCCCTTGACCAAATTCCCGCCACGTCGCGCATCGAAGCGTTGCAAGCGTTGCCCGGGGTGGACATGGTATCCAACGGTGCCGGCACCCTTCGTCCGGTCATTCGAGGCTTGTCTGGATTGCGCATTGCGACCCTCTTCAACGGCGCCCGAATTGAAAGCCAAGCTTGGGGCGAGTACCATGGGATTTACCTGCCAGAGGAAGGCGTTCAAGCCGTGGAGGTCATCCGCGGACCTGCGACTTTGGCTTACGGTTCGGACGCATACGGCGGGGTAATCAATTTCATTCCGAAGGCGCCATTGAGTGAGCAGGGCCGGGAGAATCGAATCAGCTTGAGCGGGTTTTCGGCCACCCAAGGATGGCAAGTTTCGGGTGCGACAGAGAAGCGCAGCAAAACGACCTTTCATTCGTTTCGAGGAGGCTTCAAGCGGCACGGCGATTACGCGTTGCCCAATGGTTCGAAGGTCGATAACTCCGCGTACCAACAATTCTTCGGTCAAGGCAGCTTTGGCTACATCCGCCCGTGGGGCGTCATCGAAGGAGCATATTCTTCCGCCTACAACACCGCCGGCTTGATCGGGTACGATGGCTATCAACAAACCGGCGATCACCTGGTGACCACCTCGATGCGCTTCGGCCTGGGCGATTGGCAGATTACACCGCGCGTCTCATACCAGCTGAATCACCGCAAAGAATTCGATCGCTCGCGCGATCAGCAACCGGGTGAAGGAGCTTTGGAATTACTGGCATTGGATATCAGCTTGCGCACCTTGAGATGGGAAACCATCGCGCACCGGGAACGGCCCAACGGGTGGAGCACGACGCTGGGCCTTCAAGGATTCGAGGCAGACAGCCGATTTGATGACGACGGCACGGTGGAATTGGTGTTCACCCCCCTCATTCCCAATGCCTCGGCTAACGAAAGCAGTGCGTTTGCGGTATTCGACCGCGACTTGGGGCGCAGCGGATTCCAAGTGTCGGGGCGCAGCGATCGCCGCGTCACGCAGGCGGCATCCTCGCGCACGGATTGGTTGAACAGCATGGCGGCAGGAGCGCATTGGGATTTGAGTAAATCGACGCGCTTGCGGACCCATGTCGCTCGCAACGAACGCGCGCCCGGCATGGCCGAGCTCTACAGCCAAGGCATTCACTACTGCGCCTTCCGGTTCGAGCAAGGAAATGCCGGCTTGAGCAAGGAGCGGAGCTTCAATGTTGAATCAAGTTTGGAGTGGAATCCCGTTTGGGGCCGCTTCGAATTCGCACTCTACCAAAACACCATCGCGAATTACGTTTACATCCGACCTTCTGGCCTCGAGTCGGACGGTTGGCAGGTGTATGCTTGGGAAGCGACGGATGCCCAGTTCAACGGGGGAGAGGCGTCTGTCCAGGTGCAACCGGCGCATTGGAAGCACCTACACGCCGACGCGGTTTTTTCATTGGTCGATGCCCGAGACCGCAACGGAAACGCGTTGCCTTTGATTCCACCGGCCACATTTCGCAGCACGCTCGGTTGGGCCGGGGGTTCGAAAGGACGCCTTCATGACATGTTTGCCAATGTCGTTTGGAACCACAACCGGGATGCGTCGCTGCTGCACTTGGCTGCAGGTGGAGCGTTGAGCGATGCGCTGGAATTGAATGTGACGGTTCAAAA
>Ga0181558_10002980_pt1 | contig 15765 bp, 8 predicted proteins | sample 011ome_22_FD_133754 | JGI IMG/M metagenome (GOLD analysis project Ga0181558, IMG submission 133754) | Coastal salt marsh microbial communities from the Groves Creek Marsh, Skidaway Island, Georgia - 011507BT metaG (megahit assembly) | ecosystem: Environmental > Aquatic > Marine > Intertidal zone...
GCGGGCACGCGCTTGACCGGACGCGTTTCATCGGGAATGCCGAGGGGATTCCCATGAAAACGATTCCTTTTTCACGTTCGATTTCAACGGTCAAACCGATGTTTCGTTCGTTTCGTTTTTCCGCGCGATCGACGCCGCGTGATCGGACTCCGCGCTCGCGCTCTTCCGACATCACAGGAAAAAAAAAAAGCAGGTTTTGCGTTGCTTTCCGGCGCGCGATAAGCACGATTCGCGCGTACGGCAGCGCAGAGAGACGCGCGCCCCTCAGGCCAGCCTCGCGACCGCGTGTGGAGCCGCTCGCCGCTTCGAGCACGCACGCACAGGTACGATGTCTCACGTCGCCGCGGCCGCGGTGCCCTCGGCGACGCGCGCGTGCGCCCCCCGCGCCCGAAACGCGACTGCGGCGGCGGCGGGCCGACCGCCTTTTCGTGCCGTCGCGCGCGCCCGAGGCGCGTCCGGACGCGCCCCGGGGGCGGTCGTTTCCTTCCCGCGCGCGGCGACGCGGCTCCGCGCCGCCGCGGGGGACGCGGGCGCGGGGGACGCGGAGGGCGCGTCTCCCGCGCCCGAGGCGGACGCCTTCCCGCGGTTCGAGGGCGTGGCGGGCGAGGACCTGGCGGGCGCCATCGAGGCCCTCAAGGCGGCGGACATCAAGTCGGAGCTGGCGTGGTTCGGCGCCAACACCGCCGGCGCCAAGGCCCTGCTCGTGGAGCGGCTCGCGCGGTGCTACGAGCTGAAGCGCGAGGGCAAGGACGTCCAGGCGGAGCTGAGGCGCCGCACGCTCGACCGGCTCGGCGAGGCGGAGGCGGCGGAGACTGAGGCGCTGCGGCGCCGCGAGGCGCGCCGGCGACGCGCCGGCGGGTATTCGAGCGCCGCCGCCGCCGCCGCCGCCAAAGCCGGGGGCGCGCGTAAGGTTGTGAAACTGAAACGGTCGCGCGGGAAGGGCATCCCGGTCACCGCTTCGCGCGAGAGAAAGGCCTCGACCGCGTTCGCGGCGGACGTGGACCTGTCCGAGGGCGCGGGTCAAACACCGGAAGCGGACAAGTACAAGCTGGAGAACCCGCTCACCGGCCGGCGGCGATTGAACGTCGTGCGCCGCGACCTGGACAGGCAGGGCGCGTTCCAGGAGACCATGACCGAGGAGGGCTGGTACATGGTCTCCGTCCCGGAGACGCGCGAGGAGCGCGCGGCGGAGCTCATCTCCGCGCTCTCGGAGTCGGCGCGCGTCGGCGGCGTGGCCATCGACGCCTGGACGCCGCGCGCGCCGGCGGCGGATTTCGCCGTCGCGGCGAGCGAAGCGAACGGGTTGTCGCGCGTCGAGTTGCTGAAACGCGTCCCGCCGGAAGAACAAGGCAGCGAGAAGCCCTTCCCCGGGTTCATCTTGCTCCATTTGTCCGGCATGAACCAGAAACTGCTCGGCGCGCTGGAGGAGGTGTACCCGTTCAAAGGGTTCGCCGCCGGCGGCATCACGCGGTACGGGAACACGCGCAAACAGAAGAGCGAGGCGCCGCGAACGGTACCGGACGCGCAGCTGGAGCAGATGATGCGCGCGTGCGAGCCGAGGGTGGTCTCGGACGAGGCATTCGCGGAGATGCAGGCGGAGAAGAAGGCGCGCGAGGCGGCGGAGGCGGCGGAGGCGGAGACCGCCTCGCTGGAGGCGGCGATGGGACAGCTGGAGGCGGCGTCGCCGGAGGAGGTGGCGGCGGCGCGGCGAGATGCGGCGGGCGCGGACGACGCCGCGCCGGCGTCGGAGCCGTCGGAGGAGCGCGCGGCGTCCACCGCGCCCCCCGGCGCGCAGACGGTGGAGGTGCACGAGGGCCCTTTCAAGGGGTTCAAGGGGTACGTCACCGCGCGGCGCGACGACGGCTCGGTGGACGCGACGCTGACCATCTTCGGGAGGGAAACCGCGGTGTCCCTCGAGGCGTCGGAGTTTGCGTTTTCGTGAGCGTTGAACAGTGAACGTACTACTGTCATATCTATCCTACTTTCGAAGCGCTTCTTCGCGTCACTCCCCTCTCAGAAGGTGATGGCCTCGTTCCGCGTCCTCGCCGTTCGCCACCCGCGCGTCCTCCCGCTGCAGCGACTTGACGAGCCGGAACAGGTCCGCCGCCTCCTTCACGCTCATGAACTCGACGCAGAAGCTCTCCACCTCCGCCGGGAGGTCCGCCGCCGCCGCGTGCCGCTCGCGGAGCAGCACCTGCAGGAACATGCAGGTTAGGCGCGCGGCGGACGCGCGCTTCGCGCGCGAGCCTCCGCCGCCTTCCCCGTGATCGACGCACCGACGCACGCACTTCGCCATGAACGGCGTCAGGAACGTCGCGGGCAACAGAGGTTCGGCGGAGAGCCGAGAGGCGTTTTGATCATCCTTCGAGGCGCCGCCTTCCGCGGCGCCGCTCTCGCTCGCCTCCGTTTGCGCTTTCAGACGCTCCTCGCGACTCTCCTCGAACGCCTTCGCCACCACCTCCATGGCGTGCACGCCCACGTTCTCAAGGAGCACGCCGAGGAGCGCCGGCAGGCGCGCGGCGCGCGCGGACGGCACGCGCGCCGTCGCCAGAAGCACGGCGGCGGCCACCGGCGGGTTACGATCCGTCGTTTTCAAAAACGCGTCTGCGCGCGCGGCGACGGCGCCTGCGAGCGCAGGGTTTCGACGCAGCGCCGCCGCCGCCGCCGCCTGGCGCATCGGCGCGACGGGCACCTCGGCGGCTGCCTCGAGGATCGCGCGCGTCGCGGAGTACGACGCGAACGAGGCGTCCGCGCGAGGCACGCCCGCGGTTTCGTCCCACAGGGGAAGTTTTGCGCCGTCGTACCCGCCGTCGTACCCGTCGTCCTCGTCGTCCTCGAACCACGCGCGCTCGGCGTCGAACGCGCGCGCGAGGAACGGCGTTGGAACTGTTGGAACTGTAGTAAAGACGCGCATCGTGGATCCCAGATGCGCGTCCGTGACGCGCGCTTCGGCGTCGTCGTCCCCGAGTGGCGACGCCGAAGCGCCGTTTTCGGCGTCGCGATCAAACGACGACGAGTTTTCCCGCGCCCACGCGCGCGGCGCGGCGTCGCCGACGGCGCGGCGCGTCGCCGGGTCGGCGAGACGTCGCAGGAACAGGCGTTCGGCGCTCGACAGCGACAGGTCACTCTCCGAGTTCGTCGTGGTTGGACCGCTCGCCCAGTCGCGCAGCGTCGCCGCGAACGGCGACGCGTCGACGTTTTTGTTTTTGTTTTTGTCATTCTCCCCGAAACCTCCGCGAATCGAACCGTCGTCCGCTCCCAGAGCCTCGCCGCCTCTCGCGAGCACGAACAGCGCGGCGAGCCTCCGCGGTCCGTCCAGCGGCCTTCGCGGATCGTCCAGCAGCGCGCACAGCGCGCACTCCGCCCGGAACCGCGCGGCGGAGGTGGAAGCGTGCGCCTCGTCGAACGCGGACGCGATGGCACGCAGCGAGCGCGACTGATCGTCGGAATCGGCGCCGCTGAGCGAGCTTCGCACGGACGCGAGGTCGACGGAGGGCGGCGCGTCCCCCGTGAGAGGCTCCCCGTCTGTCTCGGTGGAGTTCACCGCGCCAGCCATCGCGACAGAAAGACCGCCCTGTCCCCTCGAGGCCTCCAGCCCCGAAGGCAGGGGCGCGCGAGCGCGCGCGACGCGAGGCGCGGAATGCGTGTCGTGCCGAGTTGTTTCACGCCCGAGTCGAGTCTCATTTCGGCGGTCGGCGATCTCGAGTTTAGGTTCGCGCGTCGGAGAGTCTCACGCGGTTCGCCATTCACGCGCGCGCGGGGCTTCGACGATGGCGGGGGAGACCACCGCGAACGCTCCGGGGAAGGCGGAGACGGATCCCGAGGATACGACCGCGGAGACCGGGGACGGCGAGAAGGCGGCTGAGGCGGCCGATGGGGAAAAGGAGGAGGAGGAGGAGTGCGGTTTCTGCAAGTTCATGAAAGGAGGCAGCTGCAAGACCGCGTTCGTGGCGTGGGAGGATTGCGTGGACAAGGCCAAGGAGGCGGACGGTGACTTCGTGGAGAAGTGCGCGAAGCAGACGGAGGCGCTGCGGGACTGCATGCTCGCGGACCCGGGGTACTACGGGGACATGCTCCCCGATGAGGGCGAGGCGGACGACGAGAAAAAAGACACCGAGGCGTCGCGTTCCGACTCGAAAGCGAAACCCTCCGAGCCCGCGCCCGCCGCGCCCGCGAAGCAGAGCCGCGCGGCGGCGGCGGTGACGGGCGCCTAACGATGAGGCTGAACGACGTTTCGTGGAACGATCGTCGTTCGCGTGAGCGTCGGCGAGAGACGCGTTTCCACGTGGAAACGCACGCAGACGTCGATCGCGTTCTTTATAGTAGTACGTACAGTATGAACACGTCGCGCGCCGAAACCGAAACGCGCGCGCGTCGCGTCGCGTACGAACGTCTTAATCGCTGTCGGAGTCGTCGGCGTCGTCGCCGCCGAAGCCCTGGAACCCGCCTATTTTTTCCCGCCGCGCCTCTTCTTCTTTCCTGCGCTCTTCCTCTCGCAGGGCAGCCTTCCCCAGCAGCTTGGGCTGAGGCAACGCCGGCCTCGCCGCCGCGCGTTCCCTCTTCTCGCGCGCCGCGGATGCCTCATCCTCAAACCCGGTGAAGTGCTCGTCCTTTTTCTTTCCCACCCGGCCGTGGCCGTGCGCGGCGGCGGAGGTTTCCCGCCGCGCCGCGCTCGAGGCGTCGCGGCGCTCGCGCTTCGCCCGCTCGCGCGCCGCCCTCTCCTCGGCGGTCTCGGCGTCGCGGCGGCGCGCGGGGCGCGCGCCCGGGACGGGCGCCGAAGCGGAGGCGGAAGCTGAAAAGGGCGGGGAGGGTAACGCGCCACCCTCCCCGCCCTTTTGCGCGGCGACCGAAGAAGCGCCTCCGGCGGACGCCTCCTCGGACTCGAGCGTCTCCTCGGACTCGAGCTTCTTCACCGGCGTGGCGGTGGCCGAGGGCGCCGCCGACGAGGACGCCGAGGGAGGCATCTTCTCCGCCGTGGGGGGTGCGGTGGAGGCGTCGCCGTCGCCCTGGTACCCGGCATCCTCGGGGTCGTCCGACGTGTCTCGCTTCGCGGGCGACGCCGCCGGCGTCGCCGCGGGCGTCGCCGCCGGCGCGCCGCGCTCCGCGGCGCTTTCTTTTTCCTTTTCCTCCGCGCGGTCGCTCGCCGGCGGCGCCACCACCTGTCCCTCCCTCGGCATGGCCACCGGCGGCGGCGCGCACGCCTTGAGCAGCTGCTCGACTGCCCCCCCCCCGAGCTTCGCGCCGAACCGCCCGAGCCCGGTGACGATCCCGCCGAGCGTCTTCGCTTCCCTCTTTTCTTTGAGCGAGAAAAGGTTCGTTCGCGCGTCGCGCGCGAATCCGGCGAGGCTGGCCACCGTCGGCGCGACCCGCTCGTCGCCCGCCGCCCAGTAATGGTGTAATAGGTCCCGGAGCTGCTCTAGTTGGTGCGCGCGCGTGTCCAGGTCATCCTGCACGTCGCATATCTGGTCATCCAACTTGAAAAGCTTCTTCAGCGCGTTGTCTTCCAGGTACTGCAGTTGCTCCGCCTGAAGGTTCGCCGCGACTTGAAGCGCCTCCGTGCACTCCTGGAGTCGTTCGCGCAACGCGTACGCCTCCGACGCCGCGAACTTGGCCTGCGTCTCCTTGATCTGCTTGTCCTTCTCGCCGATCATCCAGCGCTGGCGGCCGTTGTCCTCCTCCAGCCTCGCCAGCTCCGTGGTCAGCCGGGTCATCTGCGCGGTGTCGACGCCGTCCGCGCCGCCGCCGCCAAATGAAAAAAACCCCGAATCCTTGACCCGCCGCCGCGCGGCTTCGCCTTCCAAAACGAGCGTTCGCGCGCGGAGGCGCTTGATCTCCTCGGCGGCGCTCATCAGCAGCGCGCGGTTCACGCCGTCCTCCGTCTCGCGGATGCGCGCGACATTCTCCGAGGACGTCTCTTCCAGCCCGAGCATGCCTCTCAAACCGGCGTTCTCCGCGAGGATGGCGTCGCGCTCGTCGGCGTGCGCGGAGACGATCGACTCGAAGGCGGCGTCTTCGTACCGCTTGATGCGCTCGGCGGATTGCGCCGCGACTTTGACGTACGTCGGTTTCATGGTGAGGTGCGTGTCGATGGGCATCCACTTCGAGGCGTACTGCGCCGCCTGGAACAGCGCGACCGTCTCCGTGGCCTTGTTCGCCAGGCTGCCCACCTCGTCCAGCGCGTCGTGCCCCACGGACCCGAACGCATCCGTCACCTGGCTCACCTGGCTCGCGAACGCCAGGCGATCGAGAGAGCCCTTGACCAAATCCGCGCTGGTCTCCCGCTCGTCGCCGTGCAGCCGGTCCGCGACCGCGTCGAGCTTCGAGCGCACGCGCGCCGCCATCTCGCTCGACTCCGCGGACTGCGCGGGGGAGGACTGCTGCGACGCGAAGCGGGGAACGTCGCCCTGCACGCCGCCCCGGGACTTCACCGGCGGGGGCGTGGCGTGCGATCGCACATTCTGCGCCTTCGCCTTGGAGTACTTATCGTCGGGGTCGAACGCGCCCCCGGGACGGCGGCTCATCGCGCCGCGAGAGAGAGAGCGGGGGCGCGAGCCGTCGCGGAGCCTTCCTTCCGTGTCGCGAACGAAGAGCCGCGCCGCGGGTCTGTGCGCCTGCGCTGCCGACAGTGGCGGCACGCGCTCGTTTTCTCGGGCCAATCGTCGGGACGCGGCACCCGTCGCGCGAGGCCGACTCTGGTCTCGATCGAAATCCAGCGCGAGCACCTTTCCGCTTTCCGGATCGGCCGTCGGCCAGTCAGCACGGCGAATCACCTCGACACGTTCGTCCGCGCACACTCGAGCGCGCAGCGCAGACACGATGGCTGTCACCGCGTCGAACCTCCGCGTCACTCCCGCGATCGCGGCGATGCAACGCGCGCCCCGCGCGTGCCGCGCCGCCGCCGTCGTTCGCGGCGGGTGCGCCTCGTCCTCGGGCGCGCCGGCGCAATCTTCCGCCAAGCTCTCCGCGAGACGCGCGGTGGCGGGTGGCGCCGCCGCGCGTCTCGCGCGCGAGTCCCGCCTTTCTCTCGCGCTCCGCGCGCCCGCGCGCGCCCGCACCTCGGTGGTACGTTCAGCGCACGCCTCTGTCTCGAGCCCGCGGCCCCACGGCACCCGCGCCGCGCCGAGTCGCCCACGCGGGCCATCGTTATCCGTCGCGATCGTCATCCGCGGTGCGCTTTCACGCCGAGCGTCGCTCGTGCGGAATGAACCGACATCGCCGTCTGAAATCTCGCCGCGCCTCGCGCGTCTCGCGCACCCATTCACCCACCACCACCGAAAAACGAAACCCCTCCAAACCCACGACAGATCTCCGCGTCTTTGTTCGGCGTGGGCGCGCCCGAGGCGCTGGTCATCGGCGTCGTGGCGCTCCTGGTGTTCGGCCCCAAAGGTTTGGCCGAGATCGCGAAGCAGCTCGGGAGCACGCTCCGCGCCTTCCAGCCCACCATCCGCGAGCTGCAGGAGGTGAGCCGCGAGTTCAAGGAGACGCTGGAGGACGAAATCGGGCTGGACGACATCAGGAACCCGACGCCCACGCCGCGCCAGGCGCCGGCGGCGGTGCCTCCGGCGGCGGCCACGCCGGGGGCGGCCGCGCAGGTTCCGACGGCGGCGGAGGAGGCGCAGGTGACTGAGGCGATGCGGGCGGCGGCGGCGGAGGCGGCGTGGGGCACGGAGCCGCCGGCGCCGGCGCAGACGGAGGCTTCGGCGGAGCCCGTGGCCGCGCCCGCGGAGGCCGCGCCGGCGGCGCCCGCGCAGGTTCCCGCGGACCTCGCCGCGGAGGAGGGCGAGGCTCCCCCCCAGGCGTGAGCGACATCCTCTCGCGCGCGCGACATCGTTCCCGCGCCAATCAATCCTCGAGTCCCATCCATCGGGTAACTTTACGTTTTATCAGCGGACACGTTGCGAAAATCTTCGGTGGTTGACGTTTTATGTACACCTTCGCGGTTGTCGTTCGCGTTACTCGTCCCCTTTCGCGTTCTCGCGTTCTCGCGCGCCTCTTCACGCTCACTCCTCCTTCTTCGTGCAGTCGTTGCCGTTGCTGTAGCAGAAGGACAGGAACAGGATCAGGACGACGACGAGCACGATGGACGCGAACACGAGCTTCATCTTCAGGTTTTGCCACCACATGCGCCGGCGAAGCGCGCGCCCCGTGCGGTGGAAGTTGTCCGCCTGGAACCGCAGGTTCTCGGTCTTGTCCACCAGCAGCTCGATCTTCTCGCCGCGGTCCAGCACCTTCTCGATGTTGTCCATCATGATCTCCTTCACCTCGCTCACCTGCTGCTGCACGCGAGACACCTTCGAGTGCGCGCCCGGATCAGTTCCGGCGGCTTCCATGTGACGCTTCAGCGCCGGCGCGAACGAGCGGTTGAGCGAGTGCGCGATGGCGTCGCGCGCGCGCTCGCCGTACGACGCCGCGAATTCCGCGGCGATCGCGTCCAGGCACGAGAAAGGCACCTGCCTCCCGAACGCCTCGTCCGCGACCACGAGGAACACGTACCCGTCGCTCTCCAGGTAGTTGAACGTGTGGCCATCCGCCACGAGCGTGAACTTTTTCTGCGCCTGGAGCTGCTCGATCATCTTGGGCAGGGTCTGCGGGAACGAAGGGAAAGAAGGGAAAGAGACGCGACGCGAGACGAACGCGAGTGGACAGTCGCGGCGGGGCGGTCGCGCGCGGAGGCGGGCGAGGCCCGGCGCGGGGGAGGGCGCGGGGGAGGCGGGGAGGGATGAGATCTGGTCAGACGCGGAAAAAAATACACTCGCGGTGGGCCGTTTGGCCCTCCTCGCGTCCGCGGCGGGCGGGCGGCACGGCACGGCACCCGGGCGGGGGTGGCGGTCGTCCGCGAGAGGATCGCGCCCACGCCCTCGAAGCGCGTGGCGTCGCGGGCGCGCGCGCCTCTCGGGGCACGTCGCGCGCCTCGAGGCGAGTCGTCGCGCGACGCGTCGCGCCGAGTCATTCCCCAACGAGTCGGAAGGTTGGCACGCAGACGCACCTCCGCGGCGACCGTGGCGAAGTTGCCGCTGTGGCTGGTGTGCTCCGCCAGCACGGTGGGCCCGCGGGCCACGAACGCGTAGATGAGCGGCATCGTGACACGCGTGCGTTCGCGGCGCGGTCTCGCTCTGATCTCGAGGACAGCTCTTTTGTTCGTTTCGTTTCCACGTGGTGCTTAAAAATCGCGACGCACGCGACCCGCGACCGTGTGCCTCGTTGCGGTTCACCACACGGCCTTCGCTCGCCTCGTCCGCGGCGAAAAAAAGCGCGCCCAAAACCGAGGGGCACTTTCCAGTCAGCAAAAATTAACCTAATCGAGAAAACCGCCTTGCGCGCCTGGTTGAGAAATCGCCGATCCGCCGTCGAGGTTCGTGAACCAGCAAAAAGAAGGTTTATCCGCCCCGCTGGCACCTCGCGTGAACGAAAAACCAACAACTAAATAATGACGCGTCGGGTGACATCCCTCTTCGCCCGTTCGCGGAAGCGCACCGCGTCCTCCGCGTGCGTCAGTCCCAGACCGCGCATCAACACGCGGCCCGATCGAGTTCGATCGCGCGTGTCCGTCGCGCGGGGCATCCGAGGTTTTAGGGTTTAGGAGCACGCGCGCGCGGCGTCCACGTCGGGTCGAAAGTTGTGACCTGGCTTCTTCTGGTTCGGCGGTTCAGGGAAGGGATCACGGGTACCGAACTTCGAGGGGTGCGCGCCGGAGCGGGGGGGCATGGAGGCGGGCATGGCGGGCGCGTTGAGCGGCGAGGCCGCGATCGCCGCGGCGGCCCCCCGCGGCGCGCGCGCGCGCAGGCCCGCGCGGAGCGCCTCGCCGGGCGCGTTCACGCGCGGGCGCGTTCGGGCCAAAGCCGCCGCTTCGAGGCTTCCCGCACGTGGGTCTTCGTTCGGGGACGCGAACGCGTCGTCCGGGGCGCGCGGCGCGCCCGACGGGGCGACGCCGGCGCCCACGAATGTAACGTCGCACGTGCGGCGCGCGCCACCCCGCGCCTCGCGCGTGGTGCCCCGCGCCGCGGACGGCGACAACCGCTACGGCTCCGGCAGCGAATACGAGACCGGGCAGACGGAGGTGATGCGCTCCGTGGCTGAGCGGGTCAAGGCGGCGCGCGAGTTGGCCAAGCGGCTCGCGTCCAGGGAGGAGGAGCTCGCGGCCAGGAACGGCACGTTACCGCCGACGCCGACCGCCCCGGCGCCTCCCGCCCCTCCGCCTCCCCCGAATCCGCCAGGCCCCCCGCCCGGAACCGAGGCGGCGGCGGAGTCGGAGGCGGCGGAATCGAATCCGGCGACGGCGGAATCGTCGGAAGCGGACGCGTTGCTCGCGGCCCAAGGCTCGAACGATGAATCGCAGTCCTCGTCGGAGGACGAGGAGTCGTCGTACGACGAGACGGAGGCCACCGAGGCTGCCGCGCGCGATTTGATGGGCGAGTACAACGGCAACGCGGACGCCGCCGCCGCCGCCGCCGCCGCGCGCTCGAAGCTGGCGGAGATGGAAGCCGCCGCCGCTGAGGCGGAGGCTTCGGCGTTCGCGGCGCGCGCGGTGAGCGACATGGACGACGCCGTGACGCGCATCCGCCAGGAGGCGGCGAAGCGCGTCGCGACCGCGGAGCGCGAGCGCGACCGCGCCAAGGAGCAGTCGCGCGTGGCGGTGACGGAGGTGAAGCAGAAGAAAGCCGCCATCGAGGAGATGCTGCGGCAGATCAAGCTCGACGCCGACACGCGCGTGCGCGACGCCGAGGACATGATGGAGGAGTGGGAGAGGCTCGCGGAGACGTCCAGGCTCGCGAAGCTCGCCGCCGAGGAGGCGATGGAGACCAAGATCAAAGCCGCGGAGGAGGCGGCGGCGGCGGACGTCGCCGCCGCGGAGAAGCGGGCGGCGGCGAAAACCGCCGAGGCGGAGACTGCGCTCGCCGGCGCCAAGCGCGACGTGGACGCGGCGAAGATGGTGCAGGAGGAGATCTCGAGGCAGGAAAAGGAAAAGTACGAGCGGCTCACCGCGGAGGCGACGGCAGAGGCGGACGAGCGCGTGGCCGAGGCGGAGCGCGCGCTGGAGGAGGCGACGCGGCGCGCGAACGAGGCGCAGGATGGCGCGCGCTCGGAAGCGGAGGAGATTCTCAGGGAGGAGCTCAAGAGCGCCGAGGAGGCGCTGAACGCGGCGGAGGAGATCGCGCGCATCGAGGTGGCCGCCGCCGAGGAGGCGGCCGCGGTGCTGGTCGCGGAAAAGGAGGAGGAGGCGCGCAAGGCTGTGGAGGCTGCCGAGGCGAAGGTGAAGAAGGCGGTGAAGCAGAAGGAGGAGGAGATGCAGCGCCGGGTCGTGGCGGCGCAGGAGAAGGCGGCGGTGGAGATTGCCGAGGCGCGCGAAGAGGCGGAGGAGGCGGCGAAGACGGCGGAGGCCATCGCCGCCGCGAAGGACGCCGTCGCGAAGGCGGTGGAGGAGGCGGAGGCGGAGGTCGCATCCTCGATGAAGAAGGCGTCCGAGTCGGAGAAGGAGGCGAAGACGATCCGCGCCGCCGCCGACGCGCGCATCGACGAGCTCACCGCGGACTTCCAGAAGCAAATCGAGGAGACGCGCGAGGAGGCGAAGCAAAAAGCCGAGGCGGACATCGAGGCTGCGGAGGCCAAGGCGGAGGCTGCGGAACAGCGCGTCGACGAGATCAAGAAGGAATCGCAGAAACGCGCTGACGAAGCCGTCGAGGCTGCCGAGCGCGCGGCGAACGAGGCCATCGCGGCGGCGAAGGAGCGCCGCGAGGAGGATGTCGCGGTGGCGAAGTCGGAGGCGGCGGCGGCGATTGAAGCCGCCAAAGCCGATTTCGAGGAGAAGCTGGAGGCGGCGCGCGCCAAGACCAAGAAGGCGCGCGAGGAGGCGGCGCAATTCCGCCAGGCAGCCTCCGAGGCGGCGGAGTGGGAGGTGGCGGCGGCCAAGGCGGAGGCAGAGGCGAACGCCGCGCGCGAGCGCGAGGCGAAGGCGGATGCCGCGGCGCTCGAGGCGGAGAAGGCGCGCGACGAAGCCGTCGAAAAACTCACAGACGCCGAGCTCGCCACCATCGCCGCCGGCAAGGAGACGGACGCCGAGCGCGCTAAGGTGCAGGAGCAGATCGCGGCGACCGCCGCGGCGGTCCAGGCGGCGGTCTCCGAAGCGAACGAGTTCTCCGTGATGGAGATCCAGAAGGTGCGCGACGAGCTCAAAGCCGCCGAGGAGGGCGCGGCGCGCCGAGTCTCCGAGGCGGAGCAGGCGGCGAAGCAGGCGCGCGTCGACCTCGAGCGGCTCGCCGCCGACAAGCTCTCCGCGGAGGAACACCTGGAGGTGAAGCTCGCGGCGGCGCTCGCGGAGAAGGAGGACGCCGATACGCGAGCGGACGAGGCTCGGCGTGTCGCGGAGGACCTGCAGGCGAACGAGCCGATGGAGCAGGCGATTGAATTCGAAAAGCGCGTGGCGAACGCCACCGCCGAGCTCGAGCGCGCCGTCGCCGCCGAGCGCGACAAGGCAGAAGCCGCGGAGACCTCGGTGCAGCAGCTCACGTTCAAGCTCGGGTCGCTGCAGCACGAGCTGGAGACCGCGCAGGCGGAGCTGGAGCTCTCATCCTCCGCGGAGCTCCGGGAGGCCAAGGGCGAGGGGCGCGTGCAGACGGAGATTGCCGCGCTGCGCGTGGCTCTCGAGGCGCGCGACGCCGAGATCCGCAAGCTCAGGGGCGACGCGGAGGGCGGCGACGGCGCCGGCGGCGAGGCGGCGCCGATGCCCGAGCACGGCCCCGGCGCGTCCGCCGCGCACATCGCCGCCGCGCAGGCTGCCGCGGGGGTCGCGCCGGCGCAGCCGCCCGCGCAGCCGGCGGGGACCCCCGGCTCGGGGGACAAGACGGCGGAGGAGCTCGAGCTGGAGGATCTGCTGAACGAGGTGATGGCGCTCAAGGGCGAGGCGGGCGAGACGACGACGGAGACGACGACGGAAACGCCGACGCCGACGCCGACGCCGACGCCGACGCCGACCGAGACGCCGACTGCGGCGCCCGCGGCGCCTGTCGAGCCCGAGCGGACCATGGAGAGCGTGTACGCGGAGGCGTACCACGCGACGCTGGCGGCGCGCAAGGCTGCGCGTCGCAAGGAGGCGGAGACGTGGGCGGGCACGGAAGTCGCCGTGGTTGCGTCCTCGGTGAAGGAGGTGTACCACTGGCTCGGCGGCGGCCCGCGCCACGGCGACAGCGCGATCATCTACAATCGCCGCAACCCCAACGGCTTGGGCGACGGCGGCCAGCTGTTCATGCACCTGGGGTACAACGGGTGGCAGGGCGACCCGAGGCAGGTTGGCATGCGCCCGCTGTCGCACGACCACCCGTCGCGCGCCGAGTACTGGCTCAACGACCAAGGCGGCGACTGGTGGATCGCCGAGCCCGTGTTCGTCCCCCCGGAGGCGAACACGCTGGACTTTGTCTTCTCCGACGGCGAGGGCGAGTACGACAACTCGGGGGGCAAGGACTACCACTCACCGGTGGGCGGCGAGGACGGCTCGCCCCCCGCGGACGTCGACCACGTCGGCGAGCGCGAGGCGGCGCTCGAGCGGGAGAGCGGCCACCTGGACGTGGCGCTCGCCGAGCGCGCCGGACGCGCCGCCGAGCGCAAGTTCGTCTCCCGGCGGGGCTTCGACAAGAAGATCAAGGAGGACCCGGCCACCGCCAAGGTGGTGGTCGTGCCCGACCGCCCCGTCGCGGGCGGGGAGATCGAGATTTTCTACCGGCACGCCGCGAACGACGCCTCCGACCCGAAGGCGCCCCTGCGCGGCGCCGCCGATATCTTCATCCAGGGCGGCTGGAACCGCTGGACGCACCCGGACGGCTTCGGGCCTATGCGCATGGAGCCCGCGCCGCGGCCGCCGGGGGGCGAGCGCGCGCAGTCGGCGCTGGTGGCGAAGCTCCACGTACCGCAGGACGCGCACGTGTGCGACTTTGTCTTCACGGACGACGCGCGGACCATGGAGGGGCGGTACGACTCGCGGGACGGTTTGGATTACCACGCGAGCGTCGCCGGCGCCACCGGCGGCACCAAGCCTTCGCTGCGCGTGGTGCACGTCGCGGTGGAGATGGCGCCCATCGCCAAGGTTGGCGGCATGGGCGACGTGGTCACCGCTCTCGCTCGAGCGGTGATCGAGGACGGGCACTCCGTGGAGGTGATCCTGCCCAAGTACGACTGCATGGACGCGGAGCAGATCGAGAACCTGGACCGCGTGGACGCGTTCGCCATGAAGGACGACAAGACGGTGTACGTGTGGAAGGGCGAAGTCGAGGAAGTGCCCGTGACCTTCCTGCAGCCGGACACCGGGCACTTCGACGTGGGGTGCATCTACGGCCGCGGCGACGACCACGTGCGCTTCGAGTACTTCTCCGAGTGCGCGCTGGCGTACCTGGCGCACGTGGGGGACGTCCCGGACGTGATCCACGCGCACGACTGGAGCACCAGCCACGTGTGCTTCGCGCGCCGCGACCGGCTGCCCAAAAACGCGGCGACGGTGCTCACCATCCACAACCTGCAGTTCGGCGACGACCTGATTGGGCGCGCCATGCGCAAGTGCACGTTCGCCACCACCGTGTCGCCGACGTACGCGGAGGAAATCTCCAACCACAACGCCATCGCCGCCAACGCGAGCAAGATGGTGGGCATCCGCAACGGCATCGACGTCGAGCTCTGGGACCCGCTCACGGATGAGTACATGCCGCTCGGCTACGACGCCGACACGTACGCCGAGGGCAAATCCGCGGCGCGCCGCGAGCTGAGCGAGCGGCTGGGCATGGAGCTGTGCGAGACGCGACCGCTGGTGGGCGTGGTCGCGCGCCTGACGCATCAGAAGGGCATCCACCTGATCAAGCACGCGTGCTGGCGCGCGCTCGAGCGCGGTGGGCAGTTCGTGCTCCTCGGTTCGAGCCCGGATGGGAACGTGCAGAACGACTTCAACGCCATGGCGTACGACGTCGGCGGACAGTACCCGGGGCAGAGCGGCTTCGTCTTCGCCTACGACGAACCGTTGTCGCACCTGGTGTACGCCGCGTCGGACATGCTCCTGGTGCCCTCGATGTTCGAGCCGTGCGGCCTGACGCAGATGATCGCCATGCGCTACGGCACCGTCCCGGTGGTGCGCCGGACGGGCGGGCTCAAGGACACCGTCTTCGACGTCGACGAGGACGCGGCGCGCGCGCGCGACGCGGGCCTGCGCGTCAACGGGTTCGCGTTTGAGGGGAGCCAGGACTACGACATCGACCACGCGCTGGACCGCGCGCTCACGACGTACGACGCCGAGCCGGAGAAGTGGCGGTCCTTGGTGGGCGATATCATGCGACAGGACTGGGGCTGGAACGACCCGGCGAAGACCTACGTGGAGCACTACTGGAAGGCGGCCAAGAGCATGAAGGACGCCTACTTCTCCAACCGGAACAAAGACGACGACGAGCGGTGACGAGAGGCGACGAGACGCGCGCGAGAGGCGGCTTTCTCCGGTGTGATATAGAAAGTACTTTCGAAAGTAGTCTACGTACGTACTCTCGATAACGAAAAAACAACACACAGTCACGATGAAAGTACGTGGTACGACGTACGCAGTCTACTTCCTTTTCGTCTCCCTTTGTCGTCTAGTCGCGGATGCCGAAATAGCCGCGGATGGTGAACGGCTCCTGCTTCATCTCGGGCTCGAGCTCGAGCTCGGGCTCGGGCTTGATCTCGGGCTCGGGCTTGATCTCGGGCTCGCGTTTGCGCTTCCGTGGCGGAGCCGGCTGACCAGCGCGAGCGGCTTTGCAGGCA
>Ga0181558_10002982_pt1 | contig 15762 bp, 10 predicted proteins | sample 011ome_22_FD_133754 | JGI IMG/M metagenome (GOLD analysis project Ga0181558, IMG submission 133754) | Coastal salt marsh microbial communities from the Groves Creek Marsh, Skidaway Island, Georgia - 011507BT metaG (megahit assembly) | ecosystem: Environmental > Aquatic > Marine > Intertidal...
TGTCAGTGATTCTGCGAGTTATTGCCGCCGTACCGATACACCCACAGGCAGCGACAATCAGAATTTCCTGGCATGCCTGAAGTTGGGTAAGCCGCAAAAAATGCAGTGCGTGTACCCCACCCACTGGGATAGTGGTTGCGGTGAGGTGTGTAATGTCACCAGCTTTGTGGATGATTGGGTAGCTGGCGGGTAGGGCGATGTATTCGGCGTAGGCGCCAAATCTCGAGCCTGTGCTGCCAAAAACCTGATCCCCGACAGCAAATTTTCCCGCGTTGTTGACCGCGGCTACTACAGCGCCATCGTCAACGTCAATCGGCTGATGTTCAATCGCAATACTTCCGTGATCTCGCCGCCAGCCTACGGGATAACCCGCAGTGCAAAAGATGATTCGATGTTTAATGGCGTCACTATTCCGGCAGGATCAGATATGGTGCTATCGATTTATGGCATTCAGCGGGATGAGGGTACCGGGCAAGATGCTGAAGTCTTCAGGCCCAGTCGATTTCTCGACTCCTGGCCACGGTATGGTTTTATTCCCTTCGGCCTTGGGCGCCACATCTGTATTGGTAGCCGTTTCTCAATTTTGGAATCAATGCTTATTCTTGCCTGTGGCAGGCAGCGATTTCGGTTTGCTCAGGCAGATCAGGAGGAAGTAAATCCGGAGGTAGGCGTTACTCTGTTGCCGGATCGTGCTATCCGCCTGCAGCTTGAACCACTTGCTTAGCCCGTATCAACATAGACATCCTTTGTATTCCCTTTTACCCTGTGTTCAGTCCTGTGCTTGCCAGCTCAGCAATTCAGAACAAGAAGAAATCCCAGAAAAAAGAGAAAAAGAGCGAAAACAAATACGAAAACGGAGAGATCATGAAAATCTCAGTGCAAATTAACCTGATGCGTCTTTTAAGCGTGATAATGCTAATCAATTTTGCCATGGCGAGTTCCCTGTTGGCCCAGGGCTTGCCCGGGACCGAGAACGGAGAATGGCGTTATATCGGCGGAGATATGGGGCATACCCGTTACTCTCCCCTCGACCAGATCAATCGCGACAATTTCGAGGACCTGGAGCAGGCCTGGATCTGGCGCAGCGACAACTTCGGACCGAACCTGGATTATTTTTCTCGCTCAACGCCCATCTATGTCGACGGCGTGTTGTACACCGTAGCGACGCCGCGCCGTCAGGTGATGGCGCTTGATCCGGCAACTGGCGAGATTCTTTGGACTTTCCGAGAGCCGGAAACTATTCGCCATCAGCGCTCGCCGCGGCAAGCCTATGGAAAAGGCGTTGCCTATGCCGAGGTGAATGGGCGGGGCGTGATCTATGTGACTAGCCCCGGCTTCTTCCTGTGGGCTCTCGATGCCAAGACAGGACTGCCTATCGAAGGTTGGGGCAGCGAGTTTCCGGTAGGTGGTTTTCCGGAAACCGGCTCAATCGATTTGATCCCGCACCTGGTTGAAGGCTGGGGACCTTGGGAAGACTATGTGGTTGCAGGGGGTCAATATGACCCCGATTATGGCATTCCACGAGAGCTGGGAATGGTGACGGCGTCAGCCCCACCTATGGTAGTAAATGGTGTGGTTGTGGTGCTGGTTGGACATCAGCCCAGTTACGGGCAAACTCGTATCGAAAACGTACCGGGTGACATCATGGGTTTTGATGCAGAAACCGGCGAGCGGCTGTGGAAGTTCCATGTGATTCCGCGACCAGGTGAAGTTGGACATGAGACCTGGCTGAACGATGCCTGGCAGTTTTCTGGAGATATGTCGACCTGGGCACCTGCGTCGGCGGATCCTGAACTGGGCCTGGTCTATCTGGTTACCAACGCCTCTACAGTACAGGCATATGCCGGTCATCGGCCCGGAGACAATCTGTTTGGCGGCAGCGTGCTCGCGCTGGATGTTGCTACCGGTGAGCGGCGCTGGCACTACCAGATCCACCGCTCTGATCAGTGGAATTATGATCTGCCAACGCCACCTCTGTTAATGGATCTCACTGTGGATGGCCAGCGTATCCCGGCTGCAGTGCAGAATACCAAGCAAGGGCTGGTATTCGCCTTCAATCGTGAAACGGGAGAGCCTATTTGGCCGATTGAAGACCGACCGGTCATCCAGACTGAAGTGCCAGGTAATTACACAGCGGCCACCCAGCCGTTCCCGACCTGGCCCGAGCCGGTCGATCCCATTGTAATGGACGGGATCACGGATGAGTTTGTAATCGACTACACCCCGGCGTTGAAAGAGGAAGCGCTGACGATTCTTAATGGCTTCCGCATCGGCGGTCTGTATGTGCCACCCTTGCCTAACACCTATGAAGGAGAATATATCAACAACGTGGGGTGCCTCGGTGCTGGCAATGTTATCTCTCACCCGCCAGTGGCGGATCCCAGTACCGGCATGATGTACAACTCACACCGACGTCGTTGCTTTGCGCCAGGATTCATGCGTCCCACCAATGGTGTGGATCGTGATAATCCCAACTACCCGCGCCCTGGAGAGGGTGGGGCGACACCCAACAGCACGCCGACCACAGGCGTGACAGTGGCGGATTGGCTCCCCGGGGGAGGCGGCGGGCTGCCAACGATTGATGGATTGTCACTTTACAAGCGCATGAATAATCAACTCACCGCATACCAGATGAACACAGGTGAGAAAACCTGGTCTTTGCCAATAGGTGAGACACCTGACGCTATTAAAAACCATCCCAGACTGCAAGGCGTAGATGTTCCGAACAGTGGCGGTGATGGCTGGTCCATACAAATGGTCATGGGTGATATTCTGGTGCAGACACGTGCGCTAAGCGAGGGTATGGCGCAAATGCTGCCCGATGCGCCGCTGACGCTGAATGCAAGGGACAAGATGACCGGTGAGATTCTCGGCAGTGTACCGCTGCCGGCTCCGGGGCAATATGGCATGATGACCTACATGCACCGCGGGCAGCAATATATCGTGGTGCAAATTGGCAGTACCCAGACTGATTTTCCCGGCGCGCTGGTTGCCTATCGTTTATCTAACTAGTCTGGCTAGTCTGTCACTACAGGGAAAACGCGGCCTGGAAAGGCCGCGTTACAGTAATCTATGTCTAAACCCTTTTTAATCATTCAGCTACGCCCCGAAGACGAAACCTCTGACAATGAGTTTGCCAAGATTCTTGAGTTTGGCGAGCTTTAATCGGATGAGGCGCAGGTGGCCCGAGCCGCTAAGCATCACTATTAGTTTGTGCGCTGGTTTTAAATTTTAGACTGCGTATTGGTAGCTCGCGATTTGACCGCCAAACCCTTTAACCGAGTCAAAAAATTTGGCGAAGTCAGGGGAATTGCTTGACTAGTTTGTAACGAAGCGGACGGGATTTGTATAGAACCACAGATCCTGCCAGGGGGTTTCCCCCCGCAGGTCCGGTTGTGGCTCCAGTTCCGATCCGCTGGTGCCACGCAGCCGCAGATACATGCCAGCTTCAACCCTGGGAATCCGTATATCAAAGCTAATGCGGTCACCTTGCTGCTGCCACTGGTCAGGTTCGATACGATCAATTACGCGGGTACTCGCATTCGAATTGTCCGTGGCTGGGTTTTCAGCGCTGAACAGCAAACCTTGAATGATATCTACACGGCGTAGCTCTGGATTGTCGCCATTGAAGTTGGGTCTCCCCGATAAATTGAGGGTAACTTGCAGCTGTAATTCCTGGCCTTGCTCCACCACGACACGATCCCCCGGGAACAACTCTTTGGCGCTGCCAGCGCCGGTTAAGGATAGTTTGATTCCGCTAATCAGATCGCCTGTCGTGACAAAGATGCGGCCGCTTCGAATCGCCTCGAGGATTGAAGCGTGATCTGAGTCGGCCCACACATAGGTTTTGGAATATTCTCCGGGCCAAAAATCAGAACCGCCCTCACTGAAGTGAACGTGAGAATCGGAATTGGCAGTAATCCACCAGTCCCGGCCTTCGCCAATCATGGCATCCCAAAAGCCGCCAACGGTTGCGCTGAGTTGGTCGAAGCCACCGAGGGTTGGATAGCGGCCATAGCCACCACGCGCACCTTCCAGCTTAGCGCTCCCATCTGCATTGAGAGTAGCCGCTTGATGACCTGGTGCTCCGGCCATACCCACTGCAACCCGGGGGGCTATATCGTTCCATTTTCGCAACTCATCAGGGTGGTCCAGGCCATACTCGGCTAAGTCGGTCGCCGAGCGCGATGGATGGTTAGCAATTATCAGAGGCGGCAGTTGCTGTTGAGCCATAGCTGCTAACGCCAGCAACATTCTGGGTTCGGTATCCCATTCGGGGTTGGCTGGCCAGGGTTCACGTTTTGCCCAGTCCGACTCGATGGCAAAGAGTTGCTCTGCCTCCGTATCAGAGAATGGGATGATAAGACTGGAATGGTCTGCGCCCGGCGTATCTAGTTCCATGCCGTAAAACTGGATGACTTCAGGAACCGCCAGGCGGGACTGCAGCAGTTCAGGGTAGGCGCGTTCCCGGTTCACTTTACTGTGTCCTGGACCGCCGTGATCAGTCGACACCATCCAACTCAGACCAAAATATTTGGCCATCAGTGCATTCATCTGGATTGGATAGATAGCATCGCCACCGATGATAGGTGCAGGAGGATCTATTTCACGATTCCAACCGACGCTGTAGCGACTGTGGATATGATGATCACCGGCTAGCCAGGCCTTGCCGGAGCTTTCCTGGGCTAATGTGGGCAGGAGAAATGTGGACAGCACAATGCCCGCCAGTGCTACCGTTTGTAAACTCATGAAGCGGATCAGGCGTGGCATGTCAGGCTTCCTGAACGCCAGGATTACCCGCTTCAACCACAAAGGTCTTTCGCGTTAAGATAGGTGCATTCGCAGTTGTTACGCTGGGGACAACCTTGTAGTCAGATTGCCAAAGCGAGGGAGTTAGGGTGGCTTTAACGTAGCCGCGCTGTGCATTGTAGAACTTTACATGGGGATTGTTCGCAAGCAAGGCTGCACCATACTCAGTCATATCTGCGCCGTCGCCACCAGAAGTGATGGATGTTCCCACAAACTCGCTGCCAACGGTTTCTGATCCCGGTGCATCGAAATCCAGCTTCAGATCGGCAGCCCAGTTGGAATGAATATCTCCGGTCAGTACTACCGGATTTGGCGTGCCTAATGACTTGAGGGCTTGCAGTAATTGCTGTCGCTCGAAGGGATAGCCATCCCAAATATCCATGGGCCACAGCTCTTCGCCATTGTCTCCAACGGAACGTAGACTGGCCATCATGATTTGCTGTGCCAGCACATTCCATGTGGTGTCGGTCGTTGCCAGCCCGCCATAGAGCCAGTCTCTTTGCGCCTGTCCCAACACGGTACGGCTATTGTTCTGGTGTTCGGCGCAGCTGGATTTTCTGCCATCACCGCAGGCTTGGTCGCTGCGGTACTGGCGCGTATCCAATATATTCATTTCCATCAATTTGCCAAAGCGCAATCTGCGGTGAATCGGCATATTCGGACCTTGCCTGCCAACCGGCAAGCGAATGGGCATGAACTCATAGAAAGCCTGATAGGCTGCAGCACGGCGCTGCAAGAGTTGGTCTGGTGTCTGGTCATCTTCCGCGATGTCTGCGGCATAGTTATTATCCACTTCGTGATCATCCCAGGTCACCGCCCAGGGCGCGGCCGCATGGGCTGCCTGTAAATCTGGGTCCGATTTATAGGTGTTGTAGCGCGCCCGATAGTTGTTCAGATTGATAATTTCGGGACCTTCATGGGCTCTGACCAGGTTTTGTCCCCAGGTTCGCTCATAGATGTAATCACCGAGGTGCACGATCAGATCGAGCTCCTCATTAGCCATGTGACGGTATGCGGTATAAAAGCCGTGCTCATATTGCTGGCATGACGCAAAGGCAAAATTGAAAATCTGGTTATCAGCAGCCGCATCTGCCGCCGTCTTGGTTCTGCCGACCGTACTGGTGGTATCGCCTATCTGCCAGCGATAAAAATAGACCTGGTCGGAATCGAGGCCACGGACATCAGCGTGCACAGAATGACCTAACTCCGGTGCTGCAACCATGGCGCCAGTGCGGACAATGTTTCTGAAATCCCGATCGCGGGCAAGCTCGTATCTAACCTCAAGGGCGTCATCTTGGGCGCCGATACTTTGCAACACCTCTCGGGACAGACGCGTCCAAAGCACGACAGCGTCAGAAGTTGGATCTCCTGAGGCCACTCCAAGGGTAAATGGATCTGCGCCCAGACTGGTTAAACGGCGGGCGGCGCTGTGGCCGAGTGCCGGCAGTCCAGCGAGTGCCAGAGCGGCAGTGAGTCGAGCACCCAATCCCAGCACGCTGCGCCGAGACATCGGATCATTGAAATAACATTGCAGCGGCGAAAGTCTGTGACGGTTGTTGTCGCGCATGATCATAAGCTCCGAAGTTGCATTTCAAGGATCAAGCTTTCAGATTGAGGGGTCAGCATTTAAATTACAAGGTCATTATGTCGAGAATATTACGGTTGCCCGTCACGCTGTGTCTCAGATTGAGTGCTGAAGCAACCCGTCCACTTTTCTTGCGCGAGCTTGTCAGATGCTTTAGCAGACTCACTCCTAAAACCCACTCTGGTCACGCAATACGCGGCTTCCGAGTCGACAGCACGGCCTTGAGGGGGTAGCAATCCTACACCATGAAAGGAACTCTCCATGTATAAGATGTTCAGGTATATACTCTTGCTGTCAGCTTTCGTTCTGATGGCCTCCGTTGCTGCTCAGAGTAGCCTGCCGGAGCTCAACAGCCTGGGTCAGAGCTGGAATGCCATCCCCACTGACGGCGTTTGCTCAACGGGCACGCCGTACCAGTTTTATGCCAAGCCCGCAGGTGACAACACGGAACTGTTGGTGTTTTTCAATGGTGGTGGTGCCTGCTGGTTTGGGCAAGCCTGTGATTTGAGTTCCCAGCCCAACGTCCACTCACCATTCGCAGAGATGGATCAGAACAACCCGGGGCTCGCCAGCGGTATTTTTGATCTCGACAATCCCGAGAATCCCTTTGCTGGTTACGCCATGGTTTTTGTGCCTTACTGTAATGGAGATGTGCATATTGGCGCAGGGCCAAGGGAGTATACCTATACCAATGCAGAGGGCTCTGAAATCGAAGTCACTGCTTATCACAATGGGTACGCCAACAGTCAAACCGTCTTGAGCTGGGTTTATGAAAACTTCACGGCGCCGAGCAAAGTGGTTGTTAGCGGCAGCAGCGCAGGCGCAATTGGGGGTTCGTTTTATTCAGGTCTGGTGGCGGAACACTATTCTGATTTGCCGGTAGTGTTGCTCGCCGATGCGGCTGGGGCCTTCGACTCACCCAATATTTACCGCGTACATGAAGCCTGGGATGTGGCTGTAATTCTGCCGGACTGGAACGAGTACGCCGGAGAAACAAACCGCACGCTGACGTTCCAGGATTATTACATCGCCAGTGCCAATCACAATGCCAATTTGAGGATTGCACAATTCAATACGGCAGAAGACTCGGTGCAAAAAAACTTCACTTATCTGATTGGTGACGCCCCTGGCAGTTTCTCCTTGCCGCAACGCCTTTTAAATAATTATCTGGAAATTGAAAATCGGGTGAGTGATCTCGCACATTACACGGCGGGTGGTGATGTCCATACTATATTGGGATCCCCGATTTTTTATCAATACAGTGTGGAAGGCGTGCGCTTTGTTGATTGGGTCAGGGATTTGGTTAACGGTGAGCCAGTGCGGGATATCAGCTGTGTGAATGAAGCTGAGGGCTGTGGCAGCGCTCCCGACTAGCAGAAAGACGCAGAAGACAGTCGTTTAATGTTGAGATAGGTCGCCAAATTGGCTGAGATAGAAGATATAGTTCTAGAAGTGAGGGATGCCATGAGTGCAGCCCTGTGCTCGCTTGTAGAGGAGGCGCTGGATGGCGCCTGTAAAGATATGCGTGATCAAACCAGTACCGCTATCGACGGTAAAACGCTGCTGAATGAAAGCGATAAAGTGCTAGCGAGCTTCAAGCAGCAGTTAGAAAAAAACTTCACCGAATTGGTGAAATTTAGTTCACGCATGGATTTGGATATTAGTAGCACCCTGGATTTTGGAAATCTTCGACTGATCGAGGAAGATGATCTTGAAGCTATTATCGCCATGGAAGGTATGATTGCCCATGCGCGCAATACCGATATAGAGCAATACCTCTGTTACACCACCCGGTTGGACAAGTTAATACCGCAAACCAAAATAGACGAATCAAATGATCCTATGGACCCAGGGCAAATAGGAGAGGCGTTTAAAAACGCCTTGCAGCCCTCTGGTTTAAGGCCCAACGCCTTGCGATTAGCCTATCGCTACTTCAACAACAAAGTCTTTCACGGTCTTGAGACCGTCTTGGTGCAGGCTAATGCCATACTGGTGGGCCACGGTATTTTGCCGGAGCTCGACATCGCCGCGCGCAGCAGAGAAGCCACCAAAAACAAACGGGGCAAGCCACGTTCCAAGACTGACCCTGTTGAGCGCGCGTTCTCGAAAGGCGATGAGGAGCCTAGTAGAAGCAGCTCCAGAAATAAGGAGATTTTTTCTATTATGCAGCGACTCATGCATATCAGTGCCAGCACCGAAGGCGCGGTTGCAGCAAGCAATGCGGGAGGAGCATCGGCCGTGGGTGCAGCTGCCCCCTCAAGCGTGGCACCCATGAGTAATGTAGCAGCATGGGGAAGTCTCCAGTCTGGCATAATGGTGGGCGAGCAAAAAGTCGAAGTAGTGGCAGGGGACAAGCTTATCGGGCTGTTAAGCAGTCTCGAAAACAACATGGCTACCGGGATTGAGCCCGTGTCAGGCAGTAAAGCGGATCTCTCAGAAATTATCGCGCAGCAATTGAAGGCTTTGAGCGACAAACAGACACTGCAGGCAATAGACAGAACCTCTTCAGATATCATCAGTGTGGTGACTCTGCTGTACGAGGCTATCTGGGAAGATGCCACAGTGCCTATTCCAGTCAAAGAGCTCATAGGTCGTACCCAGATAACGGTGCTTAAAATAGCGCTACAGGATCCCGGGTTTTTTGATTCAGATGAACATCCGGCTCGAGTGCTATTGCATACCCTGGCTATTTCCGGCATCAGCTGGACAGAGACTGATGGCGTGGCTGATGATCCTCTGTATGTAAAAATGCAGGAAGTGATCACCAGGCTTATCGCCGAGGGCAGCAACAAGCCAGAATTAATCGAAGAAATTTTGGAAGACTTTCGCGACTTCGAACGCCGTCAACTACTAGAGGCGCAGGCAGTCGAAAATCGCTTGAAGGATGCCGATGAACGCACCGAGAGACTGGAAGAGGTGAGGCTTTATGCTCGACAGAAAATTGAAGAGCGCATCCTTGATTCAGAAACCCCGGGCATTGTTAAAGAATTTCTGTTGATTAAATTCCATAAATTTCTAGTGCACGTAATTTTGAGAGAGGGGCCAGGTGGGGCGAGCTGGAAGCCAATCATGAATACTATCGATGTCCTATTATGGACTGTGGATGGTGAACGGTCGAGCGCAGATCTGGAGCGATTTAATCGCATAAAGTCGCGACTATTGATGAATCTGGGTAAGGCGCTTGAAGTGGCTGGATTCAAGAAAAAAGAGATCAATAAGAGCCTGAAAAATCTGCTCAAGCTTCAAGAAGGTTTCTTTCAGCCTGAAGAGACCGTGGTGTCGGAGTCAGCGGAGGATCTTGGATTTGAAGACTGGTTGGCCGATGCTAAACCTATCGTCGATCAGCACATGCCAGACCTACATGAAACTGACGAGCATATGCAGCAGGTTAGCAAGATCCCGATTGGAATTTGGATGGAGTTTCAGGGTGAGGGCGATCAGGCAACTCGCTGCACGCTTGCCGCTAAAATAGATACCATCGACAAATATATTTTCGTCAATGCGCACGGTGTAAAGGTTATCGAGAAATCTCGAATGGGTCTGGCTAGAGAATTGAAGGACGGTACAGTTAAAGTGATCAGTGAAGCCCCGCTGATCGATCGAGCCATGGAAACAGTTATTGGCAAACTTCGCCACGTGCGAGCAGCTGCTACCTGACGCTGTCCTGAAGTCCAATGCTGGTCTGCACGGGAGCGATCAGCCGATGAGAAACATAGCTGTCAATTTTAAGTCGGCTAGGCAAGCGCAAGCTGAGCGAAAAACCCATGCATTTTTTTCTTAGCGCTGTGCATGGTATTGACAATGGTTGGAATACATTTACCACGCGGATGGTGGCGGTAAATCTTAATCAATGAAGCCGCGCTTAACCTGTTTGCCTGATTGCCTATCTGTTTGTTTAGTCTGAGTACTGCTCATCAGCTTCCATAATGCCAAGCAACTCCGCGGGGCTCATGTATGCGCCACCGCCACCCTGACTGCCCATAGCCGCTTCTCGACTGCCATAAATTTGGCCTCGCACGTACAGGGCGTGATCAAATCTTTGCCATCCCAGGCCGTAATCTATGAGGCGGCGGTCAGTGGCGCGCTCAAACTGTATCCGACAGTCTCCTAGTTGGCAGATTGCATCGCCCAGAATGCCAAAAAAAGAACGATCCAGGTAATATACCGTATGGGCTAATTCATGACCGAGGATACCAACCTGGGCGTTGAACGGCTGATTTTCCAGCAGCAGGGCATTGCGACCACCCTCACGATTATTGTCAATGACAACCAGGTAGGTGCGATTGCGCGCCGATCTCAGCATGCTCGTCCAATGTGGTCTGGACGACAGAGGAATGTCGACATCATCCACCATGAAGCGGATTCGAACTGACTTCAACTCTGGATAATGGCTGAGTGCCAGCAATGCCTGCAATTCATAGCCAGGAGGAAGGGTTTTGTTCTCGCCGAACTCTTTTAGTAGTTTGTCATAGCTTTCGCGGGCTTCTGCTTCGACGTATTCCCTCACAGTTTGGGCCGCTGCTGGCTGCAGCGCGATCAGGCTCAGGCAAATGCTGCTCAGGATTGTGGCAAGCTGGCGAATACGGTGATTGCATGCGGCTGGTGTAGGAAAATTCCTCATGCAGGAAATGTAGCGAAAAAGTGACGATCTGCCAAGCTTGTAAGGGCTATCGAAGCTTGCCCGAATTCGCGACGCGCTTCACGTTTATAGGCAGTAAACGTGGGTGTACTTGTTAAAACTGTGGCTCAGGTCATAACTTGTCGGAGAGGCAATGAGACAATTGTCTCACCGCACTACACTGAGATTGAAATTAGTACCGGAGATACAACATGGCTAACGAACGGAGAAATTATCCTCGCGTGCCAATCCTTGGTGACGCTAATCTTAAATTTTAAGTTGTCAGGAATAGTTCGAAGTGGCACCTTAATGAATATCTCACCGTCAGTGATTCAGATTGAATGCTAGCAAAATCTAATTGAAAAACTATCCCGAGCGAAATCAGATTCAGATTTGTTTCCGAATTTTGAATTGGAGTTTGAGCTGGCAGCTGCTGGCAGAGAGCGAGTAAAATCCGTTTGTAATGTGTCTTATTGCAGGCGTCTGAGCCAGGATAACTACAACCTCGGCTTAAATTTCATTGCGCTCTCTGATTCTGACGAACGCCGGGTTACAGAGTTTATTAGTAAGGTGGCTGCCTGAATCAGCCCGCTTTCTGAATTGCCAATCTGTCTACTCAGGATACCGACTTGAGATTCTATTCCGGGCGTATTTTCGCTATCATTAACAGATGCGCTTAATCCTAAGAGTACTTCCCCTAATTCTGTCTCTGTTCGTGCCGGCACTATTGGCGCAGGAGAATGAGCAAAGCTTTGCGGATTGGTTGGCTGAGCTTCGAGCCGAAGCACGCGAACTCGGCATCAGCGAAGCGACTCTGCGGGAGCTAGACAACCTGCAGCCGCTAGAGCGCGTGATGGAGCTGGATAGTAGCCAGCCCGAGTTTGTGCAGACCTTTACCCGCTATCTCGGTCTGAGAGTGACACCTAACCAGGTGGCGCGTGGGCAGAGTCTGTTACAGCAGCACAGCGTCTTGCTGGAGCAAGTTCGGCAACGTTACGGTGTTCAACCGCATTATCTCGTGGCTTTCTGGGCAGTAGAAAGCAATTACGGGAGATCAACCGGCGGATTTTCAGTGCTTGAGGCGCTTGCTACCCTCGCTTTTGACCCGCGGCGCGCCGATTTCTTTCGCAGGCAGCTATTGACGGCTCTCCAAATTATCGATGACGGCCACATACAGGCTGAGCGTATGAGTGGATCATGGGCCGGCGCCATGGGCCAGCTGCAGTTCATGCCGAACATCTTTTATCAGTATGGTATAGATGGTGATCAGGACGGGCGCATTGATATCTGGAACAGCTTGCCAGACATATTTCACTCAGCGGCAAACTTTTTGTCGCAGTCTGGCTGGCGCGGTGATGAACGCTGGGGCAGGGAAGTGCTGCTAACGGAAGACTTCGATTTCAGCTTAACGGGCACCTCGACCCGCAAGCCGCTGCAGGAATGGCGTGACCTTGGGGTCACACAGCTCAATGGAGCGCCTATACCCGTTGCTGCGGGCATGGAAGCTTCGGTGATTCTTCCAGCTGGCGCGCAGGGGCCTGCCTTTCTCGGCTACGCTAACTTCCGTACCACCATGACTTATAATCCATCGACTTTCTATGCTCTAACTGTCGGGCATCTTGCAGACCGCTATGCCGGCAGTGGGCCAATTCAGCGCATGCCTGATAACGAGACCGCCATGAGTGTTGCGGACGTGCGAGAGCTCCAGGAACTGCTTAATCGCAATGGATTTGATTCCGGTGAGCCCGATGGCAGGGTAGGAAGGCAAACCAGAGCCGCCATCCGCGCGTATCAACAAAGTGCAGGCCTGCCGATGGATGGATACGCATCTGTCGTCCTGCTTCAAGCTCTCCGGGATTAAGCGCGCAACTCTGGCGACCGGAAATTACAAATGCATTCTTGTTAGACCTGGACTATGACTACTCAACCCGCTATGGATGAATCACTGCGACGTTTTAAGGGGCTTGCTACCTTGACCCTGGCTGCTGTTTATTTTTTGATACTGGTAGGCGCGAGCGTTCGCGCTTCTGGTGCGGGTATGGGTTGCCCGGATTGGCCCACTTGCTTTGGCCAGTGGGTTCCGCCGACTGCAGAATCTCAATTGCCTGCGAACTATCAAGAGGTCTATGCCGAACTTGGCTATAGAGATACCCGCTTTAACGTAGTTAAAACCTGGACAGAATATCTCAACCGATTGATAGGTGTGACCATTGGTCTGCTGATTTTCGCGACGGCCTGGGTGTCGATGCCCTTGCGCAGGCTGGATGTCTCAATCACAACCGCTTCAGTTATGGCTTTTCTAATGGTTGGATTCCAGGGCTGGTTGGGTTCCCGGGTAGTGAGCTCAAATTTGCAGCCCGGCATGATCACCCTGCACATGCTGATGGCGCTCGCCATAGTTGCGACCCTGCTGTTTGCATTGGCGCAATCAAGGCGACAGGTTATGGCAACCCAGCCGGTGCTTGCCATTGATCCGAGATTTCAAAAATGGCTATATATAGTGCTTGGCATGACTGTATTGCAGGTAGCTATGGGTACCCAGGTCCGTGAAATGACAGACCTGATTAAAGCGGCCCAGGGTGAGGAACTGCGATCCAGTTGGATAGAGGCCATGCCATGGTTTTTCTATGTCCATCGCAGTTTCTCTGCCCTGGTACTGTTCGCGAATCTTTGGTTGGCCCGCTTGCTGGTTAATTCCCTTGGATGGTTACATACCTTGACCAGACTGACCTTTGCAATGATCGCTGTCATCGGTCTTTCGGTGATTTCCGGGGCGACTTTGGGTCATCTCGGCATGCCTGCCTTCGTGCAGCCCACCCACTTGCTGGCTGCGACCTTGCTATTCGGCCTGCAGTTTCTTATCTGGATGAGTTATCGACACTCTCGTGATAGCGTTTTGCTGGCGTCGTCCGAGACTACCCATAGGGTAGTTAATCCAGAGCAGATTGCGACGGCAACCTGACTCTTATATAGAGGACTTACCGCGATGGTAAATAAAGAACTGGACATGATCGTGTTCGGTGCCACCAGTTTCGTCGGCCAAATAATCTGCCGCTACCTGCTGGAAGAGCATACGGAACCAAACTTCACCTGGGCCATGGCAGCGCGCTCCCAGGACAAGCTCGAGCAGCTGCGTGCTGAGTTAGGGGAGAAGTCTGTGTCGATTCCCGTCGTTATTGCAGATTCCTTTGATGATGCTGCATTAATGGCCATGTGCGAGCGTACAGAGGTCATAATTTCCACTGTTGGGCCGTATGCCATCTACGGTGAGGCGCTGGTAAAGGCTTGTGTCAACACTGGAACTGACTACTGCGACATTACTGGCGAATCCCAGTGGATGAAACGCATGATCTCCCGTTACAGCGAACAGGCAAAGACCAGTGGTGCCCGAATCGTGCACTGCTGTGGATTTGATTCTCTACCTTCGGATCTCGGTGTCAAATTTCTGCAGGAGCAGGCGCAGGAAAAATTCGGCGTTTACTGTTCAGAAGTGAAGATGCGCGTAAAAGTGATGAAAGGCACTTTCTCTGGCGGGACAGTTGCCAGTGGTGTCAATGCTTTCAAAGAAGCGGCGAAAGACCCAGAGGTCCGGGCCGAAATGCGGGACTGGTATTCGCTTTGCCCAGAAGGGCATAACAATAGTGCCAGGCAGCGGGCGATTGGCATGGAGTACGACGAAGACTTCAGTGCCTGGGTCGGACCATTCATCATGGCAGCGGTAAACTCCCGTGTGGTGTTGCGCAGTAACGCCTTGCTGCGGGAACGTTATGGCAATGAATTTCGTTATGATGAAGGCACCCTTGCCGGCGATGGCGACAAGGGCCGAAAGCTTGCCAAACGCATGAAATCTGGTGGCCGGCTGTTTGGCCTGGTGCTGGCCGTGCCCCCTTTGCGCTGGTTTGCCCTCAAGTTCTTTCTGCCCAAACCCGGAGAAGGGCCCAGCCTTAAAGAACAGCAAGAAGGGTTCTATGATCTCCGGTTTTTTGGCAAAACAGATGTGGGAGACGAGATTCGGGTGAAAGTTACCGGTGATCGTGATCCCGGTTACGGTTCCACAGCTAAGATGTTGTCTCAGGCAGCAATTAGTTTGCACCGTGACGTGGACAAGAATGAAGTGCCTGGGGGATTTTGGACGCCGGGTTCGACATTTAATGAAGCTCTCTACCAGCGGTTAAGCAGCTATGCGGGACTGTCTTTTGAGGTGCTAGAAGATGAGGCTGCGAAAGAAGCAGCGGCGCAGCCAGGCGACTAGGTACTCACTCCAGGTTTTCATTCGAACATAATCTTGTGCAAGTTTGTATTAGTGCCAAGTTGCACATTTCAAGATTATGCCTGTTTGCCTCTGGGGCTAAGCTTTGTCCGCGCTACTCGTGTGTTTCCCGCCTTAAATTGCTGCTCAGAAACCGATAGTGCGGCTCGGCTCACAGTGGACATTCATCTGCGTGCAATAAATCAGCTCGGATTTATTTATATTCAAGGTGAATTTATGCATTCATCTATCTGATTTAATTGAATTTATATTTTCTGAATTTTCGAACGATTCTGCAATGCCAGCTATTTTATTGGCGGTGCAATGTAACTATCTGCTGATTCTTATCGTCTTATTATTGAAGCCCGATCTTGGGTCCTCATGTGCCGGGTTTCGCGCTGAGATTCGACCTCTGGCCTCCTCCCCGGGGCCCGAGGTCGATTTTTTCTTGGCAGCTTGTCTGCAAAAATCGACCGAGTCGCAGTAAACTGTTACGCCCAA